>Ga0306909_100003_pt1 | contig 143669 bp, 137 predicted proteins | sample AntRauMFilla2697_FD_190439 | JGI IMG/M metagenome (GOLD analysis project Ga0306909, IMG submission 190439) | Saline lake microbial communities from Rauer Islands, Antarctica - Metagenome Filla 2 #697 (v2) (version 2) | ecosystem: Environmental > Aquatic > Non-marine Saline and Alkaline > Saline... | reverse complement strand
TGTCTGCTAAAGTGGGCTGTTTCTGTAATTTCATACGTTAAAAATAAGACTTAACTATCTAAATAACAAATAATTAGACTTGTTTTAATTGCTGATTTATAAAGTTTTTACCATGCAACGGTCTTTACTGGTTTTCAATTCTGGTAAATGGTTAAAATCCTGTGCATCAAATTCATCGGGAATACTTCCAGAATGAAGGACCAAATGATCGCAAGTTATATGGCGTTGAGCAATCCAACGTGTCACAACAGAAACTCCTTGAGAAAACCCCATCAAAATTATATTTTTATCGGTGGGAAGAGATTCTTTGGTAAGGAGTGCATCTAAATAATTTAAGATATTTACTGTATCAAGCTCTCTGTTTTCTTTAGTAAGCCAAGAGGCTCCTATATATTTATAAGCTTTGGTTTGGTAGTATTTAGAAGGAGCCTGAGGGGCTATTATATAATTTTCTTTTGGATTTAAATCCTCAAAGTAACCAATGAAATATTTGCTCAGAAAGCCAATTCCATGGCAGGCTATCCATATATTTTTAGTTTCATCGGTTAGTTTATTGAGGGTAGAGTAAGTATTGGTTGTTTGGTAACTCACTTGATTCTGATGGCTCATTCTTATTTTTTTTCTCTTTATAAAAATCAAAGTAATTGATTAATTTCGCTTTACATGAGCTATCTGAGACATTATTTTTCAATTTTCTTTATTTTCTATCTTGGATGTTCTTCACTTCACTCCCAATTTAAAGAAAACACACAGATCAATGGAATAAGTATGGTAGCCTCCAGAAATGCCATCACTCAAAATCATGCGAAGGCAATAGTTCATTTAAATTCTAATTTCGTAAGTGTTATGCCTTATGCTTTTATGCCTAAACTCTCTCAACCAGAACTTGTTTTTGATACAAATAAACAATGGGTTGGTGAAACCATGAGTGGTATCGAAGCAGATATCGAAACGCTACAGGCTCAAAAGTTAGGAGTGATGCTAAAACCTCACATTTGGGTCTGGAATGGTGATTTTACTGGAGATATCAAGATGTTTTCTGAAGAGGGTTGGATTCAGTTTGAAGACAATTACAAAAAATACATTTTAGCGTTTGCACATCTAGCTGAATCTATGAAAGTTAAATTGTTTTGTATTGGTACTGAACTAAATAGCTTTGTAAATCAAAGACCTGTGTTTTGGTGTTCGCTTATTGATGAAGTCAAATCTGTTTATTCTGGTGATCTCACTTACGCAGAAAACTGGGATACGTATACCGAAGTTCACTTTTGGGATAGTTTAGATTTTATAGGTATTGATGCTTATTTTCCCATTTCTAATTCTAAAACTCCTGGTTTTGAAGAGGCTTTTTTGAAGTGGGAGATTTTAAAAGAAGATCTCAAGGCCTATTCTAAAGATTTTCAAACACGAGTGTTATTCACAGAATACGGATATAGGAGTATAGATTTTGCAGGAGAGAAGCCTTGGGTTTCTAAAAGAGTGGAAGATAAGTCAAATGAAAATGCACAACTCAACCTGTTAAAGGCTTTACACCAAAGCTTATGGAAAGAAGATTGGTTTGCTGGTGGATTTTTATGGAAGTGGTTTCCTTACTATAATTCAAAATTAGATCGACATCGAAATCGGTTTTCTATACAGGGGAAAAAATCTGAAGCCTATCTCAAAGAATTTTATGCTGACCATTAAATCGCTTCTCAACGTTTTATGGAAGTTATAAAAGTATTTTAAAATCGACTTACTTCTAGTAAGCAATGAATTTCCTTTTGTAATTTTGAATTCTGATAAAGCAATCATGAATAAAGAAAAGATACTCGAGCAGTGCAATGCTTACAATAAGAATACGTTAATGGAAACTTTAGATATCACTTACGTTGATGTAGGTGATGATTTTTTGGTGGCTAAGATGCCTGTAACACCAAAAGTACATCAACCCGATGGAGTTTTACATGGCGGTGCTATGGTAGCTTTAGCTGAAAGTGTTGGGAGCGCAGCTTGTTTTGTTTTTTTGGATACCAAAAATTTTATGATTCGCGGTTTAGAAATTTCTGCTAATCATGTAAGAAGTTTGAGTAGTGGAGACGTATTTGCAACAGCCCAGTTCATCCATAAGGGAAGAACAACTCAGGTGTGGGACATCAAACTGAAAGATGAAGAAGGACGGCTTATTTCTGCTGTAAAGTTGACTACAATTGCTTTACCAAAAGCGAAATAATGCAAAAACTAAAAGAAGATATACAGAAACAATGGGCTTCTAACTTGCCTTTCGTCGCCTATCATTCTCCAAATTCTGGAGAGGTGAGTTGTTTTTTTCAAAAGGAAGCTGGTTTACGTTACCTTCAGAATTATGAAGAGTCTGGATTTATCTTTTCACCTTTTGAAGTTAACTCTCGGCCCATCTTTTTTTCTGAAGAGAACTCCGATGTTCTTAAGTATGAGCTCATCGATGCTGAAATAGATTATGTGTCTAAATTCAGCCTAAAGAATACTCTATCCGATAAGAATAAATACATCGATTTGTTGCAGCACACCATTACAGCAATTAAAAACGAGGAATATAAAAAAGTAGTGGTTTCTAGGGTAATGACCCAGGATTATACTTTGGAAAATCCACAAGAGTTGCTTTTGAAGTTGATACATTTTTATCCAGAAGCTTTTACTTATGTCTGGTTTCATCCAGAAATAGGCTTATGGGCTGGAGCTTCACCAGAAATATTTGCCAAAACGTATAGGACCAAATTTGAAACGATGGCTTTAGCTGGAACAAAGCGAGTAAATGAAAATCGGGAGTGGACACAAAAAGAGCTAGATGAGCAGCAGATCGTAACCGATGAAATCGTGAGTGCCTTGGAAAATCACACCCAAAATGTGCTAGTTCATCCTAGAACAACCGATCAGGCTGGAGATTTGTTTCATCTTAGAACAGACATTTCAACAGACTTAGACTCTTCCAAATTGGGTTTAGTCTTAAAAGATTTACACCCCACCCCAGCCGTTTGTGGTCTTCCCAAAGCAAAGGCTTACAAATTCTTAAAAGAGAATGAAGGCTATGATAGGCAGTTTTATACTGGTTTTTTTGGAGAATTAAACGTGGCTAAGCAAACACAACGATCCAAGAGAACTAGAAATCAAGAAAACCAAGCTTACAAATCAATTGTGAGAGCCTCCAATTTATATGTGAATTTGAGATGTATGAGTTTTAATTATGGAAAGGTCCATGTATACGTAGGTGGGGGAATTACCAAAGATAGTATTGCTGAAGAAGAATGGACCGAAACGGTCAATAAATCTAGGACGATGTTAAAAGTGCTATAAGAATTTGAATAACCTTTAGGTAAAGGCATAGTTCCTTGTATTTTTGTATCATGAAGCAGATTTATTCTTCAATTCCTACAGCTCAAATTATAACAGAACTTTGTGTTAAAAATCACATCGAACATGTAGTTATTTCTCCTGGTTCTCGCAACGCCCCACTCACTATTACTCTTGCTAACCACCCTAAAATAAAAGCCTATAGCATCGTTGATGAACGTTGTGCCGCTTTTTTTGCTTTAGGAATGACTCAGCGTTTTAATACCCCAGTTGCGGTAGTTTGTACTTCAGGCTCAGCTCTTTTGAACTATTATCCAGCTGTATCAGAAGCTTTTTATAGCAATTTGCCTTTGGTAGTGATCTCTGCAGATCGACCAAAACACCTTATCGACATTGGTGATGGACAGACTATAAGACAAACAAATGTCTTTAAAAATCATATCCTCTATTCTGCTAATCTTAAAGGAGACTTTCATAATTCTGAAGATAAATCTGTTCATGATTTTAATGCTAAGGAAACACATAAAGCTTTACAGACTGCTATTCTAAAACAAGGTCCTGTTCATATCAATGCCCCATTTGATGAGCCCTTGTATCATAAAGTTGAGAAATTGAACGTTAAGATTTCTAGTCAGGATGCATTTAATCTGGAGTCGGTTGAATTTGATAGTTCTGCATTTGCGAAAGCTTGGAATTCTTCTAAGAAAAAAATGGTCCTGGTAGGGGTAAATCTTGATGAAAAAATAGACATAGAGGTTTTGAAGTTGTTGTCTGAAGATCCTTCGGTTATTGTGATGACAGAAATTACCTCCAATATCTCCGATGCTAATTTCTTTACGAATATCGACTCAATACTGGCTCCAATAGAGCAGGAGTCAGATTCGGTTTCGCTTTTTGAAGCTCTGCAGCCAGAAATGCTTATTACCTTTGGCGGGTTGATTGTCTCTAAAAAAATAAAAAAATTTTTAAGACAATACAAACCAAAACAGCATTTCCATATCGATCCAAGAGAAGCAAATGACACCTTTTTTTCCTTGACTCAGCATTTTGAAACGTCGGTGAATTCCTTTTTTAAAATTGTAAGGCCTAGCTTAGATGAAGTTCATTCTTCCTACTTTGAATCTTGGAATGCTATTAGGTTAAAAACCCTAGAGTATAGAGAGATTTACAAGCAACGCATAGAATTTACAGATTTTGCTTTTTACTATAGCCTTTTTGAGACCTTACCTCAAGATGAAATCGTTCATTTCGCCAATAGTTCAAGCATTAGGTATGCTAATTTATTTGATTCTAAACGTCCTATAAAAACCTTCGCCAATAGGGGAACTAGTGGAATAGATGGCAGCACCTCTACAGCCATAGGTTATGCTGTAGCTAGTCGAGAACCAACCACTTTGGTAACTGGAGATTTGAGTTTTTTTTACGATTCTAATGCGCTTTGGAACCAGTACATCCCAAAGAATTTCAAAATTATTCTCTTGAATAATGCTGGTGGCGGAATATTTAGAATTCTACCCGGTAATAAAGAAGAGGACTATTTTGAAAATTTCTTTGAGACCACCCATCAGTTTAATGCTGAGCATTTATGTGCTATGTATGGCATAAACTACGTAACTGCACACGATCAAAAAGAGGTAAACAAGGAGTTACCCGCTTTTTTTGAAAGAAATAATAGTCCACAACTTATTGAAATCTTCACCCCTCGATTAAAAAATGACAAAGTCTTATTGAGTTATTTTGATTTCCTAAAAAATAATATTGATTTCAAGTCTGTGCTTCAACCTAAATCTTTAAAGTCTTAGTGGCGGCTTAATTTATAAGCAAGCTTAATTTTACTTACTTTTGCAAATAAATTAAATTTAATGTTAGACTTAGGCGTAAAGCATACCTTAACGATTGATAGAGATACCCCTCCAGGATTGTTTTTAATACAAGATTCTACTGAAGAAGAGGTTCTTCTCCCCAATAAATACAAACCAGAGCAGTTTGAAATCGGAGATCAGTTGGAGGTGTTCGTCTATTTAGACTTCGATGAGCGTCCAGTAGCGACAACCTTGGAGCCTAAAGTGATGTTAGATGAATTTGCTTTTTTGAAGTGCGTCGACAGTAATGATTTTGGTGCTTTTTTGGATTGGGGATTAGAAAAACATCTGTTTGTCCCTCACATCGAGCAAGCCTACAGAATGGTAGAAGGTGAGCATTATTTGATATTCTGTTATTTAGATGAGCAAACCAACCGTCTAGTCGCATCGAGTCGTGTCAATAAATTTGTCGATAATTCTATCCTTACTGTAGAGCATTTTGATGAAGTAGATTTGATTGTGACTAATCCTACAGATATGGGATATAATGTCATTATTAATGAAATTCATTCAGGGTTACTATATAAAGATGAAGTCTTTCAAGAATTAAAAACTGGAGATAAACTCAAAGGGATTATCAAAAAAATAAGACCTGATAATAAAATAGATGTCTCTCTTCAACGCCCAGGTTATAGGGGTATTGAACCAAATGCCGATAAGGTGATGGAGGTTCTTCAAGCTGCAGAGGATGGTTTTCTTCCTTTACATGATAAGTCCAATCCTGAGCAGATATATAATACGGTTCATCTGAGTAAGAAAGCTTTCAAAAAAGCTATAGGAACACTATATAAAAACAGGCAAATTACTATTGAAAATGGAGTTGGTATCTATATTAAAAAAGAAATTATCTAAAGTAAAATCCCGTTCCTGAAGATCTTCTGTAAGGCGATAATTGATAAAACGGAGATATAAATCGATATTGGTCCCCTAAATCTTCATAAGCAGAATTTTTGAGTCTATGGAGATCTGAATATATAGGTTGATTGTGATATGAGGGAGCCCAAGGTGAAGACGAACTGTTGTCTATTTTTGGTTTGAAATTACCAAACATAGCAGTTTGTCTTTCTACAAAAGAAAATTGTTGCTCTTGTTGTTGCTTAGCTCTATAAGCTTTTCTGTTCGCTGCTTCTACCATATTTATTTCTGGCCTTGAAGAAAAGGGGTCTTTAAAAATATTGACTTCAGGTAAATTAAACTGCCTTCCCACTGTTCTAAGGCTAAAAGGGTCTTCAGTAAAACTTAAGGATGTAATTAGTCTAGGCTCAAACATGTCAAAATCAGATTGAGCTTTCAAAAAATGAAAGCTTAATACGAAAGTGGCAATTAAAAAAAGCTTTGAGAATTTCATACTTACAATTGATCAAAAATTATACCCAATTTAAGATATCATCCCCCTTCCATAAATCCGGAAAAAAAGAGCGTTGCTGATATTTAGGGTGAAGATACTTTTTCCAGTCGGAACCACCAGTTGCTTCTTTTGTTTTTCCTTTCTTTTGCAAGTATTTTGTTGCAGTCTTAAGGTGAACCATTGGCCATCTTACGTTGTAGTGATGGTCAAAATCTTTCATTCTAATTTTTAGTTTCTCGCTGGGGTTTTCAAATTTTAAATAGTGTTCTAAAATACTGTGGCCTTGAATATTCACTGCTAAAGCTTTAAAACCTTCAAGGTATTTTTCTTCAAAGGCCTTAAGCGTATGAGTGCTTTTACCAGTACTTCTGTTATAGCCAGCATCTCTCCAATAGATATTTTCAAAAATGTCATCAGTGCTAGGAGAGGTGGAAAGCTCTTTTTTTCCGCTTTCATTTACTAAATTAATGGGAGGTGTGCACATCAATTCCAAATGACGAAACTGCGCACTCTGGAAACCACTAGCTGGTGTTAGAGATAATCGAAATTGATTGTAATTGTCGTAATCCATGCCGTCTTTCATGACATCAAAAGAAGTGATAAGCATATCGGTATAGCGCATAAGTCGTTTGAGCTTATCCATAAAGACCTCTTCCTTAGTAAAGTCTTTAAGTTCTGTAATTTGTCGAGCCTCATGGATCATAAGCTTTAAGGTAAGCTCAGTAATTTGATGATAAATGATAAAAACGGTTTCGTCTTTAAAATCTGTTTTAGGTTTTTGTAAAGACAACAAGGTATCTACTTCAATATAATCCCAATAATTGAGAGGCTTGGAATGCAAAAGGCCTTTTAAGTAAGTTTCAGGATTCTCTCCTAAGGCTTCATACTTGTTTTTGAGTTGCTTTAAAAGCTCTTCATTCATCGAATTTTGTTTTAATTCAAATTTATTAAAATTAGTCAAGTTAAAGGTCAATTTGATTAAATAAGGTTGACCAAATCATCAACTCGTTGTGATATCAGTATCAAAACTTTTATTACCATAAAGTAAGCTAATACATATATACTAAGAACATATTTTTGAAGTCCTAGAAAACCTAAAAACTTATTACCTTTGTATAAAATTAGAAATTATGTCAGATACTATAGAACGCATCAAATGTTTAATTGTAGGCTCAGGACCTGCTGGTTACACAGCTGCGATTTATGCTGCAAGAGCAGATATGAAACCAGTGCTTTATACAGGAATGGAGCCTGGAGGGCAATTAACAACCACTACAGAAGTTGATAACTTCCCTGGTTATCCTCAAGGAATTGATGGTCCAAAAATGATGGTAGAGTTACAAGAACAAGCCGAGCGTTTTGGAACTGATGTCCGCATAGGTATGGTCACCAAGGTAGAACTGTCTGATAAAGTAGGTGGTATTCATAAAGCCCAAATCGATAATAAAACATGGGTTGAAGCTAGGACACTTCTTATTTCAACAGGTGCCTCAGCTAAATACTTAGGGATACCAAGTGAACAGCGATTGAGAGGTGGAGGAGTTTCAGCTTGTGCGGTTTGTGATGGTTTTTTCTATAAAGGACAGGATGTTGCGATTGTAGGTGGTGGAGATACTGCTTGTGAAGAAGCAACATACTTATCCAATATTTGTACTAAAGTGACTATGTTGGTAAGAAAAGGAGATATGAAAGCTTCTAAAGCTATGCAGCATCGTGTTGAAAATGCAAAAAACATCGATCTTAGATATTATTCTGAAGTCGACGAGGTACTTGGAGAACAAGTTGTGGAAGGCTTAAGAATTCTGAATAACAAAACTGGTGAAAAAGAAGAGATAAAAATTACTGGTTTGTTTATAGCCATTGGGCATAAACCTAACACTGATATGTTTAAAGGTTATTTGGACATGGATGAGGTTGGTTACATTATCACAAAACCAAAATCTACTAAAACGAATTATCCTGGTGTGTTTGCCTGCGGTGATTCTCAAGATAAAGTGTATCGTCAAGCGATTACAGCAGCAGGAACAGGTTGTATGTCTGCATTAGATGCAGAGCGTTATCTAGCAAGTCTAGAATCTACACCTAGAACTGAACCACAGGCTGCGCTAAGTTAGATTTTACTTACATAGCAAATTAATCAAGGCCTTTGTAATATGCAAAGGCCTTATTTATTTGATCATCGCTCACTTTGCAATTTAGTTTTGGCTGACCTATTTTTTCTAACAAAACAAAGTTAATAGTGCCCCCCGTGTTTTTCTTATCGTGTTTAAGATAAGTTTTCACCTTGGACACATCCTCTGAAGTGAAGGTAACGGGTTTAAAATATTGGCTTATTAATTGACTTGCGGCATCGCATTTTTCTTCTGAAAATTGCAATATATCTACAGATAGCTTCAATGCTAAAATCATTCCTATAGCTACAGCTTCTCCGTGAAGAAGTTTTGTTTTAGAAGGCGATTCCATTTGATAGGACTCTATTGCATGTCCTAGGGTATGTCCAAAATTTAAGGCCATTCTCAATCCATTTTCAAAAGGATCTTCTTCGGCTATTTTAGTTTTAATTTGAATAGAATCTCTAATCAATTCAGGCAGTTTGTCCACTTGAAATTGAGATAAATCTTTAAAGTTGTCTAGATATTCTTCATTTGCAATTAAACCGTGTTTTAGCATTTCGGCCAACCCACTTCTCATTTCTTTGGAAGGTAAAGTAGAGAGATAACCAACATCTACCACAACCATTTGAGGTGGGCGAATAATTCCGATTTGATTTTTTAAACTATCAAGGTTTACACCATTCTTTCCCCCAATCGCTGCATCTACCATGCCGAGTAGAGTGGTAGGGATATGAACAAAGTCAATTCCTCTTTTAAAACTAGAGGCTACAAACCCACCAATATCTGTTACAATTCCACCACCGAGATTTATCAGAAGCGACTTTCTATCAGCCCCAGTTTCAGATAAGGTTTTCCAGATTTCCGAGCAAGTTGCAATAGTTTTAAATTCTTCTCCAGGTTCAATTTCAATCCATTCAATTCTCACATTTGCTTCCATTTTTTCTGAAAGAAACTTAGAGCAGTTCTCCTGAGTATTGGAGTCGACCAAAATATAAATGGAAGAATAAGCTTTGGTGTTTATTAATAAATTGAGTTCAATATAGGCCTGTTCTTGAAATGCTATGGTGTAGTTTTCTAGCTCTATCGTATTCATCATTAAAAAGCTTTGTTAAGATTCTTGAAATAGCTTAGTTGCTTCAGCGAAAATACTACATCAATCCCTATATTTGAATACAATTTTTCAATATGATCGATACTAAAATATTTAACGACACCAAACACGCTTTTGTTTTAAAATCAGATAAAGACTTGAAGCGTTCCTTGTTCCTCTTTACTATGATGAACATTCCTTTTTTTGTTCCGATTTCTACGAGAGCCACCAATTTAGCTTTGGACTTAAAACTACCTATCGAGGGTTTGGTGAGAGCCACTATTTTCGAACAATTTTGCGGAGGTGAAAGTCAAGATGAATGCATGCCCCTGGTTAAAAAAATGTATACGGAAAATGTGTACAGTGTTTTGGATTATTCTGTAGAAGGCAAGGAAACCGAAGAAGAATTTGATAAAGCTGCGAACGCAAAAATAGAGATTATAGAATATGCCTCTAAGTCAAAAGAAATTCCTTTTGCTGTAGCAAAGCCATCGGGTTTGGGACGTTTTGCAATATGGGAAAAAGTCACTGCCAACGATGTCCTTTCTGGAGAAGAACAACAAGAATGGGACAGTATAAAAGCCAGGTTTGAAAGAGTTTGCCAAGCCGCTTACGATAATGATACCAAACTTCTTATCGATGCAGAAGAAACTTGGATGCAAGATGCAGCAGACAATCTGGCTGAGGATATGATGAGAAAATTCAATAAGGAAAAAGCGATCATATTTAATACGCTGCAATGTTACCGTTGGGACAGATTATCCTATGCAAAGGCTATTCATGACAGAGCTCAAAAGGATGGTTTTAAAGTAGGGTTTAAAACAGTTCGGGGTGCATATATGGAAAAAGAGAATTCGAGGGCCAAGAAAAAAGGCTATCCAACTCCTATCTGTGAGGATAAAGAAGCCACCGATGTCAACTTTAATGCAGTCATGTGTTTTTGTATAGACAAAATAGATCAAATTTCGCAATTTATAGGAACTCACAACGAGGTGAGTACTTATATGGCATTACAGTTAATGAGCCAAAAAGAAATTTCGCTTTCAGACGACCGAATTTGGTTTGGACAATTGTATGGGATGAGCGACCACATCTCTTTCAATATTGGCAGAATTAATTCCAATGCAATTAAACTTATTCCATTTGGTCCTATCAATGATGTGATTCCTTATCTGATAAGAAGAGCTCAAGAAAATTCTTCTGTTCAAGGTCAGACGAGCCGTGAATTATCTTTATTAAGAGAAGAAAAGCAAAGAAGAGATGGCCAATTTGTAAAACGAGTTGAATAATATGAAAGTTACAAAAGCAGAGATTTCTTTAGGCGAGTATAAACCGTATTACGACTTGTATCTTCAACGCGTCCTTTCAGAAACCACTCTACTAGAAGCTCTGGATCAAAAAGAGGAGTTAATTAATTTTTTCAATGCTATCCCAAAGGATAAATTGGACTACAGATATGCAACTAATAAGTGGACACCAAAGCAAGTTCTCCAACATCTCATCGATACCGAGCGTATTTTTATGAATAGGGCTTTAAGGTTTGCAAGAAAAGACTTTACAGAGTTACCTGGTTATGATGAAAACCACTATGCGGAGCACTGTTTTTCTAATAACAGAACTATAGACGCTTTGTTAGAAGAATTCCAGGCTTTGAGGATGTCGAGCATATTTTTATTTAAAAGTTTTGAAAATGAGATGCTAACCAATATTGGACAAGCCAGTGGAGGTCCATTTTCTGTAAGAGTTTTACCTTTTATTTTATGTGGTCACCAAAAGCATCATATCCAAATAATAAAAGAGCGTTACTTATAAGAATTCAATGTCAAACTCAACTGCAACTTCTGTATTTACTTTACTAGATATTGGTAAAAGTTTGCAACGGATGATCTCTACGCATTACCACAAGCCATACTGGATCAAAACCGAGATTGCCAAGTTAAATGCATATACCAAAAGTGGGCATTGTTACCCAGACCTAGTCGAAAAACAGAACGGACAAGTATTGGCTCAAATGCGAGCGACTATATGGTCGGATACTTTTAAGACTATTTCAAAACAATTTGAAGACGTGACCAGAAAACCTTTGTCTGAAGGGATGACGGTTATGATTTTAGCTAAAGTAAACTACCATCCCAATTATGGGTTTTCTTTGAATATAGTAGATATTGATGCTAGTTTCACCCTAGGTGAGATGGCCAAAGAAAAGCTAGAAAGCCTTAAGCGTCTAAAAACAGAAGGCTTGTTTAACCTAAATAGGACTCTTACTTTTCCAAAAGTTCCAAAGCGTATTGCTATTATTTCTGTGGAAACCAGCAAAGGCTATCAAGACTTTTTGAATATTATTTCACATAACAAATACGAGTTTAAATTTGAGTTGGAGCTTTTTCCCGCTCTGCTTCAAGGCGATAATGCCATTACCTCCATTTCTAAAGCTCTAGAAAGTATTCAGCAAAGAAAATTAGAGTTCGATGCTGTCACTATCATCCGTGGAGGTGGAGGAGATGTAGGTTTAAGTTGTTACGACAGTTTTATTTTAGCCTCTAAAGTGGCAAGATTCCCTTTGCCCGTTATTTCTGGGATTGGTCATTCCACCAACGAAACTCTAGTCGAAATGGTAACCTATATCAACAAAATCACTCCTACAGATGTCGCTTATTTTTTTATCGATAGCTTTAAGGATTGCCTAGAAGAGTTGAGTATGCTTCATTCAGAATTCAATAGATTAGTTAAGTTTAAATTGAAGGAAGAACAGTTTGAATTGAAGGCTCTGCACCAACAATTTAAAACTCAAGTCGACACGCTTTTACAGCGGCATGACTTTATGTTGAAACAACAGCGGCAACGAATCAAATCTACACTACCTTCCTATGTAAGAAGTCGGTTTGATAGCTTAACACAGTTGAGTTTTCAACTTAAGTTTATGACCAAGCAAGGCTTTCAAACTGAAAACCAACAGTTAAAACGGCTTTCGAATACCTTACAGAGGGAAACTTCAGTTTTGTTGGCAAAGAATCACAACACTCTGGATTACTTATCTTCCAATTTAAAATTATTATCGCCTGATCAAATTCTTAAGCGTGGATATACACTGAATTTGGTAAACGATAAGATTATAAAATCCGTTTCCGATTTAAAAACTGGTGACCAACTAAAAACGATGTTTGCAGACGGTTATGCTGAAAGTAAAGTGATAAAAACAAAACTCAATGGAAAAAATTAAAAACTACGAAACTGCTTTAAGCGAATTAAAAACAATAGTTTCAAAAATCGAAAATGACTCGGTGTCTGTAGACGAACTTACCAAAAAGGTAGAACGAGCTTCAGAGTTGATTAAGTATTGTAAAACAGTGTTAACCAAAACCGAGACCGAAGTCAATTCGGCTCTAGATGATATGGTAGATTTAAACGAGGACTCCGATGATTAAAATTGGTTAATAGTCTGTCTTATTTTGACCAAACGGGTTAGAATCCCTTCCAGTAAATTTATATTGAGCATATTGGCGCCATCACTTTTAGCTTCGCTTGGATTAAAGTGAGTTTCAATAAACAGTCCATCTACATTATTGACTATTCCGGCTCTAGCAATAGTTTCAATCATTTCTGGTCTTCCTCCTGTCACTCCAGAAGATTGGTTGGGTTGTTGTAAAGAATGGGTGACGTCTAAAACTGTTGAAGCATAACCCCGCATCGTTGGAATACCTCTAAAATCTACAATTAAGTCTTGATACCCAAACATGGTTCCACGATCTGTAATCATCACTTTATCATTACCAGAATCCTTTATTTTTTGCGCTGCATGCTGCATACTTTCAGGACTCATAAATTGTCCTTTTTTAAGATTGATGACCTTACCTGTTTCTGCTGCTGCAACAAGTAAATCGGTTTGTCGTACTAAGAAAGCAGGAATTTGTAAGACGTCCACATACTTTGCAGCCATTGCAGCATCACTCTCTTGGTGAATATCTGTAACCGTCGGCACATCAAATTTTTCACTCACTTTTTTGAGGATTTCTAAGGCTTTTTCATCACCTATTCCTGTAAAACTATCTATTCTACTTCGGTTTGCTTTCTTGAAAGAGCCTTTAAATACAAAAGGGATTTCTAGCTTATCAGTAATTTCTAAGATGCGTTCGGCTATTCTCATCGCCATATCTTCACCTTCTATAGCACAGGGTCCAGCTAGTAAGAAAAAGTTGGAAGAGTTGGTATGTTTTAGTCTTGGAATAAGTTGCAAATCCATTTTTTTAATTTTTTTCAAAGATAAGGATTTGTAATAGGAATTTTGTGCAAGTATTTTAATGAGACAAACAAATTCTAACACATATATTTCCTTATCTTTAAATTTAATTGTTAAACTGAAAATTTAAATATAAAAAACACTATGAAAACATTTTTAACAGCCTTAGTGCTAACGTTCTCCATGTCTATTTTTGCTCAGGTGGAGGCTCCACAACCAAGTCCAAATTCGAACACCACCCAAATGGTTGGTTTGTCTGAAGTATCAATTGCTTACTCTAGACCTTCTGCCAAAGGAAGAGCGGTGTTTGGAAATCTTGTTCCTTACAACAAGCGGTGGAGAACAGGAGCCAATGAAAATACGATCATCACTTTTTCTACCGATGTAGAAATAGATGAACAAGCTTTAGAAGCTGGAAGTTATGCTGTCTATAGTACTCCTAATAAAGAGAGTTGGGATGTCTTTTTTTACGAAGACACCGATAATTGGGGCCTACCCAAAACTTGGAATGAAGATGCTGTTGTTGCTATGGTAAATGTTCCCGTAAAATCACTAAACCATATGGTTGAAACTTTAAGTATTGATTTAGGTGCTTTACAGATGGACAAAGCACATCTTCAGATTTCTTGGGAGAAGACCATGGTAGAAGTGCCAATCAGTTTTCCGACAGATGATCTCGTTATGGAAAGTGTAAATGCTATAATGAGCGGTCCTTCTGCCAACGATTATTTTGATTCTGCCATATATTACCTCAATGCTAATAAGGATTTGAATAAAGCAGAAGAGTGGATGGAAAAGGGAATGGCTATGTTGGAGGTTAAACCATTTTGGATGCAAAGACAGCAGTCATTGATCTATGCTGCTAATGACAAAAAAGATAAAGCAATAGAAACTGCTAAAGCCTCTTTAGCAGGTGCTAAAAAAGCTGGGAATTCAGATTATATCAAGATGAATGAAGATTCTTTAAAAGAATGGAACGCTAAATAATTAGTTTTTCTTTTAATAGGCTTTCTCAAACATTATGTTGTCATTCTGATGGAACTGTTTTAGCAACTGAAGAATCTCCTTTTTTTTAAAAAAAAAGATTCCTCGTCGAAGCAAAAAAAACTTCTATTTCTGAAAGACCCTTAAGATTCATTAAAGTAATGGGGCGTTAACTAAAACCCTTTATAAAATTATCATTAAACCGATTCAATGTCTTGAGTCGGTTTTTTTGTGAACGTTTGTAGGAGAATAGCAATCATCATGACCAATCCACAGCCAAATAGATTCAGCCATAAATATGGCATCCAGTCGTTAAAATAGCCATAAATAACGATGATTTGAGTGATGATGGCAGCGATAAAAACAGCTCTGCTCTTTACATAGGTTATGAAAAAGGCAAGCAAGAATATACCCAGTACATTACCATAAAAGATGGAACCTATAATATTTACCAATTGGATCAGGTTGTCGAATAAATTGGCTGTGCAAGCGACTACAATAGCAAAGATTCCCCAGCCAAGTGTAAACCACTTTGTAGAATATAAGTAATGCTTTTCACTCATTTCAGGGGTTTTATTTCTTTTGTACAAATCAATTGTAGTTGTGGAAGCCAAGGCATTCAATTCTGAAGCTGTTGAAGACATCGCTGCCGATAGGATCACTGCAAGAAGCAAGCCCACCAAACCTTTGGGTAAGTTGTTGAGGATAAAGTGAATGAAAACGTAATCTTTGTCGTTGGTTTCAATTTTACCATCCACTTTAGATATAATTGTTTTCGCATCATCTCTAAGACTAACTTCTTGAGTATTGAGGTTTTTTAACCTACTCTGTAGGTTTTGACTTTCGATTTCTGAAACGTCCATAGAAAACTGATTGGCCAAGTTCTTCTTTTTATCCTGGACAGTTCTAAGTTGTGTTTCTAAATTTTCAAATTCTGAGGCATATTCAGACTCTTCAACTGCAATTTTAGCTGCTGGGTTAAAATTGATAGGAGAGTAATTGAATTGGTAAAATACAAATACCATCACACCAATTAATAAGATGAAAAATTGTAAAGGCACTTTTAAAACACCGTTAAAGATAAGTCCCATTTGGCTTTCCCTTAAACTTCTCCCAGAGAGATAACGCTGGACTTGACTTTGGTCTGTTCCAAAATAGGAAAGTGCTAAGAAAGTGCCGCCAAAAATTCCACTCCAAAATGTGTATCGGTTATCAAAACTTAATGAAAAGTCAAGGACATCTAACTTGTTGTTAGCACCAGCGATTTTCATGGCTTTATTGAAAGTGATATCTTCTGGTAAAAAAGAAAAAATCATAATAAAAGCGATGATCATACCAATGAAGATAACAGCCATTTGTTGCTTTTGAGTCACATTTACGGCTTGGGTTCCTCCCGTAACGGTATAGATGATCACTAGTATGCCAATAATGATATTGAGATAAAATAAATTCCACCCTAAAACAGCTGAAAGTATGATAGACGGAGCGTATATAGTGATACCCGCAGCTAAACTTCTTTGTATTAAAAACAGACCAGCTGTAAGGGTTCGGGTCTTTAAATCGAAGCGAGACTCTAGGTACTCATAAGCAGTATATACTTTTAGGCGGTAGTAAATAGGAAGGAAGACCACGCAAATAATAACCATAGCAATAGGTAAACCAAAATAAAACTGAACAAAGCCCATCCCATCGTGAAAGGCCTGTCCTGGTGTCGATAAAAAGGTAATGGCACTTGCCTGTGTTGCCATAACTGACAAACCAACAGTCCACCATTCCGATTTATTGCCACCTTTAATGAAATCGTTAACATTAGCATTTTTACGGGACTTTAAACTGCCATAAATAACGATAAAAGCAAGAGTTGCAAACAGAATAATAAAATCTAAAACCTCCATGAATTTAATTTTGAAACCACTTCATGAATAAATAAAATCCTAGAATATATAAAACGTTTAAAATCAAGACCCAAGTATAGGCCGTTTTCCAAACGTATTTTTGAGGTGATTTCGACATCCTATTCTATGGAAATTAAGTTAGAAATCAGTTTATAAGCTCCTGGAACACCCGCGGGTAATTCTCTAAAGAAACTTAAGCCTGTATAAATATAATGACCTTTCCCGTACTTACCCACTAGAATACTCCCGTTTTTTGGAGTTTCATTCTTATCGTTCATGGAGAGAATAGGGGTTAGTTTTTCCGACCATTGGTCAGGAAAATAAAGTCCTCGCTCTTGGACCCAACCTTCAAAATCTGACTTGTAGATTTTGTTGGGGGTATTCAAAACTCTATGGTTGGGTTTCAGAAATCTAACTTCAGCTTTTTCTTCGGTCACTCGATCCCGAGACATTTGCATAGGGAAAGGGGCAATCTTATCTGTTTTTAGTCCTCTATTGGTATTGTATTGAACAATCATAGTCCCTCCATTTTGAACAAATTCAAATAAAAAGGATTGCTTGTAGGCCAAAGATTCATGGATATTGTATGCTCTAATGCCCATAATGACAACATCAAATTCTCTTAGCTTTTGTTGAGTAAGATCATTAGGTGAAAATTCTTCTACGTAAAAACCCAGATCTTTTAAGTTGGAAGCTACACTAGAACCTGCTCCAGAAATATAGGCTATGCGTTTTTGGCTAAGTTTGATATCTAAATTTACTAGTTTTGCTGTGGCCTCTTCAATGAGGTTATGTGTCCCAATGTGATCGTATTCTATGGTAGTAACCGATTTATTTAAGGTGGTTTTAGACAGCTTTAACTCGGGAGAAATCATTGTTTCAGAAGTTGATAAAGGAGTGATTTCAAAACTAAAGCTTTTGCTTTCACCTTTTGAATTTAAAGTAACCTCGTGGTAGTTTGGGGAGACTTTCCAGTCCTTTGGAAGATTTAATTTGAGTTGTCCAACAACAGATTCTTTGAAGGCTTTGACGTTTACTTGAACGCTCTTTGTTTCAGAATTTTTGAAGACATAAACTGACTTATCAAAATCTAAAGAGGCTTCAGGAAGGATTTCAAAATTCTCATATACTTCCCCCTTTACAGGATCGTTGTACTTGTAAATCAGAGGTTTTTTAAGAGTAAAGGATTTTCCTTCAATATCAAAATTGAATGTAAATTGAATAGGTTTTGGCGATTCTGGCAAACCTATGAGAGACTTATCCTCAACCTTATAAATACCTAATTCTGCCTTCTCCTTTAACCAATAAGGTGTGGTGTAATTTTCTTCTGAATCTAAGTTGAACACTGTGGAAAATCTAATGTTATTATTGTTATCAAGCACAGTCTGCTCCACGTCGATAGGTTCTCCTAGGTAAGAAACAGACTTCAATTGAATATCAACTGGGCTTCTGTTTATGATTTCCATTTCAATTTGTATGTCATCACCGGGATTGGCATAGGCCATTTCACTTTGGACTTCAACGAAAAGACCTAAGCAAGCCTGGATAATAGATTGAATTTGCTTGCTTTTTTGAGCTCTCCAAAACTCATCCTTAATAGAATGTATAAGTTGTTCTGCCTCCAATAATTGAGGAATAACCTCCCAGGGTTGTTTAAATTCAAAATCTTCTTCAACCTTGTACAGGATATCCCCAATAGCTTTTCCTTGTGGAATACGATTCCAAGACGTATCAATTCCATGAAAAGGATCATTTCCTCCAAGTTTTTCACCTTTAATTAATTCAATATATTCCGTTTTATCTCCCCTAGATCCCGTATTTCCAAAGCCTTGAGATTTGTGCTGACTTCTACTTAAAGCAGAAATTTCATTATTAGATAAACCTTCTAAAGGATAAAACGTATTGATTTCCAATTCAATAAAATTAGTTTTATCTGCTTTGTCGAATGCTTCCTGGCTTCCATAAAACCACCAAGAGGTATTAAAGAAAGCTCTTTTTGGAGACCAAGCTTCGACCTGTTCTAACTGAGAAGTGAATTTATCGTCTTGGCCAGCAAGATCAAAAGCTTCTGTGCTAAGAATGGCAGAGGAAGTGTGGTGACCATGGGTGGCTCCTGAAGTTCTGTGGTTAAACCGGTTGATAATGATATCTGGTCGATGTGTTCTTATCGCCCAGACAACATCGGAAAGTATTTTTTCTTTATCCCAGATGTCTAAAGTTTCCTCTGGTGTTTTTGAATAGCCGAAATCTATAGCTCTAGTGAACCACTGTTGACCTCCATCTGTAGTTCTCGCTTTTAGTAATTCTTGAGTACGAATCATACCCAACTTTTCACCGAGCTCAGAACCTATTAAATTTTGGCCTCCGTCACCACGAGTGAGCGATAAATAGGTCGTTTTAGCATAGCGCTGCTTAGAAAAATAAGTAATTAAGCTTGTGTTTTCATCATCTGGATGAGCCGCGATATATAAAACGTTACCTAGAAAATTGAGTGATTTTATATGTTGGTATATTTCTGAAGAGGCGAGCTTCTGTGGGGTTTGGCTATAGCATAATGCATTTAAAAATAGAAAAATACTGCACAATAACGTTTTTGTCATAACCTTAATTTTCACCAAATATAAATGCCTAAATATTATTATGGGCTTGATTCAAAAAATTTTTAACGATCTCCGTAATCAGGCTTGTCCAGAAGGGCGTCTTTTTTAAGAAGGGTTACCGACTTTTGAAGGATTAAATTATTGGGATAGGTAATTAGTTCGTCTTCATCTGTTCGCAAATGCAGTTGAAAAGCTTTAATATCTTCTATAATTCCAACAACGGGAAAGTCTTTATCGTGAATTTTAATTTTATCTCCAATTTTATAAGGAAAAGAAAAAAACATAATAATTCCAGAGGTTATATTGCTCAATACAGACCATATGGCAAATAAACCAATACCTAACACAGCAAACACAGAGGAAAAAACGAGTGCAAGTTCTCTTATTTCCACTCCCCAAATGAGTAAAAGTGAGAACACAGCTATAAAAAATACCAAGACATTAATGTATTTAAAAATGAGTCGTGTTCTTACAAAATTGAGTTCATCTCGTTTAGCAATTCGCTTTGCAGATTGCTTTAAAGTGAACCTGAGTAATAAAAGAAGAAAGACAACTATAGCTGTCCAAATAATCTGGGATTCATATTGAAAAAAAAGAGTTTCAACCATAACTTATAGACTTAAACTATCCCGCAAATGTAGATATTTGTCCGAGTTTTTTTGCCAGTATTCTGTCTTTAAAGTTTGCAATTTATTTGCCTTAGAAATTAGTGTATCCTTCCCTTTAATTTCCATCTCTTCCCACTTTGTAATTTCAAACGGAAAGGACTTCTCTTGGTAGATTTTTAAGACTCTTCCTAATTGATTATATCTCAAAGTTGTAGTGAGGTAGTCGTTTTCTTTTTGTTCAATAGAAGCTGAATAGGTTTTAAATTTTTCATGATTGAGCTGTAGAAAGGAAAAATCTGGCAAGATGTCCTGTTTCCCAAGCCTCAACTCCTTTGGAGCTATTCTGAGCTGAATCCAAATTTGATTTTCTGTTAAGACAGGCTTTAATATAAATGTTGAATCTGCTTCCCCTTCAAAATAGGAATGTGTTCTCAATTTAAAATCACCTCTGTGATTTAATTGAGCATAAGATTGTCCGCACCATTCTTGAACGCTAGAGGTTAATTTTAAGAGAGGTCTCTGCTCGCCAAGTGGAAAAAAGGCGCTTTGCATTATGCTGTAAGGATAAATCCCAGTGTTGAATTTTTTTGTGGAATTCAGCTTCATGACAGAACGTGTCGTTTCCGATTTGGAATTGGCTTTAACTTGCGCTTCACTTAAAAAGTCTTCGGTCACAAAAATAAGCATTGCTTTGCCTTTTCGCTTTTCACCGTATCTATAAAATTCCAAATCATAACTGGTCAATTCAGCGTTTCCATCATACCAATACGATTTGAATTCAGTGGATAGATTTCTTTTTTCAAAATTGTCATCAACAGCTTTATTGTGGGTCTTAGTTTGGCAGCTTACAAGAAAGATAAGAAAAAGGAGCGGCAGTGTTCTCATAATGATTATTTTAAGTTCGATAACTTGTGATAGACTAAATGTATTGGAAATCCCATAACGGTATAAAACGAGCCTTTTATTTCTGAAATACCAATTTGGCCTATCCATTCTTGGATGCCATAGGCCCCCGCTTTATCATAAGGTGAATAGGTGTCGATATAATGCGAGATTTCATCCTTAGTAAGAGCCTTGAAAGTAACTTCCGAAGAATCATAAAGGGTTTCAGTTTTGTCTTGGGTTTTTATACAAACCGAAGAAATTACCTCATGTGTTGCATTGGAGAGGGAACTCAGCATTTCGAAAGCTTCATTTCTGTTTTGAGGCTTATTTAGCGCCTTGTCTTGATGCCAAACAATAGTGTCTCCAGTAATGAGTATGTCCTCTGGTTTCAAATCTTGAAATTGATCTGCTTTTAACTGAGCTAAATAATCGCTGATCTCATGATGTTGTAAGGTCTCGCTAAAGACTTCATCAACAGACCGCAATTCTATCTCAAAATCCACACCTATGGAAGTCAAAATTTCCTGTCGCCTAGGGGATCCTGATGCTAAAATGATACGCTTTTGTTTTAAATTTTCTAAAATCATAGGATTAAAAATGTGAACATAGAACAAATACCAACCAAAAGTACGAGTTTCAAATGGAAACTAATGCTGGTGTAATCCTTTTGATTTTTGGCTTTCAGAATTTGTTTAGAGATAAGGATGAGAGGAATGAGAATAAATGCAAATACATAAAATATAAAAACGTTGAAGGATAAAAAATAATTGAGCAGTAGCGTAAGAAGTATCAAAATAGTAAATGTTAGAAGTCCGAAAATCATGTGATTGGATCTTTTTTTACCAATCAAAATCGGCAAAGTTTTCATCTTGCAATAATAATCACCTCTTAGATCTTCTATATCCTTTATCAATTCTCTGCTCAAATTTAAGCTAAAGGCTAGAAGAGCATAAGCTAGAATAATAAAGTACAACACCGGATTTTGGTCACTATCGATTAGAACTATTCCGAAGCAGAAAATGCTAGCTCCCACAAGTATACTAATGAGGATATTTCCCGCAAGTGCTACTCTTTTCAACCAAATAGAATAAACAGCAAGAGCTATAGGTGATAAAACACAAATGCTAAAAACAATCCACAAGCTTTCGGAAGGATGCGAAAGGAGAATAAACAGTATCGTGAAAAGCCCCAAGGCATTAAGTCCAAAATAAAGTTTAAAGGCTATTTTTCGTTTTATGACTTGATCGATGATAAGCTTATTTGGCCTATTGATGCTATCTGTGGTCACATCAAAAATATCATTGATGATATTTCCTGCTGCTGCAATGCATACGACAGATAAAACGAGAAGCAAATAGGTAAAAAGACCAACATCAGGGTTTTGACCAAAACCAGGCAGCAGGGCAAATCTTATCACCATAGCCGTAAATACAATCATGGCTAAATTTTTCCAGCGTATGAGATTGAGAAAGGCCATAAATAATTTTACTAGACTAGATCTAAAATTTCCACTTCCCTTGAGCCTTCATCACCTGCTCAATAAGATCTCTTACACATCCATCACCGCCATTTTTATGAGAGATATAAGCAGAGATTGCTTTTATTTCTGGAACTGCATCCTGAGGACAAGTTGGTAAACCTACCATTTTCATAGGATATATGTCTGGGACATCGTCTCCCATATAGGCTACAGCTTCTGGTTTGATATTATATACATCTAGAAATTCATCCAGGCATTCCACTTTATCCGCAACTCCTAAATGAATGTTGGTTATGCCCAAATCCTTAAGCCTAGTCCTTACCATTTCATTGGTTCCGCCAGAAATTACAATAATCTCGTATCCTGCTTTTAGGGCTTCTTTCACAACAAAACCATCTTTCACATTCATAGTTCTAATGAGTTCTCCGGAAGAAGAAACCTGTAGAGCGCCATTGGTAAAAACACCATCCACATCGAAGGCAAAAGTGGTGATGTGGTTAAGTAATTCTTTATAGTTCGTCATGCTTTTTTTGTAATATAGAGTTTGTCATTAGGTTATAAATTGCTTTGTAATCTTCTGAATTCAATTGTTTCAAATGGTTGGTTATCGTTTTTTGATCATTTCTTGCAGCGGGTCCTGTCTGCACTTCAGATGGCGATTGAGATTGAACTTTTTCTGAAGTTTCTTTAATCAAGGCCTTCAAAATATCGAATGGGATATCGTCTTGTAGACAAATATCTTCTCCAATCGCATACAGGTGATTTGTAAAATTGCAAACAAACACAGCCGCTAGATGTAAGGTCTGCCTTTGTGCAGTACTAATTTCATACTGGTGTTGAGAAATGCTTGAGGCTATAGATTTTAAGAGCGACAAATTTTCTTCTGAATTAGCTTCAAGGCAAAATGGAATTGTAGAATAGTCTAGTTCAGACGTCTTCGAAAAGGTCTGAAGCGGATAGAAAACACCTGAATCTTTAGGCGACGTTAACAGGCCTTGATTTCCTGAAGTATGTGCAATAATTCCAGTCTTAGTTTTAATTTGCTCAGCAATAGATTCTATGACATCATCTTTAAGACAGATGAGATAAAGGTCTGCAGGCTTCAAGGCAGAAATATCGGTTGTAATGGGAACTGAGTTTTCAAACCTTAAAAGGGAACTCTCATTATGGTTATAAACCTGTATAACTGCACAAGTTTTGGAGGATTGAAGGGCACGAAACATATGAGTTGCCACATTACCACTTCCTAAAATAACTATTGAATACATTGAAACATCTTAAAATTCTAAAGTACAAATGTAACGTTCATTTTTGAAAGTGAAATTTTAACTGTTTTGAAACTTATCTCTCAATTATTAACGATTTATGGAATAAGCACATATTTATAAGTATAACTGATAATTCTTTAGGTTTTTGAGGAAGTTGATGCAGTAATTTTTTTAGGAGTTTAATTAACACAACTTCAACGTTCGTAGGCGATAGAGAGATTAAAAAATCCTCTTATATTCCATATATTTGTAGTTATTATTTTTACAGCTATGTTAGAGAAAAAAATAAAAAGTATATTGTTTTCCACAAGACTGATGGCAGTCTTGTTTATTGTGTATGCAGTGGCTATGGCTATAGGAACCTTTGTCGAAAATTCCTATACCACCATTACGGCTAGAGAGTGGATTTACGATGCATGGTGGTTTGAGGTTATTATGGTTTTTTTTGTTATCAATTTCGTCGGAAATATATTTAGATTCAAATTATTTCAAAAAAAGAAACTCACTACTCTTCTTCTTCACTTGTCTTTTATTTTGATTCTTGTTGGGGCATGGGTAACACGATATTTAGGTGAAGAAGGAATAATGCCTATCCGAGAGGGGGAGGTTGCAAATACAATGCTGTCTGAAAAAACATATTTATCCACGTTTATCGATGGAGAAATTGAAGGAGAGCCCTTAAGGAAAAAGGAAGATTTTAGAGTTAGTCTAGGCCCAGGTATTACAGAGGGTAAAACAATTACGACAGATTATAATGGCAATCCTGTTGAAATTGAGTTTTTAGAATTCATAAAAGGTGCAGAAGAAGGGATTATTGAGGATGAAAAAGGAGTCTATTTTCTTAAAATTGTAGAATCTGGAGAGGGAGATAGGCATGATTATTATTTGAAGACTGGAGAAGTTGCCAATATCCATAATGTCCTATTTGCCCTTAATAAGCAAACAGACGGTGCTATTAATATTATAGGTAACAACGAGGTTGGATTTACCATCGACTCTCCTTTTGAGGGAGACTGGATGCGTATGGCAGACCAAGAACGTGGACAATTGATCCAAGATTCTATCCAAGATTTGCAAATGCGCTCTTTATACAATATTGGGGGTATGCAATTTGTGATTCCAGACCCCGCTATCAAGGGGCGTTATGATCTAGTTCAAAAGGAAATTGTAAATAATAATGATCCAGACGGAATTTTCATGGCGATTACAGCCAATGGACAAACCGAAAAAATCGGTTTGCTTGGTGGTAAAGGTTTTCAGATGGATATGAAAAAGGTAAATATAGGAGATCATGATGTTTATTTGAGCTATGGGAGTAAAAATATTGAATTGCCTTTCGCCCTAAAACTCAATGATTTTATAGCTAAAAAACACCCAGGCACTGAAGATAGACCTCAGCCAAGTTATGAATCTTTTATGAGCAAAGTAGAGGTAGTCGATGGAAGTGACTCCTATCCTTACGATATTTATATGAATCATGTTCTAGATCACCAAGGCTACCGTTTTTTTCAATCGTCTTTTGATCCCGATGAAGGTGGTACTATTTTATCGGTCAATAACGACTGGTGGGGAACTTGGATTACATATATAGGCTATTTTTTACTATACCTTGGAATGATGGCCATCATGTTCGACAGAGGGTCTAGATTTGGTGATTTGAGAAAGAAATTGGAAAAAATCAAGATGAAAAAAGAAAAATTAGCAAGTATATTTATTTTGTTTTTGGGATTGAGCGGCTTTGCCCAAACTCAAAATGGAAACGTTGTAGAAGAGTCTTCGCCTCGACAGGATACCGTAGAGGCATCTTCCAATCATGAGAATGGGGTGATGCAACAAGTGGATTATGAAAAGGTCATAAAAATGATTCAGGCCAATACGGTTGATAAAGACCACGCTGCTAAGTTTGGAGAATTGATTATTCAAGATTTTGGAGGGAGAATGAAGCCTATTAATACTTATTCTTCAGAATTGCTTAGGAAACTAGGTAAAAAAGACAATTATAACGATTTGAATAGTGATCAAGTTCTGCTGTCCATGATCGAAAATCCTGCGATTTGGTATTCTGCACCCTTGATTTCTATAAAAGCAAAAAATGATAGCTTACACAATGTCTTAGGGGTTCAAGAAAATAAAAAATATGTGTCTTTGACTGACTTTTTTATGATGGATGGTCAATATAAATTAAGTGAGTATTTAGAGGGGGCATATAAAGCTGCAGTGCCAAATCAGTTCCAAAAAGATTTCATCACCGCCGATGAAAAGGTGAACTTGATCTATAATACTTTACAGGGAAAACAATTTAGAATTTTTCCTATTCCAGAACATCCTAATAATAAATGGGTTTCCTATCCAGAATTGGACGATGAGAAGTATTTTGCAGGTGTAGATACTTTATACACAAAACAAATTCTCCCTCTCTACATGCAGTCCCTTAGGAGTGCACGACAAACTGGAGATTATGAGCAGTCTAACGAACTGCTTTTGAGTTTAAAATCTTTCCAAAATAAATACGGTGCAGAAGTGATGCCAACAGAGGGAAAGGTAAAAGCTGAAATCTTATATAATAAAATAGATATTTTCAATCTCTTGTTTCAACTTTATCTTTATGCGAGTTTGATTATGATCGTCTTTGTAATTTTGAGTATTTTCAAGCAAAACAAACTCAATAAAATTACTATAAATATAAGTAAAGTTTTATTGGTATTACTTTTTATAGTACACACGGGTGGCCTTGCCGCCAGATGGTATATTTCTGGATACGCTCCTTGGAGTAATGCCTACGAGAGTATGATTTACGTCGCTTGGGCCACTATGTTTTTTGGCTTAGCCTTTGGACGGAAAAGTGATTTGACCATGGGCTCTACTGCTTTTGTGACCTCTATTATTTTAATGGTGGCGCATTGGAATTGGTTAGACCCAAGTATTGGAAATTTGCAGCCAGTTTTGGATTCCTATTGGCTAATGATTCACGTGTCCGTTATTGTGGGAAGTTATGGTCCTTTTGCTTTAGGTGCGATTATAGGTTTGGTATCCCTTATTCTCATTATTGCGACCAACAAGTCCAACTTTAAAAAGATGAAATTAAATATTCAGGAGCTTACCATTATTAACGAATTAGCATTAACCGTTGGTTTGATTATGCTTACCATAGGAAATTTCCTAGGCGGTCAATGGGCCAATGAAAGTTGGGGTAGATATTGGGGCTGGGATCCAAAGGAGACTTGGGCTCTCATCAGTATTTTTGTATATGCTTTTGTGATCCACATGAGATTGGTTCCAGGGTTGAGAGGATTGTTTGCCTTTAACTGGGCTGCACTTATCGCTTTTGGATCTATATTGATGACCTACTTTGGAGTGAACTTTTACCTTACAGGATTACATTCTTACGCTAGTGGTGATCAAATTATCAGTTATCAGTTTATCATTATTGCTCTAGTAGCTTGGATTTTAATAGGCTTTGCAGCTAGATATAAATATAAAAAATACTATTAAACATATTACTGATTCCAGATTTCCCAAGCTTTTTCCGCTTGGAAAATAAGCATTTGTTCTCCATTTATAATTTGTGCACCCTGGTCTTTGCCTTGTGCCAAAAAACTAGTGATGGATGGATTATAAATTAAGTCGTAAAGCAAATGTGATTCGTCGATGAATTCATAAGGAATTGGTGGGAATTGGTTGACGTCTGGATGGGTACCAAGAGGTGTGCAATTAACGATAAGTTGATGGCCTTTTATAATTTCTGAAGTAAGGTCTTCATAAGTAAAATCACCTTTATCCTTTTCTCTAGATACCATATTGATATGATACCCCATAGAGACCAGAGCATGTCTTACTGCTTTAGAAGCCCCCCCAGTTCCCAAAATTAAAGCGGCTTCGTGATTGGGAGCAATTAAGCTAAAAATAGATTTTGTGAATCCAAATACATCGGTATTGTAACCAATCAATCTTTTATTTTCAATTTTAATAGTATTTACAGCACCAATCCGTTCAGCTTGAGGGTCTATTTCATCTAGAAAAGGAATTACTTCTTCTTTGTAGGGTATAGTCACATTAAGACCTGCTAAATCGACTGAGTTACTTACGATTTGTTTGACTTCCTTAATGTGTTCAATATCGAAATTGATATACTTAGCTCGGATGGCCTCTTTGTGGAATTTGGTATTAAAAAATGTTTTTGAAAATGAGTAATCAATATTTCTTCCTAAAAGTCCGTATGTTGTCATGAGTTAATTTAATTTTTTTTCTATTGCCATACCAAGCTAGGCCCAAAACTATTAAAATTCCTAGTATTATAAAAGAGAAACCAACCCAAGTGCTAAGTTGGGTTAATTCTGGCCAAAAGCGAGAATAATTGTCTAAAATGGGGTTTCCGCTAGTATCTAAAATAGTATTTCCTAATTGGTCTGTTTTAAAAATCTTTTCCTTCCAGGGCCATACTACACCTAGGCTGCCTGTTATAAACCCAATAATAATTGAAAACGTAATCTTCTTATAATATTTCAAAACGTAATTTAATAAATGGGAAAGAGTGATAAGTCCAAAAAAGGAACCAGCAGTAAACGATCCTAAAACTTGAAGTAGTCTAGTTCGTTTAGGGTCTTGTGTAAAACTAAAATCCAGTTTAACTATATCTGCTAGAGTGTCGTAGAGGGCATTTACAGAATCTACCAATAGTAAGACATAATTGCCCAATAGGATTAGTATAAAAGAACCCGATAAACCAGGAAGAGTCATCCCTGAAACACTTATAATTCCACAAAAAAACACAAATAAAAGATGATCATTTTCAGTAGCAGGTTTTAAAAAACTAATACTAAGACCTGCTACAACGCCAAAGATTATAAAAACAATTGTCCTAAGTGATCTTATTCTGAAATCTTTACCGATGTAATAGATAGAGCCTACAATCATCCCAAAGAAGGTGGACCACACGTAAAGTTCGTAGCTTTCAATTAAGAAATCCAATAATTTTGAAATGCTGAAATAGCTTACAACCATTCCAAGAATCAATATGCCTAGAAACTTAGCGTTTATATATTGGAAAAAACTTTTAAACCTAGCATTCAATAGAAGCTTAAAAGACTTGAAATTAAATTTTTGGAGAGAATAAATAAATTCTTCATAAAAACCAGCAACAAAAGCAACAACACCACCAGAAACTCCAGGAACTTTATTGGCAGCGCCCATAGCAAGTCCTTTTAAGAAAAGGAAGATTTTGTCGCTAAATGTCCTTGTGCTCTGCATTTGAAAGGGGTTGTTTTTCGGCTATTTTTTCGAGTAATAGTATAAGTAAAAATCCTAATATAGCAGCTATACACGCGTATAATAGTTTAGGGTCTCCATCAAATTGAGTAGGCGAAATAGAAACTTCCTTCAAAATAACTACTTTGCCTTTTATGATTTCTGAGTCTAAGACTTCTTTCCATGGCCAAATTTTATTGAGAGAACCTGCTATAAAACCAGTAAGAATCGCTAAGGTTAGAGATTTAAATTTCGTGAATAACCATTTTAAAATTCTAGAAAAACTCAATAACCCAATAATTGCTCCAAGACCTACAAGACCAATAACTTGGATATTAAACTCAGATACCGCTGCTGAAATTGATTTATATCCGCCAAGCAGGACTAAAATAAAGGCTCCCGAAATTCCAGGTAAAATCATGGCACAGACTGCTATAGCCCCGCACATGAGAAAATAAAGCGGATGATCGATGCCCTGTGCTGGGGTAAGTTCAGTAATACCAAAGGCGACGATAAAGCCTAAAATAGTAACGCCGATTAGCTTCGGATTCCATTTTTCAATTTGTTTTCCTACATACCAAACGCTGGCACCTACTAGCCCGAAAAAAAATGACCAGACCACAATGGGGTAGGTCTCCAACAAGTAGTTGGTTAATCGCATAAGAGTAAATATACTGATGAAAATACCTGTAAGCAATGCAATAATAAAACCACCATTAAACTGTTTCCACATGGCTTCGAAACCGTTTTGTCTCCATGTTTTGATAAGAGAAATGTCTACGTTGGCGATGGTCGTGACTAGTTCTTCATAAATTCCTGTAATAAAAGCGATGGTTCCGCCAGATACCCCAGGAACAACATCAGCCGCTCCCATACCTAAGCCCTTTAGGGTAATGGTAATATAGGATTTTAGATTTCTCTTCATAGTAAGATAAATAACAAATAGGCAAGATAAAATTATAGATGAATATGGAGTTTAATTAGTTCAGATTTTATCAAAAAACCATTTAATTATCTTTAGTTAAATCTATAAATAAGCTTTCAAGATTTTTATTTTTCTTGTGAAGTTCAAGAATTTTCAAACCTTTGTCGTACGCAAAATCGAAGATATCTGGTCGTTTATCTAAAGGCGTATTAAATGTGATTTCGTATCGGAATCGCGTTAAATTCTTGATGTTAATCACTTTACCAATTTCCTTTAAGGCCACTTCTTCAATTCTATAATTAAATTCTACTTCGATGACCTGTTGTTCTGGATCGTTTAGGTCTGAAAGTTTTTTATCAGATACAATTTGCCCTTTGTTTATAATGATGACTCTATCGCAAATGGCTTCTACTTCTTGCATGATATGGGTAGAGAGAAGAATTGTTTTTTCCTTACTAATGGAAGTGATTAATTCCCTTATTTCTATTAATTGATTGGGGTCAAGGCCAGTGGTGGGTTCATCAAGAATTAAAACACTAGGATCATGAAGTAAAGCTGCAGCAAGTCCAACCCGCTGTCTATACCCTTTGGACAATTGATAGATGCGTTTATCAACTTCCTCGGTCAGCTTAGTTTGTTCTATTACCTTTTCAATTCTTTCTTTTTTACTTTTGAAAATTCTCGCGTGGAAGTGAAGATATTCCTTGACATACATCTCTAAGTAAATTGGATTGTGTTCTGGTAAATAGCCAATTTGACGTTGAATATCAGTTTTTGCTTCAGTTAATTTTTTTCCATTAATATTAGCTTCACCAGAACTAGCGCTTATAAAGCCCGTTAAAATCTTCATCAAAGTAGATTTTCCAGCACCATTTGGACCGAGTAAGCCTACAATTTCACCTTTATGAATTTTGAAATTAATATCTTTTAAGGCAAATTGATCTTTATAGGATTTTGAAATGGACTTGACTTCAATAGACATTCAGTAATTTTAAATCAAAAATACAAATTATATCTTTTAATGAATTCAAAAATCATGGACTTGTACAGTTTTTTAAGGAATATTGAATTCACTAAAACCAAGCTAAAAGCCTTTGAATTCTGACATTAAAAGTTAATTTTGTGGATATGAAAAATGAAAAACATCTAAGAAATTGGCTAACGGAGATGAACTTAGACCATCCCTTAGTCATAGCAGGTCCCTGTAGTGCCGAAACTGAAGAGCAGGTACTTGAAATCGCCCACCAACTTAAAGATTCTGATGCTACCGTGATGCGTGCTGGTATTTGGAAGCCTAGAACACGTCCCGGAAACTTTGAAGGAGTAGGAGCGATAGGTCTGAAGTGGTTGAAACGAGCAAAGGAAGAAACGGGACTCATGATTGCTACTGAAGTTGCCAATAAAACCCATGTCGATCTTGCTTTAGAGGCGGACGTAGATGTCCTATGGATTGGGGCTAGAAGTACGGTGAGTCCATTTATAGTTCAAGAAATTGCAGATGCTCTTCAGGGAACAGATAAAATTGTACTAGTCAAAAATCCTGTAAATCCCGATCTAGCTCTTTGGCTTGGTGGAGTGGAACGCTTATATAACGCAAATATTAAAAACCTAGGTGTGATCCATAGAGGATTCTCTACCTATGAGAAAATAAAATATAGAAATAACCCAGAGTGGCAGATTGCTATCGATTTACAAAATCAGTTCCCAGATTTGCCTATCCTTGTCGATCCTTCTCATATTGCAGGTGATAGGAACCTGGTGTTTGATATTTGCCAAATCGCTTTAGATCTCAATTACGACGGAATGATTGTGGAAACACATCATACTCCAGATAAAGCGTGGAGTGATGCTGCCCAACAAATCACCCCAGATTTCTTAAAGCAAATGACGATTGATTTACGCATCAGGAAAAAGGAAGGTGCTGAAGAATTCAACAAAAAGTTGAATGTGATGAGGTCTAAGATCGATGTCATCGATAATCAACTTATAGAGTTTCTTGAGAAGAGAATGCAAGTTGCTGATGAAATTGGAGAACTTAAAAAGGAAAATAACGTAGCTATTCTTCAACCTGAGCGGTGGAATAAAGTCTTGCACCGCTTATCTATTGAAGGAGAAAAGAAAGACTTGTCTAAAGATTTTGTAGAGCGGCTCACCAAAGCCATGCATGAAGAATCGATTGCACATCAACATAAAATCATAAGCCAGTGATATCCAGTGAATCAAATTCAAAAACAAGTTTATGAGAGCGGTGGTCTATAAATCGACGGGAAGTTGGTATTTGTTAAAAGCCGAGGATGGAAAGATATATAATTCCAGAATCAAAGGTAAGTTTAGGCTTAAAGATATTAAAAGCACAAATCCTGTATCTGTTGGAGATCATGTGGAAATCGATACTGAAACTAAAGGCGATGAGACTATAGGAATCATCAAAGAGATTTATGACAGAAAGAATTACATCATCCGTAAGTCAGTTAACTTATCTAAACAAACTCATATCATTGCGGCTAACATCGATCTAGCTTTTTTATTGGTGACTTATAATAATCCACCAACAAGCACAACCTTTATAGATCGTTTTTTGGTCACAGCAGAAGCTTATCATATTCCTACGGTACTCTTATTTAATAAAGTGGATGATTACTCTGTAGAAGAGTTTGCAGAGATGAAATATCTAGCTGAACTCTACAGGAAAATAGGGTATACCTGTATTGGTATTTCTGCTGAAACTGGAGAAAATTTAGACCAAGTAAAAGCACTAATGAAAGATAACGTAAGTGTTTTTGCTGGACATAGTGGAGTTGGCAAATCTACTTTGGTCAACGCCATTGAGCCCAATCTTAACATCAAGACTTCAGAAATATCTCTTCAACACAAGCAAGGCCAGCATACAACCACCTTTGCAGAAATGCACGAACTTCATTTTGGTGGGCAGATTATCGACACACCAGGCATTAGAGGTTTTGGAGTTGTGGATATTGATAAGTATGCTTTGGACAATTATTTTCCAGAATTCTTTAAAGTTAAATCCAATTGTAAATTTAATAATTGCATCCATGTGGATGAACCCCAATGTGCCGTCAAAGAGGCTTTAACGGAAGATAAAATCGCTTATTCTAGATACAAAAGCTACTTACAAATCATGGAGGGAGATGAAGACGAAAATTTCAGGAAAGATCCCTATCAAGACTTAAGGTAATATGAAAATAGTTGTACAAAGAGTAAAGGAAGCTTCAGTTGAAATAGGAAATGAAATTTCAGGGACTATAAATACAGGTTTGCTTATTTTTTTGGGCATTGAGAATGAAGATGGGCAAGAGGATATAAATTGGCTGGTCAAAAAAATAATAAATCTAAGAGTTTTTCCTGATGATGAGGATAAGATGAATTTGAGCCTTAAGGATATTGAAGGTGAATTGCTTGTCGTGAGTCAGTTTACTTTACATGCTTCATTAAAAAAGGGAAATAGACCTAGTTTTACGAAGTCTGCCAAGCCAGAGTTGGCCCAAAAACTATACGATGATTTCTTAGAAACTCTTCAAAATGAAACCATCACCAAAATTCAAACTGGAAGATTTGGAGCTAATATGCAGGTCTCATTAATCAACGATGGACCTTTAACATTTATACTCGATTCTAAGGTTAAATTATAGAATTCCTTAGGAACTTTAAGAAATTTTTATAATTTTGATTGATATGAAAAATCCTTTATTCCTAATATTTCTTTTTGTGACATTTATTTCCAGTGCACAAGAGAACTATTCGATAGCAAATCTAACTGCAGAGCTGATAGAAAAATCCAATTCAGTTATTATTCAACAAGACATTCGAGTCATTATAGATGACTACGATGATATGACAATACATGAGGATAAAATAATAACTATCCTTAATGAAAAAGGAATGTCAGCCTTAGATGCTTATGCTTCCTATGATAAATCCACTAAGATTAGAAATTTAGAAGTTACAATTTATAATGCTTTAGGTTCTGAAATTAAAACGTTTAAAGAGAGGGATTTTATGGATGTTAGTGCTGTAAGTTCTGTTAGTTTATATACAGATAATAGGGTTAAATATCTGGAGTATACACCTGCAAGTTACCCTGTTACCATTCATTTTGAAAAAGAAACCAAGACAAGTAATACAGCTTTTATAAAAAGTTTTACTCCTTATACGAATTATTATCAGTCAATTAAGTCATCGACCTTTCGAATAGAAAACAATTCTGAAATTGTTTTGAGATTTTCAGAAAATGGGTTTATGGAAGGGGTTTCGATAGAGAACGACAACCCTAATTTGCTAACCTATTCAGTTTCTAATTTGCCGTCTATATCTAGAGAAGTTTATAGCCCTTCATTTGAAACATTTACACCAAAGGTTATGTTTGCTCTACAAACGTTTGAGCTTGAAGGGGAAAAAGGAGAGGTAAGTAACTGGCAGGAATTTGGTTTATGGCAACACGAAAATTTACTAAAAGGCTTAGATCAACTTCCAGAATCTACAATTTTCGAAATTACTTACTCAAAACCTTGAAACTACAAGAAAAAAGGCTAAGGCAATATATGAGTATGTTCAAAATAATACGAGATATATAAGTGTTCAAATTGGTTTAGGAGGTTGGAAGCCAATTTCAGCAAAAGAAGTTGATGATAAAAAGTATGGGGACTGTAAAGGCTTAACGAATTATACAAAGGCTTTACTCAATCTAGTCGATATTGAATCTAATTATTGCGTTGTTTATTCTGGTTCTGAAATTCAAGATATATCAGAAGATTTTACTTCTATGCAAGGAAATCATGTTATTCTAAATATACCTCAAGAAAATGATGAAGATATTTGGCTGGAATGTACAAGCCAAGACATACCCTTCAATTTTTTAGGAACCTTCACAGACGATAGAAAAGTTTTGGCTGTAAATCCTACTGGTGGAGAAATATTACGAACTCCAGCCTACACAGAAAAGGATAACTACCAAAAAACAACAGCAGAAATAAATATTATTGAAAAGGCTATTACTGCTAATGTAAAAATTAAGACCAGTGGTACACAATATGATAACAGATATAGTCTTGGCGGAGAAAATGAAAAAAATATAAAATCACATTATTTATCGTATTGGAATAACTTAAAAGAAATGATCCTGATAAGTCATGAATTTTCAAATAATAAAGAGGATGTGACCTTTATTGAGAAGGTTAAACTTAAAGCAGATAACTATGTCAAAATTTATGGGAATGATCTTATTCTAGATGTTAATCCGTTCAATAAATTTCAAGTTAATCTGCCTAATTATAAAGTAAGACAAACTCCATTTAATGTTTCGAGGGGATTCGTCGACGAGGATGAATTCACTTTCAATTTAGAAAACCTCACTCTAGACACAGAACTCAAAGATATTAATTTGAACTCCGAGTTTGGTTCCTATCAACTAAGTTTTGAAATTAAGGACAATACGCTAATCGTAAAAAGATATTTTAGGTTGAATAAGAATAATTATCAAAAATCTGATTATGAAAAATTTGTCGAATTCTTTTCACAAATTTCGAAGTATGATAATACTAAATTAAGTTTAAAATTAACCTAACCTTTCTATATATTATTTTTTAAAAAACTTTAAAAATGAAATTAATTTTCGCATTATTATTTACTCTACTTACTTTCAATTTTGGTTATTCTCAATCTCAGGAACTTGAAGATATTACTTTAGAAATGCTGAGGGAAGCCCAAAGCCCTTCAGATTCTTCAGCGGTTGCTGAAGTTCTTTATGAAAAAGGAAAAATATCCTTTTCTGTAAGGAATTCTTGGGAATATCAATTTGAGGTAATTAGAAGAATAAAGATATACAGTCAAGAAGGTTATAATCAAGCCAATGTACAAATTCAGTATTATGTAGGGGACAAAAATTCAGATAAAGAATCTGTATCGAATATAGATGGCTATGTTTACTATGAGGAAGATGGAGAAATTGAACGAGAAAAAATAAGAAATCGAGATATCTTTGATGTAGATTTAAGCGAAATGTGGGAAGCTAAAAAATTTACTTTGCCCAAAATTCAAGATGGTGTTATTATAGAATATTCTTATACCATAGATTCTCCACACATTAGCAATCTACCAAAGTGGGTATTTCAAAACACTATACCAACGCGGTATTCTGAATATACAACAAGAATACCCGGGGAATACTTAGCCTATAGTATAAAAACAAAAGGTTATTACCCATTTGAAACGTTCAGCGATGTAAAAGAAGGTTCATTAGCAGGATTTCAGACTAGGACATCAATAAAAGAATCTAAGCATATTGGTATAAACCTACCTAAAATTGAAGAGGAACCCTTTGTCAACAATGTTTCAAACTATTTACCTTCTATTGGCTATGAGTTATCGTCTTATAAAACTGGCCAGTATGAAGCTTATAAATCAGTTTCTAGAACTTGGGATGATGTGGTAAAAACATTAAGTGATACAGATACTTATAAAAAAGAAATTTCAAGATCAAATTATTTTGAAAATGAGCTTAAAGCCATACTAAAAGACAAAACTCTCCCTACAGATAAAATGAATACAATTTTTAATTTTGTAAAGAATAAGATGACTTGGAACGATGAAGAAAGAAGATATACAAGTGATAAGTTAGATAAAGTTTATGAAGAGGGTGTAGGAAATTCAGCAGATATTAATGTCATGCTAATAGCAATGCTAAGAGAGGCGAATTTGGATGCTAATCCAGTCCTGTCGAGTACAATATCTAATGGTATTCCATTATTTCCAACTATATCGGGATTCAATTATGTATTTGCTCATGTCACTATCAATGGTGAAACTTTTCTTTTAGATGCTACAGATGAATTTACATCCCCAAATATCTTGCCTAAGCGTGCCCTCAACTGGACAGGAACTATTATTAAATCAAATGGATTTGAATCTTTAGACCTTAAACCTTCTAGTCGTTCAAGGAAAAAATTCCAAATCCAAGCAGAACTCACTTCAGAAGGAGAAGTGAATGGGATGTGTAGAATAATTTCTTTGGATCAATATGGTTTGGAGTCTAGACGATCCTTAAATAAAAAAAGCGATGATGAATTAAAATTGAAATATGAGAATGCTTATAGTGTCAACAAAATTGAAGAGATATCAAATTCAAATCTCAAAGACACTTCGAAACCATTATTAGAAGGTTTTACCTTCTCAGGAAAAGAGCAATTTGTTGAGAAAATTGGAGATAAACTTTACTTATCACCGATGCTATTTTTAAAGCTAAAAGAGAATCCTTTCAAAGAAGAAGAACGGGTGTACCCCATCGATTTCACTTTTCCTAGAACTGTTGAAAATTTTATTACTATCAAAATTCCTGAAGGCTATCAAGTAGATTATATACCGGAAAAAGCAATATTCAAACTGGGAGATGGGGTTGCGCAATTGACCTATTTGATAGAGGAATTTAATAATGTAATTTCAGTAAAGGTTAATCATGAAGTAAATGCAGCGTTATTTTTACCTCAAGATTATAACTCATTAAGAGAATTTTATATTTCTTTGATAAATAAAGAGAATGAAAAAATTGTTCTCGTTAAATCATAATTATTTATGGATATTAAAGGTGCTCAACTAGAAGTAGACGAATGGATTAATTCACATGGCGTAAGATATTTTAATGAACTTACCAACATGGCTCAGCTTACCGAAGAAGTTGGTGAAGTGGCTAGAATTATTGCTAGACGCTATGGTGAGCAAAGTGAAAAGGAAAGCGATAAGTCCAAAGATTTAGGTGAGGAGCTAGCCGATGTTATGTTTGTTGTCTTATGTTTGGCAAATCAAACAGGAATTGATTTGCAAGAGGCGTTCGATAAGAAATTAGATCTTAAGACCAAACGGGATCACGATCGTCATAAAAATAATCCAAAACTTAAATAAATGTTTCAAAAAGTTATTTCTGCCAAAGGGTTTTGGCGATCAGTTATCACCCTAGCTCTGGGCTTTATTGTGATTTATAATCTTATAGATATGTGGTTTGGTTATGATTTTGACTTCTCTTTATTTGTAGAAAAGCGATTTTCGAAGGACAATTTATTGAGATTTTTTGTCGCCAACATAATGAGTGGCTTTGTATATGGATTTGTGGTGACTTTTTTGAAATTTAGAGGACAAATCAAGAAAAATGAAAGTCAATGAAGCTGAGCTTTAGGCAACCATCAATAAGCAAATTCAACCTTCAGATCACTGGTTCCAAGAGTATCTCTAATAGGTACTTTATTTTAAAGGCCCAGTTTCCTAATTTAGAATTAAGCGGTTTGTCAGAGAGCGATGATACTCACGTATTACATAAAGCTATATCAACTCTTGACCAAAAATGTGATGAGATAGATATTCACCACGCGGGTACTGCTATGAGATTCTTAACGGCCTATCTGTCTTCGTTACCTAACTTAGAAGTTGTTTTAAAAGGGAGTAAAAGGATGCATGAGCGTCCTATAGGTATTTTAGTTGAAGCTATGCGAGAACTTGGGGGTCATCTTGAATATTTGGGCAGCGAAGGTTTTCCTCCGCTCAAGATTTTTGGAAAATCCCTACAAAAGAATAAAATTTCTATACCTGCTAACGTGAGTAGCCAATATATTACTGCTCTCATGTTAATAGCTCCTTCCTTCAAAAACGGACTCACTATCTTCTTAGAGTCAAAGATAACCTCAAAGCCTTATTTGTTGATGACTGCTCAGGCGTTGAGATCAGTAGGGGTTGAGGTTGATATGCATGAGGAGTATATTCGCGTATATCCGAAAACCAAAATTGAACCCAAAACTATCGCTGTAGAATCAGACTGGAGCTCTGCATCTTATTTTTACAGCTGTTTAGCCTTGATGGATCATGGCGAATTTGAACTTTCTACATTCCAAAAAGATAGCCTACAGGGCGATTCTAAAGTAGCGGAGTTTTATAAACTTTTCGGTATTGAAACTCAATTTAAAGCGGGTTCTATATTCATTTCAAAAAAAGCAGGTGTAAGGCTTCCCGAAAAAATTGAATTGGACCTTAATGACACCCCAGATCTCGCTCAAACTATTGCAGTAACTTGTTTAGGGCTCGATATAGCTTGTGATTTAACTGGCTTACACACCTTAAAGGTGAAAGAGACCGATAGGCTAGTAGCTCTTAAGACTGAAATCGAAAAATTTGGGGCAGAAGTAGAAATTACCAGCGAATCCTTGAAGTTAAGCCCTAAGGCTAATCTTAAGGAATCCGTTTCAGTAAAGACCTATCAGGACCATAGAATGGCAATGGCATTTGCCCCCTTAGCTATAAAAGTAGATTTGGAAATACTAGACCCAGAGGTCGTTTCAAAATCATTTCCAGACTTTTGGGAAAAAATAAAAGTCCTTGGAATCCAGCAAAACCACTGATTTGAAACTTATTAAGCTAAATAAACAATAAAACACTTGACAACGCCTATCTCACGATAGTATATTTGCATTTTTAAAAAATATCAGACTATGGGAATGAAACTTTCACAATTCGAATATACTTTACCTGAAAACCTTTTAGCAGAATTTCCCTCAGAACACAGAGACGAAGCTAAGTTGATGGTCATAAATCGTAAAGATGGTTCAATTGAGCATAAAATGTTTAAAGACGTTATCGATTACTTTGGTGAGAAAGACGTCATGGTGTTCAATAACACCAAAGTTTTCCCTGCAAGACTCTACGGTAACAAAGAGAAAACTGGCGCAAAAATTGAAGTATTCTTGCTTAGAGAACTCAATCCTGAAACCAGACTTTGGGATGTTTTGGTAGATCCTGCTAGAAAAATAAGAATTGGTAACAAACTTTATTTTGGTGAAGATGAAAGTTTAGTAGCAGAGGTTATTGATAATACTACCAATAGAGGACGAACTTTGCGTTTTCTCTACGATGGGTCTTATCAAGACTTTAGAGCTAAGCTAACTGAGCTTGGACAGACTCCACTTCCAAAATACATCAAAAGAGATGTAGTGCCAGAAGATGCAGAGCGTTACCAAACAATTTACGCAAAAGAAGAAGGGGCTGTTGCAGCACCTACTGCCGGACTTCACTTTTCCAAGCATCTTTTGAAGCGTTTAGAAATTAAAGGAGTTGATTTTGCAGAAGTTACTCTTCATATAGGTTTAGGAACTTTTAGCCCAGTAGAGGTGGAAGATTTATCTAAGCACAAAATGGACAGCGAACAAATTATGGTAGATGAGAAGGCAACATCTATTATCAACAATGCAAAGTCAGAAAAAAGAAAAATTTGTGCGGTTGGTACAACTGTAATGAGAACACTAGAAAGCACTGTAAGTTCTAATCGTAGGCTAAATGAATTTACTGGCTGGACCAATAAGTTTATTTTTCCTCCTTATGATTTTAAAATTGCAAACTGCATGATCACTAATTTTCACATGCCAAAATCAACATTGTTGATGATGGTATCTGCCTTTGCAGGTCATGAATTAATGGAAAAAGCTTATAAGGAAGCTATAAAAGAAAACTATAAGTTCTACTCTTACGGAGATGCGATGCTAATAATATAACATCCCCCTTATTGAAAAAATGAAAAGAGGCTGTCTAAATAGATGGCCTCTTTTTTATTCATGATGGTAAGGGAGGTTGTTTAAAATAGAAAAAGCTCTATAGAGCTGTTCCGTAAAAAATAACCTGATCATCTGGTGGGAGAATGTCATTTTGGATAGCGACACTTTTTGATTTGCTCTTTTGTAAACAGCTTCAGAAAACCCGTAGGGTCCTCCAATCACAAAAACCAATTGCTTTAAGCCTGAGTTCATTCGTTTTTGTATCCAATTGGAGAATCTTAGTGATGTAAATTCTGTTCCTTTATCGTCCAAAAGGACCAAAAAATCTGAAGTAGATATTTTTTTTAAAATGAGTTCTCCTTCTTTCTCTTTTTGAAGAGAGATACCCATATTCTTGGTTTTTTTTAAATCAGGAATAACATCCACCTTGTAGTTTACAAAATGAGAAAGACGATTTTGATATTCTGTAACCAGGTTCTGAAGCTGGGCATTGTCGGTCTTACCAACTAGGAGTAATGTGATGGTCATCCGTATAAAAAAGATTAACTTTGTTTAAGACAAAAATAGAAAACCGAATGATTAGTGAGAAGCAATTGGCAGAAGAAATTCAGATCATTATCCAAAATGCTATTAGAGAAGATGTAGGAGAAGGGGATCATTCTAGTTTAGCTTGTATTCCAGAAAATGCTACTGGAAAAGCCAAATTATTGGTTAAAGATGAAGGTATTATAGCAGGAATCCATTTTGCAGAGCAAGTCTTTAGTTATGTCGACCCTTCCTTAAAGATGGAAAAACTAATGCAAGATGGAGACCCCATGTCTTATGGGGATATAGCTTTTTATATCTCGGGTTCTAGTAGGTCCATCCTAAAAGCTGAACGCTTAGCACTCAATGCTATGCAGCGAATGAGTGCGATTGCAACTAAAACACACCAATTTTCAAGCCTTCTAAAAGACTATAAAACTCAAATTCTAGATACTCGTAAAACCACACCAGGCTTTAGAGCTCCAGAGAAACAAGCTGTAAAAATTGGAGGTGGAGAAAATCACAGGTTTGCTTTGTACGATATGATCATGCTTAAAGATAACCACATTGATTTCGCTGGTGGTATTTCAGAAGCCATACAGAAAACTTTAAATTACCTTAAGTCTAAAGATTTAGACCTTAAAATAGTAGTGGAAGCAAGATCGCTTTCAGAAGTAGAGGAAATTCTAGAAAACGAAGGGGTTTATAGAATTCTATTGGATAATTTCAATTTTGAAGAGACCAAAAAAGCAGTCGAGCTTATCGACGGTAAATGTTTGACAGAATCTAGTGGCGGTATTACTTTAGAAACAGCTCAACACTATGCAGAATGTGGTGTAGATTATATCTCTAGTGGGGCACTTACACATTCTGTCCATAATCTAGATCTTAGCCTAAAAGCTATTTAATATGGCTTCTGAAATAAGCGATACATTAAAGAAAATACCACTTATAAGCCGAGTAGCTTACTGGTCTAATCAACTAAAACTCCCGGGCTTGGCTGGTTTTACGTTGTATGACTTATTGGGCATGTATATCTCCGGCATTATTAAAGGAACGTTCTCAACCCGAGCAGGGTCTATTGCTTTTAGTTTTTTCATGGCTATTTTTCCTTTTTTACTTTTCGTTCTGAATTTGATACCATTTGTCTGGTTTATAGATGATTTTCAGCAAGAATTGCTTAACTATTTCGAAGAATTATTACCTCCTCAAACCTCAGGTTTATTTCAGGATATTTTTTTTGATATAGCCAACAACCCTAGAGCTGGCCTCCTGTCTTTTGTTTTTGTTTTATCCATTTTCCTTATGTCTAATGGAGTAAACGCAATTTTCACAGGCTTTGAGTTTTCATATCACACCAAAATCAATAGGACAATCATTAGACAATATATAGTAGCAGTTAGTATAGCTATAATTATTGCTATACTATTACTAATTGCCGTTATAGCGACGGTTTATCTCACCTTTGTAATAGACCAGTTTACAAGTATTGGAGTTGTTGGAGATTCTTTAGTATTGGCTAGATACGGTCGGTTTGCTATTTTGATAATAGTTTTGATTCTTGGAATTTCTATCTTATATTACTTCGGAACAAAGGAAGGTAGGAAAACTCGTTTTTTTTCTCCCGGATCCTTTTTTACAACCATTTTAATTATTTTGACCACCTACTTATTTTCCATTTATGTTGAAAACTTTAGTGCCTACAATAAACTATATGGTTCCATTGGAGCTTTGTTAATACTGATGTTATATATTTGGTTAAACTCAAATATATTGTTGCTGGGTTTTGAACTTAACGGAGCATTATATAATTTAAAACGAAAATCTAAATAATAAAACTATGAAATCAATTTATGTATTTATGATGGCTTTTTTAATGACTATGCCATCTATCGCTCAAACTGAAGTTGCAGGTGTAAACCTTCCTAACACTTTAGAGGTTGGAGAAACTCAATTAACTTTAAACGGAGCAGGGGTAAGAGAAAAATTCTGGATGGATATGTATGCAGGTGGCCTCTATACTAATGTAAAAATGACAAAGGCTTCAAAAGTAATGAATGATGATTCTCCCATGGCTATTGAACTTCATATTGTTTCTGGTCTAATTTCTAGTAAGAAAATGAGTTCTGCAGTGGAGGAGGGTTTCCAAAACTCTACTAAAGGCAATACAAAGCCTTTTCGTCCAAAAATAGATAAATTTATTTCGTTTTTTTCCAATGAAATTACAGCGGGGGATGTTTTTGATATTACCTATTTACCTTCCAAAGGAGTTGTGGTATTCAAAAATAATAAGGAACTAGGAACCATTGAAGGTCTAGATTTCAAAAAAGCACTCTTTGGAATTTGGTTTTGTGACAAACCAGCAGATGAAGACTTAATGAATGGAATGCTAAGTTTATAACAGATGAAGATTTTAATATGTGCCTTGGGTTTCCTTCTTGGAAACCTTGTGTATTCTCAAGAGGTTTATGGTGAATGGAAAACTATTGATGATAATACTGGGATAGCCAAATCAATAGTAGAAGTTTATGAACAAAACGGTAAAGTCTTTGGTCGGATCAAAAAAATACTAAAAGAAGACCAGCGAGATGTGCGTTGTGTAAACTGTAAAGGTGATCTAAAAAACCAAAAGGTAGAAGGGATGGTGATCTTAAAAGATTTGTCTAAAGATGAGGACGAATTCGAAGATGGGACCGTAACCGATCCTGAAAATGGAAAAACTTACAATGCCAAAATATGGCTTAATGAGGATGATCCAGACGTTTTGATGGTAAGAGGATATTTATCTTTTCTGTACAGGACACAGGAATGGAAAAGGCTTGAAGATTAATTCTTAAAAGTTGATATATGCCTTTCTATATTGATGTAATTGTTCCTATTGCTTTAGAACAAAGATTTACATACTCTATAACGCAACTGGAAAGCGAGCACCTTAAAATAGGTATGCGCGTTGCAGTCCCTTTTGGAAAGCGTAAAGTCTATACCGCCATAGTAGCCAAGTTACATAATAATCCACCTGTGCGCTACGAGGCTAAGCCAATTGAAGAGCTTTTAGAAAATACTCCGACGGTTACTCCTGAACAATTAAAACTTTGGAAGTGGATTGCGAACTATTACTTGTGTACAGAAGGTGAAATTTTAAAATCAGCCTTGCCTACTGCTTTATTGATTGAAAGTGAAACTGTTATTGAGCCGCATCCCGATTTTGATATTCAAACTATAGATGAAGACGATACACTTACAGATGAAGAATATTTAATCTTACAAGCACTTCAAAAACAGTCTATACTTAAGATTAGTGAGATTGTCCTTATACTCAATAAGAAGACTATTTTTCCTGTTATAAATGCAATGGCAGAAAAAAATTTAATTCTTGTCAATCAGGAATTAAATAGGCAGTACAAGCCAAAATTAAAGAAATACATAAAACTGAGGGACGGTTTAGATTCCGAGGAGCATTTGCCAAAACTTATTGAAGAATTGAGTGGGGCGCCAAAGCAAAAGGAGGCCTTACTGAAATTTTTTAGCTTAAGCGCTCAAAGCCAAAAACCGATTTCTCTTAAAGACTTAAAAGAAAAAGCAGAGGTGACGGGTTCTGTAATAAAGGGGTTAGTCAGTAAATCTATTTTTGAAGAATATCTAGTCAAAACAGATAGGGTAAAGTTTGAAGGCGATCAAGATAAGCCTAACATTCAATTTAATCAGTTTCAACAGAAGGCCTACGAAGATATCGAAAGTGGGTTTAAAACTCACCCGGTTTGTTTATTGCAAGGGGTCACTTCTTCGGGGAAAACAGAAGTGTATATCAAGTTAATCGACAAAGCCATTCAAGAGGGTAAACAAGTCCTTTATCTGCTTCCTGAGATTGCACTTACTACACAACTTATACAGCGTTTACAAGCTTATTTTGGGGATCAAGTTCTGATTTATCACAGCAAATACTCTGTCAATGAAAGAGTAGAGGTTTATAGACATGTTTTGAATGAAACCAAAGGAAAAATTGTCATTGGTGTTCGCTCTTCTATCTTTCTTCCCTTTCGAAATCTTGGACTTATCGTTGTAGATGAAGCTCACGAAAGTAGTTTCAAACAATTTGATCCAGCACCCAGATACCATGCTAGAGATACAGCAATTGTTTTAGCTTCTATATTTCAAGCTCAAACACTATTGGGAACAGCTACCCCTAGCTTAGAAAGTTTCAATAATGTGAGGGAGGGGAAGTATGCTTTTGCTCAACTCAACAGACGATTTGGAAATGTGAAACCTCCTAGTGTTGAACTTGTAGATTTAAAAGAACAACAGCATAAAAAAAAGATGACAGGTCACTTTTCTGAAACCCTACTTAAGGCCATCAGAGAAACTTTAGAAGAAGGGCAGCAAGTGATTTTATTTCAAAATCGAAGGGGATATTCTCCAGTTTTGGAGTGTAATACCTGCGGACATGCTCCACAGTGCCCTAATTGCGATGTAAGCTTAACCTACCATAGGCATAATAACACTCTAAGATGTCATTATTGTGGTTACCATATAGCTATGCAAACCAAATGTATGGCCTGTGGTTCTGTAGATGTGAGCACCAAAGGATTTGGTACAGAGCAGATAGAGACTGAGCTTAATTCACTTTTTAAGGATAAAGTGATTAAGCGGATGGATCTGGATACTACTCGAGGAAAGTACGCTTATGAACATATTATCTCCGCTTTTCAAAATCGAGAGATCGATATTTTGGTAGGGACGCAAATGCTTACAAAAGGATTGGATTTCAGACATGTAAAACTCGTTGGGGTTATGAATGCGGATAGCCTACTGAATTTTCCGGATTTTAGAGCACACGAACGAAGTTTTCAGTTACTGGTTCAAGTCGCTGGACGAGCTGGAAGAACCCAAGAGCAAGGCTTAGTTTTAATTCAAACCTACAATCCTTACCATAAAATATTACAACAAGTCACCACCAATAGCTTTGAAGAAATGTTCAAAGAACAACTAGATGAGCGGAGGCATTTTAAGTATCCACCAATTTTCAGGATGATTAAAATTACATTTAAGTCTAGAGACTTGAACAAACTCAATGAAGCCTCAGATTGGCTAGCTTTGTATTATAGGCAAATTTTTAAAACCAATATTTTAGGGCCTGAATTTCCAGCTATTGCAAGAATAAGAAATGAGTATCATAAAAACGTTATTATAAAAATTCCGCAAAAGCAATCTTTGAAAAATTCTAAAAAATACATTGAAGCGGGTGTAGATAAGTTTAAAGTGATTGCTCAATTTCGATCCGTCAAGGTGGTTATTAATGTAGATCCTTATTAGAAATATTCACATTTATTTATTAACAAATCCTATGCATCTATTAGTTTTTCTAATAGTATTGTATTTTTACATAAAACAACTAACTGATGACAATTACACAACTGACGTATGTACTCGCTGTAGCGGAATATAAAAATTTCACCAAAGCTTCAGAAAAGGTTTTTGTAACTCAGCCTACCTTAAGTATGCAAGTTCAAAAGCTAGAGGAAGAATTGAATGTAAAAATTTTTGATAGAACCAAGAAGCCCATAAAGCTAACTCCCGTTGGGGAGAAAATCATTGAGCAGGCCAAAAATATCGTCAATGAAAGTGTGAGGATACAAGATATAGTCGATCAACAAAAGGGCTTTGTGGGTGGAGAATTTAAGTTAGGAATTATCCCTACAGTTATGCCGACCTTGTTACCCATGTTTCTCAATAGCTTTGTGAAAAAGTATCCTAAAATCAATTTGAAAATTGAAGAACTTCATACGGATGTGATCGTGGACAAACTCATTGATGGCCATCTCGATGCAGGAATAGCTGCAACTCCACTTGGTAATGAAAAGATTATCGAAAAACCCCTTTATTATGAGCCGTTCATGGCTTATATACCAGAGCAGCATAGGTTATTTAATCAAAAAGAAGTTGTCGCAGATGACTTAGATGTAGACGAAGTCCTGCTTCTAGAAGACGGACATTGCTTTAAAGATAATATTCTGAACCTATGTAAAAGTGTCCAAAACCATCCGGATCAAAAACGATTCTATCTTGAAAGTGGTAGTTTTGAAACCTTGATAAAACTATCAGATGAAGGTCTGGGCATGACGTTGCTTCCTTATTTACATACCCTTGACTTGAAAGATGAAAAACAGAAGTATGTAAAATTTTTTAAAAAACCATATCCCTCTAGAGAGATAAGCCTAGTTCATCATAAAAATGAATTGAAATCGCATATTATAAAAGCTCTACAAGAATCGATCAACTCAATCGTTAGAGCAGCTATTCAATTTCAGGATATCGAAATTATAAGTCCCTTAACCCAATCCAAACAAAAATAAATTACTGTTTTTCAGTGTGTTAAATGCTTTTTGCGAGAATGTAAATTAACGCTGCTGCTTTTTATCAGTCGGAATTTTAATTCTACATTTGCAAACTTTTTACGAATGTAAATACCGTTAGCTCTAATGGAAGATTTTGTCTTTTCACCTAACAATACCTCGTAGTCATTAAAGAGTATTTTAATTCTAGCACACCACTGATGAAGAAGTTATTAAATTTATTTGATTTTAGGCAAAAAGTAGATTACAAAATTGAAATTATGTCTGGTTTAACGGTTGCTTTGGCCCTTATTCCAGAGTCTGTCGCCTTTTCCCTAATAGCAGGTTTATCTCCGCTTACAGGCTTGTATGCCTCATTTGTAATGGCCCTGGTCACTTCTATATTTGGAGGTAGACCAGGAATGATTTCTGGTGCTACTGGCGCAATTGCAGTTGTTTTAGTAACACTATCTATGGATTACGGAGTCGAATATATTTTTGCTGCTGTTATCTTAGCAGGAATAATTCAAGCGCTTGCAGGATTATTAAAATTAGGTAAGTTAATGCGTTTAGTGCCTCACCCAGTAATTTTTGGTTTTGTGAATGGCCTTGCGATTATAATATTTATGTCACAGTTAGACCAGTTCAAGGATGCTTCTGGAGCCTGGCTAACCGGGAGTAACCTCTTTATTATTTTGGGTCTCGTTGTATTAACGATGCTTATTATTTGGCTATTACCTAAGCTCACTAGAGCAGTGCCTGCTTCTTTAGTCGCTATACTTGTTGTCTTTGGGATTGTATATTTTGGAGATATTTCGACCAATACCGTTGGAGATTTAGCTTCTATTGGCGGTGGTTTTCCTCCGTTTCATATCCCACAAGTTCCTTTTACTTTCGAGACTTTATTAATTATTTTACCTTATTCTGCTATCATTGCAGGTGTGGGTCTTATCGAAAGCTTGTTGACACTAAATATTGTTGACGAAATCACACAAACCCGGGGCAATGGTAATCGCGAAGCTATTGCTCAAGGTAGTGCCAACATTTTATCTGGTTTTTTCTCTGGAATGGGCGGGTGCGCAATGCTTGGTCAAAGTTTAATCAATATTTCCAACGGTGCAAGAGCAAGGTTGTCTGGCATTATTGCGGCAGTCGCTTTACTTGCTTTTATAATGTTTGGAGCCAGTATAATAGAGCAACTTCCTATGGCAGCCCTTACGGGTCTTATGATCATGGTCGCTATAGGTACTTTTGAATGGGCGAGCTTAAAAACATTGAAGCGTATGCCAAAGTCCGATATTTTGGTCATGGTTCTTGTCACTTTAGTCACAGTTATACTTCATAATTTAGCTTTAGCTGTTCTTGTAGGAGTCATTATTGCTGCATTAGTATTCGCTTGGGATAATGCAATTAGAATTCGAGCTAGAAAAAGTATTGATAAAGACGGTGTAAAACATTACGAGATTTATGGGCCATTATTTTTTGGGTCTACAACTGTTTTTTCTGATAAGTTTGATGTTATTAATGATCCAGATGAGGTGGTTATTGATTTTAAAGAAAGCAGAGTGGTAGATATGTCTGCTATAGAAGCCTTAAACAAAATAACTGAGCGTTATCAAAAAAACGGTAAAGTAATTCACTTAAAGCACCTTTCCCCAGATTCAAGGCGTCTATTGAAAAACGCTGAAGAAATCATAGAAGTAAATATTATCGAAGATCCCAACTACAAAGTAGTTTCAGACTAAGTTTATACCATTTACTTATATCTATCAAATTTAGTTAATAGACCCGTATTAGGTTAGGTATTCAAACAAAAACACCCCGTAAAATTTAATTTTACGGGGTGTTTTTGTTATTAATTAGTATGGGGTTTAGCCGTTCATCGACATCAAAAACTCCTCATTTGATTTGGTGTCTTTAATTCTTGTATTCAAAAATTCAATAGCTTCAATAGGATTCATATCCGCTAGATATTTTCTCATGATCCACATTTTTTGAATTTGATCATCGCCAAGTAAAAGATCATCTCTTCTTGTGCTTGAAGATGTTAGATCTATAGCAGGGAAGATTCTACGGTTAGCAATTTTTCTATCCAACTGTAGCTCCATATTACCAGTTCCTTTAAATTCTTCAAAGATGACTTCATCCATTTTAGAACCAGTGTCGGTTAAGGCTGTAGCTATGATAGAAAGCGAACCTCCATTTTCAATATTTCTTGCTGCTCCAAAGAAACGTTTTGGCTTGTGAAGAGCATTTGCATCTACACCACCACTCAAAACTTTTCCACTAGAAGGTTGCACAGTGTTATAAGCTCTAGCCAAACGAGTAATAGAGTCTAGAAGTATCACTACATCATGACCACATTCAACCAGGCGTTTAGCCTTTTCAATGACTAAATTTGCAACGCGAACGTGTTCGTGAGCTTCTTTATCAAAAGTGGATGCTACAACTTCACCTCTTACATTACGCTGCATGTCTGTGACTTCCTCTGGACGTTCGTCGATAAGAAGAACAATTTGGTAAACTTCTGGATGATTTGCTGCAATGGCGTTTGCAATATCCTTTAGCAACATCGTTTTACCCGTTTTAGGTTGAGAAACAATCATGCCTCTTTGTCCTTTACCAATTGGTGAAAACAAATCAATGATTCGTGTAGAAAGAGTACTTTCTTTTTCAGCTAATCTAAATTTTTCCTGTGGGAAAAGTGGAGTTAAATGCTCAAAAGAAACTCTATCTCTTACAATTTTTGGATCAAGGCCATTAATTTTTTTAATCTTAATCAAAGGGAAGTATTTCTCACCTTCTTTTGGAGGTCTTACTTCTCCTAACACTGTATCTCCAGTTTTTAATCCAAAGAGTCTTATTTGAGACTGGGATAGATAAATATCATCGGGAGAAGACAGGTAATTGTAATCGGAAGATCTTAAAAATCCATATCCATCTTGCATAAGGTCTAGTACACCTTCACTTTCTATGATGGAATCAAATTCAAAATCTGGATCTTTGTATTTATTTCGGTTATCTCTATTTCCGTTTTTGTCATTAGCCCTATTATCATTCCTAGATTTAGGATTTTGATTTTTTTGGTTTTGAGGTTTCGGAGATGGAGATTTTTTTTGAGAATCGTCTTTGTTGGTCGGCTTAGAATCAGCTTGTTTAACTTCCTTTTTCTGAGGAGCGGGTTTGGTTTGGTCTTTTTTCTCTTGTTGAGATTTCGGAGTTTCCGGAGTGTTTTGTTTCGCTCGTGGAGATGATGGATTTTCATCTTTTACCTCGTTTACCTCTTTTTTCTCTGAAGAATCTTTCTGAGCTTCTCGTTTAGACCTGTCATTATCTTTAAACGGATTCTTAGGTGCTTTTTTAGGCTCACCTTTGTTCACGCGCTTTCTTGGCTTTTTTGAAGTATCCGCAGAATCAGATTGCTCTGGTTGCTTTGGCTTGCTATCTTGTTGAGGAGCTTCCTTAGAGGGTGATGGAGTTGAAGCCTTAGTATTATCTTCCTTACTAAGAATTTCTTTCATTTTGTCGGGATTAGCTGCTTGATAGTCCAAAATTTGATAGATAAGATCTAGCTTTTTAAGGCTTCTAAATTTTGGAACTTTTAATTCTTTAGCAATTTCTTGTAAATCTGAAAGCTTTCTAGACTTTAGTTCAATAATTTCTAACATTGATATTTTTTGAAATTAAAATGATTTCGAAGGAGAATCGAATTTAAATTGATGATTTGTAACTACTTAAGTAAGCAGTCGTCCGAAGACATTGCAATTATACAACTTTATTTTATTTATAAATATTAATTCCCAAATATTCTATTATTTTTGTCGCTCAATACTCAACAAATGATACAAAGAGTTCAAAGTTTATTTTTACTTATGGTTATTATCCTTAATGGTGTGCTTAGTTTTTACTTGCCATTGTGGATAACTTCAAAAAATCAAGAAATATATGCTCTATCTCAACCCTTAGCTATATCTTTGTTTTTATTATCAGTTCTTATTACGTTCATCACTATTTTTTTATTCAAAAAAAGAAAACTTCAATTTGTCGTAGGACGAATTAATATCATATTGAACTTTGTTTTAGTAGGTGTTTTTGCATATTGGACGCTAAGTTTACCTGGAGAAATGGATATTTCTGAGAAGGGTATTGGGATGCTTCTTCCAATAATTTCTATCGTTTTTATTGCTCTAGCCAATAAGGCTATCAAAAAGGACGAAGATCTTGTAAAATCTGTGGATCGATTGCGATAAACCTGAAATCTTAGTAATGTTAGTGCATTGAAACCCCGAAGCCATTCGGGGTTTTTGTTTTTAAGAGGAGACCTTTTGCCCCCGCTTACCAAAATCGATAACTTCCAAATCTTTGATAGTTCCCTGGTCTAAATTAAATTTAAGCATTGTTCTCTTCTGGTGAAATCCTTGAACACCAACAGCCCCGGGATTCATGTGTAGCAATTTTAGTTGTTTGTCATTCATTACCTTCAAAATATGAGAGTGACCACTAATAAACAATTTTGGAGGATTTTTTTTGATCTCTTCTTTTATGTCTTTACTATATCTATGAGGGTAACCCCCAATATGAGTTATCCAAACGTCTACACCTTCAAGAGTAAATCGTTGATGAAGCGGAAATTCACTTCTTATTAAATGTCCATCAATATTCCCATACACTGCTCGCAAAGGTTTTACGGCTTGTAGAGCATCTGTAACTTTTTGATCACCAATATCTCCAGCATGCCACACTTCATCAGCTTTGGAGGCCCATTCTAGAATTCTATCGTCTATATATCCATGAGTATCACTCAGTAATAAAATAGCTTTTGACATGTTTTTTTTGGTACAATATAAGTAAAGCTTAAGGTTTAAGTCGTAGCTGTATTCATATATTTGCAGGTTATAAATTTAGAGATTTGCGTTATCTTATCAGACTATCTTATTTGGGGACTAGCTATCACGGCTGGCAGAAACAAGTGGACGAAATCAGTGTTCAGTCTCAAGTGAATCACGCCTTAAAAACTGCTCTGCAAGAGACTATTGATGTAGTAGGAGCAGGGAGGACAGATACAGGAGTTCATGCTTCAGGATATGTGGCCCATTTTGATAGTAGGCAGAATATCCTTGATTCTAAAAAGTTAGTTTTTAAGTTGAATAGCATACTGCCTCCAGATATAGCAGTGCAAAGCCTAGTTCGCGTAAAAGATGATTTTCATGCCCGTTTCGATGCAATATCGAGAACTTATAGGTACTCGATAATTCAAACAAAAGACCCGTTTTCCGTAGGAAGGAGTTATTTGGTAAAAAATGAACTTAACTTGCAAGCCATGCAAAACGCTGCAAATCTCTTATTTAATCATAAAAATTTCAAATCTTTTTCAAAAGTTAAAACTGATGTTTATACATTTGATTGTCATATAGAAAAGGTGGAGTGGGAGAAAGAGGGGCATCATCTTTTTTTTGAAATTACAGCCAATCGCTTTTTAAGAAATATGGTAAGAGCAATAGTAGGAACCCTTATTGAGGTAGGTTTGGAAAATATATCAGTTGAAGAGTTTAACGACATTATCCTTGCTAAAGATAGAAGTAAAGCTGGTAAGTCGGTTCCAGCCCATGCTCTGGTCTTAACAGACATAAAATATCCTGTATAGGATAAAGATATAGTGATAAAAATGAAAAACAACAGCGGGAACGCCTTCGATACAAAACTTTTTAAGCGTCTTTTAAAGTACACAACACCTTACAAGAAAACGTTTTATTTTGTGGGTTTTGCTGCCATAATGCTCTCTGTTCTGGGAGTTTTAAGGCCGTATTTACTTAGGTTAACTATTGATAGAGGAATTACCGAAAGCGATTCTGAAAGTCTTATCTTCTATGTAACTTCAATGCTCGTTGTTCTCATCTTCGAAGTGCTTTTTCAATTTAGTTTTATCTTCTATGCCAACTGGCTCGGACAAGAAGTGATAAGAGATATTCGTGTGAAGCTTTTTAAACACATGATGAATTTTAAAAAGCAATACTTCGATAATTCATCTGTAGGAAGATTGGTGACTCGCGCTGTGAGTGATATTGAAACCATCGCTAGTATTTTTAGCCAAGGCTTATTTATGATTATAAGCGATTTGCTGAAGATGATAGTCGTTTTGGGTTTCATGTTTTGGCAAAGTTGGCAACTAACCCTTCTAGTCCTTACTGTTTTACCTTTTATCCTTTATGCCACACGTGTTTTTCAAAAGAAAATGAAAATTGCTTTTGAAGAAGTCAGAACTCAGGTATCTAACCTGAATTCATTTGTGCAGGAACATCTCACGGGTATGAAAATTGTTCAAATTTTTAATAGAGAACAGGAAGAGTATAAACGTTTTAAAGACATCAATAGAAAACATAGAAAGGGCTGGATCAAAACGGTTTGGTACAATGCTATATTCTTTCCTATTGCAGAAATGTCCACTTCTATTACTATTGGATTAATAGTATGGTTTGGAGGTCTACGTGTTGTGGAATCAGATGCTTTATCGCTTGGTATCATCGTGATGTTTATTGAATTATCACAAATGCTGTTTAGACCTTTAAGGCAAATTGCAGATAAATTCAATTCCCTACAAATGGGCATGGTTGCAGCCAATCGTGTATTCAATATTCTAGACACAGATTCTAAAATAGAGAATACTGGTACCTTAATTTGCGAAAAATTAAACGGCCATATTTCGTTTAAAGATGTTAGATTTAGCTACATCCCTGAGGAAGAGATCTTAAAAGGAATCTCTTTTGATGTCCAACCTGGAGAAACAATTGCAATTGTAGGAGCTACTGGGGCTGGAAAAAGTACAGTAATCAATTTACTAAGTCGATTCTATGAAATAGACAGCGGGCAAATAGAAGTGGACGGTAAAGATCTTAAAACTTATGAACTTGCGACCTTAAGAAGTCAGATTGCAGTGGTTCTTCAAGATGTTTTCTTGTTTGCAGATACCATTCTCAACAACATTACGCTCAACAAAGATGATGTGACTGAAGAACAGGTTATTGATGCTGCAAAGGAAATTGGGGTTCATGAGTTCATCTCTACACTTCCCAACACTTACCATTACAATGTCAAAGAAAGAGGAGTCATGTTGTCTTCTGGTCAACGCCAACTCATTGCATTTTTGAGGGCTTACGTTACCAAACCTAGTATCTTAGTCTTAGATGAAGCTACATCTTCAGTAGACAGCTATAGCGAACAGCTTATCCAAGATGCTACCGAGAAGTTGACTAAGGGACGAACTTCTATTGTGATTGCTCACCGTTTGGCAACCGTTAAGAATGCAGATAAAATCATCGTGATGGATTTAGGCAAAATTGTAGAAACAGGAACCCATTCAGAGTTACTTCAGCGGGAAGAAGGATATTACAGAAGCTTGTATGAAGCACAATTCAAACACGAAGAAGAGTTAAATTAACTCAAGTCGGTTTTAATTTGTTCGGCAAGATTTTCGACGTTATCGAAAATATTGAATTCTCCGTTTTTTAAATAAGAAATCTGTCCAGTTTCTTCACTTACGACCAAGGCAACAGCATCTGTTTTTTCACTTATACCTACAGCAGCTCTGTGACGCAATCCAAACCTTAAAGGTATATCTCTGTCGTTGGAGACTGGTAAAATCACGCGTGTTGCAGTTATTCTTCCATCTTCAATAATAATGGCCCCATCATGTAATGTGCTATTTTTATAAAAAATAGATTCAATAATAGGACGGTTCACTTTGATGTCCATAGCGTCTCCAGTATTTTTTACAAAATCTAGTTTTGTATTTCTTTTAATGACGATTAAAGCACCAGTATGGGTGCTTCCTAATTTTTTACAAGCCTCGACAATAATGTCTACGTAATTGAGCGTTTTGTTTTCTCGATTGGAGAATTTAAGTTGAAACCAGTTGTTTTTACTGCCAAAGTTGGTTGAGCCAATCATCAATAAAAATTTCCTTATTTCCTGCTGAAAGACTACTATCAAAGCAAACATCCCAACCCCTATAAATTCTCCTAAAACGCTACTTAGCATTTCCATTTTTAGGAGCTGAGTAAGTTTCCAGATCAAGTAAATGATCACAATTCCTATAAAGATATTGATCGCTGCAGAGCCTTTTACAAGCTTATAGATATAGTATAGCAAAACGGCTACCAGAAGGATATCTAGGATGTCTAAAACTCTAAAGTCTAAAAAATCTAAGGCCATAAGAATTTAATTCTCTATTAATTTTTGGTACAAGGTAATGCATTGCTTGGCTTCCAACACATCATGAACCCTTAAGATAGAACTTCCATTCATAAGCGCCACCATATTGAGCGCCGTTGTGCCGTTTAAAGCCTCCTTAGCATCGATATTCAATGTTTTGTAGATAGTAGACTTTCTAGAAATCCCAGAAAGTATAGGGAGGTTCAAGCTCTTCAAGGCTTTGAGGTGATTCAATAGCTCAAAGTTTTGTTCTATGGTTTTTGCGAAACCAAACCCGGGATCAATAAGAATATCATTAATTCCTTTAGCTCTTGCTTCTGAAACTTTTTTTGAAAAATAAGCGATAATATCGGTGACCAGATGTTCATAAGAGGTCATGCTTTTCATGGTTTGCGGCGTACCCCTCATATGCATCATGATATAAGGAACTTGAGAGTCTGCTATGAAATCCATCATGTTAGCATCCAGACTTCCAGCAGAAATATCGTTTATGATATGGGCGCCTTGGTCTATACTTGCTTTAGCAACTTCACTTCTGAAAGTGTCTATGGAAATAATAAGGTCTGGAAATTCTTTGGTAACTTGTTGTAAAACTGAACTCAGCCTCTTTAATTCTTCTTCTTCACTGATGTGGTCTGCTCCAGGTCTTGAGCTATAAGCTCCAATGTCTAAAATATCCATCCCATCTTGGATATTTTTTTCTACTTGTTCTAAAGCTTCCTTGTCATTTTTGAATTTGCCACCGTCATAAAAAGAATCGGGAGTTAAATTGAGTACACCCATAACTTTAGGGGTAGATAAATCGAGTAAGTGTCCTTTGCAATTGATAGTCATATCGACAAATTTAAATATTTTATTCTCATCATAGTTTTAGCTTTTCAATATAAATGCAGATTTCTTTTTAGTTTTATATTAAATTAGTTCCTCAAAATCTATTAGCATGAACACAACTTCACCCGACTTTCAATCTTATCTAGACGATTATGCTTTATTAATAGGACTAGTTCTTTTCTTCGTAGTCGTAGACGCCGTATTAAAACTCATTACTTTATGGCAGTCTGCAAGGCGAAAACAAATCGCTTGGTTTATCGTCTTAGCTCTAGTCAATTCTTTAGGAATTCTTCCAGTGATTTATTTAATACTCAACAGAAGTAAAGATAAATTTAAGCGTTAATGGCTTTTATATTTCCTTTTTCTCCAATACAATACAATCAGTCCAAAAACAGTAATGCTTATAATAGGGACTATTACATTAAAGAGCTGCCATTTCAATTTAGTAGACTCCAAGGCTTCGAGATCCATTTCATCTAGGCTTATAGATTTGCTTCTCGTTTTTACTAAACTTTGATCATCTAATAGATAATTAACCACATTCAGTAAAAAGGTTTTGTTTCCGTAGGTGAGTCCAGTATACCTGTCGAAGCCTAATTCCAAAGGTTTTCCAGACTCCAACTGATTTTTGATAAGGTCACCATCAGAAATAAACACTTGTTGAGTTTGTGGGCTTTTGTCTTTAGGGGATTGAAGAGTGAGAGGTTTTAGTTTAGATTTAAAAGCAGAGTTGAATTCACCTTCTACAAGTACTGCAAGCGGAAAATGACCCGTAGTATATAATCGAGGGTCAGGTTCTTTTGTAATCTCATCCAAAGTAACTTCAAAGGGAGTTCCAATCACTCGCGATAGATTTGAACTTTCCAGTAAGATTGTTTTTTTGAGATCCGACTCTAAGGTGTCTATTGGGTTTGCAAATTCAAATCTCACAGGACTCAAATTCTCTGTAATAGGATGGCTTTCAGCAGGTTTGCCTAAAGGATCATAAAACCAAGGAAATCTTGACAGTTGTGTAGAGTTACCGCTGCCAGACGCTAAAACAATAGGGGCAGAGTAGAGGTCGTTAACCAGTTGTGGATTGATGCGCACCCCATACCTAAAAAATAAGCTGTACAAATTTAAATTTCTAGGGAATGCTAATGTCTTTTTGGAAGCCTTGTAGAGACTATCTTTTTCTGCAATGACCTGTTCTGTAAGCCATATAGCCTTTCCACCATTCATAAGGTATTGATCTAAGACGTAATTTTTCTCATCGCTAAACCTTTCGGTAGGCTTAGCATCAATAATCAAATCGTAGGTATTGAGGACGTCCAAGGTTCTCTGCGGGGAGGTATTTACAGAATCCAAAGTGAAAGGAGCTATAAGATAATAGTCTTTAAGTGTGGATAGGAAATCTGCTAGATATCTATCTTGAAGCTCTCCCTGTCCTCGGAGTATTGCTATTTTTTTAGTTCGCTCTCTGCTTAGCTTGGTTATTCCGTCTACAAAGGCGTATTCTAAATTTTGAACCGACCTTTGGATCATTTCAGAATTGCTTTGCGTGAGTGTTTTTTGTAGGAGTTGTATTGGAACTTGTTTACCTCCATAATCTGCTATAGCCCATGGAAAGATAAGACGCTCGGTCAATTTTCCATTTTCGCGAATATTGAGAGACTCCGGCGACATCCCATTATCATAAAATTGATTAGCCACTTCCATAGCGTCTTTGTCGCCTTCAAGTGGATCGACAAATTCAAATTTTATATTAGAATTATAAGCTTTAAATTCCTCTAGGATATAGCGAGCTTCAGTTTGCAGTCTATTGAATTCTGAAGGAAGATCACCGGTTAGAAAGACTTTAACAAGTAAAGGCTTATCTATGGTTTCAACCAAATCACGTGAAGATTCCGCTAAGGTATAACGGCCATCTGAGGTGAAATCTATACGTTTAAAAAATTGAGTGGCCACCAGATTGATAAACACAAGCAGAACAATAATTCCTAAGGCTTTTTTGTGGCTAGCGTTTAACTTCATTTCAAATTAGATTTTAGTTGTAAGTGGGTAAGCACTAAGAAGAAAAGGCTAATACTTAAGAAATAAATGAGATCTCGACTATCCAAAATACCTCTTGAAATGCTTTGGAAATGATGGCTTAGACTAAAATATTCTAACGTATATAGTTTAGAACCCCAAAGTGGAATTGAGCTCACGCCCTCCAATCCGAAATACAACAACACGCTTAAAAATGTACCGATAACAAAAGCAATCAATGGGTTATCGGTGAGGCATGACGCAAAAATTCCTATAGAGGTGAAACAACACATGAGGAGCAAAACTCCAACATAAGAACTAAAAATAACCCCATAATCAACCTGAACTCCTTCAGCTGTTAATGCTGAAATGCTTATGATGTAGAATGCAGTAGGAAGTAAGGCGATCACACTCAATGAAAAGCTTCCCAAAAACTTACCAGCAATAAGTTGATTTACAGAAATAGGTTTGGTCAGCAAAAGTTCTAAAGTGCCTTGTTTCTTTTCTTCAGAAAAGCTTCGCATACAAATCGCAGGAATTAACACACAGAAAATCCAAGGTAAGACTTCAAAAAAAGGCGTAAGATTGGCATATCCTTGGTCAAATATATTAAAATAGCCAGGCAAGACCCAAACCAAAACTCCAGTCGCTAGAAGAAATAGTCCAGCTACAACAAAGCCTATAGCCGAGGAAAAAAAACTATTGAATTCTTTAAGAAAAATAGCTAGCATATTAATCTAATTCTACGAGTTTATCCAAGCTCCAAGCTAGTGCTTTTTCAGAAAACCCAACTTTAGTCGCTTTCCATACTTCAGCAAACAAAGCGGAGTGACGGTAATTGTTTAGGTGTTCTTCGGAGACCCAATAACTATAGGTGAAAAATTGAGACCTGTCTTTTTTATCTCTATAAAGCTCTAAACGTTGACACCCTTCAAAATGTCGGATTTTTTCTTTGCTATTCTGAAATAACTCCTGGAAGTTTTCAACGGCCTCTTGTTTAAATTTCATTTTTACAATTCTTACCAACATGTTATAAAAATTTAACGGTGAGGGTGTCCAAATATTTTAAGCCAAATAAACTTGCAGCAGAACCCACACTTAACGGGTTACTCTTATAAATTGCTAATTCCAAAAAGGCTGATGAATTGAACAAGGCTAGTTTTTTTCCTTCCATTTCTCTTTTTTCTTTAGGGATATCATAATTAATTGCCTCTGAGTAACTCTTATATACCTTTCGGAACTTTGTAGATCTAGCAGAAATCAAGAACTCTCTCCCTTTGCCAACCGAGTTGAATAACTTTTGGCTTATGTTGGAGACTACATTTCCGAAATTATCAATATAAATCACATGACCTATAATTTGGTCCTCCTGTTGATTGATAGATGGCCTTACATAAGTGAGTTCTTGCATACTAAGGATAGGTTTGCCAATCACATCCAAATCTCCACCTCTACAAATATGAGCTGCAACACTTACAAAAACATCCAAAACACTAAATTTCTTTTCTAGGCTATCATGAATATTAATTTCTACAATCTTGTCAGGTTTAATTTCAGAAGAAATCAAAGATAGAATACCGTTATTAGCACAAATAAAATAATGACCATCCAAATAAATAGCGAGATGCTTATTTTCTGGAGTTAATTCTGAATCTACCCCGATGATGTGGATGGTATTTTCTGGAAAATTATGATAAGCATTTTTGATGATGTAAGCTGCTTCGGTATAATTAAAAGGAGAAATAGCATGAGAGATATCTACGATTTGAGGTTCTCTCAATTCGCACAGCAAGGCGCCTTTTACAGCAGCCACTGAATGATCTTTTAAGCCAAAATCTGTAGTTAAAGTTATAATGGGCATTTAATAGACAGTTAATATTTTGAAGCTAAATTTCGTCAAAAAAATGCGTAAATTTGCTTTGCGAATTTATTATTTTTAACCAAAAATTACCGCTTTTGAACGAACTAATTTTAGAACTCTCAGAAATTAATCCAAGAGAATTTTTTGGACACCACAATTCGAATATTGAACTGATTAAAAAATATTATCCTCAGCTAAAACTTGTAGCGCGAGGCAATAAGATAAAAGTCTTTGGTGAAGACGAGCGTTTAGAAGAATTTGAACAGCGTTTTGAAATGTTGGTTGATCACTTTTCAAAATTTAATTCCTTAGATGAAAATGCTATCGAAAGGATTTTGACAAGTCAATCTAAAGCAGATTATGATGCTCCAATTTCCTCTGGAGCTGTTCTCGTTCATGGTATTGGAGGTCGACTTATAAAAGCACAAACCGCCAACCAAAGAAAACTGGTAGAGTTGATGAATACCAATGATATGGTGTTTGCGGTTGGTCCAGCGGGTACTGGCAAAACTTATACAGGAGTTGCTCTAGCGGTTCAAGCACTCAAGAATAAACAAGTTCGAAGAATTATTTTAACTCGTCCGGCAGTTGAGGCTGGTGAAAATCTAGGGTTTTTACCCGGGGATTTGAGGGAGAAACTAGATCCATATATGCAACCGCTTTACGATGCATTACGGGACATGATTGCTCCAGAAAAGCTAGAAAGCTATATTGAAAAGGGAACCATCCAAATTGCACCACTGGCATTTATGAGAGGGCGAACCTTGGATAATGCATTTGTAATATTGGACGAAGCTCAAAACACCACCCATCCACAGATGAAGATGTTTTTAACTCGTATGGGTAAGAATGCCAAATTTATGATCACAGGTGATCCAGGTCAAGTGGATCTGCCAAAACGGGCTATCTCTGGACTTAAAGAGGCTCTTTTGATCTTAAAAGATGTCAAGGGGATAGGAATGGTTTATCTCGATGATAAAGATGTTATTCGTCACCGACTTGTTAAAAAAGTAATTTCCGCTTATAAAGCCATAGAAAATCCAGACTAAAGCATGAGCTCAACTCTTTTATCTACCCAATTCAAGTTACCAGGTCAAGTCGATTACTATAAAGGAAAAGTGAGAGAAGTCTATACGCTTGCCAACCAAAAAATAGTGATTGTAGCCACAGATCGTTTGAGTGCCTTCGATGTAGTTTTACCTCAAGGAATCCCTTATAAAGGTCAAATTTTGAATGAAATTGCATCAGAAATGTTGAAGGCTACCGAAGATATCGTTCCTAATTGGCTAGAGGCTGTTCCCGATCCTAACGTAAGTGTAGGCGTAAAATGTGAAACTTTTAAGGTGGAAATGGTGGTCAGAAACTATCTCGTAGGTCATGCTGCTAGAGAATATAGTGCTGGAAAGCGAGAGCTCTGCGGAATAAAGTTGAAAGAGGGTTTGAAAGTCAATGACAAGTTTGATTCTCCAATACTTACACCTACCACTAAAGCGGAGCAAGGTGATCACGATCAAGACATTTCAAAAAATAAAATTTTAGCCCAAGAAATTGTCAGTCCTTCAGACTATGAAGTCTTAGAGGATTATGCTTTAAAACTTTTTGAACGCGGATCCCAACTAGCTAGTAAACGAGGCTTGCTTTTAGTGGATACTAAATATGAATTTGGTAAAACCCCTGATGGTAAAATTGTAGTGATCGACGAAATTCACACTCCAGATTCTTCAAGATATTTCTATAAAGAAGGCTATGAAGAAAGACAAGCTAAAGGCGAAAAGCAAAAACAACTGTCTAAAGAATTCGTAAGAGAATGGTTGATGGACAATGGTTTTCAGGGAAAAGAAGGTCAGAAGATACCAGAACTTACACCAGAAGTTGTTAACTCTATCAGTGCAAGGTATATTGAACTGTACGAGAAAATCACAGGAAAAACGTTTCGCAAAGCCAAAGTTGAAGATATTGAAGCTAGAATCTTAGCCAATATAAAAACTTACCTAAGTGAGTAATTACTCTCTGTTTCTTCTCATTTCGGCTTGTCGCATCGGCATGCTATCGATTTGATTAAAAATCTGTTGAGGATTTACTAAGCCTCTTAGGGTGTTTTTTAAACCTTGATCTAAACCTATCAAATAGAGAGTTAGAGTTGAAGTCTCCGTATAGTCGTCTTTATTTTTAGTCACAAACTCAAGGCTCTTATCGCTAGAATTGATAATAGCTTTTACCTCGCCGTCTATAAGTGTAAAAATCGCTAGTCTGCGTTTTTCTATTTCCAAAGAATTCTTTTGTAATCTATCTAGTTGTTCCGTGACTTCAGGAGTCATTTCTTTAGCGGTTAAAACTAGAATGCGTTTGTCGTTAAATCCTTGCGATGGCATCATAAGATTAAGGAGTAGTATATATATATAAAGTTTCATCGATCGTCTGGCTTTTGGTTAATAATTTCAGCCAATAATTTTTTGGCTCTCAACAATTTTACCTTCACGTTTGTGATGGGCTGGTCTATTCGCTCAGCTATTTCTTTATAGCTCATTTCTTTAAAAAACCTCAATTCAATAACTTCTTGATAATGAGGTTGAAGTTCTTTTATTTGCCTTAGTAAATTGCTTAAATTTTGTTCTTTGATGATTTTATCCTCAACAGTAGGTTCAAGATCGGCGATTTGCGAAACTCTTTTAGTATCGATCTCAGAGGTTTTTAGTTTTTGTTTTCTAGTGAGGTCAATGTGAATATTTTTAGAGATAGTGATGAGCCAAGTCTTAAATTTGAAAGCATTTTCGTAAGTTTCTATCCTGTCGAAAGCTCTAGCGAAGGTTTGTACTGTAATTTCTTCGGCTTCATAAGCATCTTTAGTTCTTTTGAGTTGAAACCTATAAACGTCCTCCCAATAGTGATTCAATAAAGATCTAAATGCATTTTGATCTCCATATCTTGCTTTTTCGATAAGGTTTGAAATATTCAGTTTTACTGCCAAGATTTCTGTTTTTGAAAAATTCCGCTTATTCCTATTCCCATTTGTAAAATGAGTAAACTCGCTTCTAAGATAGGCCATATCCATAAAACAGACTTTGGAACTTTAAAAACCTTTTCAAATTGAACTGTTATTAAGGATTTGGCAACAATTGCTATTCCAAATATAAATAGCGCTGGCATCCACTCTTTGCTCAAACAAAGTATTAAAAATGTTGACCAAAATAAAAACTGAGAAAAATGGTAACCTCCAAGAAATAGTTGGCTTGATTTATCGTAAAATGGAGAGGTCGAATAATGTCTTTGCTTTTGTTTCCACCATGATTTCCAGGTCGTTTTTGGTTGGCTTAAAACAAAGCTCTCTGGATTTAGGCACAAGCTGATTTTAGACTTGTCTTTAATATTCTGAATTAATAAATCATCGTCACCTGAAGTAAGGCCTCTTTCCTTTTCAAAATTTTCACTTTCTAAAAAAATTGATTTCTGATACATTACGTTTCTGCCCACCGACATATAAGCTTTACCTTCTATCGCACGATATGAGTAAAGAATTCCAGTTTGAAGAGTTTCCCATTGAATCATTTTATTCAAAAACGTGGACTTGTATTCATAAGGCGAATAGCCCAGAACACAATTGAACTTTTTAGTTAAGCACGTATTCATTTCTGTTATCCAAAATTTAGATGTTGGCTTACAATCTGCATCTGTAAGTAAAATTCTATTGTATTTAGATTTGAGAATACCTAGCTTTAAAGCACTGCGTTTAGATTTGGAGTTCTCAGCTATAGCATGAATAAGCCTAAGGTTCGGATAGTTGTTTTGGAATGTTTTAATAACTTCCGAGGTCGAATCGGTAGAATAATCATTTACTACAATAACTTCAAAGGTTGGATAGTGTTGATTCAGGATAAATTCTAAATTAGAAGATAGATTTACCTCTTCATTTTTAGCACAAATAATTATGCTAACTGGACGTTTATCTTGATGAGGTTTAAAGGGAGTTTTCTTGTAATTCGAAATCCTTTTTAAATATTTGAATTGCAAGACTACAGAAATTAGGGTTGAAATTATAAATAGGAGTAGTATAAATTTCAACCTTAAGTATTAATAGGGTTACTTGGTTTTCTCTGAACCGTTACAATCGGTTTGCTCATCTGGCATTTTACCACAGAAATTACAAGCGTCACCACTTTTGTTTAAAAATGGACTTTGGCTTGCACAGGTTCCAGCGAATTTACCTTCTTTCTTTCCCCAAATTTTTATAGCAATTCCTGCAACTGCTAATCCTAAAAGTACAATTGTGATCAATAATAGTTTCATAATGCAAATTTAATAAAAGTTGATATCATCTCTAAAGAAATGGGAATTTATCTCAAATTTTTAACGAAGCCTTTATTATTCTTACTTGTAAATATTGACTTCATTCTCAAGATGGATATTAAATTTTTTTTGTACTTCTTTTTGAACGAGCTCGGAGACTGCATGAATATCTTTTCCACTTGCACCCCCGTAATTCACCAATACCAAGGCTTGTTTTTTATGAACTCCAGCATCTCCTTTCCGATAGCCCTTAAGACCAGCATTTTCTATAAGCCAACCTGCAGGGATTTTGATAGATTTGGCATCTATTTTATAGTGAGGTAAGTTGGGGAATTCATGTTGAATTCTATTGAAAGTTTCTTCATTCACAATGGGATTTTTAAAAAAACTCCCGCTATTCCCTATTTCTTTGGGGTCTGGTAATTTCGATTGGCGAATGGAGACAACAGCTTTAGAAACATCTTTTATAGTAGGTTGAGTGATATTTTGAGACTCAAGTTCAGTTTTTAATGAGCCATAATCTAATTTAAGATGATGGTTGTTTTTGGTCAGTTTGAAAACCACACTTGTGATAATGAATTGATTTTTAAGCTTTGACTTGAATATGGAATTCCTATAGTCAAATTTACAATCTTCTGTGTAAAATCTTTTTTTGGCTAAAGTCTGTCTATTAATAGTCTCACAGTAAGACATTACATCTTTTAGTTCGACTCCGTAAGCTCCAATGTTTTGAACAGGTGAAGTCCCTACATTTCCAGGGATAAGGGAAAGGTTTTCAAGTCCACCATAGTCTTTTTCAAGACAATAGATGACAAAGTCATGCCAGTCTTCACCTGCTGCGGCTTTTACTAAAACATGAGAGTCTGTTTCCTCTAAAACTTCAATACCTTTTAAGTTAACATGGAGAACAGTATCCGTAATATCCTTAGTGAGAAGCATATTACTTCCACCGCCCAAGACAAACAATTCTGAGGCATAAAATCGTTTCAATATTTCAATCAATTCATCCTCGTGTTTTACGGAGATGAATTGATGAGCCTTTACATCTACCCCGAAGGTATTATAGGGTTTTAAAGAAATATTTTTTTTCAACTTCATTTATCTTTTCGCGTAAGCTTGTAGGGCCATTTTTATAATGGCAACTGCTTTGAGTAAGTTTTGTTTTTCAAGAACATAAGCAATTCTAATTTGATTCATTCCCGTATGGGGAGTGGAGTAGAAGCCAGCTGCTGGAGCCACCATAACGGTTTCACCATTAACATCGAACTCAGACAGCATCCACTTAGCAAAATCTTCGGTATCTTCTACGGGTAATTCTGCAACACAGTAAAAAGCACCTTTGGGTTTAGCGACTTTCACACCTTTAATATCCTCAAGAGCTTCGATAAGGGTATCTCTTCTGCTTGTATATTCTTCATTTACTTCTTTAAAGTAGTCTTTCTTAGTCTCTAGAGCAGCTTCACTGGCAATTTGAGCAAAGGTAGGTGGACTTAGTCTGGCCTGAGCAAACTTTAGAGCTGTAGCCATTAACTCTTTATTTTTAGAAACCATACATCCTATTCTTGCTCCGCACATACTATATCGCTTAGAGACAGAATCTACCATAATCGCATGATTTTTCAACGCTGGCAAACTCATAATAGAATAGTGTTCTTCACCATCGTATACAAATTCTCTGTAAACTTCGTCGGCTACGATAAAAAGGTCATGTTTTAAAGCAAGATCTGCAAGTTTTTGAATCTCATCTTTTGTATATAAATAGCCTGTAGGATTTCCTGGATTACAAATAATTATAGCTTTCGTTTTTTCTGTAATCTGTTTTTCAAATTCACTTATCGGAGGTAAGGCAAAATTATCTTCAAAGTGTGACTCTACTGGTTTTACAATAACACCAGAGGCTACTGCAAAGCCATTATAATTTGCATAAAAAGGCTCAGGGATTATAACTTCGTCTCCTGGGTCTGTGATGCTTCCCATAGTAAAAAGAAGTGCTTCAGACCCGCCTGTAGTAACGATAAGATCATCTGCCTCAATATCAATACCATTTTCTACATAATACTTGGCTAACTTCTTCTTGTAAGATTCAAACCCCGATGAGGGACTGTAAGACAAAATATCAAGGTCATTGTTCTTGACAGCATCCAAGGCTACTTTTGGAGTTGAAATGTCTGGTTGACCAATATTCAGGAAATATATTTTTTTCCCTTCCTCTATTGCTCTATCGGCAAAAGGAGCTAACTTACGTATTGGAGATTGAGGCATATTAAGCCCCTTAGAAGATATTTTAGGCATAGTGTAGTTTTTGTGCAAATGTCGTGATTTTAATTAGTAACTGCAAGATTCACAATCTTCAAATCCATGTGAAAAGCTTTAAAAGCTTATTAAAATTATACCTAATTTTATTTTGCATTTTAAATGTTTTGTATTTTAAAATTATGAAAAAAAATGCCTGGTTGTGGAGTCTTGTTTTCTGTAGTCTATTTTATCATCATTTTTGCTTTACTCAAAATCAATTCAAATTTAAAGATGAAGGAAATAGAGCTGTGGATTTAAAGTTCAGATCAATCAACAATCTTATCATATTATCAGCTTTGCTTAATGGAGAATCAGTTAACTTTTTACTCGATACAGGGGTTAATAAAACGAAAGTATTTGGTCAAGTTAAGGATTCTTTATCTTTAGTAGAGGCGGAATATATTTCGTTGAGGAGCTTAGGAAGTTCAGAGCCAGTAAAAGCGTTTAGAACGACAAATAATATCATAGATTTTGGACCCATACGCGGAGAAAAACAAGAAGTTTACTTTATTACTGATCCTAGATTCGATCTTTCTAGTAAACTGGGTATTAACGTTCAAGGTATCATAGGCTACGAATTTCTAAAAGATTTTATTTTAAGGTTAAATTATAATCGAAATGAACTTCGGCTGTATCAACACGATAAATTTAAAAGAAAACTTAATGCTTTTGATAAAATTCATTTCCGGTTTATAAGAAAAAAGCCTCATATTCAAATCCCGGTAGAATTTAAAGATGGTACAGAAAAAGAATTAGTTTTCTTAATTGATACTGGATCTAGTGATGCGTTTTGGATTTTTGAAAATAAAGACGTAGTTGCTCCTGATGATTCATTTTTTGATTATATAGGCTATGGATTAGAAAGTGTGATTGAAGGCATGCGGTCTAAAGCTAAGTCAGTACAATTGGGAGATTACAGATTAATTGAACCGAGAACTGCATACTTAGATTCTGTATCGGCTCAATTGTTTACCGCAGATCGGTATAAGGATGGTATTTTGGGTGCTGAAGTTTTAAGACGATTTGTAACTTTTTTTGATTATAGAAATCAAAATATCTATTTGAAACCCAATAGTGATTTCAACGATAATTTTAATTATGATAGGAGTGGATTATTCCTACAATATACAGGAGAAGAAATTAATACCTTTAAAACGCCATTAAGAGTTAGAGTAAATGATCAAGCTAGGTCGAGTTATGCCAAAACGAATTTAGCAGAACAATTTAGTATTCGATTGCAAATTTCAAAAATTTTAAACGTAGCTAATATAAGACCTAATTCCCCATCTTCAGAAATTGATATTCAAATAGGGGATAGGATCTTAAAAATGAATGGCAAATCAATCACTGCTTTAGGTCTTGATAAAATTAATCAATTACTTAGCGGTGATGAGGGAGAACGCGTTAAGATCATCTTGAAAAGGGGAGATGTCACCTTAAAAAGAACTATCATTTTGAGATCCCAGCTTAATTAAATAAATTTTATTCAGAGACTTTTCCAATAAGTTTTAAAGTAATGGTATTCTCTTTTTGAGATGTAAATACGCTTACCGTTCTTCGGATAGGACCCTTACAGCTAATGTTATAAGAAATTAAAATTTCACCTCTCTCTTTTGGGGCATAAGTTCTTAAACTAGAAGAGTCGATTTCTATACAATGGCCTTGGCCATGTATTTTTAAAATTTCAATAGCAGAATTTGAGATATTCTCGAACTTAAATACTGCTTTTGCGTTGGTTTTTGACTCTATAGTTCCAAAATCATAAGTTGTAGCTTCGAAGCTTAAACCTTCAGGGTTTTGCCCAAACGTTATGAAATGAAACCATAGAAAACATAGGAATGTAAAGTTTTTCATAGAGTAAATATAGTCAAGAATTTCTAATCTTAAAATTCTTCAGATAATTCAATTCTTAATTTTTTTAGTTTGTGGACTTATCAGTAATTTTGCGGATTCAAATATTTACTCAACCATGTCAAGTACACTCAAGTATAATTCCAAAGAAGCAGAACAAAAATGGTATTCCTATTGGGAAAAGCATAATTTTTTTCACTCTGAGGTGGATGAAAGAGAACCTTATTCCATAGTTATTCCTCCGCCAAATGTTACTGGAGTTTTACACATGGGCCACATGCTTAATAATACTATCCAAGATGTTCTTGTAAGAAGAGCTAGATTACTTGGTAAAAATGCCTGTTGGGTACCCGGAACAGATCATGCTTCTATTGCTACGGAAGCTAAAGTAGTCGCTAAGCTTAAAGCAGATGGAATTTCTAAAGCGGACATGAGCCGAGAAGATTTTTTAAAACACGCTTGGGAATGGACCGATGACTACGGTGGTAGAATTTTGAATCAATTAAAAAAGCTAGGAGCTTCTTGTGATTGGGAGCGTACCAAATTTACTTTGGACGACGATATGTACGAGTCGGTTGTGCAGTCCTTTATAGACTTACATAATAAAGGCTTGATCTACCGGGGCTATCGCATGGTAAATTGGGATCCAGAAGCTAAGACTACCTTGTCTGATGAAGAAGTGATTTATGAAGAAAAACAAGGTAAACTCTACTTCGTGTCTTATCCACTAGCAGATTCTGAAGGAAAATTGACCATAGCAACCACAAGGCCAGAGACTATTTTCGGTGATTCTGCTATTTGTATTAATCCCAATGATACTAGATTTTCTCATCTTAGAGGTAAAAAGGTTATTGTTCCAATCGTGGGAAGACATATCCCAATTATTGAAGACGACTACGTGGATATGGAGTTTGGGACGGGTTGCCTTAAAGTGACCCCGGCACATGATGAAAATGATAAAGTATTAGGGGAAAAACACAACTTAGAGGTCTACGATATTTTTAATGAGGATGCCACCTTAAATAGTTTTGGACTAGATTATGAAGGTCAAGATCGCTTCATAGCAAGGACAAACTTTGTTAAAGCATTAGATGAACAAGGATTCTTGCTTAAAACTGAAAATTATACCAACAAAGTCGGTACCTCGGAAAGGACGAAGGCCGTTATAGAACCAAGATTGTCAGATCAGTGGTTTTTGAAGATGAAAGATCTAGCAAAACCTGCGATTACAGCTGTCTTGGAATCAGATGAAATTCACCTTCACCCCAAGAAGTTTGAAAACACCTACCGACACTGGATGGAAAATATCCGGGATTGGAACATATCGAGACAGCTTTGGTGGGGGCATCAAATTCCAGCTTATTATTTTGGGGATGGTGAAAATGACTATGTAGTTGCAAAGACAAAAGAAGACGCTTTACAATTAGCAAAAGAAAAATCAGGAAAATCATTATCACTATCAGATTTAACCCAAGACAGTGATGTTCTGGATACCTGGTTCTCCTCTTGGTTATGGCCTATGAGTGTTTTCGATGGGATAAGAAATCCAGAAAATGAAGAATTCCAATACTATTATCCTACCAACGATTTGGTGACTGGTCCAGATATTTTATTTTTCTGGGTAGCCCGTATGATTATGGCAGGATATGAATATACGGGTCAGAAGCCCTTTGAAAATGTATATCTCACAGGCTTAGTACGAGATAAGCAAAGGAAAAAAATGTCTAAATCTTTGGGAAATTCTCCAGATGCTTTAGAATTGATAGACAATTATAGTGCAGATGGTGTAAGAGTAGGTTTATTATTGAGCAATGCTGCTGGGAATGATCTGTTATTCGATGAAGCTTTATGCCAACAGGGTAAAGGCTTTAGTAATAAAATTTGGAATGCTTTTAAATTGATTACTTCTTGGGAAGTCAGCGAAACTATAGAGCAACCAGAATCTTCCAAAACAGCAATACAATGGTATGAAGCTGTTTTTCAAGATAAATTACGAGAGCTAGAAGATCATTATTCAAAATATAGAATTTCTGATGCCTTGATGACAAGTTATAAACTGGTTTGGGACGATTTCTGTTCTTGGTTTTTAGAAATCATAAAGCCAGGTTACGAACAGCCTGTTGATATTAAAACACTAGAATCTGCTATTGCCTTATTTGAAGACAATCTCAAAATATTACATCCCTTTATGCCATTTGTAACAGAAGAAATATGGCATCAAATTTCTGAAAGAAAGCCCTCAGAGGCTTTAACCGTATCCTTATGGCCAGAGCAAAAGAAATATGATTCTTCTATTATTCCTGAATTTGCTTTTACTGCGGAAGTCATTTCAGGAATAAGAACCATACGTAAAGAAAAAAATATAGCTTTCAAAAATGAAATTGACCTTCTGATTCTCAACAACGAGTCAGTATCAAAAGCTTTTGATACTGTTATCAAAAAAATGGGTAATCTGCAAAACCTTACTTATGTAGATTCAGCAATTGAAGGTAGTTTAACGTTTCGAGTCAAATCTAACGAGTACTTTATTCCTGTGGAAGGGGCTATTGATGTAGAGGCAGAAAAGGTAAAATTAAAAGAGGAACTTAAATATTACGAAGGTTTCTTGGTGTCTGTGGATAAAAAGTTAGCCAACGAAAGGTTTGTTAATAATGCTCCAGAACAAGTGGTTAATCTTGAGAAGCAAAAGAAAGCTGATGCTTTAGCTCAAATTCAAACAATCACAGCGAGTTTGGAGAACTTATAGTTCCTTGTAAAAGGATAAAATAAAAAAGGTCAATTTTAATAAAAATCGACCTTTTTTATTGAGAATCAAATTCGTCTCCGAGCTGAAGTTGGGCAAGGCGGATATATTTTAATTTGGATTCTTGTACAGAAAATGTCTTTACTTGAAACATAGCATTAGCCTTAAAAGCATTGACGAGTTCTTCTCCACTAATGGGGTTTTGGGTGACTTTTAAATCAGATTCGTTCTTAGCATGTTTATAATAGGCATAAAAGTATAAAAGAACATCTTGAGGAAATTTTTTATCGGTTTCGCTCACCTTTTGATAAGCATGTTCAAAAAGCTTTTCAACCTCTTTTTCTGTAAGCTTTTCTAAATCCATTTTACTTGGCTTTTAAAATGATAGATTTCCCGCCTTTCACTTTATCGTTGATAGATACAGAGACTTCCGAATCCACAGGTAAAAATAAATCAACTCTCGATCCAAATTTTATAAATCCAGAGTCCTCTCCCTGAACTGCTATTAGGTCCTGCTCTGCATAGTTTACAATTCGTCTTGCAACAGCACCCGCTATTTGTCTAAATAAAATATTTCCAAATTTTTGTGTCTCTACAACAACGGTAGTTCTCTCGTTTTCTTCACTAGACTTTGGATGCCAAGCGACAAGAAATTTACCAGGGTGGTATTTGGTATATAATATTTTACCGCCAATGGGATATCTAGTGACGTGAACATTTATAGGAGACATGAATATAGAGACTTGCAAGCGCTCTTCGTTTACAAATTCTGGTTCAAATACTTTTTCTATAGCGACGACTTTACCATCGACTGGAGATAAGATGTTTTTTTCATTCTTTTTAACATGCCGCTTAGGGTTTCTAAAAAACTGTGCAACAAGAATGAACATAACAAGTGTGGCCAAGAAAATAGTGGTCACAATCCACTGTTTATTAATAAGTAAGTTGGATAAAAGATTAATGATAATCAACCCTATCAAACTTGAAACTAAAATTTTATAACCTTCTTTATGAAACATAATCAACTAATAAAATAAAAATAAAAACAAAAGTACTCGAAAAAAGCATGCTATCCATCCTATCGAATATACCGCCATGACCCGGCATTATTTTTCCACTATCTTTTACATCCGCTTTCCGTTTAAACTTGGATTGTACTAAATCTCCAAGTGTTCCAAAAACACTTACAATAAGCGCTAAAACAATCCAAGCCCACCAGGGCAAGATATTTATATAGGTAAATATTAAGTAGCCCATAGCGACTGTAAATACTGCTCCTCCAATAAAACCTTCTATTGTTTTCTTAGGTGAAATTCTTTCGAATAACTTATGTTTTCCAAAGTTTTTACCCACAAGATAAGCGAAAGAATCATTCGTCCAGATGAGCACAAAAGTTCCCACCAGCACATATTCGTAATTTTCTTTGTAAACAGGAATCATAGTTAAAAAAATAATAGAGGGAATGATATAAAATAAAGTAAGCAAATGCTTTCTCCCATCAAAAATGGGAATGTCGTTTAGGGTATATAAATCTTTTAAGAGGAATAGTTTGACGACCAAGGTCATAGCCAAATAAGCAATGAGAACCGGTAAGTAAATTTCTGTAAAATTGAAGTAATACAGAAGGACTACCAGAGAGAAGTACGACATTACATTTTTAAAGTGTAAGAGAGTTTGAAATTCTCTTAAACAAATAAAACCCACTACTGTAAAAAATACAAGCAGTAGATAGTGACTTAAAAAAGCAGTAGATACAATAATAATAATATACAAAGCACCAGTAATGCTTCTCTTGAGAATTTCAGACATTCGCTATAGATCTTCTAAAAGAAGCAAATATAAATTTTTTGGAGTACTTCCGTAGCTCATAAAATCAGAATCTTCCTTTTCTTCAAAAGTTTTAATAGTAGTGATGTTGGTAGGCAGTATTCTATCGTGTTTTTTATTTATTTTTTGCAGTCCTTCGCCTATGGTTTTAATCATCTGACTAGTTTTAGCAACCATTATGAAATTAAGAGGAAGATCTGCTAATTTTTTATCTCCCATTTGGCAAGAACTCACTAGAATTGCTCCTGTATTTGAAATTAAAAATTCACAGTCAGACAAGAAGAGGCAAGCACTCAAGTTCTTATTGAATTTTAATTTTGTGTGTTCAAAAGTTTTTGCAAGTTCTAAATTGCTACAATAAGCTTCACATTCTTCCCAGTGGTTTTCTTTTATGATTTCAAAAAAATTAAGCCTTAATTCATTTTCGTTTTCACAGTATAAAAACTTACCACCATTTTTTTTGAAATTTATCATGAACTCTTCATCAACAGGCATTTCAGGCTGAGGCATGAATTTGCCTATCTCGTTACCATACTTGTCGGTATCTTCTTTTGTCTCGAGGCCTAAAAGGCGTTTTATAAAGTTCATAAAAATTGCATAAATTTTATTCAAATATACATTTCAATCAAATATAAAAAAAACCTGATATTGACAAAGTCTAAATCAGGTTTTTAATAAATTTATAAAGGTTTTTTAATGTTACTTAATTGCTTTCCACTTTGTCATCCTTTTTAGGATCATCATTATTATCTCCGTCAGTTTTGTCTTCGGATTCTTTTTGCTGCTTATTTCTTTCTTCTGAAGCTCTTTGGTTTGCTTCTCTTTCGTCCGATTTCTTTTTCTGTCTTTCAGTATTATCGATCATTTCTGGCTTTATAAAAGGTCTTTCTCCAAAGATTTTCACTAAATCATCTTTAAATATCACCTCTTTTTCCAATAATAAATCGGCAAGCTCGTTCAATTGACCTTTATGATTTTCTAAAATACCAATCGCTCTTTTGTATTGCTCTTCAATAATTTTAGAAATTTCTTCATCAATTAATTCTGAAGTTTTATCACTGTAAGGCTTCGTGAAATTATAATCAGATTGACCTGAGGAATCGTAATAGGTAAGATTTCCTATTTTTTCACTCAGACCATAAACGGTTACCATTGCTTTAGCTTGCTTTGTTACTTTTTCTAAATCGCTTAAAGCTCCAGTCGAGATTTTATTAAAAATCACTTTCTCAGCGGCACGGCCACCCATTGTAGCACACATTTCATCCAAGAGTTGCTCCGTACGTACAATATGTCTTTCTTCAGGAAGGTACCAAGCTGCTCCTAGAGATCGTCCACGCGGTACAATAGTAACTTTTACCAAAGGGGCTGCATATTCCAGCATCCAACTTACAGTGGCGTGTCCAGCCTCATGAAAAGCAATAGCTTTCTTTTCATCTTTGGACATGATTTTGTTTTTCTTCTCTAGTCCTCCTACAATTCTATCTACAGCATCTAAGAAATCTTGTTTACCAACAGCTTTGCTATTATTTCTTGCGGCAATTAATGCAGCTTCGTTACATAGGTTAGCTATATCCGCTCCAGAAAATCCTGGAGTTTGTTTGGCTAAAAATACAGTGTCAAGCTCATTGTCTACTTTTTTGAGTGGCTTTAAATGCACTTCAAATATCTCTTCTCTTTCCTTAACGTCTGGAAGATCTACATAAATCTGTCTATCAAATCGACCTGCTCTCATGAGGGCTTTATCTAAAACATCCGCACGGTTTGTAGCTGCAATGACAATAACATTGGTATTGGTTCCAAACCCATCCATTTCTGTTAAGAGTTGATTCAGGGTATTTTCACGCTCATCATTTGAACCTGACATATTTCCTTTACCTCTAGAGCGGCCAATGGCATCGATCTCATCTATAAAAATAATCGAAGGTGATTTTTCTTTAGCTTGTTTGAAAAGGTCTCTTACTCTTGAAGCCCCAACACCCACAAACATTTCAACAAAATCAGACCCAGATAAAGAGAAGAATGGGACACCTGCTTCACCTGCAACAGCTTTCGCAAGAAGTGTTTTACCAGTTCCTGGAGGACCTACCAATAAGGCTCCTTTAGGTATTTTACCACCCAAATTAGTGTATTTATCAGGGTGTTTTAGAAAATCTACGATTTCTTGCACTTCATCTTTTGCACCTTCAAGGCCAGCGACGTCTTTAAAAGATGTTTTAATATCTTTCTTTTCATCGAAAAGTTTTGCCTTGGATTTACCAATATTAAAAAGTTGACCGCCTGGGCCACCTCCGCCACCTTTACTCATGCGTTTCATGATAAAGATCCAGATACCGACTATTAAAATAATAGGAAGTAAGCCTATGAGGATTTCACTGAAATAATTGGAACGCGTTTCATAATAAACGCTAGTGTTGATATTCTGTTCCTGTTTGATTTTTTCAATGGTGTTTTCAAAGTTTTGTAAATCACCAAATTCAAAAGAATAATCAGGATTGCCAGAAGATGCAAAAACTGGATCTTCGCCAGTCCCTTTGTGTTTAGGTTTAGCTTTTGCTTCAGTCGTTAAAAAAACTTCTGCAATTCTAGAATTTTTGACAATGTTTACTTTTTCAACATCCCCGTCTATAAGAAAATTTTCGAATTGAGCTAAACTGGTTTTATTGGGTTCACTAAAACCGCTTCCTCCAAAAAATTGAACTCCCAAGAAAATGACTATAATGCCGATGTATATCCAATATGAGTTGAATTTAGGTTTCTTTGGTTCTTTATTTGTTGTTTTCTTTTGTGTTGCTTTTTTAGCCATTATGTCTCTCTCTTATTTAGTAATTAGATTGGATAGAGGTTATTTTCGCATCTCCCCATAAGCTTTTTATGTCGTAATATTCTCTAACTTGTGTTTGGAAAATATGAACAACGACATTTACGTAATCCATTAATACCCACTGGGAATTTTCAAGTCCTTCAACGTGCCATGGCTTGTCGTGTAATGCTTTGCTTACTGCTTTTCTTACAGAACTCTCAATAGCATCTACTTGTGTGTTGGAGTTACCAGAGCAAACTATGAAATAATCACAAACCGTGTTTTCAAGTTCTCTCAAATCTATAATTTCTATATCATTTCCTTTAACTTCTTCTATACCTTGTATAATATGTGTAATTAGCTGGTCTAAGTTTTCTTTTTTCGTACCCATTAAAATTCCTTGATTTTTAACGCAAAAATAGGTTTTTAATCCCTTTTTTTGCCACAGTTAACAAAAGATTATTCGATATCTAAGCTCTCTATGAAACTTGTCAAAGTTGATGCCACAAGTTCAACAAATACTTCTTTAAAGGACTATGTAAAGTTGAATTCTATAAAAGTACCTTGTTGTTTGGTGGCAGACAACCAAATCTCTGGTCGCGGACAACGTGGAACCACTTGGCAAAGCCAGGCAGGTAAGAATCTAACTTTCAGTGTCTATCTCCCTGGTCTAAATGATATACATAAACAAACTTTTAAGCTTAGTGCATTGGTTGCTTTGGCGCTTATAGCGGCTTTAGAAAAGTATGACATTCCTAAGTTGTCAATAAAATGGCCTAACGACATCCTGTCACGTCAATTTAAAATAGGAGGAATATTAATAGAAAATATGTTCAATCAAAATCGAGCTGGAGCTAGCGTAATTGGTATCGGTCTCAATGTTAATCAAGATGAATTTCCAGGACTGCCTAAAGCTTTTTCTTTGAAATCTATGACTGGAAGCACTTTCGATTTGGAAATTCTCCTGAAGGATTTACTTATTGAAATTGAAGATATTCCCTTAAAGTTTAATACTTATAGCTATCATGATGTTTTGGAGTTGTATTATTCCCATCTTTTTAAATATAATAAAGTTGGTATGTATCAATACCCAGATGGGAGTCTCATGCAAGGATTACTCAGAGGTGTCGATAATTACGGTCGGTTAATCGTTGAATTTGAGGAGGTTAGAATAGATTCTTTTGATATAAAAGAAATTCAAATTAAATATTAAAAATTATCACCTTATATAAGGTTGGAAAGTTTGAATTATCTATATTTGCAATTCGAAAATTTATGTCAACTGTAAATAATTAATCATTATATGTTAGTAGTTAAAGTTAAAGATGGTGAGAAAATTGAAAGAGCATTAAAGCGTCTTAAGCGAAAGTTTAGAGATACTAAAGTTCTTCAAACCCTTCGTGATAAGAAACAATTCACGAAAAAATCTGTTGAAAAAAGACAAAATCTTAAAAAAGCTCAATATATCCAGTCTCTGAGAGAGAAGGATAATATGTAGTATTTTTTAGATAGATATATAAACCCTGTGATTTCTAATCACAGGGTATTTTTGTTTAGGATAATATTTCAAAATCCACAACATAGCCTTCACTATTGCGAACATTGAAGACTACATCGTTTTCAAAAATCAAATACTGCCCTTTTATCCCTTTTAGTTTTCCTTTATAGGTGTTATTCTTTTCTAAGTTTAAGCTTTTTAATTTTTTTGGGTACTCTATGACAGGAAAATTGATGTTGAGTTCCTGACTATCTTCAAGATAAAACACTTTGGTTTCGTCGGGTATAAATTCTTTGAGCTTATCGCGTTCTTCTGCTAAGTTTTTGTCCTCGATTTCATTTTTCAGCATGGTTCGCCAATTGGTTTTATCGGCGACATGTTTTTTCAGGGCGACCTCAGTTATACCGGCTAGATATCGATTTGGAGTTTCAAGGATAACAATCGCTTCGTGAGCGCCTTGATCTATCCAACGCGTCGGAATTTGACTTTTTCGAGTTACTCCTACCTTTACATTACTAGAATTAGCTAGATAAACAATATGAGGTTGTAATTGTACTTTTTTCTCGTAGTCCAAATCTCTATCTTCTTCATCTAAATGAGCTTTACTCAATTCTGGGTGCATAATCCAATCTCCTGCACTTGGAATTTCTTGAAAACAGTCATAACAAAAACCTTGTCTGAATATTTTTTTATTTTTCCCGCAGTTTAAACACTGATATTCTACAAAATAAATCGCTACTTCCTTATCTAGTAATTGATTGATGTGAACAATATCATTTTCAAATTCTAGAAAATAATCGACTTCTTCATTATTCTCAGTTTTCATTTTTCTTAAGACTCCTCTATATTGCATTTTTTATTAAGTTTGATGAATTGTTAACGGTAAAGTCAGTTAAGAATTCAGAATTTAAATATATTGATTGTATGGCCATACCGATTGTAAATTCTATAGCTTCTTGGATTTTGAAGAAGCGCATTCATCATATGGAATTGTTTAAAAAACATCCTAATGAAGTTCAAAACGAATTACTTCTGGATTTGCTTTGTAAAGCCCAAAATACGGAATTTGGAAAAAAATATGGGTTTCATGATATAAAAAATTACGATACTTTTAAAGAGAGGCTTCCTATTCAAGTTTATGAAGACTTAGAACCTACTTTCGAGCGCACTAGACGCGGCGAAAGTAATCTTATTTGGCCTACACCTATTACAATGTTTGCTAAATCTAGTGGGACCACTAGTGCCAAAAGCAAGTTTATACCCGTGAGCCAAGAGTCTCTCGAAGACTGCCATTATGCGGCAAGCAAAGACTTGCTTTGTATGTATCTCAATAATAACCCAGATTCCAAACTATTTACAGGTAAAAGCCTAAGACTTGGTGGAAGTAAAGAAATTTATCAAAACAATGGAACCTCCTATGGAGATCTCTCTGCTTTGCTTATTTATAATATGCCTTTTTGGGCAAGTTTTAGTAGTACTCCTGGTAGTGGTGTCTCTTTAATGAGCGATTGGGAAACAAAAATGCAAGCCATTGTAGACGAAACTATAAAAGAGCGAGTAACGAGTCTTGCTGGGGTGCCTTCTTGGATGTTGGTGCTAATGAACGATGTACTCAAAACAACTGGAAAATCTTCTATTGATGAAGTCTGGCCAGATCTTGAAGTTTATTTTCATGGAGGCGTAAGTTTTGAACCGTATAGAAACCAATACGATAAACTTATAAAAAGCTCTAAAATGAAGTATTATGAAATCTACAATGCTTCAGAAGGTTTCTTTGCCGCTCAAGACCTAAATGATTCTAGTGACTTGCTTTTGATGCTGGATTACGGGATTTTCTTTGAATTCATCCCCATGTCTACTCACGGGACTCCTCATGAAAAAGTGATTTCTTTGAGTGAGGTGGAGCTAAATGAAAATTATGCATTAGTGATTACTACCAACGCAGGCTTATGGCGTTATAAAATTGGAGATACAATTCGGTTTACTTCTTTGGATCCGTTTAGAATAAGAGTCACAGGTAGGACCAAACACCACATTAATGTCTTTGGTGAAGAGCTTATTATTGAAAATGCAGAAGCTGCCATAAAGAAAACCGCTTGCGAACTTGATTGCGAGGTTATGGAATATACAGCAGCTCCAATATTTATGGAAGGTAAAAATAAAGGTGCGCATGAATGGATTATTGAATTTAAGACAGCTCCTTCCTGCTTAAACAATTTCAGAAAATGCTTAGATCAAAATCTACAAGACATCAACAGTGACTATGAAGCTAAGCGCTTTAATAATATGACTTTAGATTTATTGACCCTTCATGAAGCTAGACCTAAGCTATTTCAGCATTGGTTAAAGCAAAATAATAAATTGGGAGGCCAACATAAAATCCCGAGATTATCCAACGATCGGCAATACCTAGAAGAATTGTTGTCTCTAAACAGAAATTGACCTTATCTTTGATTTTTTAAAAATGCTTAAACATGATTAATACTAAAAAACAAGCTATTTATACAGCTTTTATTATTATTGGAGCAGGTCTTCTTATTTACGATCTTATCGATACTGATGATAATGTATATATAAAAATAGGAGGTTTGGTTATTCTCATGGTGGGTTTGTATAATTCGACCAAGCAGTGGGCAAAAGACAACCCCAAAGATAACGAAGAATCCTCTGAAGATGAGCAATAGAAACTTTAGGGTAGGAGATAAGGTAGAACTTCTGGACGATAACGTGTCTGGTATTGTGATAAAAGTAGATGACCATGAAGTTACTTTTGAAACCTCTGATGGCTTCGAAATGAAAGTCCCATTTTCTTTGGTGGTAAAAACCGAAGGCGATTTGGATATTGATATGGGAGACGATAGTTTAATTCAAAAACTGAATGCTGACCTCAACCGAAAACCAAAGCAACCCTCTCAAAAGCCTAAAAGACAACAGCCAGCGATGGAAGTAGATCTTCATATTCATAACTTGGTCGACAAATCTGGACACCTTTCCAATTTTGAAATGCTCAATATTCAACTGGAACATAGCCGAAAGAAAATAGAATTTGCTATCGAGAAGAGAATCAAACGCATTGTTTTTATTCATGGCGTTGGGCAAGGTGTTTTGAAAGCAGAATTACACACTCTTTTTAGACGGTATGACCAGGTTGAATTTTACGATGCAGATTACCAAAAATACGGTTTAGGAGCTACTGAGATCTATATTTACGATAATTGAGAAGAGTTCAAAACACAATCAATAAATAAAAGGATATTACTGAATAAAAACATGCTATTTAACCTCAATTAAAGATTTTTATTGTTTCAAAATTTTAAACGTTTCTGTTGTTTTTTGATTTTTCACTTTTACAAAATAAACACCTCGACCTAAGTTTACTAAGTTGATTCCATTTTTAATTTCAGAAAATGTTTTTACTAATTGACCTTCCATATTAAAGATTTCGACTTCGTTTATTGTAATCTGCTTCGGATTTTCAAAATACAAACGTTCCTGTACTGGGTTTGGAAACAGTGAAATTGAATAGAAGCTCTCAAAATCATCCGTACTTAACGTGCAATTTGAAGTGAAACTGTATGAAGTATAGAAATCATTAAAATTTATTGTCCAAGTATCGTAAGGAGGATTATTATTATTTGCTGCAACTGGATCATTAACTTGAATGCAAAAATTATGGGTCAAATCATAGTCTGTAAATAAATTCAATGTCAAATTTTCATAATCAAAATTGGGATTATCTAGAATTATGGAATTGATATAAACATTTCCTAAGTCAACATATTCTAAATCTTGGAGATTACCCAGATTTAAACTTTCAATAGCTATAGTATAGCCGACATCTATAGATTCCTTGTTAATATAGATTTCCCTCAAGTTAAGATTTGAATTTAGTATATTTTCATCGTCTATATTCCAATTAATTGGTTGTTCTCCTAAATTTAGAATTTCTAATGCTGTAAAATCTGAAATTCCAGTAATATCTAAATCAGAATAATCAGGTTCATTAAATGAATCAACGGATAGATCTAATTCTGTTACATTCACAATATCAGCGGTCAAAACTTGACCATTGACTATGCCGTCGCTATCAATACCGAGATCAATAAGTGCTTGTTCAAAATTTTCATCAGGAATATTTGTTGTTTGTGAATATCCAAAATGTATACAAATAAAGATAATTCCGAACATAATAATTAATTTACTGTAATACATATTTTTTATTTTTTAATAAGTTGTTTAGAATCTATAACTTTACCTCCATGTATTAAAGATATGATATAAACTCCATTTACCATACCCTTTGTGCTAATTTTGATATTAGAGCTATTTTTAGTTAATAAATGAGTATTGACGTTAAAACCTAAATAATTTGTAATAGATAAATAAGTATTAGTTGTATTTTTAGGAATCTGATATTTTACATGTATTAAATTAGGCGCGGGATTAGGACTTATAGTTACTATTTTGAAAGGGCTATTAACAGTAATATGTTTATAATCTTTATAACCATCAGACTTAGTTATAACTTCCAATTTGTATTCTTTATTTTCAAAATTATTTAAGATCAATTTTTTATCTGTGGATATAAGTTTATCATTTTCATTATACCAGTTATATATGGCTTCTTCGTTAATATCGAGAGCATTTAATTCTGCACCATTGTTACTTGAAACTGCATTAGCTTTAAAGTGTGATCTATTTTTGTCTCTTTTTATATTATAGGTGTATCCGCCAAGTACTTCATGTCCAGAAGATTCAGTTTGCGAAACATAAAGCCTATAATCACTTTCATTACCTAATTCTTTAATTAAAAAATTCACTTTAGGGGTTAATATTCCCCAATCTCCAGTTTTAAAGATAATGCCCTCTAAACTGGCATAATTATTTGTTAGAATAACTTCTCTAGTGTTTGCGTCTTTTATTCTTATATTTGTTGAGCGACCGCCACAAGATTGCCATAATTTCCAAATATCTTCATTTAAATAAATAGTGACCTCTGCATCGTTGAATAGTTTTGAGTTATTGGAAGTGAAAAAATTAATAGTGTTATGAATATTCTTTTTTTGTTTTCCAGCAAATGTGCGACCTATTTCTCTTCGATTCGTTTCATTTTCATTGAAATTACCAACAAAGATGCTACCAAGCTCACCTGACAAACCAATGTTTTCAACTGTTGTATTTTTATAGGCGATGTTATTGTTATTTCTAGTATTTTCAGCAACATTTGCTATTTCAGGATAAGACATAGGGTCATCTTGAGAAACTATTCTACTCAAAAAACAAAACATCCAAGGCTTTTTAAAACCAGCATCTTCGTAAATATCAGGATTTACAGGTTGCCACTCAAACTCCAAAATTGTATGCCCTCCAGCAGAAATTGAAGGAATATTTTTAGTTCCTACATTATTACCGATTTGTAGTCCATTTGCAGTTGCACCTTCCCAAACTGTTGGCCAATCTTGTGATAGACCACCCTTAGCCCAGTATAATTTCAATTCATCCTCACCAGAAGAAGCGTCGCAACCTATGTTGCGTACTTTAACATAGACATAAACAGGTGTTTGATTGCTGACAAACTTTAAAACTTCATCTTCTTGTATGATAAAGCCATCAGATTGATTCCTTACCCAGATATCAGGACTTTCCCAAATGACACCAGTTTGATTGTCAGGCTCAATACTATAATCTAGATCTGAATTCTTAGAAGTTAAGTCTATAGCATTTTCGTTAATTGTATTATTGAATAGTGTACTCGAACAATTTTGCAATGTTTCGTGTATTCTGATTTTCTGGCCAGTAGTGAAAATAATTCTAGGACAAAAAGTCCAAGTCATTACATTTTTAAGGTCACTTTCGGTTAGGTTTGTATATTGTTCTCCGTGACAATTTGTTAGGTTACCGCTATATGTTTTACAATCTTCTGAAACGTAATTCATAATCGGATAGAAATTAGGTGCAGCGTTTGTATCTATTACATAATCCCCAGCTACATCAGCATTATAATTTGGATTAGAAGGATCACGAGTAACTCTTTCACATATAAAGGGATGTCTCAAGCCCAAATTATGTCCAACTTCATGATTTAGAATACCAGTATCAATTTGATCTTTTCTGACAACATTTTTTAATTAATTAAACCAGGCTTGGCCTCTGTATTGATAATCGTTTGGAACAAAAATCTGTAAGGCAATTCCATCATACAGAGTATTAAATAAATTAGTAATATCATCACCGTCATAGCCTTCATCAGAAATAATATGGTCAAACTTAATTAAGTTAAAACAAATATTAAACTCACCATAAACACTGTTTAGAAATTCAGTCATGTTATGAGCATCTTCTTGATTAATTGATTGAGTTCCGTCTGTTTTTTCAAATCCCCAAATTACCAGGTCGAGTGATACTTGACTAAAAGTGCTTAAATAATTCTCATCAATTGAAGCAGAATAATTTGAAAGATTATGAATACTACAGGAATTATTATTGTCATTTAAGTTCGATGCAGGATTATCATCTGTACCACAATAATCAACTTGAGCATAAATTATGTTTATGCAGAATAAAAATAAAATAAAGTAAATTTTATTCACAATCAACACATTAAGAATAATTCTTAAATATAATATAAAATTAAAACAATATTCACTTTTAATTAATTTTTTTAAAAAAATTTAAATTTTATCTGAAATGTTTATTACATATTTTGTGTATACCTCATAAAAATTCACATTTTAAAAATAAAATCCATACCAAATTCTACATTTATTTAATCAGTATTCTAAATTATATTTTATCTGAAGCTATTTATTTCTAATACTGAATTACTACTTAATTTGACAATAGCCACATCTAAATAAGATTTAATCTTAAATTTGCAAAAAAAAGTAAGTTATGGAAAATGGAATATATGCTCATTTTAATACGAGCAAAGGTAAAATTATAGTTCAGTTGACCTTTGAAAAAACCCCTGGCACCGTCGGGAATTTTATAGGCCTAGCAGAAGGGAAGATAGAAAATACAGCAAAAGACTTAGGAGCACCTTATTATAACGATTTGCAGTTTCATAGAGTCATAGAGAACTTTATGGTACAAGGTGGAGATCCTAGGGGTAATGGTACTGGAGGTCCAGGTTATCAATTTGATGATGAAATTCATCCCGAATTAAAACACGACCGAGCTGGCGTTTTGTCTATGGCAAACGCAGGTCCCGGAACCAATGGGAGTCAGTTTTTTATTACTCATGGTCCTACGGGTTGGTTAGATGGTAAACATACTGTTTTTGGTTATGTGCTAGAGGGTCAAGATATCGTGGATAGCATAGAGATGAAGGATGCTTTAAACTCTGTAGAGATAGAACGCGTTGGTGATGAAGCCAAAGCTTTTGATGCTGTAGAAAGTTTTGAAAATTTTAAGGCTTCAAAAGACGAAAGAGAAGCCAGGCAAAACGCAGAGCATGAAGAACAATTGGAAGCTATTTCAAAAGGATTTCAAAAAACTAAAAGCGGTTTACGTTACCAAATCATCAATGAAGGAAGTGGACCACAACCTAAAAAGGGTCAAAACATAAGTGTTCATTACAAAGGAAGCTTGGTCAATGGTAATGTATTTGATTCTTCTTATAAGAGAAAAGAGCCAATTGAGTTTCCTGTAGGAGCGGGGCATGTTATTGAAGGATGGGATGAAGGTTTATTGTTGCTGAAAGAAGGGACGAAAGCTCAATTTGTAATACCACCAGACTTAGCCTACGGTGACCAGGAAGTAGGGGGAGTCATACCGGCTAATTCTATCTTGATTTTTGACTTGGAATTGATGAAGGTTAAATCTTAATAAGAAATACTCATAAACTAAAAATCCCTTTTGAATTGAAATTCAAAAGGGATTTTTTATTAGCAGTCACTCATATTTACTTGTATAGCCAATCCACCTTCCGAGGTTTCTTTGTATTTGGAGGTCATATCTTGAGCGGTCTCCCACATGGTTGCAATGACTTTGTCCATAGGAACTTTAGCTTTTGTCGCATCAGATTCCATGGCGATTTCAGCTGCGTTGATCGCTTTTATAGCTCCCATGGCGTTACGCTCAATACATGGGATTTGGACGAGTCCAGCAATAGGATCGCAGGTAAGACCCAAGTGGTGCTCCATTGCGATTTCAGCAGCCATTAGAACTTGTTCTGGAGATCCGCCCATCAACTCTGTAAGGGCTCCAGCTGCCATAGAGGAAGACACACCAATTTCTGCTTGGCAACCCCCCATAGCCGCAGAAATAGTTGCTCCTTTTTTGAATAAACTTCCTATTTCGCCTCCAACAAGCATAAAGCGTTTGAGGTCTTCAAAAGTAGCATCGTGGTTTTCGATAACCATGTAATACATCATAACGGCAGGCATTGTTCCAGAACTGCCGTTGGTTGGTGCTGTCACAACTCTGCCTAAAGAAGCATTGACTTCGTTTACAGAAATGGCGAAGCAACTTACCCATTGCAGGATTTGCCTAAATTTGACTTCTTTAGTTCGAATAGTCTCCAGCCATTCTTGTGGAGTGTTGTAAGTTTCAAACTTATCTGCTAGTAAATTCTTGTTCATCTTAGCAGCTCTTCGATTTACATTTAGCCCTCCAGGCAAAGTGCCTTCAGTATGACAACCTATGTACATCGATTCCAGCATGGTTTCCCATATCTTCTGAAGACCAGAGTCTATTTCGAGTTCACTTCTCAAAGACTTTTCATTTTCTAGAACAATTTCAGAAATGATTTTTTTCTCAGCCTTACAATATTCCAAAAGCTTTAATGCAGAATCAATTTGGAAGGGGAAATTTTTGAGTTCTTCGTTCTTTTGCTTCGCATTTTCTCTATTTTCCTTTACAACAAAGCCACCACCAATCGAGTAAAACGTGGATTCAACAGTTTTACCATTTTTTAAAGTGCCTAGGTATGTAATTCCATTAGGATGAAATTCTTTAAATGATTTTAAGAATACGATATCGTTATCGAAATCGAAATCGATAAAGCGCGTCTTGTTCAAATTTAAATTTCTATCCTTCTTTACTCTGTCAATTTCTACGTCTATCTGGGTGATGTCCATAGTCACAGGATCATGACCACAAAGGCCAAGTATCGCAGCAACATCTGTAGCATGACCTTTACCAGTTAAGGACAGAGAGCCGTATAAGTGAATTTCTATCTTTTCAATTTCATCTATAAGCCCTTCCTCTTTCAATTCATCTACCCATCGTTGAGAGGCGCGCCATGGTCCAAGTGTATGAGAACTTGAGGGGCCAACGCCAATTTTCAACATATCAAAAACGCTAATACATTCAATTTTCTTCATTTCTTTTAAGCTTTGTTTATCGTTCTACAAATATTCAAGTTTTTTTCGAGATTAAATTCATAATTCTTCAAAATGTGCAGAAAGAAAAGCTGACTTTCAATATGACAGTATGTCATAGGTGTTTTGATGGCATAATGATTGACTTTTTGTAACCGAAATCAATTTTTTAAGAATATTAAAATATATAATTATGAGTAAGATAATAGGAATAGATTTAGGAACAACTAACTCATGTGTTTCCGTAATGGAAGGTAATGAGCCAACTGTTATTCCTAATGCTGAAGGTAAAAGAACAACTCCATCTGTAATTGCTTTCGTAGAAGGTGGGGAAATTAAAGTCGGTGATCCTGCAAAACGTCAGGCCGTTACCAACCCAGAAAAAACGATAGCTTCTATTAAAAGATTTATGGGAAATAAATTCTCTGAATCTAAAAAAGAAGTCAATAGAGTTCCTTATAAAGTGGTGAAGGGTGAAAATGATACTGCTCGAGTAGATATCGACGGTAGAATGTATACGCCTCAAGAGCTTTCTGCTATGATTCTTCAGAAAATGAAGAAAACAGCAGAAGACTATTTAGGTCATGAAGTTACCGAAGCTGTAATTACAGTTCCTGCATATTTCAACGATTCTCAAAGACAAGCGACTAAAGAAGCTGGAGAGATTGCTGGATTAAAAGTAAGCAGAATTATAAACGAGCCTACAGCTGCAGCTTTGGCTTACGGTTTGGATAAAAAAGATAAAGATCAAAAAATTGCAGTATTTGATTTTGGTGGAGGTACACATGATGTTTCTATCCTTGAATTAGGTGATGGAGTATTTGAAGTATTAGCAACAGACGGTGATACGCATTTAGGTGGTGATGATGTAGATGAAGTTATTATTGACTGGTTAGCTGAAGAATTTATCAAAGATGAAGACATAGATCTTAGAAAAGATGCTATGGCTTTACAGAGATTAAAAGAAGCTGCAGAGAAAGCCAAAATTGAATTGTCTTCTTCTAGTTCAACTGAAATTAATCTTCCTTACGTTACTGCTACTCAAAGCGGACCAAAACACTTGGTAAGAACTTTTTCTAGATCAAAATTTGAGCAATTAACTTCAGATTTGGTAAAAAGAACTATTACTCCATGTGAAAAAGCGCTTAAAGCAGCGGGTCTAAAGAAAAGTGATATCGACGAAATCATCTTAGTTGGTGGTTCTACTCGTATTCCTGCGGTTCAAAAAGCTGTTGAAGACTTTTTTGGTAAGAAACCAAGTAAAGGTGTAAATCCAGATGAGGTTGTTGCTATTGGTGCAGGAATCCAAGGTGGAGTGTTAACAGGAGATGTGAAAGATGTATTGTTATTGGATGTAACTCCATTATGTTTAGGGATTGAAACTATGGGTGGTGTAATGACTACATTAATAGAATCTAATACAACGATTCCTTCTAAAAAATCTCAAGTCTTTTCTACTGCTCAAGACAATCAACCGAGTGTAGAAATACACGTCTTACAAGGTGAGCGTCCAATGGCACAAGATAACAAGACTATTGGTAGATTTCACTTAGACGGTATACCACCATCAAAACGTGGAACTCCTCAAATTGAAGTTACTTTTGATATTGATGCCAATGGTATAATCAAAGTAAGTGCTACAGATAAAGCAACTGGTAAGACTCAAGACATCAGAATTGAAGCGTCTTCAGGATTGACTGAGGAAGAAATTAAAAAAATGAAGCAAGAAGCAGAAGCTAATGCTGAAGCAGATAAGAAGACTAAAGAAAAAGTAGATAAGCTTAATGAAGCTGATGCTATGATTTTCCAAACTGAAAGCCAAATGAAAGAATTTGGAGATAAAATTTCAGACGACAAGAAAAAACCTGTCGAAGATGCTTTAGAAGAGCTTAAAGCTGCATACGAAACTAAAGAACTAGAGAAAATTACTCCAGCTTTAGATAAATTGAACGAAGCATGGAAAACAGCTTCCGAAGAAATGTATAAAGCACAAGCTGATTCTCAAAAAGATGGAGGAGCTCAACAACCAGATCAAGATGCTGGTGAGGAAAAAGGAAGCGACGATAGCGATGTTGAAGATGTAGATTTCGAAGAAGTGAAATAAAATAGATTCACATCAATAGTATTAAAGCCGCTCAATTTTGAGCGGTTTTTTTTGTTTACAGATTTTATAAAACGCTTTTGAGATAGCTATTTCTTAGTTTTATTTTTTTGGAAATCAAAAAGAAAAGATGACATAAGAATTGCTGTTTTTTTTAATTACTTTTGTGGTACTAAACGACACAAGAATGAGCCAAAAATTGCTTCTTAGCGCCAAAGAAATCAACATTATTCTTCAACGCTTAGCGTGTCAGTTGGTCGAAAACCACAAAGATTTTAAAAATTCTGCCCTTATAGGCATTCAGCCTAGGGGAAGTTTCTTAGCACAGCGATTATATCATATCCTAGAAAAGGATTATGGATTGAATGCCTTAAAAGTTGGCAAGCTAGACATCACCTTTTATAGAGACGATTTTAGAAGAGGCGATAAGATGCTGAAAGCTAATGAAACGGAAATCGATTTTATCGTAGAAAATAAAAATGTCGTCTTGATAGATGACGTTCTTTTTACAGGACGAAGTATTCGCTCAGCTTTAACCGCACTACAATCTTTTGGTAGGCCTTCAAAAATTGAATTACTTACTCTTATCGATAGACGATTTAGTCGTCATCTTCCTATACAGCCAGATTATAATGGCAGAAAGGTAGACGCGATCAATGATGAACACGTTAAAGTGTGTTGGAAAGAAAATGACGGAGAAGATGCCATTTATCTTATGAATAACTAAAGCCAATTATGAAAGAACTTAGCGTTTCAAACTTACTAGGAATAAAATATCTTACTACCGAAGATCTTCACCTTATTTTTGAAACGGCAGATCAGTTTAAAGAAGTCATCAATAGACCGATTAAGAAAGTTCCGAGTTTGAGAGATATCACAATTGCAAATCTATTTTTTGAGAACAGTACTCGTACTCGCTTGTCATTCGAATTGGCCGAAAAGCGATTAAGTGCAGACGTTATCAACTTTTCTGCGTCTTCTTCTTCTGTGACCAAAGGGGAAACTTTAGTCGATACAGTCAATAATATTTTGGCTATGAAGGTAGATATGGTCGTCATGCGCCATCCCAATCCTGGAGCTGGAGTTTTCCTTTCCAAACATATTGGTGCTAGTATTATTAATGCAGGTGATGGAGCTCACGAGCATCCTACACAAGCTCTTCTGGATGTCTATTCAATCCGAGAAAAATACGGTGATGTAAAAGGAAAGAAAATTGTGATTGTTGGAGATATAATGCATTCTCGAGTCGCCTTGAGCAATATATTTGCTTTGAAAAAATTGGGAGCCAAAGTAAAAGTTTGTGGTCCTAATTCACTTATTCCAAAACATGTTGAAAGCCTAGGAGTGGAGATTGAACACAATCTCAAAGCGGCTTTGGAATGGTGCGAAATCGCTAATATGTTGAGAGTACAGCACGAACGAATGGAACATTCTTATTTTCCTAGTACCAGAGAGTATGTTCAGCAATATGGAGTCAATAAAGCACTTCTCGACACCCTTAGCAACCCCATCACGATTATGCATCCTGGCCCTATTAATAGAGGCGTCGAGATTACTAGTGATGTAGCTGACTCCGAACATTCTATAATCCTTAACCAAGTAGAAAATGGGGTTGCCATTCGGATGGCAGTCATGTATCTATTAGCTTCAAAAATTAAGCAGTATGAAAACTGAACAGAAAGATAATTATATCATAATTAGAGATGAAAAAGAAGATGTCAACGAGTTTGCAGAATTCTTAACTCGGATACAAGGTCGGTTCAAAGATAAAAATATCGTTATCGACATCACTAAGTACGGGGAGCTCACTTTAGAAGAACTTCTAAGGTTTTTAAAATTATCGATTGCTCATCGAAAAGAAAAAAAATCTTTAGTGATTGTTAATGATACTATCAACATAGATTCTGTTCCAGAAGAGATTCATGTTGTCCCGACTTTACAAGAAGCCGAAGACATTATTAGTTTAGAGGAGATCGAAAGAGATTTAGGCTTTTAATATGATGCAACTCACTATTTTAGGTTGCCATTCTGCTACGCCTAGAGCAAATGCTCATCCTACAGCTCAAATTCTTGATATAAATGGCGAACTTATGCTCATTGATTGTGGGGAAGGGACTCAAGTTCAACTCCGTAAGCAAAAAGTAAAATTTTCGCGCCTAAGCCATATCTTTATCTCCCATTTACATGGGGATCATTATTTTGGTCTTATCGGCCTGCTTTCCACCTTCAGTTTATTAAGTAGAACTGCAGAACTCCATATTCACGCTCCCAAAGGTTTGGAGGAGATTATTAAGCTACAGTTAAAAGCCAGTCATGCTTATACGTCTTATCCCCTAATTTTCCATACTCTAGCGTCTTCAAAACCTGAAATGATTTTGGATAATGAGAAATTAACGGTAGAAACCATTCCATTAGACCATAGAATTTATACCAATGGATTTTTATTTAAGGCTAAAGCTGGTGACCGTAAACTTCTTATTGACAAAGTTCTCGATCTAAATATCGATAAGGCTTATTATAAAAGTATCGTTAAGGGGAAAGATGTCGAAACCAAAGATGGAGAGTTGATAAATAATAAAGACATAACTGAAGACCCCAAACCTGCGCCTAGCTATGCATTTTGTAGCGATACGGCTTTTAAGCCAACTATAGTTCCTCAAATTACGGGGGTGAGTTTGCTATATCATGAATCTACTTTTCTTGAGGAGCAGGAACACTTGTGCAACAAGACCAAACACTCCACTGCAAAACAGGCGGGGATCATTGCTCAAAAAGCACAAGTTCACAAATTAATTTTGGGTCATTTTTCGGCACGTTATAAAGATTTGTCTCTCTTTGAAAAAGAGGCTAAAGTGGTTTTTGATCATGCTGAAAATGCAGAAACCGGAAAAATATTCAGGTACGATTAGCAGGAATCTTTTATGAATTACATTGTTTCTCATCCATTAATTTTTTAATTTGCTACCATGGACAACAATCTACACGATTACAGAAAATCTTACGAAAAATCGAGTTTGGATAAAGAGAATTTAAATCAAAATCCACTACAACAGTTTAGATCATGGTTTCATGATGTTGAAAAATCAGGCGGTTTAGATGAGGCAAATGCTATGACTATTTCTACAATTGGAGCAGATGATTTTCCGAAAAATCGAATTGTACTTTTAAAGTATTACGATGAAAATGGTTTCGTATTCTATACCAATTACGAAAGTGAGAAGGGCAGAGCCTTGCTTAGGAATCCTAAAACTTCCTTATCTTTTTTTTGGCCCAATACCGAACGACAAGTTATTATAAAAGGTTTGGCAGAAAAGCTCCCTGACCATGTTTCAGACAATTATTTTGCATCAAGACCCAAAGGGAGTCAACTTGGTGCTTTGGTCTCCAATCAAAGTAAGGTAATTGAAAATAGGGAAGTTTTAGAAAAGGAACTAAAGTCTCTTGAAGACCAGTACCAAAATAAAGAAGTCCCAAGACCAAAAAACTGGGGCGGCTTTTTAGTGAGACCCCTGAGTATGGAGTTTTGGCAAGGTCGACCAAATCGACTTCACGACAGATTCAGATTTACTCTTATTGATGATTTAGATTGGAAGATCGAACGTTTAGCTCCATAATATGAAACGAATAATTTTTGTAAGGCACGGAAAGTCTTCCTGGGATTCTCCAGTAGAAGATAGGCAAAGGCCATTATCGAGTCGTGCATATAAAGATGCAGAACACGTTATTTCTGCTTTTAAAAGTCACAAAGATTTTCCTGTTGAGGTCTTTACGAGTGATGCTAAAAGAGCATTAACAACTGCCGAACTCTTCAAAAAAGAGTTAAATATAACAGATAATCATTTTCATATCAAACCCGAGCTTTATACTTTCAATGCTAATGATGTTTTGGAATTTATCAGTAAGATAAGTGATGAATTTGAAACTATAATGCTTTTCGGCCATAATCCAGCTTATACTGAGCTTGTTAATACTTTAGGGAATATACCCATACAAAACTTGCCTACAACGGGTCTTGTCAGTATTCTTTTTGAGATCGACTCGTGGAAGCAAGTCCAGTCAGGACAAACCAATTTATACTTATTCCCAAAACATTTGAGATAATGCGTCATAATAGATACGATAATAGAGAATTAAGCTGGTTGAAATTCAATCAGCGAGTCTTACAAGAGGCGGCAGACCCTTCGGTACCTTTAATTGAGCGCCTCCGGTTTCTAGGAATTTTCTCGAATAATCTAGATGAATTTTTTAAAGTACGTTATGCTACCGTAAAGCGAATAGATCTAGCTGGTAAATCAGGTAAGAAAGTTTTGGGCGGTATTAATGCGGGTAGACTGCTAAAGGAAATCACACAAATTGTGATCAAAAATCAAGCAGAAAGCTTAGATATTTTGGCCTCTATACAGCATCAGCTTACGGATCATGATATCTTTATCATCGATGAGACTGAAGTTACACTGGATCAAGCTAAATTTTTAAAAGAATTTTTCTTACAGAAAGTGAGTCCGGCCCTAGTCACAATAATGTTGAATGACATTGATAAGGTTCCAAATTTGACAGATTCTAAAGCTTATTTAGCTGTGAAAATGGTTCAGTTTGAAAAAGACCGATTGTCCAACAGGTATATTTTGATTGAAATCCCATCGAGTGTAGAACGCTTCGTTGTAATTCCTTCGGACGACGGAAAGAAATACGTTATCCTTTTGGATGATTTAATTCGATTTAACCTCAATGTTATTTTCAATATTTTCGATTATACCAGTATCTCTGCACATATGGTGAAAATCACAAGAGATGCTGAGTTAGATCTTGAAGGGGATTTGAGTAAAAGCTATATAGAAAAGCTGATGGATAGCGTAAAGGATAGGCTAGAGGGCGATCCGGTTCGATTTGTTTATGATAAAGAAATTGAACAAGATACCTTAGACTTTTTATTGAATAAAATGGAAATCGACACAACAGATAGTCTCATTCCTGGAGGGAAGTACCATAATCGTAGAGATTACATGAATTTCCCAGACCTTGGTGCTACGCATTTATTGTACGATAAAATAGAACCTCTTCCAATCCCTGGACTTGAAATCCAAGGGAGTTTATTGGAAAAGATTTCTAAAAAGGATTTTCTGCAATACACACCCTATCAAACCTTTTCTTATACGGTTAAATTTTTAAGAGAGGCCGCAATAGATCCTAAAGTAAAATCAATAAAGATTACAATTTATAGATTGGCATCTGTTTCGCATATAGCGAGTTCCTTGATAAATGCCGTCAAAAATGGAAAACGAGTTACCGTTTCTATCGAGCTTCAAGCCCGTTTCGATGAAGCCAATAACATCAAGTATGCAGAGAAAATGGAAAGAGAAGGCGTAAAGCTCATCTTTGGGGTAACAGGTCTTAAGGTACATTGCAAAACCTGTATTATTGAACGCTTAGAAAATCAGAAAATAAAATATTATGGTTTTATAAGCACAGGAAATTTTAATGAGAAAACAGCAAAGATTTATACAGATTATACTTTGTTTACTGCACACCAAGGTATTTTAAAAGATATCAATAAGGTTTTTGATTTCTTTGAAGTGAATTATAAAATTAAAAAATACAAGTACCTTATTGTTTCGCCTCACTATACGAGGACAGAATTTTCAAATCTGATTGATCAAGAAATTCTAAATCAACAAGAAGGAAAAAAATCTGGAATATATATTAAAATGAATAGTCTATCGGATTATGGGATGATCGATAAACTTTATGAGGCTAGTAGAGCTGGAGTCAAAATCAAATTAATTATTAGAGGAATCAATTGTCTTATCCCACAAGTGCCGGGTATGAGCGATAATATTGAATCTATAAGTATCGTTGATAAATTCTTGGAGCATCCCAGACTTTATATTTTTGAGAATGATACTAACCCAAGGGTATTCATTTCTTCTGCAGACTGGATGACTAGAAACATAGACCACAGAGTCGAGGTGACTTGCCCTATTTACGATAATGACATCAAACAAGAACTCATAGAAACCTTTAATATTTGTTGGAAGGATAATGTAAAAGCAAGGGATTTTTCTTCTAATAAAGAGAACGCGTACAGGCTAAAGTCTGGACCAGGTTTTAGAAGTCAATTTGAAACTTACACCTATTATAAAAACAAACTGCAAGACGCAGAAACTAAATAGCAATCGTTTATGCTTTCGATAAAAAAATTTGCAGCCATCGACATTGGATCTAATGCCGTTAGGCTCTTAATTTCTACCATTACCGAACCAGATAATAAACCAGTAACTTTCAAAAAAACATCTTTAGTGAGAGTGCCTATAAGGCTCGGGCAAGATGTGTTTACAAAAGCCTACATCTCGGATGAAAACAGTGAACGGGTAGTGGATACCATGAAAGCTTTTGGTTTATTGATGAAATCTCATAAAATTGAAGCCTATAGGGCTTGTGCAACTTCGGCAATGAGAGATGCGAAAAATGGTGATGCTATGGTAAACTTAATCTCTAAAGAGGCCAACATCGATATTGAAATAATTGATGGAAGTGATGAAGCCTTCATTATTGCGGCCACAGACTTGCATACTTTAGTAGATGACAGTAAAACTTACCTGTATGTTGATGTGGGTGGGGGAAGTACAGAATTTACTTTGTTTTCTCACGGGGAAACTATCGGTTCTAGATCATTTAAACTAGGTACAGTTCGTATTTTGAACAATACTATAAGTAAGGATGTTTGGGAGGAAGCGGAGGCTTGGGTAAGGTCTATAACTAGTCCGTATTCCAGAATTGAAATGGTGGGATCTGGCGGAAACATCAATAACATCTTTAAGTCTAGCAATAAAAAGCTTGGAAAACCTTTGTCCTATCTCTACTTAAGTTCTTACTACCAATTATTAAACTCTTTAACCTATGAAGAGCGAATTTCGGAATTGAGCTTAAATGAAGATCGAGCAGATGTTATTATACCTGCGGCAAAGATTTATTTATCAGCAATGAAATGGAGTAGATCTAAATCTGTACATGTGCCTAAGATTGGTCTAGTTGATGGCATTATCAAATCTTTGTATAACAACTCAAAGTCTTAAGGCTATTGTTATTTGAAAAATAAATTCTGACGCTTCGGAAAAAAAGAAACTGATAAAACACAGCATTCGAAGTACAAATTGGTATAAGTCCAATGCAAAAAACTATCGGTGTCATTAGAGAGTTAGCTTAAATCTCTATGAGTTGATAAATTATTTTTTTGGTTCTGGTGGATACTTTTGAAGTATTTCGCCAACAAGGCTTTGAATAAATTCCTCTCTAGCTTTACCTTTCAAGTTTTCCTTAAAGCGTGCTTCTACAACACCTTGCCAAAATAAATTATTGGTTAATCCATCTGCAAATTCTACAGTAAGAGCAATGGTTCGTTTAGAGCTTTGCGGAGAAACCATAGTTCCTATTCCACCAGCATAACCTCCAATGCCTATTCCAAAATTGCTATTTGAAGTTTGGTCAAACACTTCAGCGTAGAAGTTAATTTTGAAGTCTGGTATGAGCTTTTCCTCAAAACCTCTAGCGACTAGACTATCTACAAGAGTGACGTAAACCCGGTCTCCATCTAAAGGTGATAGACCGGAATTTTCTATAGCATAAAAATTGAAACTTTTATATTCTTCAAAATTAGTTTCCGCGGCATAGTCGGTAAATACCTTTGGTGTGTTACACGAAATCACTAAAAGTATAATTAATAATAGGCTGAAGCTGGCTTTCATGTTTTTAAATATTTAAAAGTTTTTTGTTAACCCAATTTTTTTTGGCAACATATTAAAGATCCTCTCGCATTTTTTGAACCTTTACAGTGAGCTCATTCATGTAATTTAAGATTTTTTCTTGGATACTTTGATCCTTCACTCCTAGGATTTGAGCGGCTAAAATACCAGCATTTTTTGCACCGTTCAGCGCGACTGTAGCCACAGGAACTCCCCCAGGCATTTGTAAAATGGAAAGGATAGAGTCCCAACCATCTATGGAGTTGCTCGATTTTACAGGCACACCTATTACGGGAAGCGGCGTTAGAGAAGCAACCATACCTGGTAAATGAGCAGCTCCGCCGGCGCCGGCGATAATAACATCTATTCCTTTATGGTGAGCCTGTTTTCCAAATTCCATCATAAGTTCTGGTGTCCGGTGAGCGGATATGATATCGACTTCTACTTCAATCTTAAAGTCTTTTAAAATATCAATAGCCTCCTGCATAACAGGAAGATCACTTTTACTTCCCATGATAATAGCAACTTTACCCATAGCTTTAGTGTTTAGAAATAACTTTGATTGTAGATTTTACGTGTTCGGCAATTTTTCGAGCTTCTTTAATATCAGTATGGATAATGTTGACATGTCCCATTTTTCGGAAAGGGCGTGTCTGTTTTTTTCCATATATATGAGGAGTTACCCCTGGCATATCCATAATGGTTTGGATGCCATGGTAAACCACATCTCCAGCGTGATTTTCATCACCAACTAAATTGACCATAACCGAGTTGGTTTTGCTCGAGGTCTCCCCTAATGGTAAATCGAGAATTGCTCTTAAGTGTTGTTCAAATTGATTCGTATAACTGCCTTCAATGCTAAAATGACCACTATTGTGTGGTCTTGGAGCAACTTCGTTAACAATGATATCATCATCTTGGGTTAGAAACATTTCTATAGCCAATAAGCCTACGTGTTCAAAACTATTGGATACCATTTGTGCTAAATTTCTTGCTTTCTCAGCAATAGAAGGCTCTATTCTCGCTGGGCAAAACACATATTCCACTTGGTTGGCTTCAGGGTGAAACTCCATCTCTACCACAGGATAAGTTTTAATATTTCCAGACACATTTCTTGCTACAATAACTGCGATTTCAGTTTTAAAATCTACCAACTCTTCAGCAAGACATTCGCCATTGGGCAAAGCCTCTAGATTTTTTTTAGATTTAATAACGCTTACTCCTTTTCCATCATAACCTCCTGTACTGCTTTTCCAAACAAAGGGGAATTTGAGTTTATCTTCAAAAACCTCTTTCTTCAAAGCGTCTAGAGATGGATAAGTCATAAAATCTGCTGTAGGTATTTGGTTGGCTTTATAAAATTCCTTTTGTACCGATTTGTTTTGAATTTTTTTTAAAGTAGCAGCAGAAGGGTAGACTTTTACTCCAGAAGCCTCAAGGTCTTCTAAGGCTTTGACATTTACAGATTCAATTTCAAAAGTCAATACATCAACTTGTTTTCCGAATTCCATGACGCGATCGTAATCCATAAGATCACCTGTCTCAAAATGGTTACAAGCAATTTTTGAAGGCGCCTCTGGGTTAGGATCCATAACATAGGTTTGGATATCAAATTTTCTGGTGTCGTACAGCATCATTTTGCCTAACTGTCCTCCACCTAAAATACCAAGTTTAAAGTCGGATGAGAAGTAATGTGTCATGACACAAAAATAAGAGAATTACTTACTGTGGTGAGTACTTTTCTTGAAAATTTCAATTTTAAAAGAAGTATACTACATCATATTGCTTTTCGTTACTATTGTGTAAATAATCAATCCATGAAATTTTTTGAAAATACCGTCTATGCTAGGCTTTTTATTCTAATTACTTCTTTTGTTGTCATTGGGATTGTAGTCTGGAATATTTCTGTGTTTTATGAAGGCGTGAAACAAGAAGAGCGTGAAAAAATGAGGATATGGTCTTCTGCTCAAGAATCGATTAATAAAGCAGGAGAAGAGCAAGATTTGAATCTTGAACTTGAGATATTGAATGCCAATAAAGACATTCCTATGTTTATTGTTGATGAGTCTAATCAATTTAAGGAAGTTAATAATATTCCAGAAAGTATCTCAAACGACTCTATCAAACTAAGACGGTATTTTGAATCCGTTAAAAATCAAAATCAACCTATTGTTATTGATTTAGACAAAGTGGGTAAGCAATATTTATATTATAGTGATTCTACTGTGCTTACTAAAATCAAGTATTATCCCTTCATCCTTTTGCTTATTATTTTCCTTTTGCTAGGCCTAATTTACCTGTATTATATCACTGCCAAAAATAGTGAGAAGAATAAACTTTGGGCAGGGATGGCCAAAGAAACTGCACATCAAATAGGCACACCACTATCTTCACTTGTGGGTTGGATGGAAATTTTAAGATCAGAAAATGTCAATCCAGACTACATCAAGGAAATTGAAAAAGATATAGATCGCTTAAGAACAATTACAGAACGTTTTTCTAAAGTAGGCTCAAAGCTCACTTTAGAATCTTCCAGTCTGAATTCAGTAGTGGAGCATTCTTTTAACTACCTTAGAGATAGGAGTTCTAAATTGATTGAGTTTTCTGTTGAGCTACCAGATAAGGAATTAACTTGTAAATTGAATCCAGTACTTTTAAGTTGGACGATAGAAAATCTCACCAAAAATGCTATAGATGCTATGAAAGGTAGAGGAGAACTAAGTCTTTTGTTATTTGAAGATAAGAATGGATTTAAAATCCATATCAAGGATACTGGAAAGGGAATTCCAGCCTCAAAATTTAAAACTATTTTTCAGCCAGGCTATTCCACAAAAAAAAGAGGTTGGGGGCTTGGACTCTCACTTTCTAAACGAATTATAGAAGATTATCATTATGGTAAAATTCGGGTGTTAACCAGTTCTGCAGAGAAGGGGACTACCTTTGAAATAAGACTACCTAAGCTTTAGGGATTTTATCTTCGTTCAATGTTTTCCATAACAAGTCTTTCAGAGGTTGTAATCCTTGTTGTGCAATAGATGAGATAAAGACGTGTGGAATATGATCAAACGCATGTTCAATTTCTTCAGCCAATTCAGTTTTTAGTTCATCATCCAAAAGATCTGACTTGGTAATCGCAATAACTCTAGATTTGTCCAAGAGTTCAGGATTATAACGCCTAAGTTCATCTAATAAGATTTCATATTGTTCTTTAACGCTTCCAGCATCCGCAGGAATAAGAAATAATAGAGTTGAGTTTCTTTCAATATGTCTTAAAAACCTATATCCTAGTCCTTTTCCTTCTGCAGCGCCTTCGATTATTCCAGGAATATCTGCGACTACAAAAGTTTTGTAGTCTCTATATTCTACAATGCCTAAATTGGGCTTTAGTGTGGTAAATTCGTAATTTGCAATTTTTGGTTTTGCGGCTGTTATCACTGAAAGTAAAGTGGATTTACCTGCATTTGGAAATCCAACCAAACCAACATCTGCAAGAAGTTTTAGCTCCAAAGTTATATCGAGTTCTTGACCAAGAATCCCGGGTTGAGCATAGCGCGGAGTTTGGTTGGTAGAACTTTTAAAATGAGAATTACCTTTTCCTCCCATACCGCCTTCTACAACGATATATTCCTCTTCGTGCTCTGTTATTTCTTTAATTACCTCATTGGTTTCAGTATTACGAATAACAGTTCCTAGGGGAACTTCTACATATTGATCCTCCCCGTCTGCACCAGTACTGGTTTGCTTGCCACCGTGTTCACCATGAGTAGCCCTAAGGTGTCTTTTGAACTTAAGATGGAATAAGGTCCAGAGGTCTTTGTTAGCTTTAAAAATGATATGACCTCCACGACCACCGTCACCTCCGTCTGGACCACCTTTCGGGATATATTTTTCCCGTCTTAGATGGGCGGAACCTTTTCCTCCGTTTCCAGATTTTAAGTGTATTTTGATATAGTCTACAAAGTTACCTTCTGTCATAATAGTAAGCTAAATGCTTGATTTTTATAAAGAGTCAATGACTTTACTGATGCGTTGAGTAATCTCAGAAATTGAGCCTACACCATCCACACCATAGTATTTATCTTCTTTTTTGTAAAATTCCTTAAGAATTTCGGTTTCGTTATAATATACTTTTATTCTATTGCGAATTACTTCTTCGCTGGCATCGTCTTTACGCCCTGAGGTTTTGCCTCGTTCCAATAATCGTTCAACAAGAACCTGATCTGCAACTTCTAGAGCGACCATTGCGTCAATTTGAGAGTCTTTTGAAGTCATCAATTCGTTTAAAGACTCAGCTTGTGCTTGCGTTCTTGGAAATCCATCAAAGATAAAACCTTTGCTATCGAGATGGTCTTCAACTTTGTCATTGAGCATTTTAATAGTGACTTCATCGGGAACTAAAGCACCTTTATCCATATAAGATTTAGCTAGTTTTCCAAGTTCAGTTTCATTTTTGATATTGTACCTAAACAAATCTCCTGTTGAAATATGCACAAGTTCATATTTCTCCTTAAGGTGTTCTGCTTGTGTTCCTTTTCCTGCGCCTGGAGGGCCAAATAACACGATATTAATCATCTATACTTGATTTAAGTTGATATATTTCTGGTAAATTTCTTCCTAATCCATTATAATCCAATCCGTAACCTACGATAAACTTATTTGGGATTTCCAATCCAACATAATCTATGGGAAGAGATTTTTTATAAGCTTCTGGCTTAAAAAATAGGCTTGCTATCTTGAAGGAAGCGACCCCTTCTTTTTTTAATTGACTAACAATATGTTCTAACGTAAGTCCTGTATCTACAATATCTTCAATTACAATAACGTCTCTGTCTTTTAAGTTCCCTGCCCCAAGTAGCGTGCTCACTTCACCTGAAGAAGAAGTTCCTTCGTAAGAGGCTAGTTTGGTAAAACTGACTTCGCAATCTCCTTTGTAATATTTCAACAAATCAGATAAAAACATAAAGGCACCATTTAAAATTCCGAGAAAAATAGGAGTTTTTGAAGAGTAATCTTTAGAAAGTTCTTTAGCGACTTGCCTTACAGCATCTTGTATCTTTTCAGGACCTAGATAGGGTTCGAATTCTAAATCGTGAAGTTTAATCATCTTGTTGAATTTAATAAAAGTGCAAATATAGGAATTCATAACCTATTAACGGGTACAACTCAGTGAATAGGAAAGTAAAATCAAAAAACTCCCAATCTATGAGATTGAGAGTTCTATTCTGAAACGAAGAAACTAATTTTGTTTACCTAAAAACATAAGTTTTTTCTTGTCCTTTTGGAGTTAGAAAGGTCACTAGCATAGGTTCTTCAGAATTTTTATTTTTTATGATAGTCTTTACGTCTTCGATTGTGTAAACTTCTTTGTCATTAATTTTAGTAATCAATACTCCCGTGATATCGTTTTTAGTAAAACTATTTGGTAAAACTTTACTAATTACAACGCCCGAAGACGCACCATATTTTTGAAGTTGATCTTTTGAAATCTCGGACACCTCTAAACCGATATCTTCAATCTGGTAAACTTTAAAGATATCCAAGGTGACTTTAGACTCACGTTCGTTATTATTTCTCAAGTAAGTAATAGTCACAGTTTCTCCTGGATTTTTTGAGCTTAAATAGCCCGTCATATCCGCAAATTTTCTAATCCTAATATTATCGATAGATTTAATAATATCACCTTTTTTAAGACCTGCTTTATAGGCGCCACTTTTAGGGTCTACGCCGTTGATATAAAAACCTTGAGATATTTCGATTTCCAGTTGTTTTGCTGTTTCGCTATTTAAGTCGGTCCCTCTTACACCGAGTACGGCTTTTCTTACATTACCAAATTCAATTAAATCCTCAACTATCTTTTTGGCATTGTTACTTGGAATAGCAAAAGAATAGCCCACAAAGGAACCGGTTTGAGAAGTGATAGCGGTGTTGATACCAATGAGTTCTCCTCGTGTGTTCACTAAAGCACCACCGCTATTCCCAGGATTTACGGCAGCGTCCGTTTGTATGAAAGACTGAAATTGATTGTCACTTCCACTCAAATCTCTAGCTTTAGCACTTACAATACCTGCAGTCACAGTAGAAGTGAGATTAAATGGATTACCAACGGCTAGGACCCACTCGCCAACGCTAATTTGATCGGAATCTCCAAAAGGGAGATAATCCAATTCTGTAGCGTCTATTTTTAATAAAGCAATGTCGTTTTGAGACGAAGAACCGATGACTTCTGCCACATAGGTTTTGTTATTATTTAAGGTGACTTGGAGTTCAGAGGCTCCTTTAATCACATGATTATTGGTGACTATTAAACCATCGGGACTCAAGATCACTCCAGATCCGGCACCTCTTATTGCTTTTTGAGTTTCTCCGCTTCCGTAGTAGTAGTCAAATAAACTTCTAGGTTGCCTTGTAGTGGCTACGTTTTTTACGTGAACAACGGCGTTTACAGTTCTTTCTGCAGCTTCAGTGAAATTTAACTCAGACTTTTCTTTCAGAGCTGAAGTAAGTTGCGTTGTTGGATTCATACTGTCTTGTTGCGAAGGTATTTGGTAAGATTCGGAAACTAAGGGAGGTGCCTCAAAAAAGATCTTATATACACCAACGCTCATAAAGCTGACCAATAGAGCCAGCACTAAAAATTTAGTGTTTTTTTTCATAACTAGTATTATTTAATTGAATTTAAAATTAGTTTATGTCTTCAGATTAAGAATGTATTTAACCCATTTTTAACCCAAGCGTTTCCCTTATTATTATCCTATATTTGCAAGTCACAATTACTATTAATGGAATTACATTTCTTTAAATATCAGGGAACGGGAAACGATTTTGTACTTATTGATAACAGAACCCCAACTTTCAAAAACGATGCCAAAATCATACAAGGCTTATGTGATAGACGATTTGGGGTAGGAGCGGATGGTCTTATTTTACTAGAAAATCCAACTGATGCTATTTCAGATTTCAAAATGATTTACTTTAATGCCGATGGTAAAGAAAGCAGCATGTGCGGTAATGGCGGGAGATGTATAGTCGCTTTTGCAAAACAACTCGGTATTATCGATTCTGAAACGACTTTTGAAGCCGTAGATGGCTTACATTCTGCCATAATTAAAGGAGAAACAGTCAGTCTAAAAATGATAGATGTTCCTACTGTAAATTTAAGTAGAGAAGCTTCTTTTATGGATACAGGTTCTCCACACCACGTCGCTTTTGTGAATGATGTAAAAGATTTTGATGTTTTTACACAGGGTCGCAGAATAAGAAACCTTCCCAACTATGAGGCTATAGGCGGAACCAATGTGAACTTTATTCAAGTTATTGACGGAGATGTCCATGTAAGAACCTACGAAAGGGGAGTGGAAGATGAAACCTATTCTTGTGGCACTGGAGTTACTGCTGCAGCTATAACAGCAAAAATGGCCAATAATGTTGAAGATTTGCCGGTGAAGGTTATCACTAAAGGCGGACCTTTGGAAGTTGATTTTGAAATTGAGGGTTTAAATGCAGCTAAAAATATTTGGTTAAAAGGCCCTGCTACATTTGTATTTGAAGGAGATTATAATGGTAAAACTTAAAAGTTCACATATTTTACTTAGAGCCTTGATTCCAGAAGATCTGGATTTTCTTGAGCTGGTGGAAAATGATGAGCACTTTTGGTATTTAAGTGATACGCTTCAGCCCTTCTCCAGATCGGTCTTAAAAGAATATTTACAAAACGCTCATAGGGATATTTATGAAGTTAAGCAAATGCGACTAGTCATCGCTTTGCACAATAAACAACCTATTGGATTTATAGATCTTTATGATTTTGATCCTAAGAATAAGCGAGCCGGTCTTGGTATTCTTATTCTTGAGGATTACCAAGCGAAAGGCTATGGTACAGAAGCTTTGGAATTGATGATAGATTATACTTTTGATGTGTTGGATTTACATCAAATATTTGCTTCAATTATAGAAAATAACAAAAATAGCATAAGGCTTTTCAAAAGCTTTGGATTCGAAGAAATTGGTCTTAAGAAAGACTGGAGGTTTAATGCTGGTAAATTTCAGAGTGAATATTTACTTCAAAAAATAAAGCATGTACATTAAAAAAATATTAATCGCAGTTTCTGCGATAGGTCTAGTTATTCTAGGTGTTATCAGTTATAGTATTTATACAACTATTTTCTCCCCAAATACGGCTTTCCAAACTGAAAAGCAATCGGTCTATATCTCAACGGGGAGTAGTCTTCAACAGGTTGTTGATCAAATTCATCCTTTACTTAGACATACAGAGGATTTTATTACCGTAGCAGAAAAGAAAGGCTATCAAAATTCTGTAAGAGCTGGTCATTTCGTGTTGGAAAAAGGAATGAATAATAACGAAATTGTTAACACTTTGCGATCTAGAAATGTTCCTATACAAGTCAGCTTTAACAACCAACATAGGCTAGAAGAACTTTCTGGACGAGTTGCAGAACAAATTGAAGCCGACAGCATATCTCTATTATCTGCTATGGTAGATAGTACTTTTCTGGATTCTCTACAAATAACAGCTCTAGAAAGCCTAAAATTTTATATTCCAAACACCTACGAGTTTTACTGGAATACCTCTGGAGAAGAATTTCGCGATAGAATGGTCAATTATCATACTGAATTTTGGAATACAAGCCGAACCGAAAAGGCTAATGCTCTTAATTTGACCCCTACAGAAGTCATGTCTCTAGCGGCTATTGTTCAGAAAGAAACCGCTAAAGTAGAGGAGCGACCTAAGGTTGCTGGAGTTTATTTGAACAGACTTCGCAGAGGAATGAAGTTACAAGCAGACCCTACGGTCATTTTTGCCATCCAAAACCAAAATCAAGATTTTGAAACCCCCATTAAACGCGTTTTGTATAAGGATTTAGAATTGGACTCTCCTTATAATACTTACAAGAACAAGGGATTGCCTCCAGGGCTTATCGCTATGCCGGATGTGTCTTCCATAGACGCTGTACTGAATGCAGAATCTCATGACTACTTGTATTTTGCTGCGGATACAGAAAATATGGGGTACCATAAATTTGCTAAAACTTTAGCACAGCATAATCGTAATGCACGGATGTATCAAAAATGGGTGAATGAGCAAAAAATTTATAGATAAAATTTAATTTCCACCATCAACTAAAAAGACCTCGAATTACGAGGTCTTTTTAGTTGATGGTGGATTGCCTTTAGGCTTCTACAGCATACATCTTTTCACGTTGTTCTTTGATTTTGGGATCCGACATGTATTCATCGAACGTTGAAAATTTGTCAATGATACCATTGGGAGTTAATTCAATCACTCTATTCCCCACAGTTTGTGCAAATTGATGATCATGAGTAGTAAGTAAAATATTTCCTTTGAAATTCTTTAAAGAATTATTGAAAGCAGTAATGGTTTCAAGATCTAAGTGATTGGTAGGTTCATCTAAAATCAAAACATTCGCTCTAGTCATCATCATTCTACTGACCATACACCTTACTTTTTCACCCCCAGAAAGGACATCACAAGTTTTAAGTGCTTCATCGCCACTGAAAAGCATTTTGCCTAAAAACCCACGGATGTGAACTTCCTCTCGCTCTTCTTCAGTTTTAGCCCATTGTCTTAGCCAATCTACAAGAGAAAGTTTACTTTCGAAATACTCACTATTGTCGTTAGGTAAGTAGGATTGATTGGTTGTGATTCCCCATTTGTAAGAGCCTGTATCTGGTTCTGCTTTACCATTGATGATTTCATATAAAGTAGTAGTAGCTCGAGAATCTTTTGAATAAAAGACCACCTTATCGCCTTTGTTTAAATTGATGTGAACATTTTTAAAAATGACTTCATTGTCTATGCTAGCCGATAGGTTTTCAGCATGTAAAATTTGATCTCCAGCTTCTCTTTCTTTTTCAAAAATGATAGCAGGATATCTTCTATTCGAAGGTTTGATATTTTGGAAGTCCAACTTGTCCAACATTTTCTTTCTTGAGGTCGCTTGCTTCGACTTAGCGACGTTTGCGCTAAACCGCTCAATAAATTGTTGAAGTTCTTTTTTCTTTTCTTCAGACTTTTTGTTTTGCTGTGCACGTTGCTTGGCAGCAAGCTGAGACGATTCATACCAAAAGGTATAGTTACCGCTATAATGAGTGATTTTTCCGAAATCTATATCAGAAATATGAGTACAAACCGCATCTAAGAAGTGGCGGTCGTGAGAAACAACGATTACCGTATTGTCAAAGTTTGCTAAGAAATTTTCCAACCAAGTGATGGTTTCATAATCTAAATCGTTGGTAGGCTCATCCATGATTAATACGTCAGGATTTCCGAAAATAGCTTTAGCTAAAAGGACTCTTACTTTTTGTTGTCCATCTAAATCCTTAACCAAGGTGTAGTGTGAGCCTGACTCTATACCTAAATTAGAAAGTAGGGCTGCGGCATTACTTTCGGCGTTCCAACCGTCCATTTCTTCAAACTCAACTTGAAGGACTCCAACGCGTTCACCATCTGCATCGCTAAAGTCTTCTTTGGCATAGATCTCATCCATTTCTTTTTTGATCTTATAAAGTGGCGCATTCCCCGTAATGACGGTCTCTAAGACATTATAATCATCATACATGGAGTGATCTTGTTCTAAGACAGACATCCGCTTGCCAGATTCTAAAGAGACACGGCCAGAAGTGGGATCCATTTTGCCAGAAATGATATTAAGGAACGTTGATTTTCCAGCACCATTGGCACCAATAATACCATAGCAATTCCCAGTAGTAAAGGTCGTATTGACTTCATCAAAAAGAATACGTTTACCAAATTGTACAGAAAGATTTGAAACTGAAAGCATAATAAAGCTAAATTTTTTGCAAAAGTACTCAATTTATCACAATCCATAAAGGATTAATAAAACTGCTTTTTTAACTGTGGGTTAACACATTCAACGATTAGGTAAAGTTAGATTTGTAAGGATTGTTTAGTATTTATGAGATATACTTACCTATTATTAATATTTGGTTTTTTGTCATGTACAAATCACACTGAGGATAAAGAAACTTATCTTGGTGGTAGAATTGTTAACCCAAATACTAATTATGTCACTTTAAAACATAATGGTGACATTATAGATACTATTGCTTTAGATTCTAACAATAACTTCGGCTATAGATTTTCTCTAGATAAAGAATCCGTTTACACTTTTGAGCACCATCCAGAAAGCCAGTCGATGTATTTAAAGCCTGGAGATAGCTCGGTATTAAGAGTGAATACGATGGCCTTCGACGAATCCTTAACTTTTGATGGAGATTCTTCAGAAGAAAATAATTTTTTGATCAATATGTTTCTTCTTAATGAAGAGGATAACGATCTAATTCTTTCCTATTACAAAATATCGCCAGACGCCTTTACCATCAAAACAGACTCTTTGAGAGCCTTAAGATTTGCAAAATATAACACTCTGGAGAGTAAATCGAATTTTAGCCCTTATTTTAAGAACATCGCCTTAAGCACTATTAATTATGAACATTATGATATGCGAGAACGCTACGCATTTCTCATAAGAAAGTACATACCCGCAAAATTTAAAGAATTTCCAAAAGATTATTTTAGCTACCGAGAAGATGTGAATTTTAATGATTCTGATTTAGTTTCCAACTTTAGTTATATGCGATTTTTGGATAACTATCTTAAAAATTATTCAATAGAAGTTTGCGACCCTTCCAACAGAGAGTGCTTCGATTTGAATGATCATAAAAACTTGAAGCGACGATTGAATTTGGTTCATGAATTATTTGTAAATGACTACTTAAAAACCAACTTTTTTAATCGACTGATTCGGCGTGAAATCGTTTTTTCTCAAACTAAAGCTCAGCTAGAAGAAACCTTATCTATCATTCAGAAATTTGATCGCCCTACATTGGATGAGAAAGAATTACATCAACTAACAGCTATTCAGAGTCAATATCTGAAAGGGAGTAGCTTGAAAGAGGCAAGATTTAAAACCACCAGTTCGGACACTCTAAGCTTCAAATCTCTTGCTCAAGGACAACCCGTGGTTTTGTATACATGGTCCGCCTTATCGTTAGAAGCCAAAAAAAACAATTTGAAAAAAATCGATGAGCTGAGAGATAAATACCCTAAAGTTAAATTTCTAAGCATAAACCTAGATTTTCAAAACGGAGCTCTTTGGCAAAATGCTTTAAAACAATTCGATTTTAAGTATAACACCGAGTTTCAAATTATTACTGATGCTCCCTTTAGCAAGTATTCTTTCTTTAGAAATTATCTCAATAAAGTATATGTTGTCGATCAATCTTTTACAATCACAGATAATTCCTTGAACCTAAACGATCCTGAGTTAGAAAATCATCTCCTGAGTTTATTAAATCGTTAAATCCGTTCATTGCATTTAACGTGTACAATGAAAAGTTAACACGAGAAAATGCGCTCTTATTATTTCGATGCTATGACATTATTGTGGATGGAAGTGACAATTTTTCAACGCGTTATTTGACGAATGATGCCGCTGTGCTTGCTAAAAAACCACTCGTATACGGTGCTATTTTTAAATTTGAAGGCCAAGTAAGTGTGTTCAATTATCAAAATAGCGCCACCTACCGTTGCTTGTATCCGTCGCTTCCAAAGCCAGAAGACGCGCCCAATTGCTCGCAAATAGGCGTTTTAGGCATTTTACCAAGAATTATAGGGAGTTTACAAGCCAATGAAACGATCAAAATAATTTGTGGGATAAGAACCGTATTAACCAATAAATTACTGATATATAATGCTTTAACAATGCATCAAATAGTGTTGAATTTCGAAAAGGATTTCAGAAATAATGTGCTAGTTATAGAGCAGGATTATGATTTTTTCTGTGGCGTAGCAATAAAAAAGGAAGTTTCTATGAATATCCGTAATATCACCTAAACTTTATATTGAATCCGAATATCGCTTTTCCCCAACCCTAAAGGGTGTCGATATTCTAAAATCTTCAACTAAGTTAGAATTTTTGCACCCTTTAGGGCTGAGGTAATAAAAATCCGGGCTCAATAAGTGTAATATTTCTTCATTAGGATAAAAAAAACGGACATACAAAAGTTTCTTTTGAAGGACTTTCAATTCATAAAGAAAAATATAATTTATTAGAGGTCCGTGAAGATTGGGAAAGAGATGAATTTAATATTGGAGGACAACATATTCCTATTGCAGAGTTACTCTTAAGAGTGCGTGAAATTCATACCGATAAGGTATTAGTCGTGTGTTGTAAGACTGGAGTTCGCAGTGCACGAGCTATTGATATTCTAATTCAAAACAACTTTACAACCACGCTTGTAAATTTAAAAGGAGGTTGTTTTCAATAGCATTTTACGAAAATTGTAAAAGAGTGATTGCATTAAATAGTATTAGATTTTAAAAATAGTACAACATTTTAGTGTATTAGTAGCAATTAAACAAGAAATAATAAGATGTCAAGCTAAAATGATGAAAAATAAACACTTAGAATTTGTACAAATTGCTTAGAAATACCTATTTTTGCACCAAATTTAAGAAATTCGCATGCATCAAATTAGAAATATCGCTATTATAGCCCATGTCGATCATGGAAAAACAACCTTAGTAGACAAGATTATAGATCAAGCAAAAATATTAGACGATCGTAAAGAGCGTAAAGATTTATTGTTAGATAATAACGACTTAGAACGTGAAAGAGGAATAACAATTCTTTCTAAGAACGTTTCTGTAATGTATAAAGGAACAAAAATCAATGTTATTGATACACCTGGTCACGCCGATTTCGGTGGAGAAGTAGAGCGTGTATTAAAAATGGCTGATGGTGTTTTATTATTAGTAGATGCATTTGAAGGGCCAATGCCACAAACTCGTTTTGTATTAGGTAAAGCCTTAGACTTAGGTTTAACTCCCATTGTTGTTGTCAATAAAGTAGACAAAAAAAACTGTACTCCTGACATCGTTCACGAAAAAGTTTTTGATTTAATGTTTGCATTAGACGCTACGGAAGAACAATTAGATTTTGCAACTATTTACGGTTCTGCAAAGAATAATTGGATGAGTACAGATTGGAAAAATGAAACGGATAACATCATTCCTTTGTTAGATGCCGTTTTAGAATCTATTCCAGCAACCAAATACAACGAAGGAACACCACAAATGCAAATTACTTCTTTAGATTTTTCTTCTTTTACAGGTAGAATTGCTATTGGACGTGTATTTCGTGGAGATTTAGAAGCGGGTAAAGATTACACGTTATGTAAAGCTGATGGTGTTACTAAAAAAGTAAGAATTAAAGAATTACACGTATTCGAAGGTTTGGGTAAAATACAAGTGAAAAAAGTACCCTGTGGAGATATTTGTGCAATTACGGGTATTGATGGATTTGAAATTGGTGATACCATTGCAGATCTAGAAAACCCAGAAGCATTGCCAAGAACAGAAATAGACCAACCAACAATGAGTATGTTGTTTACAATTAACAATTCTCCTTTCTTCGGTAAAGAAGGAAAATTTGTTACTTCGCGTCACATTCGTGATCGTCTGTTCAAAGAATTAGAAAAAAACTTAGCATTAAAAGTTGAAACCACTGATAGTGAAGATAAATTTAACGTTTTTGGACGTGGAGTTTTACACTTGTCTGTTTTAATTGAAACAATGCGTAGAGAAGGGTACGAATTACAAGTGGGAAGACCACAAGTCATTATTAAAATGATTGACGGTAAGAAACACGAGCCAATGGAAACATTGTCTATTGATCTTCCTGAAGAAATGGCTTCTAGAGCTATTAATTTAGTATCACTTAGAAAAGGAGACATGTTAATCATGGAACCTAAAGGAGATTTACAACACTTAGAATTTTCAATTCCTTCTAGAGGTTTGATCGGTCTAAGAAATAGAATTTTAACAGCAACAGCTGGTTCAGCAATTATTAACCACAGATTTAGTGAATATGCTCTTTATAAAGGAGATTTTACTGAGGAAGTAAAAGGAGCTATCATCTCTTCTGCTGCTGGTAAAGCAACAGGGTATGCATTAAACCGTTTGCAAGATAGAGGTCGTTTCTTTATTGATGTAAATGAAGAGATTTATATTGGTCAAGTAATTGGCGAAAACAGTAAATCTGATGAAATGGCTGTAAACTTAATTAAAGGGAAGCAATTGACAAATATGCGTAAATCTGGTACAGATGAAGCTATGAAAATTGCACCGAAAGTAGATTTCTCTTTGGAGGAAAATATGGAATATATTAAGACTGATGAGTACTTAGAAGTAACTCCAAAAAGTTTAAGAATGCGTAAAATTGTCTTTAAAGGATAATTTTCAAAAGTATAAATAGTAAAAAAGCTCAAGATTTATTTCTTGGGCTTTTTTATTTTTTGGAATGTCACGTCCTAACATAGCGATACACTAAACCCTAGTGTTATGCAAACATCAGTAAAGAGTGAGTATGTCAAGCGTACTCAAAAAGATTACTCGCTTTCTTTTAAGCTTCAAGTAGTCGAAGAAATTAAACAGGCTTTTTGGTTTAAAATTAAAGTAGATCTATATGGTGTACGTTTCAAATTTATGATAAAGCATCCAGAAATCTTCTGTAATAACTTTGGTATGGCTTTACTCTAACCATACAACTTTACCATTATCCATATCATAAACGGAACCTTCGATTTTTATTTCTCCGTTAGCTTCCATTTCTTTTAGAATAGGACTGTTTATTCTAATTTGGTCTATAGTGGTTTTTACATTGTTTTCACTTCCCATCCAAACCAATCCGTTTATAGGAATACTTTTATTTCCTTTTGTGAATTCAGACGGAAATAATTCAAATGGTGATTCACCATCTATAGATTTAAAGGCCTGCTCTAATCCGAATTGAACACTTGGCATTTCAACAAGCTCACTTAGCAAATTATCTAATCCTAAGTGGATATTATCACAAATCCATTTTAATTTTTCTTCATAATCTGGTCTATCATCAATCGATAGTCCTTTTAAAAGTCCACACTCACCAATACCCATTTTAGTATCGTTTTCAAGTTTTATAAACCATGTTTCTTTGGTCGTCAAAACGCCACGAGACGTTCCGCTAGCGTGCTTAAAATTTAATATATAGTGATGGTAAGTTGCTTTCATAATCGGAGTTCAAAAATACGTATTTGATGGTGAATTCGCTGTTGAAATAATGACAAAAAAATGTTGGCATCAAAAACTTGATACCAACATTATAACCAACCAATATAAAATTATGCAAATACTACAAGAACTCTACTTTACCAGTAGACATGTTGTAAACAGCTGCAACAATTTTAATTTTTCCTTCTTTTTCTAAACTCGCCATTTTTGGTGAAGCAATTCTGATATCTTTAACAGTTTTATCCGCATTTACTGTAATTACTCTATCCATATATTTTTTATTATCAGAAGAAATTTCACCAGTATCTGGAACTATACCTTCCATAGAAGGTCTTATTTCGTCTAAAAGATTTTGTAACGCCATCATATCCATAGAAGCTGCATCTGTATTATCAATAGCGTGCTTCACAGCCCCACAAGACGTGTGCCCCATCACAATAACTACTTTAGATCCTGCAACAGCCGTAGCAAATTCCATAGAACCAACGATATCAGCATTTTCAATATTACCAGCAACTCTGGCAACAAAAACATCTCCAATTCCTAAATCGAAAACATCTTCTACTGGCACTCTACTATCCACACAAGACAATACAATAGCTTGCGGATACTGGCCAATCATTGCTAACCTACGTTGTGCCGAATGGTCTCTTTCTGTAACCATATTATTCACAAAATTCTCGTTTCCTTTTTTCAACCTTCCTATAATTTCATCAGGGCTCATACTCTGTTGCTCTTCAGCCGTCATAATACTTTTAACCAAAGGTTTTTCTATACCTATGGATACCGTGTCAGTAGTTTCTTTTACAGTTTCATTACAAGCAACGATTGTTATAGCTAAAATGGCAACGCTTAAAATTTTAGTTAATTTTTTCATTTTTATTGTTTTTGAATTAGTGTTAATTATTTTTTTTATTTGAAATTAAAAGTTGTGATGCATACTTATCTGTAATTGTCCCTTACCCCAATTGACTGTCTTTTGATTCATCCAACCCAATTGAAAACGAATTGTAGGGCTTAAAAAGTAACCCATACCCATATAGGTTCTATTTCTATCAAATAATTCGACAGATCTGTTATCACCAATACCTGTTTCACCGTTTATAAAAAGCTCGTTATAAAGAGCAACGTATATAGCATTTGGACTTAAGTCTTTTTTGTTTAAAGGAACATTTAAAAATAAATTGTAGCGGTAACGCGTTCTAAAATCTTGGTTTTCTACAAAGCGCTGCTCATATCTAAAACGATGCGTTAAGTAAAACCTACTTCCTAGCTTTTGCTGGAATAAAGCTTCTTGGTAAATACGATTCTCTCCAAAGGTATCATCGTTTTCTCCAAATTGACCCGTTGTGATATTAGCGTAACCTAGAGTAAACATAACTCCAGAATCTTTTGGCGTAAAGGTGAGGCCAGAGCGCAGCATTAGTTGCTCCATATCACCAAGGCCTTGCCAATCTCGATATTGAAAATCCCCTTGAATTCCCCATTGACTATCTTTAAATTGATGATTATAAAAGTACATGTACCATGCACCAAGTTTAGATTCTTCAACTTGGGCTGAGGAATTAAAGCATAGGAAAAATCCTATTAAAATTAAATAAATTTTCATTGAATCGTATTTAAGTTAAAAAGAAGCTACTGTTCTGTTAACTCAATACGTCTGGGGGAATCAGTTCTAATTCTAAATGGATTTGATCCAAAGTAAGTAAGCAAAATTTAAACTTATTATTTTTTTCAAAAAGGAGTTTAAAATTAGGGTTTAGAAATGAATGTAATAAGATATTTTCTTCATTCGACGACGTTCTTTCCTCAACCTCAATAGTAAGTTGCACCTCGTTTAAACCAATCGTATAATAATCGACTTGGAATGTCATTAGTGATAAAGCTAAGATAAAATAGATAAGTCTCATTTCTTAAATTATAGAATAAATTTAAACTATAACTACTAATTGGCTTGATTCGTTAAAATATATTTAACTAAAATCTAAATTATCACTATATTTTAAAGATTGTTTTAGAATTTATAGGATCTCTATTTGATTGACCTAGAAGATGTTCACTCCATATTATCCAATCCATTTTTTAAAGTCAGACACACGCTCCCTACTCACTATGGCTGGTTCCTTCATTCCCTTAAGATTCACTTTGATCCGGCTTGTAGAGTAGCTCACCAGATCTTCGATGGCTTTATAATTAATAAAATGGCTTCTATTGATCCTGAAAAAATCGGTAGTTGGTAATTGCTGTTCTAAGGTGTTCAAAGAATCATCGATAACATAACTCTTACCCTCAAATGTGATGAGTGAAGTCGCTTTGTATTCGCTATAAAAACAGGCAATCTCGTTTATGGGGTAGGTTTTGATGTGATCTCCTACTTTGACTGAAAACCTTGTTTTGAAAGAAGATGCCGAGGTTTGCTCCTGCATCAAATGCTTCAAAGCTTCTGAATCTATAAGTCTTGGGGTATGTCTGTTTTCGAATTTCTGGAGAGCCCGAGAAAGCTCTTCGACATCTATGGGTTTTAGGAGATAATCTATACTGTTCAACTTAAAAGCCTTTAGCGCATATTCATCGTAGGCAGTGGTGAAAATAATATCTGCTTCGACTTTTACCTTTTCAAAAATTTCAAAAGATAATCCATCGCTCAATTGGATATCGAGAAATATCAAATCCACTTTAGGTTGATGTTGAAACCATTCAATAGACTCTTCAACCGAATGTAACTTTTGCTGAACCTCATAACCCAAGTCATTAATAATGCGTTCTAAACGCCTAGCGGCTGGTTTCTCGTCTTCTATAATTACAAGGGTTTTCATCTCAATAAAATTAAATTATACTATTAGTTTTTAATTATCTACTTAAAGTAGTCTTTTACTTTTTGTCTGTTTCCTAGGCTAGGGTTCGTAAGTTTTGAGGTTGAATTAGAGGAAGTTTGACTTTAAAGTGAGTCGAATTCTCTTCTAATAAAATTTCTTTATCGGTAAAGACTGCAAAACGCTTTGTAATATTATCTAGACCAATGCCCTTCCTATTGGAAGTGTTGGGTTTAAGGTTTAATGTGTTTTCTACCACTAAGTATTCATCGTCTATATAAATTAGTATTTGTAAGGGTTGGTGCTCAGTCACTTTATTATGTTTTATGGCATTTTCTAATAAAAGCTGAAGAGAAAGTGGGATAATTTTATAGGGACGATCTGGAGTGGAAATTTTAAAAAGCAGACTATCTTCAAACCGCATCATCAATAAGTTGAGGTAAGTTTTGGCAAATTCAATTTCAGACTCTAAAGAAACCAAATCTTCTTGGCGTTGGTCTAGAACATACCGGTAGACTTTGGACATGGCGTTGGTAAATTCTGAAGCTTTTTTGGGATCTTCTTCAATTAGAGCCGAGAGTACATTAAGGCTATTGAATAAAAAGTGAGGGTCGAGCTGGTCTTTCAAGGCTCTGTGTTGGGCTTTGGTGTTTTCAATGAGTTCACGTTGGACTTTCAGTTCAGCTTCTACACCAAATTTATAAAAGTAATAGGCGTGAAAAGCAAGAGTAACAATGAGAGCTATAAATACAGGAAATAGATAATCCCAAAAACCTAGATTAGATAAAAAACCTTCGAAGGTATTCCCATAAATCCAAACGCTGTGCAAGAGACGAGCTGTCAAAAATCCTAAGACCGATACAATAACCGAACCTGGAATTCCTAAAGCAGTGAGTATTTTCGGGTGTTTGCTCCATGAAAATTTACGCCCAATTAATGTAAAAAAAATAATGTTGAAGGTTCCTATGATAAAGGCGTAAGAGAAATTGACAATAAGAGACTTGTAGTCTATAAGCTGATTATAATCATATCCACCGCCCATATAGTTGATGAGTTGGACGACAATAGCAATTACTGCCGAGATCCATAAAAATCTTAAGAACTGCTGTAAAGGTTTCGTTTGCATAAGTGAACTTTTTCTGAGTTCAAAAGTAGATGGTCAAGATACAAATAAACCTAAAAAATCGATGAGTTGTAAAATAGGGGGGATGAGTTGACCTTGGGAGAGGTGTTTTGAGTAGTTTTTAAGTTTGTATATGCTGTTTGCCAGAACTCATAATTTAATTTTATAACATTAAAAAAGCCAACTCTTTTTATAGAGTTGGCTCAACAAACTTAAACTTAAAGGCAATTCTATGAATTCTCCATTTGCCCATTCGGTTTAAAACGTAACGTCTTCAGTTGATCATCTTCCAAAATGGAAAGCGCATATAGAATTCGATCGCTCAGTTCTAAAACTTGAATATTCTGAATGTTTTTAGTTAAGATGTTTAGCTCTTTTAATGTCGTTTTTATAGGACTAGGTAACTCATTATAAGAAATGACAGTTACGTGTTCCTTGTCAGGATTCAAGAGATTTTGAACACTTAGACTATTAGAGGACTCCTCTTTTTCAGACTCTTCTTTACTTTGGCTAAATGCAACAACTGAACTTATGAGTAAGATGGATAACACAAACGTTTTCATGATATATGAGTTTTAAATTCAGTACAAGTAGTTCAAAAATGAATCCTTTTTTATAAATAACTGAAAATGAACAATATATAATCTACAAAAAGTATTCAGCTTTGAGAAGTGTATATAAACTGATGCAGAATTCGCTATAAGCTCAACACTTTTATGCAAAGAGAATAAAATGTAAAAAGCACAGTACCCTTGGAGGTAATGTGCTTTTTAGAAAAATAGAGTATCCTTAAAACTGATATCGTAATGCTAGAGCAATATCAAAATCTAAATCATTATTGTAATTACCTGACCCTATTTCTGGGCGAAAATCTAAAGCAATGAGTAAAGGGATATCAAAGTTGTACTCAATACCAATATTACCAGCACCAAAAAGAAAGATTTCATTATCGTCATCAAAATCATTATTGCGATCACGATCGTCGTAGCTTACGCTTCCCAATCCACCGCCAACTCCAGCAAACCAATTGAATCCTCCCTCTATATTCCAGACCCATTGATAAAGCCCAGTAAGTTTAAAGGCATTAAAATTATTGTCATTTCGCCAGCCTAAATCAACTTCAAAACGATTATTGTCTCCCAACGCGTGTTGGTAAGAAATTTCAGCACCATAGCCGTTGTTGCCGCCAAACCTTAAGCCTAAGGCATGTTCAGAAATGGATTGTGCTTCAGATTGAAAACTAAAGCTCACTATCAAGCATAATGTAATAAGTATTTTTTTCATAACTTTTATTTAAATTGATGGAGTATAAAATTAGACTTAAAACACACAGCGTATACAAGTGTTAAGCTAGCGTTTAGCCAATTTTTAATTATCTAATTATTTTTTTTATATCTCTTTCCTTGAAAAGCGAAATATTTGATTTAAGTATCTAAAGCTAAGGTATAAAAAGCGCATCCTTAAAGATGCGCTTAACGTAGCAATTGATTAGGTTGGCTATTTAAAATTCAAAAGCTACGTAAACTTGAAAATTCGAATTTTTAGCTTCAATACCAGTGAAACCTGCAAAATCGTTATCTACTATATTTTGTAAACCGTAGTAATATCTTACACCAATTACAAGTGGAGCCAAATGCGTACTGGCACCAACGGCTAAACCATAATCAAAGTCCTTAAAGTTATCCGTACTTATATCATCCGAAAAGGAATTACCTCCTGAGGTTTCTCCAGAAACGTTCGCATCTAGAAGGTAAGAAGCATAAGCACCACCTTCTAGGTAAATGAAGTCAGCTAAACCGATAGAAGCCATCACTGGTAATTCTAGATAGGCTAATCCCAACTCTGCTTCTCCAAGACTGCCTTCTATTTTAGCACCTTTGCCGGAGTAGCCCAATTCTGCTTGTAAATAAAGTAATTCGGGGATAAGCGCACTTCTGGAATAGACTCCAAAATTGAGACCCGTTTTTACATTCTCATCATCTACATTTTCAGTGTAAAAGTTAGAAAAATTGACACCTCCTTTTACTCCGAAAGTGTTGTCTTGTGCCTGAGTTGTTAGCGTGAGTAATCCTATTACAGCTAAAGCTGTAACTTGCTTTAATTTGTTCATGGTAATTGATTTTAAGTGGGTTGAATTAAACGATGAAATTTATACTAAAAATATATTTGACTTCTAGGTTTAGAAGTCTCTGTTATCCATTAAAGTTCCTTTAGCATCAAATTTTAGAGTATTCATGACATCTCCAGAGCTGAAACAACAACTAAAAAAGAATTGATCGCGAAATATTACTTTTTGAATCTTCGCGAAATTTTCAGGGCTTTCTTTAAAAAGTCGACCAAGATCCGTGTGGTCATAATCAGAGTCTAGTTCTGATAAATTTTCTACCGAAGCTTGTTCTATTCCAGAAGATGTCTTCACAGACAATTGAGATGTGCCTGCGCTAGTGAAATTTGCTGATTCATAAATTATTTCGATACTCTCTTCCATGTTCGTATTTTAGATTACAATAGCAAAATTAATTCCATTCCTATTTGTTCCTCCTATCTTTACGTGAAATTTAAGAGGAATGCTTCACTTTTGTTAGTAATACGTTAATGCCAGGCTATATTGGATAGCTAAAAGCCTCTTACTTATGAAGTGTAGATTAATTAAATGTGCTTTAATCTTCAACAAGATGTGGAAGTTTTGAAACAAAAAACAACTAGTTACTCTCTTATAAAATCACATCTTACAATTTTGTGATTCTCTATTTTATAAATAGCTATTATTAAAACGGGCTGTTCACTGTTGGATCGCCCAGTGATATATTCGTAATCGATTACGGTTTGCCCTAGGACTTGTCGAGACGTTACAAGGCTATGAAGATTTGGAGAGGATTGAAATAATTTTCCGTAAGTCATTTTGAAATTGGCTTTCCCCTTAATAAAAGGCTCAGCATCACCATAATTGTAGGCTTCAGCGTCTTCTGCAAACACTTCTAAAAAAGCTTCAATATCTCCTTTGTTATAGGCGTCTAACTGGTGTTGCACAACTTCTCGAGGAGTTTGTGAAAAACATTGAAAACTAATCAATATGCCTAAGCTTATTATAATGGACTTCATCGTATTGTTTTAATAATTAAAGGTAAGCGTTTTAAACGCCTGTCTTTTTTAAGTCGTGTACTTTATATTTTTCCGCTAACTCTATGGGCCTCAATTTAAGCATCAAAATGAAACCTAGTCGTAAGTTTTAATGGCCTCTGTAGCTTCTATAATATTATAATCTTTCCAATAATTGAGATCGTATTGGTCTATTTCATCGATGAGGATATAATCCTCAAATTTGAGTGTGGAGGCTAATTCTGGAGAAATGCTTTGATATTGAACTCCGACGTATTCGATGGTTTCTATCGTGTTATATTCTAACTCAAATTCAATATTCAGCTTCTTGCGTTCACTTCTTTTAGGGTTGTTTTCTTTAAAAGCTAGGCTTCGGTTGATGTAGGCGTAATTGCCATCAACTTGTTTGATGTATTTAGGGTAGTAACTGTCTTCATTGGTTTTAGAAAATACGTAAAATCCACTATCAATATAGGTGTTGACCTTGATGCCTAAGACAAATTTTAAATTGACGTTCATAGCTTTTCTGCCTTTTTCTAGATCGTATTTATAACTCACCATCCCAAAATCACGGGTATGTATGTAAAGGTCTCCCACATATTTTCCTTTTCTTCGATCTGGAGTAAATTGAATATGATAACAAGGTTCACCATAGACAGTAGTAACTCCTTTAAGCTCATAGGTGTAATATTTAGGGCTAGTAAAAAAATCGTTGGTAAATTTAGTGGCGAATTTTTTATAACTTTTACCTTGCCAATTGGATTTGTTGTACAAGGTATCTGGAACTTTCTCTTGACTCTTTTCTAAATCTTCTATCATCTCATTCAACGAAACGTCTTTATCGATTGGGATGATACCAGTTCTAACTTTGAAAGAGTGAGGGGATTTTAAAGTTTTTAGCAATTCGAAAAAGACCTGGTCTTGGATATCATCCGTATTAAAGGTTTTATCTCTATTGATCAGTTTCAGCGCTTTTTTATGTTTAGTCATTAGGGTGTCCTCAAATATGAAGACATCCGAAAGCCGTTCCTGATAAAATATTGAGGAGTTTTCTGTAATCTTATTGCCAAGATTTTTCATATTTTCATTCATCTCCCTTCGTTCAGCTTTGCTCATAAAGGAAGCCTTTTTTACATCTATCCCAAAAGTTTCAGCTTTATAATCGTCATTAAGACGGGTGAAGACTTGAACCTGAGCAGCATTGAGAACATGATTTTCTTTAATTCCAACTTTAAACTTTTCTAGGATTTCTTCAGCAGTTAGTTGTTTATCAGATAGAAAAACTTCATCCAGCACATAAGTAGCTGGCTTCAAAGGAATGACTTGGTCGTTTTCAAAATCGCTTAATGGAATTTCAAGAGTTTCAAAACCCATTGATGAAAACAAAATGGCTGTGTTATCATCTACAGATTTACGTTGCAGAACAAAATAACCCTCCTCATTGGAAATGACTCCATAGCGATTGCCCAATTGTACATTAACGTAGGGAATTCCATTTTGAGTATTAGCCTCAATAACACGACCTCGAAGACTTTGTGCCGAAAGTTGAACATTAAAAATCAGTAGGAGTAGGGCAGAATTTAAAATGAGTTTCATTTGGATAGTTTTTGGTAAGACGTGAAAGGTCAAAGATTGTTACATGGTCGAGACTAATTGATCTGATATTTAGCGTAGTAGGCTTAATTTATAGTTTGTTTAGTTTAAAAACTTTTCGCTATAGATGTTAATTAAATTATAATGTTCTAATTTAGTCTATCAAAATTCATCGTGTACTTCTATTTCATCTTCTTGTTTTGTGTTGGTTTCAAAAAGAAGCTAAGTTCAAACGTTATGGAGTAGTTGAAGTTAGGATTCACCTAAAGAACATTAGAAGTCAACAACTCAAAATTCGGTCAATGGCAATCAAAAAACAGATCACACTTAAATCCATTTTAAGTCTCTACTTCCTCTTTTTAAGCCTTTTTCTACCCACTCATAATTTACAGTCCCAAACCCTTATCAATCCCACTGTTAGTCAAGATTCTGTAGCCTCTTTCCCTCTTACTATTCAGGGAAAAGTCACCAACAAACTTTCTGGAGAACCTCTCCTTGGAGTTTCCATTATAAGCATAGGAACAACAAAAGGGGCTACTACCAACTATGATGGAGAGTTTGAAATCTATTTAGAAGAGCCTACTCCAGGTCTTCAGTTTATTTATATGGGCTTTAAAACAAAAGAAGTCAAAATTATAAACGACGATTTTCTGGAGGTTGAATTAACCAGCGATATCAATGCGTTAGATGCGGTGGTGGTCACAGCTCTTGCCATTAAAAAGTCGGAAGAACGCCTTGGTTATGCTGTTCAAAAAGTAGATGGAGAAGATTTGGTAAAAACTCAAGAAGCTAATATTGTTGCTAACTTAACGGGTAAAGTAGCAGGCTTAACGGTATTTAATTCTACCGATTTTTTTGCCAATGAATTTTTCACCTTAAGAGGAGAAAGACCTTTGATTGTGATCGACGGGGTTCCCAATACTTCAACCAATCTCTGGGAGCTCAACGGTAACGATATCGAATCTATAGATGTGCTTAAAGGGGCACCCGCTTCCGCACTTTATGGATCGATTGGAAGAAACGGTGCCATCATGATTACCACAAAACGAGGGGCAACAGATGGTGGACTTCAAGTGGAAATATCCTCCAATACGATGTTTCAAACCGATTTCTTAAGAATTCCAGAGACTCAGAGTGTCTACGGCTCTGGGCGAAATGGGATTTACAGCTATACCGATGGAACGGGTTCCGGACAGGAAGGAGGTGGGTTTTCCTGGGGACCAAGACTCAACAGGCCGGATCCTTCCACACCAAGTGGTTTTGTGGAGCTTGTTCAATACAATAGCTCTACAGATCCTGTAACGGGAGAAAGAGTACCCTTACCTTGGATTTCTAGAGGAGAAGATAACTTAGATAATTTTTTTAGAACAGGAGTGATCAATAATACATCTGTTGCCATAACCGCTGGTAACACAGAACGGAACATTAGAGTTTCGGTGGGTAATCGATACCAACGCGGGATTGTTCCCAATACTGAGCTCAATAACTCCAACTTTAGCGTTACAGGACGATTCAAACATAAAAAGTTGACTGTTGATGCCTCTTTAAACTACAATAAACAGCAAACTGATAATATTCCAGAAGTGGCTTTTAGCTCACAGAGTTTTATTTATAACCTTGCCCTTTGGATGGGGGCGAATGTAGATGTGAACGACCTCAGAGATTACTGGGTTCCTGGTGAGGTAGGCTTTCAGCAAAGACATTATAGCACCAGTTTTTATAACAATCCTCATTTTGTAGCCAACGAATTTAATAGGGGATATAATAGAGATGTCACCTATGGTCAATTATTTCTTAGCTATGACTTAGCCAATGACTTAACGGTAAATATGAGAAATGGATTCAATTATTTTTCCTTGGATCGTACCACCAAGCAGCCCATCAGTTTTGTAAGAGATTTCAATGTTACCGATGGTAATTTCTCACAGTCTTATAATTCTAGCTTTGATTTTAATACCGATATATTCATTAATTACAGTAAAGTAATAAATGAAGACTTCACTATACAATCTACAGTTGGGGTTTCCAATTTGTATAGGAGCAATTCAGCTTCTAGTGTAAGCACAAATGGGTTGAATGTTCCCAACTTCTACAATATTTCCAATTCTAGAAATGCAGTCCAGGGCAGTAATTTTTCATCAGAATCTAGGATAAGTTCAGCATACGCTACCCTAGACCTTAGTTTTTTAAATTCAATTTACCTCGGATTTACTGGCCGAAACGATTGGGTGACTACCCTTCCAAAGCAAAACAATTCGTTCTTTTATCCCTCCATATCCTTGAGTTATGTGGCTAGTAAAATGTTCGATCTACCAGAAATTATTTCGAATTTAAGAATACGGGGGAGTTGGGCAGAAGTCTCTAATGGAGATTTTGGTGGAACTTATTCTCACATTGCTTCTTATAACAGTGGTATCAACTGGCAAAATAACGCTTCTTTGGTATTTCCCGGAAATCTGATAAGTCCTGACTTAAATCCGCAAACCTCTTCAGCTTTTGAAGGTGGGTTGGTGGTTGGCTTTTTGAATAACCGTTTAACTTTCGATGCGAATTTAATTTATAGTAGAAATTTCAATAACTTAACCAATGTTCCCATTTCAGTGGCTTCGGGATTTTCATCACGCTTGATCAATGCCAACGAATTTGAGAAAAAAGGATTTGAACTAGTCTCTAGAGCGAGTCCAGTTAAAAACAAAACTTTCGGCTGGGATATTACTTTAAATTTAAGTCAGTACCGTACTTACATCAGCCAGATCGATGACGGAGAAAACCTTAACCAGTTGAGAGAAGGCGATAGAGTCGATAAACTATTTACAACCGTTTGGCAAGAAACACCAGATGGTCAACCTATTATTGGTAATAATGGCATCAACATCAGAGATCCCTTCAGCAGGCATATTGGATTCAGAGATCCAGATTGGGTTTACGGATTTTTAAATAACTTCAGGTATAAAAACTTCAACCTTTTTGTAGGAATAGATGGAAGGATAGGAGGCCTTGCAGAAAGTAGAACCTTAAGAAACATGTGGTGGTCTGGAGTTCATCCAGGTTCTATCAATCAATTCCGAGCCGCTTCAGCCAGTGGGGTTAGCAATTATATTGCAGAGGGTGTAGTCGTCGTTGGTGGAGATGTTCAATACGATACCGAGGGCAACATCACAAACGATACCCGACAGTATGCACCTAACGAACAAGTGGTGAACTACGAAAATTACATGACCACCTACCATTCTAGATCTTATGGGAATCACTTTTATGACCAGACTTTCTTAAAATTGAGGGAAGTAAGTTTAAGTTATAATTTTCCTGCTAAGCTTTTGGAAAACTCGGTGTTGGAGTCAGCCACTATTTCACTCATAGGTAGAAACTTGGCCTTATGGTCAAAAATCGACTATATAGATCCAGACTCTGGTATCGATCAAAACTTACAAACCCCGTCTATGAGAAATTTCGGAGTTCATTTCAATGCTAAATTTTAATTATGAAAACACACTATATGCAGTTTGATAAATTTACGATGATTCTAGGGCTTGTGTTGCTGTTTCAAGTAAGTTGTCAAGACTATGATGAATTTCAAAACGATCCCAATAGCACTATCCAAGCCAATCCAGGCTTGCTTCTCACCAATATAGAAGTAAGCACGCTCAATTCTATAGACCTCAATGCGTCTTTGGCTTCAAGACATTTGGTTAATGTAAATTTGGTAGAGGATGCCCAATACTATGGATGGGATCGCGCAAGCTTCGGATTTTACAACACCCTTCGACAAGTGAAGAAAATGGAGGAAGAAGCAGAAAATTTCAACAATCAAAATTTTACAGCTATTGCTCAATTTTTTGAAGCCTTTATCTACGAACAAATCACCAGACAGTTTGGAGACATCCCCCAATCTGAGGCTATGCAAGCTGAAGCAGAGGTTTTCCAACCGGCTTACGATGCCCAAGAAGAGGTGTATCTCACGATATTTGATCTCCTGGAGAGTGCTAATGCTCTAATAGATGTAAACGGTCCAGCCATTAATGGTGATGTGGTTTTTGATGGAGACTTACTCAAATGGAAAAAGCTCATCAATAGCTTTCACTTGCGAGTGCTTATGAGCTTATCGGTGAGGGAAACCGACCCCAATCTGAACCTTCCAACACGGTTTAGCAGTATATTTTCCAATCCTGGAATCTATCCCATAATGGAATCTACAGAAGACAATTCTAGATATACCTATTCAGAAGAAACAGGAAACGTCTATCCATTTTGGCGTAATGCCTCTGTTACCACCTCTTACATTCTGGAAGAAAGTTTTGTGGAACGCCTCAAAAATTTTAGCGATCCACGCTTATTTGAGATGGCAGCACCAGATAATAATTCAGTTAACGATTCTCCTTTAACCTTCGATAGCTTTACGGGTCTATTGGGAAGCGCTCCGCTCAACGAAAATGTAGCAAGACTCAGCAGTGGAGAAGGCTCTCCTCTCAACAGGCGTTATGTAGAAGATGCAGAGGTTGAAGTCAACTTGTCTTTAGGTTTTGCAGAGCTGAATTTTATCTTGGCAGAAGCGGCTCATCGCAGCTGGATTTCTGCAGATGCAGCAGACTATTATGAGCAAGGCATCAGGGCCTCAATGGCCTATTATAAGATAGACGAGTCTTTAACTCAAGACTATTTGGAGCAACCCGTCATCAGTTATCAAGCAGCTTCAGGGTTGGAGCAAATTCTTACCCAAAAGCATACCGCCATGTTTCTAAATTCAGGTTGGGAACCATTTTACGATAATCGCCGAACGGGCTTCCCCGTCTTCAATGTAGATGGCGGTGGTATCATTAATACAGAAGGTGTTCCTAAACGCTGGATGTATCCCTTTTCAGAAATCAATCAAAATGTCGATAATTTGGAAACTGCCATTCAGCGTCAATTTCCAGAGGGCGATAACATCAATGCGATAATGTGGTCTATTCGAGACTAAATTTAGCCAAAACAAGCTTGAGAGCTTTTATTATACCATTAAAATCATGAAGCAACTACTTAACCTAACCTATAAATTTTGGCTCGTACCGCTAGGATTTCTTTTACTTACCTCTTGCAGTGATGACGACTCGTTTTCTGCAGTGAGATTTTCTTCTCCAGATCTAGAAGTGGTGACAGATACCCTTAGTCCCACCAACATTACCTTGGAGGTATCCCCACCGTCTCCACAGGCTTCTAGTATTACTATTATTGCTCCACGAAATGCCTACGGTAGCTTGTTTACGACAGAACCCCAATTGGCTGGTGGCGAAATTATTGTCCCGGTGAGTGCTGGAGCGACTACCGCCAATTTCCAGCTGATTCTACTAGAAGAGGGTGTTGGCTTCGAGGATTTTCAACAAGAGTTTGAAATCATCGCGGTAGGGCCCGGGTTGGTGACCAATGAGTTTGAAGGGAGGTATTTCAACTTCAATTTGATCAACGAGCGTGTACAGGAAGATGACTTGCCTTTTGTAGAGAATTTCGGCGTATGCGGGCCTAATGGTAGCTTTCAGCTTCCTCCAGAAGGCTGGGAAGTGATAGATGTGGTACAGAACTCCTTTGGTACTGGCGGCTTCTTTTGCTACACAGGGCAAGGCGCTGTGGGTGTAGGTACCAATCCATTTACCCCAGATGGCGATGCAACCTCAGGGGACGATTATTCAGAAGCTTGGTTAATTTCACCTCCCATTAGTCTAGGAGGAGCAGAAGCACCAAGTCTCAACTTCGACTTCGACAGACGTTTCGACGCCCCTATCGATGATAATACGTTGGCCTATGGAGTGCAAATTTCAACCGATTATGATGGTACCAATTTTGAAACTGCCAACTGGGAAGTCTTTCAGCCTGCCCTAGAGGCCATGACAGCAAACGACCCAGGTTTCGACAATATAGAAAATACGGGAGCCTTAGGATTGGAGGGGTATGCGGGTGAAGACATCAGCATTGCTTTTGTGTACAGAGCAGCAGACGCTTATTTCTTGGCAACCTCCATTCGTGTGGCCAAGGTTAGAGTAGAATAGATGTAGGGTGTCTTCGGATTTTGCTTTTAGAAGGTAGTTTAGCTTTTAGAAATTAAGCAGAGGACCCATGAGTTCACCTTCACTTGGGATCTGGTGGGGAAGGTCATCTTATTTTTATCGAGTGGCCTAAAGCTTTTCAGCAGACTGAAGTAGGCGTTAAATGATACAGCTAGATGGATGAAGGCCATGCTAATTATTTTTAAGTTCAATCCATCAAAAAACCTGTGCTGAGCTAAGTCGTAGTATAATTCAATTTATTTCGACGATATTATAAATTGAATTTGATGTTATTTATTTTAAAAATTTAAGATGAAGACAGATTTAGATTATAAACAAATCATTGGTCGAAACCTTAAAAGACTTACCATCACAAACAGTGACAAAGGAATTTCTCTTAGCGTTGGAATAACAACACGCCACTGTCATTCTGAAGGAGCTTTTCGCAACTGAAGAATCTTTGTCTGTCGGAATGACAAAAAGAGTCCCCTTCAATAAAAAAAACTTGAATACCCACTGGGAGTATTCAAGTTAGATTGTGTTAATATGTGATGGTTAAACTGATAAGGGAACTGTATTAAATTCAGTAAAAAAAATTAAACTTTTTTAGGTAAATCTCGGGTCAACCAACCTCGTCGACTGGCAGTTGCAATCGCATAAGGGGTAATCCAAAACAAACTAAAAGTATAAAATAAGCTATAGCAATACATCCACAGCGACTCCCCAACATTATAAGATTTTGCATAAAACAAGGCTGGGATACTAGAGAAGACAAGAATACTTACCAAGGTTGAACTGATAAACAGAACCGGATACAGCACTATAAAAATGAGCATCAAAATCATAAACGGATAAGCAAAAACCACTTTGATCCACTGGTTCAACAATAAAATTCGTGGTCCTACCTTCGATTCTTCTCTGTAATTGGTAAAAGCAAATTTGCTCATCTTAATATTTTCTCTCACGTTACTTCGCTCCCATCGGATAAACATCTTATATAGGTTTTTATACCGCTCTGGGATATTGGTAAGGACAACGGCATTACTCTGGAAACGAACGTGCATGCCTTGTTTTAATATCATATTGGTCATCGCTCTATCTTCCCCAATATCGGTTGTTTTACCCATAAAGGTTTGGTGCATCCAATCTTCCAAGCAATTAAGCACAGCATCTCTTCTATACGCCGCTAAAGCTCCTGGCGTACAAAGGACAGACCCCAGCTGACTTTGTGCTGAACGGATAAATTCAAAACTAAAGGCAAAACTCACGTTTAGCATCCGAGGGATCATCGCTTTCTCATTGTTAAGGACTCGCACATTACCCGCTACCGCGCCACATTTGGAATCTACCGTAAATGGAGAAACCAAATTTCGAAGCGTATCCGTTTTCACGATAGAATCACTATCGACGGTAACAAATACATCTCCCGTACCTAGCTTAAAGCCTCGGTATAAGGCATGGCGTTTACCCATGTTTTTGGGCTGTTGAAAAATCGATAAGCGATCCCCAAGTTCGCGTTTTGCCTTTTGCATCCAAGCCCAGGTATCGTCTTGACTCCCGTCATCTATAGAGATGATTTGAACTTTATGTTCAGGATAATGACTACCTGCCAAGCTGTGCAGGGTTTTCCATACCAACTTGCCTTCATTGTAAGCAGGGACAATGACCGTAAGCACTGGTAATTTTTCATTGGATACAGATTGAACCGGGCGGTACTTTAAACGCAGAAAAAAGATAAAGCCCAAAAAACTAATCTTAAAAGCAAGTAATGCAATGGATACGTAAACAAGAAGTCTTCCCCAAAACGTATTGATTCTCTCTAGGTGAAGTTGTTCAAAGGCAGGTTGCAATTGAATAACTGTAATCAAAGCACCTACAAGCACTATAAATGTTGCTGTAAAAATGAGGATATCTCTGGAGGAGAGTGATTTTATCGAAAATAATTTTGAAAATGAAGGTCTCGATGAGGTTTGGGCAATGTTTAAATCTGCGTCCATGACTAATAATTTTATCATCTATACCCAATTTATATACCGTGTCTAAGTTTGTAGGGTTTTCAGCTAGTTTGGATACAGCCAAGACCTAAACCTGTGGACTTTATCCACAGAGTGTGGAATGAATGCTAGCTCTTTTGTTGATTTACCAATCTCTTTTAATCAAGAGCTCTAGCTTTAGATAAAAAAGAGGTCTTTTTTTTTCCAAGTCGATCTTAACTTTTTTTTCAAAATAGAGTTAGGAACTTTTTAAAAAAACTAATTTCGGCATACCTAATAACTTAAAATAAAACAGTGTATGGCTTCAGGATTCTTTGCCATTTTAGATGATATTGCTGCGCTCATGGACGATGTGGCCGTTATGAGTAAAGTGGCCGCCAAAAAAACAGCTGGAATTTTGGGTGACGACCTCGCCGTAAATGCAGAAAAAGCCTCTGGTTTTGTCTCCTCGCGTGAGATCCCCGTCTTATGGTCTATTACCAAAGGCTCTTTACTCAATAAAGTGATTATCCTACCGGTTGCTTTTTTACTGAGTGCCTTTTTGCCTATAGCGATTACGATTGCTCTCCTGTTGGGAGGTTTGTATTTAGCTTATGAAGGCGCAGAGAAAATCTATCACTTTATAGTTCCACACCCGCATTCCAAAAAAGAAGAGCTCAAAAGTGCCAAATCTAAAAGTGAGGTAATGGCCTTGGAAAAAGAGCGCATCAAATCGGCGATTGTAACCGACTTTATTCTCTCGGTAGAAATTATCATTATTGCTCTGGGGACCGTGTCTAAGGAAGGTTTGAGCATACAAATCCCTGTAGTGACAATAATAGCTCTTATTGCAACCGTTGGAGTTTACGGCATCGTTGCCCTTATAATTCGGATGGACGATGCTGGGTATAAACTCATCAAAAACAGCACAGACGAAAAAAGCTTTAAAGCAAAACTCGGTGGCGTTTTAGTAGCGGCATTGCCCAAAGTCATCAAAAGCTTAAAGGTGATTGGAACCATAGCCTTATTGCTGGTGTCTGGAGGTATTTTTGCACACAATATAGATTTTTTTCATAATCTTATTCCTTTCTTACCCTCCTTGGTGACGGAACTGTTAATCGGCTTGGTTGTTGGTTTTATGTGTTTGTTGCTGGTCAATTTAGCACTTAAGCTTAAAAAGCAACTGACTCGAAATCAAGGACAAATCTAGAGGGAATCATCAATTTTTAGCGTAACTAAAAATAGACTCGATCTTGTTTTAAAGGGATGAGAAATTGGGTATGATTTTTATTGCTCGCTTATTTTATTTATTCTCTTTTGTAATTCTAATAATCTAACATACCAATTTAAACCTATAATGTCGCAATAAATCGTTTCTTTTTCGCCTGCTTTTTACCAAAAATAATTACCGTAACTAAGGCTATGCTAATTATTTTTAACTTCAATCAATCAAAAAATAATTCAATTTATTCATACGGCATTATAAATTTAATTTGGTATTATTCAACTTTTCAAACGGTAACGTATTTCCGTAAATCATAAAGTTTGTCATTGCCTTATAGTCATTCTCATAATCCTTTATTATAGCATTGGGTGGAACGATTTTAATTTGACTTGGAATGTGATTAGCATAGTCAATTCCTCTAATTGTGTTGAACTTTTCCCTATGAGCAATTATAGTGTTGTAAAGTTCTACATTTTTCAATGCTTTGCTTCCGTGCTCTGTGTCCATAAGTTTTTCCAAATCATAAAGATGTCTTGATAGTCGGTCAACTCTCATCTTTTCAGGTTTTTGTGAAAACTCTTCGTGAATTAAAAACACTTTTTCCAAAAATGTTCTTTGCGGAAGAACTGTCGGAATTATAATAGATTTTGAAGCGAAGTTTTGCTTTGGGAAGCTCTCACCTATAATGGATTTGATTTCTCTATTCTCAGTGGGTTCCATTAAAGAACGGGAACTTACTTCTATTAAAATCCGCTGCGGTAAATAGTCTGATGTATCCAAAACAGAATCATAATGGATTTCTATGGTTTGAGGGTCTTTATCCGAATCAATGACTGGTTGAGCAATCAATTTACAGGCATCTATGGCCTTACTTTCAATTAATACTGTTGTTAAATCTTCGAAAAATTGAGTCGATATGAATTCACAGGATTTTTTTCGTAGTTTTTTAATTTGAGTTTTGCTAATGTCTCCTTCATGACCAAAGAACTTTCGGTCAATTGCTAAGTCTATATCTTCTGAAAAGCGTTCTATCAAATCCCATCCCTTGCTTAATGATGTACCACCTTTAAAAACAATATTTTCACTGTATGGTAGAGAAAAAACAGCATTCAATACTAAGGTAACCCACCAGTCCTTTTCGATGGCCACAGCTGGTAAACCAGTAAGTTCTGTAGTCTGGTTCAGAATTTTAATTCTTCTATCTTTTGATAATGTTAGCCAATGAGTATTCATTTAATAGATTGGGTTAATATTTTTTTTATCCAAGCTGGCGCAAGTTTAGCATCATCTACTATGTTTTCTTCTTTTTCATTTTCAAGAATGAGATGAATTCTTTTTAATGTGTCGTTATCCAATTTTTTTTGTCCAATGGTTTTGAGTGCCTGAATTACCAAGCTGCTAATTTCACCTTGTGCCAATAAATTTTTCGGGCTCGCCTTTTTAAAAGAGATGGTTCGTTTACCAACTTTAACACTTCTTGCAGCAGCATCGGTCAAGTAAACCACTTTCATAGGAACTTGTGATGATAATCCTAATTTATTTAAGGCGTGTACACCAGTTGGGACAATCCTTGCCCTGTCACGTCTTGCAATCGCTTTAGCAATATCTTCGGTTGATGGAAACAGTAGACCAAGCTCTTTATCTATTTTTGGGAATAGATATATTCCATGAGCCAAACGCACTAAAAGCCCTTTCTGTTTTAGTCGTAACAGAGCTTTCTTTATACTTTCAGGATTACCATAATCTAAGAAATCATCCACAAAAAGTATACTTCCTTTTTTATTTTTTTTCAGAGCCTTAGCAATCTCTTTTTCTACAACCAGTCTTTCCATTTCATTTATTTCGTCCCAAATTTAGTAAATATTTGGGACGAAATAAAATATCTCTCTTAGTATACAAATAACCATAGCCTTATTGCTGGTGTCTGGAGGTATTTTTGCACACAATATAGATTTTTTTCACAATCTTATTCCTTTCTTGCCCTCCTTGGTAACGGAATTGTTAATCGGCTTGGTCGTAGGTTTCATTTGTTTGTTGCTGGTCAATTTGGCACTTAAGCTTAAAAAGCAACTGACTCAAAATTAAGGATAAGGCTAGAGGAGGAGTGGTTAATTTTTTGGCAGAGTTTCAAACAGACTCGATCTTGTTTTAAAGGGATGAGAAATTGGGTATGATTTCCAACCTCATGAAGTCGGTAGTTTAGATTTTAGTAATTTATCCAGAATATCTTCAACACCTTCTTCTGTGTTACTTTTGGTTTGATAGTTGGCGATTTGTAAGACGTTGGGATGGGCATTTTTCATGGCAAAACTGAGACGTGCCAATTTTAACATACCAATATCGTTATTATAATCTCCAAACACCATGGTTTCATTTAGAGTAACGCCCAAGTCGTTTTGTATCATTTTTAAGGCATACGCTTTATTGGATTTAATATGAGATATATCCAGCCAATTCTGCCCTGAAACAACGACTTGATAACTATCTATTAGATTTTGAACCTGTGGATAGATATAAGCTTCTGAAGATTCAAAATGATATACAGCTATTTTTACAAAATCGTCGTCTGTAACCTGGGTCAAATCCTCAACCTGTTCAACTTCGCTATAATAAGTTTTAAGTTGAGTCATAAACTTGGTGCTAGAACTCTCAATGTAGGCGCTTTTTCTACCACAGAGTACAATAAAGCAATCTTTTACAAGCCTAAGGAGAGAGATACAGTGTTGCACATCGCTATCAGTTAACTTTAGTAAAACTTTAGTTTCATTGGCATGTTGCATGATACCTCCGTTTTCACCAATAATGCTAATCTCATTTTTAATGGGATCGAGTTTGCTTAAAATACTTTGGTACTGCCTACCACTTGCTGCTACAAAATGAATATCATGTTTTTTAAGCTCCTCAAATTGTTGAAAAAATCGAGGGCTTACCTCATTTTTTTCATTTAAGAGCGTACCGTCCATATCAGTAACAATAAGTTTAATATTAGAAAAATCCATAGTGAAGCTTTAGAGTACAAAAATAATTTTTACTATTCAAGTATCAATTAAAGTTAACAACTAATCTATGGGTATGGTTCTATAGTGTTTTGTCTGTTTACTTCTGGTCAATTTTGTAGTCAAGCTTAAAAGGCAACTAACACAAAATTCGGGAAAAGGCTAGGGGGGGTTATTCCTTAGCATAGATAAAAATAGACTCAATTTCGGTTTTAAAGAGCCTCGCCAGCTTGATGGCCAGCATCAAACTGGGATCAAATTTTTCCTTTTCAATCGCATTTATGGTTTGTCGGGACACCTCCACCGCTTTCGCCAGCTGCTCCTGGGTAAGGTTATGCTCTGCGCGTAATACTTTGAGTTTGTTTTTCATGCGTAGCGTCTTCCAATAATGAGCGTACTCAAAAAATAAATAATACCAATTATGCCCACTAGAAAACCAATTTCAGCATCTGCACCAATCAGATTGGTCGTGTCGAGCAGCGAATAGGTAATCCCGATGATAACGGTTAAGCCCAAAGTAATCCCCAAAGCCTCAAGCTGTATTCTACGTTGCAGCTCGTCTAGGCTATTAAAGAAATGGCGGTTGGCAATAACCATGGCAATACCATTGGCAAAGTTCAACCCCACAAAGAGAATAGTGAGCAGTTGGTGGTCGTCCCAAATAAATTGAGGACCAAAGGTGGCTAGGGCTAGCGTAGCGACCCAAGACCACGTCCAGCCCGCTAAATTTAAAATCTGTTGTTTCTTGGTTTTCATAGAAAAAGTCGTTAATAGTTTACATTATGTCAATAAGACTTTACAAATGTAATCTAATAAGTGACAATGTCAAGTTTATTTTACATTTTTTTAAAAAGGCCATTGCAAGGCATACGTATTTTCTCTTTTGATTTTGCTCATGCCAAGCCTAAAAGTACTTAGATGATAAGCCTAAAACACTCACGTTCACCTAAAATTTGGGATCTGTTGGGGAAGTTCTCTTGAATGTTTATAAATTCTAGAACCTTTTAACTCGCCTGAAGTCGGCGTGAGTTGGGTGAAGTTATGACTATAATGTGCCTAAGAAGTTCGCACTATATTTTTTAGTAACTTGACTTAACTTAATAATTTGAACGTCGGGAACTATGAAAACTTTACTGCAAAAATTTGTTGTACTATCTTTAATTTTATTGCTTTTTACCTCATGCGTTTCTATAAAAGCTCCGCAGATATGGAGTGGCATGACTGTAAGAGAATTTATTAAAGAAGCTAAACACGAAGAGCTCGTTTCTATGGATAGTGGATGGACTATTTACAGAGTCTTTTACGGTTATCATGCTCAAAACCTTATGTTCTACTACTTTTACGACAACAAGCTTGTTAAAATGAACCAAGGTCAGAGAGATGTTGACGTAAGAGTTAGGGTGAATTAAACGTCTTTACCTATACAATATCTACTTAAATAATAATTTTCTTTAATTTATACTAGACATAATTATTATTATACTTTTTTTTTATTCAATTTGTATTTATTGTGGAAAATGACAAAGTATGGTAATTTCGCAGCAGTTCAAAGATAACAGCCGGCACAAGGAATTTCTAGTGATATAAAGTACTGGAATAATGATGCAGCTGAGGGTAGACTAGAATTGCGTGTTGATGATCAGATACAATACGAGAGAGATAAAGCCAAAGAATAGGTACAAGATCACTATGGTAAATACTGTTTCAATCCTAGTTTCTTATTGGAATGGTCTTTAGTTTAGAGGTGGAGAACGCTTTAGACTTAACAGGCAGTTTCAATCCTAGTTTCTTATTGGAATGGTCTTTAGTATGTAACGGCTCAAATAAACAGAAAGGCAATTGCATGTTTCAATCCTAGTTTCTTATTGGAATGGTCTTTAGTACTAAAGCTCCCTAAGGAATATCAATTCTACTCATGTTTCAATCCTAGTTTCTTATTGGAATGGTCTTTAGTATCCTCCAAATGTATTTCTCATCACGACTTGCTGAAGTTTCAATCCTAGTTTCTTATTGGAATGGTCTTTAGTTTGTAAAGTTACCCGTTTCGTGAAAAGCTTGAGCAAAGTTTCAATCCTAGTTTCTTATTGGAATGGTCTTTAGTTCTTATAACCGTCAATGTGGACAACGTGTATATTTTGTTTCAATCCTAGTTTCTTATTGGAATGGTCTTTAGTCACCTAGTTTTAAAAAGGATAAGCAAGTTAAAACTGGTTTCAATCCTAGTTTCTTATTGGAATGGTCTTTAGTTGTTTACCGCACTGCCAATTTCATCTATTGCCTTGCGTTTCAATCCTAGTTTCTTATTGGAATGGTCTTTAGTGTAACTTTGGCGGTATTGCAAATTGGATGCACCAAAGTTTCAATCCTAGTTTCTTATTGGAATGGTCTTTAGTTCAATACTATATTTCGATTGATAACCCTACTTTTAGTTTCAATCCTAGTTTCTTATTGGAATGGTCTTTAGTATGAAAAAGAAGATTCAAACGGTATCTATTCAACGAGTTTCAATCCTAGTTTCTTATTGGAATGGTCTTTAGTTAAATTTAACGAAGACGTTTTTGTATTTGATTTTGAGTTTCAATCCTAGTTTCTTCTTGGAATGGTCTTTAGTGATCAATTACTATTTCATTATCCGCACGCAAAATTGTTTCAATCCTAGTTTCTTATTGGAATGGTCTTTAGTCCTACCAACTATCTTTGAGGTAATTAATCCACTCTGTTTCAATCCTAGTTTCTTATTGGAATGGTCTTTAGTCTAATATAATAGTCTCGAGAATATCAATAGAGGAATCGTTTCAATCCTAGTTTCTTATTGGAATGGTCTTTAGTAAGCCAGCCTTTAAACTTAATACTAACAGACCAACTGTTTCAATCCTAGTTTCTTATTGGAATGGTCTTTAGTCAAGCCTGAATTATATACGGTGTTAAGTGCTGGCGAGTTTCAATCCTAGTTTCTTATTGGAATGGTCTTTAGTATGCAGAATCGCTTTGAAACGGTGGTTAGAAAAAACTATTGTTTCAATCCTAGTTTCTTATTGGAATGGTCTTTAGTATCTGAATTGGATAACTCAAAAGTTAACCACTCAAAGTTTCAATCCTAGTTTCTTATTGGAATGGTCTTTAGTTTATTGAAGGTGTAACCGAAATTTGCTGTCATTCTGGTTTCAATCCTAGTTTCTTATTGGAATGGTCTTTAGTCTAAAGCGAGACCAAAACGCTTTACATACAGAATTGTTTCAATCCTAGTTTCTTATTGGAATGGTCTTTAGTTTTTGCTATGGCAGAGTACGCCTGGGCTTCATTTGAGTTTCAATCCTAGTTTCTTATTGGAATGGTCTTTAGTTGCAGTAAGATCTGGTGTTAAGTTAACCTCGTATTGTTTCAATCCTAGTTTCTTATTGGAATGGTCTTTAGTACTCGCCTCCTGCTTCTGTGCTTTGAGTCCAGCTTAGTTTCAATCCTAGTTTCTTATTGGAATGGTCTTTAGTATTTGTCGAGCTGGAATGCTATATATTTTTGTAACCTTGTTTCAATCCTAGTTTCTTATTGGAATGGTCTTTAGTTCAAAGTCAAGCTAGAAGACGTTAAGCGAGGTTCAAGTTTCAATCCTAGTTTCTTATTGGAATGGTCTTTAGTTTCTTTTGCTTTGCATCCTATAAGAAGGAAAAATATGTTTCAATCCTAGTTTCTTATTGGAATGGTCTTTAGTTTGCTTAGCCATTAGCTCGTAAGCCTTGCCAATTTCGTTTCAATCCTAGTTTCTTATTGGAATGGTCTTTAGTTTTTATTCCTGTACAATTTACACCAATGTTTTTAATGTTTCAATCCTAGTTTCTTATTGGAATGGTCTTTAGTAATGTCGAATTATCTCTATTTAATACATGATTTGGAGTTTCAATCCTAGTTTCTTATTGGAATGGTCTTTAGTCTGATTGAATGAAGGTCTCGTAATTAACAGAACTAGTTTCAATCCTAGTTTCTTATTGGAATGGTCTTTAGTTTGAACTATCATAAGACTTTACTGGTTTTGATCCAAGTTTCAATCCTAGTTTCTTATTGGAATGGTCTTTAGTCAGAAAGGGCCACATTTACTGTTTTTGTCGAGGTTTGTTTCAATCCTAGTTTCTTATTGGAATGGTCTTTAGTGTCTGGATCAAAATTAATAACCTCCTCCACTTCATCGTTTCAATCCTAGTTTCTTATTGGAATGGTCTTTAGTATCTGTAGAAGCTTCTACAAGGTTAATTGTACCACCGTTTCAATCCTAGTTTCTTATTGGAATGGTCTTTAGTCAGAAAGCAGAAGGCGGGAGTTTAGAGAATTAGTATGTTTCAATCCTAGTTTCTTATTGGAATGGTCTTTAGTCTTAACTGGCTAGTTAAGGAGTTTTTACAATAACCGTTTCAATCCTAGTTTCTTATTGGAATGGTCTTTAGTGCTTCAAGCAAAAAGTCTGGCGGTTTGAATATCAACGTTTCAATCCTAGTTTCTTATTGGAATGGTCTTTAGTTTTTAACAGAATATGAGCAATGCACAAGAGTAACAAAGTTTCAATCCTAGTTTCTTATTGGAATGGTCTTTAGTACTCGGTGTTTTCTCCTTTTTGTTTTTTGCCATTTTGTTTCAATCCTAGTTTCTTATTGGAATGGTCTTTAGTCGACCTTTCCTAGCACGACTACACCAGTAGTAGTGTGTTTCAATCCTAGTTTCTTATTGGAATGGTCTTTAGTTTTAGGACTCGCAAGTGATGAAAATTTAGAAATATTGTTTCAATCCTAGTTTCTTATTGGAATGGTCTTTAGTAGTTGATGAATTATACCCTACCGGTAGAGCTTTTTAGTTTCAATCCTAGTTTCTTATTGGAATGGTCTTTAGTCTAAAGCGAGACCAAAACGCTTTACATACAGAATTGTTTCAATCCTAGTTTCTTATTGGAATGGTCTTTAGTTTTTGCTATGGCAGAGTACGCCTGGGCTTCATTTGAGTTTCAATCCTAGTTTCTTATTGGAATGGTCTTTAGTTGCAGTAAGATCTGGTGTTAAGTTAACCTCGTATTGTTTCAATCCTAGTTTCTTATTGGAATGGTCTTTAGTTTTCCTATAGGCACTTTATCTTCACCTACAGTAATGTTTCAATCCTAGTTTCTTATTGGAATGGTCTTTAGTAAAACTCAGAATCAATAGATGAAATGACTTTTGATGCGTTTCAATCCTAGTTTCTTATTGGAATGGTCTTTAGTTTAATGCAGAGAGCGTAAACCTTATAAGAATATTTTGTTTCAATCCTAGTTTCTTATTGGAATGGTCTTTAGTTTGCGTTGGCTTTATTCTCTTCGCATAAGCTATCAGAGTTTCAATCCTAGTTTCTTATTGGAATGGTCTTTAGTTCAACTTTCGCACCCAAGTTTTCAACAATAGCTAAGTTTCAATCCTAGTTTCTTATTGGAATGGTCTTTAGTCGTGAAGGTGGTGTCTAGTTCTTTTAAGGTAAGCTTGTTTCAATCCTAGTTTCTTATTGGAATGGTCTTTAGTGTTTCCGTTATTATTGGTAACACTTTAGAGGTAGAGGTGTTTCAATCCTAGTTTCTTATTGGAATGGTCTTTAGTATTTGTAATCGTAGTCGTATGTTAACTTATACATAAGTTTCAATCCTAGTTTCTTATTGGAATGGTCTTTAGTATTAAGATAAGCAAGTCTAAGATAGTCACAGAGTGTTTCAATCCTAGTTTCTTATTGGAATGGTCTTTAGTTGTCTTCAATAATATGAGTAGTTATATTTGGAATACCGTTTCAATCCTAGTTTCTTATTGGAATGGTCTTTAGTAAAGGTATGGCAAAAAGTGAGCGGAATCTATTATAATGTTTCAATCCTAGTTTCTTATTGGAATGGTCTTTAGTTTTGCTTAGCCATCAACTCATAAGCCTTGCCAATCTGTTTCAATCCTAGTTTCTTATTGGAATGGTCTTTAGTAATTTTTATCAAAATTGCCATCCCCTATATCGTTAAGTTTCAATCCTAGTTTCTTATTGGAATGGTCTTTAGTATGCAAAACCCTCATACTATGCCAATGGGTACCGTATGTTTCAATCCTAGTTTCTTATTGGAATGGTCTTTAGTTGTTTCCGCATCGACAACTATATTAGCGTCAACATCGTTTCAATCCTAGTTTCTTATTGGAATGGTCTTTAGTTGTATAGTTTTTATCTAGTTTATCTAGGCTTAATCCGTTTCAATCCTAGTTTCTTATTGGAATGGTCTTTAGTGTCGCCTTCAAAAGTAGTTCGCAAAGTTGCGTTTAAGTTTCAATCCTAGTTTCTTATTGGAATGGTCTTTAGTTGGTTTGATAAGGAAACACAATCCAAAGTGATTATGTGTTTCAATCCTAGTTTCTTATTGGAATGGTCTTTAGTAAGCTGCGGTTCCTCTCGCTACTTCACTGGCTACGCTGTTTCAATCCTAGTTTCTTATTGGAATGGTCTTTAGTTTACATCGCTTAAAACTGAAAGCATGGCTGGTAACGGTTTCAATCCTAGTTTCTTATTGGAATGGTCTTTAGTTATTAGCTTGCTTCTGTCTTTTATTGCGGTTGATTTCTGTTTCAATCCTAGTTTCTTATTGGAATGGTCTTTAGTCTTTTTGTTTCTTCTCTTTTTAACCAACTCATAATAGTTTCAATCCTAGTTTCTTATTGGAATGGTCTTTAGTATGAAGGGCTAGGCGATTGGGCCAAAGCAAAAGGAAGTTTCAATCCTAGTTTCTTATTGGAATGGTCTTTAGTATTTTTCTGAATACTTACCAAGAGATACAACTATACGTTTCAATCCTAGTTTCTTATTGGAATGGTCTTTAGTTTGCTCCATCCCATAATTTTAGTTTTTTGCTTTGTTGTTTCAATCCTAGTTTCTTATTGGAATGGTCTTTAGTTCAAATATAATAGTGATGTTTTTGTTTTTGATTTTGAGTTTCAATCCTAGTTTCTTATTGGAATGGTCTTTAGTAGACCTTTCTTTTTCGGGCAGGTACTGGGGAAATCAGTTTCAATCCTAGTTTCTTATTGGAATGGTCTTTAGTGATTTTTCTTAATATTGGTTGGTTGTTCTAACGTCTGTTTCAATCCTAGTTTCTTATTGGAATGGTCTTTAGTTCGCTATAAGTTTCGCCATTAAGAAAGTTATTATAGTTTCAATCCTAGTTTCTTATTGGAATGGTCTTTAGTTTGTGTGCTCTCTGTTGGTTTCCGAGCCTATAAATCCGTTTCAATCCTAGTTTCTTATTGGAATGGTCTTTAGTTAGTTTGTTGCTTAGATGCCATCTGTTTTGTTTTTGTTTCAATCCTAGTTTCTTATTGGAATGGTCTTTAGTAAGGGACTGAGCTTATCCCATATCTCCTTAGACTCTAGTTTCAATCCTAGTTTCTTATTGGAATGGTCTTTAGTCTATGCCACGTTGCTCTCACAGAATTAATTTAATAAGTTTCAATCCTAGTTTCTTATTGGAATGGTCTTTAGTAGACCTTTCTTTTTCGGGCAGGTACTGGGGAAATCAGTTTCAATCCTAGTTTCTTATTGGAATGGTCTTTAGTGAATCTTCCCCCCCTATTTGGGATTTGTTAGCACGAGTTTCAATCCTAGTTTCTTATTGGAATGGTCTTTAGTTAACAACCCCCTTAGATTGTCTAGGTCTCCAACCCCGTTTCAATCCTAGTTTCTTATTGGAATGGTCTTTAGTCTGTGTTAGATAACTAACAAAACCATGAATGAAATTGAGTTTCAATCCTAGTTTCTTATTGGAATGGTCTTTAGTTCAGGATAGGTGTCTTGATTATAAGGCATAAACTCTAGTTTCAATCCTAGTTTCTTATTGGAATGGTCTTTAGTTTCTTCCAATGTATCGCGAATGATTTTGACTATTTTAGTTTCAATCCTAGTTTCTTATTGGAATGGTCTTTAGTTTTGGGTTTCTCCCCCGTTGTTATTCTCAAACCATTGTTTCAATCCTAGTTTCTTATTGGAATGGTCTTTAGTCTGGGCAAGGCACTAGTATTGTATCATACATTCCCAGTTTCAATCCTAGTTTCTTATTGGAATGGTCTTTAGTGGGTAACGCCTAAAAACTCAGCAAGCTCTGAACGATGTTTCAATCCTAGTTTCTTATTGGAATGGTCTTTAGTGGGGTTATTACAGAATTTGAAGCATTCACAAGCGTGTGTTTCAATCCTAGTTTCTTATTGGAATGGTCTTTAGTATCCTTCTACTTTTTCGATTCCCGTTACTCTATACGCGTTTCAATCCTAGTTTCTTATTGGAATGGTCTTTAGTATATGAATTTTCCAATGCAAGTAATGGAGGACTTTAGTTTCAATCCTAGTTTCTTATTGGAATGGTCTTTAGTTTTATTAATTTAGTTTGTTGCTTAGATGCCATCTTGTTTCAATCCTAGTTTCTTATTGGAATGGTATTTAGTTATCTTTGTATAATCCGCTTGCAATGTTACCACCTTGTTTCAATCCTAGTTTCTTATTGGAATGGTCTTTAGTCAAAGAGGGGTTTTATAACGTACCAAATCAACCGTTTGTTTCAATCCTAGTTTCTTATTGGAATGGTCTTTAGTAAAAGGATTAGTATTCATTTTCGTTGACATATACCTGTTTCAATCCTAGTTTCTTATTGGAATGGTCTTTAGTTTAGAAGCGAAGCCATGCACGTTGGCGCTCATTCGTCTGTTTCAATCCTAGTTTCTTATTGGAATGGTCTTTAGTGTTTTGGAGATTGGTGTTTATTCCATTATAATCATCGTTTCAATCTTAGTTTCTTATTGGAATGGTCTTTAGTAGGACAAATATTACCATCTTCTAACATTAGTTTTGTGTTTCAATCTTAGTTTCTTATTGGAATGGTCTTTAGTCCGATGCATTGTTCAGAACTTCTGAACACAGGTGTTAAGGTGATTTCCTCAACTTTTAAAATTTGTTTTTTCATTATGTCAAAGAACATATAAAACATATAATTTAGAGGGTTTCCGTATTCGCTATGTCCCGAAATTGCTGCCATACACTTTAAAAATCAATTCTTTAAAAATAAATTTATACACGGAAAAATTATTTTATGCAAATATTCCTATAGGTACAATTTACACATCTTTTTTTAAATTTTGTTGCTTTAGGAAATTTGTTTCTATCTATAATTTGTAACATTTGGTCCATACTCTTTTTGATTTCTTGTTTTGCTTCCAAGGGAATAGGAACCTCTACTAGCTTGTGTTTACTTCGCGTATACACTAAAAATCCTTTTTCTACTTTGGTTCCATATATTTCTTCAATTAAGATTGCATAACAATATAATTGCTGTTTATAAGTCTCGAATACTTTATCTTTCCAAAGTGCAAATTTATAATCTAATGGGGCAAATGTTCCATTATTCAATTCTAAGACCTCATCCACCTTTCCTCTTAAACCTTCAACTCCCAAGTATTGATTTGTCCATTTATTTTTTACTCCAATCTTTTTGCGCAAGTATTCTTTATTTCGTTCCAATTTCTCGTTATGGATTTCTCGTCCCCTGTTAACTTTATAAAATTTTTCTTCATACTGCGGTATTCGAAGCACATATTCAAAATAGGTGTAACGTGGGCAGTACAAGTATTCAATTATTTGTGAGGGATAAAAACTTTGCATCAAAAAAATAGAGCTTTAACTTCATCTGTAACTAGTTTTTCATCAAATGCTTGTCCCATCATAGTGCATTCTTTCAACTGTTCTTTGTTCATCCTGAAAATATAAATCTTATCGGTATCTTCATTTATCACCTTTTCTATTTGTAATTCTAGAGTATCTTTTTCATTTAAATTAAGGCTACCTAAGAAACAAGAATATTGGACGCGATACAAACCTGCGTGTTTGCAGGCCTTGGAAACAAAGTTTCTAGCGCTATCATTTTTAATATCGTATAAAACCCAGATGATCATAATTTTTTATTCAACCTTAAATCCGCAAGTTAACTTCAAATGCACAAAATTTCTTCAAACAACGTCTTTTAAGTTTATTTTTAGATAGACTTGAGTAATAAAACACGATTTCGCTTGTCTAACCGCTTTTGAAATTGCGT
>Ga0306909_100001_pt1 | contig 210339 bp, 201 predicted proteins | sample AntRauMFilla2697_FD_190439 | JGI IMG/M metagenome (GOLD analysis project Ga0306909, IMG submission 190439) | Saline lake microbial communities from Rauer Islands, Antarctica - Metagenome Filla 2 #697 (v2) (version 2) | ecosystem: Environmental > Aquatic > Non-marine Saline and Alkaline > Saline... | reverse complement strand
ACATCAATAAAATGACCAACAAAGACAATAAAAAGAGTAAAAAACTACATATTTCGATAAAAACTAAATAAAAATCCATCTAAATAATGGATGTATGTAAATTATTGAATTTTGCAACGGTCTTAGTATTTGCTCCAATTAATTCAGCTTTTGATGATTTATTCACCGAATTGGATGTTGAAGGAATTGCAGATATAGATCCAGCTACTTTAACTGCTGCTTTGAATACCCACGTTGTTGCAGGAGCTAATGTAAGATCATCCGATCTTATGGATGGAACTGAGACTACATTGGGAGCAGACCTAACGGTAGATGCTACTGCAGGAACTTTAACAGATCCTAATGGTAGAGTAAGCACTATCGCTGTGTTTGATGTTCAAGCGGCTAATGGTGTAGTTCACGCGATTGATACTGTTTTATTACCACAATTATAAATATTAAGCTTTTTTAGAATAAAAAAGGTTCAACATTTCGTTGAACCTTTTTTGCTTTTAAAATTTTAGTGTGCCTAAACTTTATCGAGATGTTTTGGTTTCACTCCAAATTTTCTAGTATCATCTTTGGTCAGTACTTTATAATCTTCAGTTTTAGTTAAATGTTCTAAGGGATATAGCAAATGCTCTGGAAGAGCAGTGAGTTGTCTCGATGTGAGATCAATCCACGATCCCATCATATCGCATCTTGCACAATTCTCCCCTTTTTGGTTATATAAATTATGTTCAAATTGAAAAAACATGCCGTCTTCACTCAGGCCTTTTAGTTCTAAACTGACCCTTACCTTGTCTTCAGGTTTTATTTCTTTAAAATAGAAGATGTGTTCATAAAATACAATTGGACCAATATTATGCTTTACCAATTCCTGCTGAGAAAAGCCATTTTCAACCAGAAAAGCCATTCTGGTATGACTCATAAAATTCTGATAGGAAGAATTCGCTAAATGCCTATTAGCATCCAGATCGCTCCAGCGAATTTCAAATGATTGTTTATACATGTATCAAATAAATTTAGTGGTTAGAATAATAATTGCACTCAAAATGGTAGCCATGAGTACCCCGCGTGCTCTATAATCTTGCTTTTTTTTAATAAACACAAAAAACGGCAAAAAGTTTAAAATAGCACCCAAAGCAATAATGCTTCCAAGTACACCTTCTTCTGAAGCTTTGCTGAGAACCACTTCAAACTCCCTTTGCATGATGATACTGATATACAGAAACATGCCTGCGAGATTTGCAGTGATTCCTATTAAGAAGCCTATGGCAATTTCTTTTTTAATCATTGATGGACCACGATTTTAAATCATCAATAAATTGATGTGCTGTAAGGTCAAACTTGACCGGGACAATAGACACATAGTTAGCTTCTAGAGCTTCAACATCTGTTCCTCCATCTTGATCTTCGTTTACAAACTCTCCTGATAGCCAATAATAATCTCTCCCTTGCGGACTTTGTCGCTTGTCAAATTGCTCTCTCCAAAAGGCTTTGGCTTGTCTGCAGATTTTTACACCTTTTAGTTTTTCTTCTCCAGCTTTAGGGAAGTTGACATTAAGTACCACTCCCTTAGGAAGGCCATTTTGGATGACATTATTAGTAATGCGTTTTATGTACTTAGTCGTATGGTCAAAATTAGCTTCCATCGAGTAATCTAGTAGAGAAAAACCAATAGCAGGTATTCCTTCTATTCCTGCTTCCACCGCAGCACTCATCGTTCCGGAGTAAATAACATTTATGGAGGAATTAGACCCGTGGTTAATTCCGCTTACACATAAATCTGGTTTCCTTTTTAGGATCTCTTGGGTTCCTATTTTTACACAATCCGCTGGTGTACCTGAACAAGAATATTCTTTGACTTGAGAATATTTATCGATGGTCACTGGGTCGCAATATAAATTGTCACTGATGGTTATGGCGTGTCCCATACCACTTTGTGGCCTGTCTGGAGCAACGACAACTACTTCTCCAATAGTTTTCATAATCTGTATAAGATGTCTTATACCAGGGGCAGTGATACCATCGTCGTTCGTGACTAATATTAAAGGTTTGTTTTCTGTTTGCATAGATTTCATTTTCAAGGAGCTAAAATAATCATTTCAGCTCGTAATTAAATGAATTATGACGTTTAACAAATTATTAGCTAGCATTAAAAGATGTGGTACAGTTTTTACAGTACATTAGAAAATATTACATTAGTAACTTAAGTTTTAATGAATTTTGATACGATGAAACGATACAAAGTAAGACGCAATTTTGTTATTTTATTATTAGTAACTCTCCTGTCTGTCACATCTTGTAGTTTTACAACTAAAGATTTTGATGAAGATTCGGATAAAGACAAAGTCCTTATTGAGCTTATCACTCACGTGATTGAGCAAGGCCATTTTGACATGAAAGAGATAGATGATGAATTTTCTGAGGCTGTTTTCAAAGATTACATCCAAGGTTTAGATCCTATTAAAAGACATTTTTTAGCTAGTGATTTTCAAGATTTTGAAGCTTTTAGAACTCAGATTGATGATCAGATTGAAAATAAAAATTTAGTTTTTTTCAACCTTACTGTCGAAATTCTAACCCAAAGAATGGAAGAGGCTAAAGGATTTTACGCAGAATTGCTCGAAAAGCCCTTCAATTTTCAAGAACAAGAAATGATTAATACAGATTACGAAAAACTAGAGTATGCCTCTAGTACATCTGAATTAAAAAAACGATGGAGACAGCAATTCAAGTTTTCAACACTTTCTTCGTTCCATGATCTGAAAGAAGAACAGGTAGAGAAAATAAAAAATGGTGAAGAGGTAGACAAAAAATCTGATGTAGAGCTGGAGAAAGAAGCTCGTGAGATTACCAAAGAATCTATAGAAAATTATTTCGATGCGATGTCTAATCTTGAGAGAAAAGATTGGTTCAATTTATACATCAATTCTGTGGTAAGTCAATTCGATCCACACACAAATTATTTTGCTCCTCAAGACAAAGACAGGTTCGATATTTCGATGTCGGGTAAACTAGAAGGAATTGGAGCAAGGTTGCAAAAAGAAAGAGACAACGTAAAGATTGTTGAGGTGATTTCTGGAGGTCCAGCATGGACTAATGGAGAGCTTGAAGTTGGTGACTTGATTCAAAAAGTGAAACAAGAGGATGAAGCTGAACCCGTAGACATCCGTGGAATGCGACTCGACGACGCGGTGGATCTCATTAAAGGCCCTAAGGGTACCAAAGTAACATTAACCGTTAAAAAAGTAGATGGAAGCTCTCAAACAATCAACATTATAAGGGATGTTGTAGAGATTGAAGAAACCTATGCTAAATCTTCAACAGTAATAAAAAACGGAAAGTCTTATGGTATCATCAATTTGCCTAAATTTTATTTTGATATGCAAGATTATGATGAACGTAATGCAGCTTCAGATATCAAAAAAGAATTGATTCGTCTTAACGAAATTGGTGCAGAAGGTTTGGTGATAGATCTCAGAAATAATGGAGGTGGTTCTTTATCTACGGTAGTCGATATTGCAGGCTTTTTTATTGAAAATGGTCCTGTGGTTCAAGTTAGAGATGCAAAAAATAATACAGAAGTTTTAAAAGATACAGATGCCGATGTGATTTGGGACAAACCACTGGTTATACTCGTAAATGAATTATCGGCATCAGCTTCAGAGATTTTAGCTGCGGCTATGCAGGATTACAATAGAGCTGTTGTGATTGGTAGTAAGCAAACGTATGGTAAAGGAACTGTGCAGAATGTTGTAGATCTTAATCGTTGGATGAGAAACAGCTCTTTTGGAGATATGGGAGCACTTAAAATTACGACTCAGAAATTTTACAGAATCAATGGAGGATCCACCCAACTTAAGGGTGTAGAAAGTGATGTTGCTGTTCCCGACCGATATTCTTATATCGATATTGGCGAAAGAGATTATGAAAATCCAATGCCATGGGACAAAATTGCTCCTGCAGATTATAAAACTTGGAGAGGGTATTCTAATCTAGAAAAGGTAATTGCTTCGAGTAGAGATCGCTTGTCCGACAACGCTCAAATCAAATTGATAGATGAAAATGCCAAATGGATCAATGCTCAAAGAAATCAAAACTCATATAGTTTAAACTATGCCAACTATGATAGAGAAATGGCTGAGGTAAAAAATATGTCTGAAAAGTTTGATAAAATAAATAATTACAAAACAGATCTCACCTATAGCTCTTTGCCTTATGAAGAGTCTCTTATGGCTCAAGATTCCTCTTTAACCCAAAAGAGAAAGAGATGGCATGAAAGCTTATCGAAAGATGTTTATGTACAAGAAGCTATAAATGTACTTCAAGATTTAAACGTCGATGAAAGCTCTATTAAACTTGCAGCAAGAAAAGATTAATTAGGTGTAATTCTAGAAGTTTGACCAGAAATACGTCTTTAACTTACTTAGCCCTCCAAAAATTTAAAAAAAATATTTGGGGGGTCTTGAGTTTTTGGTATGTCGTTGCTTGTTTATTTATAGGTGTTTTTGCCTACCTATTATCTCCAGACGATTCAGAAAATGCCAATAACATGGCGTTGAGTATTCATTCGAAACCCCCTGGGTTTACAACCAAAGTTATTGTGTTGCCCAGTCCTAATCAAAATCAGCAATCTTGGTTCTCCAAATCATTTTTTGGAGATAAAACAGCGAATACTATTATCCCTATTCAATCCTACAAAGAACAAGGCTATAAACTCTACTATCTCGAATACGGTATGGAAGAGGCTGCTTTAGAGAATGAAATTGATGTATCTCAGATAGATTTCGAAGGAGATGTATCTGAACTTGTGACTACCAAAACCTATTGGTTGGGAACCGATAAATATGGTAGAGATCTGCTAAGCCGGATGCTTATTGGGATAAGAATCTCTTTTTCAGTAGGATTTATTTCAGTGTTAATATCGCTTGTGCTCGGTATTTTTTTAGGGTCAATATCGGGATATTATGGAGGAAAAATCGATGCTGTAGTGATGTGGCTTATCAACGTCACTTGGTCCATACCTACTTTGCTTTTAGTCATTGCCATAACGCTAGCCTTGGGAAAAGGATTTTGGCAGGTATTTATAGCGGTAGGCTTAACGATGTGGGTGGAAGTTGCTAGAGTGGTTAGAGGTCAAGTGATGAGTGTAAAATCTTCACAATACGTTACAGCCGCAAGAGCATTGGGGTTCAAAAATCAAAGAATTATTACAAAACATATCCTCCCTAACATCATGGCTCCTGTAATTGTTATATCTGCGGCCAACTTCGCCGCCGCTATATTGATAGAAAGTGGACTTAGCTTTTTAGGCATAGGCGCTCAGCCTCCTACGCCAAGTTGGGGCGCTATGATCAAAGATCATTATAGCTATATTATATTAGGAAAAGCCTATCTCGCTATTATTCCTGGTTTAGGGATAATGAGTTTAGTGATGGCCTTTATGCTTGTAGGAAATGCGCTTAGAGATGCCCTAGATGTGAAAAATTAATCATTTAATTTTAGAACAGCCATAAACGCTTCCTGTGGAATTTCTACATTTCCGACTTGTCGCATACGTTTTTTTCCTTTTTTCTGTTTCTCTAAAAGCTTTCGCTTACGAGAAATATCACCGCCGTAACATTTAGCCGTCACGTCTTTTCTTAAAGCTTTAACCGTTTCTCTAGCAATAATTTTTGCACCGATAGCCGCTTGAATAGGGATATCGAACTGCTGTCTAGGGATAAGTTCTCTTAGTTTCTCACAGATTCTTTTCCCAATATCGTAAGCATTGTCAGCGTGAAGTAAAGCAGAAAGGGCGTCTACACTATTACCGTTTAATAGTACGTCTACTTTTACCAATTTGGATTTTCGCATTCCAATTGGCGAATAATCGAAGGATGCATAGCCTTTGGAAACCGTTTTTAATCGATCATAAAAATCGAAAACAATTTCAGCTAGGGGCATATCAAAACTCAGTTCTACACGATCTTGAGTGAGGTAAGACTGGTTGGTGATTTGTCCTCGTTTTTCTATACAAAGGGACATCACAGGGCCTATGTAACCTGATTTTGTGATAATACTCGCTTTTATAAAAGGCTCTTCAACACGGTCTAAGTAAGAAGGTTCTGGTAAATCGGTTGGATTGCTAACGACAATAGCTTTGTCCTTATCTTTTAAGGTGAAAGCGTTATAAGATACGTTAGGGACAGTTGTAATAACAACCATGTCAAACTCACGTTCTAGACGTTCTTGAATAATTTCCAAGTGAAGCATTCCTAAAAAACCACATCTAAAGCCAAAACCTAAAGCTGCTGAACTCTCTGGTGCAAAAACCAGCGAAGCATCGTTTAGCTGAAGTTTTTCCATTGCAGATCTCAACTCTTCGTATTCATCAGTCTCGACAGGATAGATCCCTGCAAAAACCATGGGTTTCACCTCTTCAAAACCAGCAACTGTATTTTTGGTAGGATTTTCAGCGTCGGTAATGGTATCTCCAACTTTTACTTCTTTTGCATTTTTAATACCCGTAATCAGGTAGCCCACATCCCCAGCTTTGATCTCTTTTTTGGGAAATTGAACCAGTTTTAAAGTCCCCACTTCATCTGCAAAATAATTTTTACCAGTCGCGACAAATTTAATATGTTGACCCTTTTTAATGCTTCCATCAAAAACTCTAAAGTAAGTTTCAATCCCACGGAAAGGATTATAAACAGAATCGAAAACCAAAGCTCTTAACGGAGCTTCAGGATCCCCTTTTGGAGAAGGAATACGCTCTACAATAGCATTTAATATTTCTTCTATACCAGTGCCGTTTTTTGCACTTGCTCTAATGACATCTTCTCGATTACAACCGATTAAATCTACAATGTCATCGGTGACCTCATCTGGGCTAGCACTAAGCAAATCTACTTTATTGAGGACTGGAATAATCTCTAAATCATTTTCTAAAGCTAGATATAAATTAGAAATCGTTTGCGCTTGAATGCTTTGTGCGGCATCTACGATGAGTAAAGCTCCTTCGCAAGCTGCTATAGATCGAGATACTTCGTAAGAAAAATCCACATGTCCTGGCGTATCGATAAGATTGAAGACAAATTCTTCACCTTTATAATTATAGACCATTTGGATGGCGTGGCTTTTTATGGTAATTCCACGTTCACGCTCCAAATCCATGCTGTCTAGAAGTTGCTCCTTTCGTTCACGTTCTGTCACAGATTTCGTAAAATCTAATAAACGATCGGCTAAGGTGCTTTTTCCGTGGTCTATATGAGCTATTATGCAAAAATTTCGAATATTCTTCATAGTCCGTTTGTCCTGTACAAATGCTTAAAAAGCATTTGAATTTATCTCCGCAAATATAAAGGAATTGTTTGGCTTGAGAGGCTTATATTTCTCTCTGTTAAAAGCTTTATGGGAATTGTTTATAATTCTGTATTTTTGCAATAAAAAATTTTGGCTAAGATAGATAACATAGACCTCGGAGAATTTCCATTACTTCTCGCACCCATGGAGGACGTAAGCGATCCTCCCTTTAGAGCGCTTTGTAAGGAATACGGTGCGGACATGGTGTATACTGAATTTGTTTCTTCTGAAGGATTGATTCGCGATGCTGCCAAAAGCCTTCAAAAGCTTGACATTTACGAAAAAGAACGCCCAGTTGGTATTCAGATTTTTGGCGCAAATCTCGATTCGATGTTGAGGTCTGTGGAAATTGTTGAAAAGACGAAGCCAGATGTTATAGATATCAATTTTGGGTGTCCAGTTAAAAAAGTGGTTTCAAAAGGAGCAGGAGCAGGTATTTTGAAAGATGTAGATCTTATGGTGAAGCTCACCGAAGAAATGGTGAAACATACTCATCTCCCTATAACTGTTAAGACCCGATTAGGCTGGGATCATGATTCTATTAAAATCTATGAAGTTGCAGAGCGGCTTCAAGATGTAGGTTGTAAAGCCATTTCAATTCATGGGCGTACAAGAGCTCAAATGTATAAGGGAGAAGCAGATTGGAAACCTATTGCAGAAGTCAAGAACAACCCGCGGATGCATATTCCTGTCTTTGGAAACGGGGACGTGGATAGTCCAGAAAAAGCAATACTTATGCGAGATGAATATGGACTCGACGGGGCAATGATTGGTCGGGCAAGCATAGGATCGCCTTGGTTTTTCAAAGCGGTAAAACACTATTTTGAAACTGGAACGCATTGCGAACCGCCTTCTTTGGTAGAACGCGTTGATATTGCCAGACGTCATCTCCAAATGGCCATCGATTGGAAAGGGGAGAAGCTAGGTGTTTTTGAAACTCGACGACATTACACCAATTACTTTAAGGGGATTCCTCATTTTAAAGATTACAGGATGAAAATGGTAACTTCCGATCACTCGGAAGATGTATTTGCTACTTTTGATGAGGTTGAAGATAAGTTTTCAGACTACCAGTTTGTTTAATCCATCTCAAACTCTTTTTTTCTTTTGAAACACATAGTTTTCATTTAAACTTAAGAAGGATGAAATTATATTTTTTAACCACTTTGGTTATGATGCTTGGCCTCAGTTCATACGCTCAAAGTCTTGATGAAAAGATTCGTCAAACTTTAAAAAATTACTTAACTGAATTCCCATCTCAAACTCAATTTTCTGTAGCATTAATTGACCACGGGGACACTTACTATTACGGGCAAGTAAAATTCTCTGACACTATAAATAAATTAGATAACAGTGCATCGGTTTTTCAGATTGGATCGGTGACCAAAGTTTTCACCTCTACACTTTTGGCAAGTCTTGTTGTTGATAAGACATTGAAATTAACAGATTCGCTTCAGCAGTTTTTTAGCTTTCCACTTGCCAATACTTCAATTACCTTAGAAAGACTTTCCAACCACACCTCTGGCTTACCAAGGCTTCCTTCTAACTTGAACTTAGCTGTAGCAGACCCTGAAAATCCTTACCTTAATTATACCGAAGCAGATCTGGAGTTTTACTTAACCACAGAAATGGAACTACAAAATACCACAGAGCCTAGCTATCAATATTCAAATTTGGGGGCTGGTATTCTGGCGAATGTTTTAGAAAATGCTACAGATAAAACCTTTGACGACTTACTTTCAGAAAAAATATTTCAGCCCCTAGGGATGAAAAATTCTACACTAGACAGCAATCTTGTTGAGTCAAATTTGGTTCAAGGCTTGGATCAAGATGGAAATCCTACACCCGTCTGGGACATGGGAGTACTTGCTGGTGCTGGTGGAGTATTATCTTCTACCGCTGACCTCTCAAAATTCGTTAAGGCCCATTTTGAGGATACGGAAACTGCGTTTTCATTAACGACCTTACCTACTTTTTTGGTCAATCCAAATTTAAGGATTGGCTTGGGATGGCATATTTTGCAAGATAAGCAAGGCCATGATTTATATTGGCATAATGGTGGGACCGGCGGTTATTCTGCTTCTGTTTTCGTTATTCCTGAAATTCAAAAGGCTGTTATTGTCTTAACTAATGTGTCTGCATTTCATCCTAATGCCTCACGTATAGACGAATTGGGATTTAAACTCTTAAGTGCGTTTTAAAAAATGAATTAGCTAACTATAACTCCACAAAATTCAATAATTTATTATTATCTCTTTTTGAGGTTTTCTTCCTCTTAGTCTTGCCACGAGATTCTTGACTATTTCTTATAGACTAATCAGAGACTATTTTAAAAAGTAAATTTATCAGTAGTATTTTAAAAGAATAGATTAAATTGCATCATACTCAAATCTATTTTTGAAAATCAATTCCTCATCCTAAGTATTGATTTATTTCAAAATAAAGAGAAAATGATTCGAAATTACTGGAACGAGCAATGGAAGCCCGTGGTCTTCGACGAAAAGATTGCGGATACCGAAAAGTATAAGGTTTCCAACTATGGAAGGCTTATAAAATGCCAATCTTTTAGAGAGGTGTTGGTCAAAGAGTTTTTTATTAATGGGTACCAAACCATTCCCCTGAAACAAAAAGCGAACGGAAAGTCAACCAGTCGTTACGTTCATAAGTTGGTTGCACAACATTTTCTGGAACAAGGTGACGGGATCTATGTCATTCATCTCAATTATGACAAAAAAGATAATAAGGTCGAAAACTTAAAGTGGGCAACCAAAAAGGAGAAAGAAAACCACCAATTTACTAACCCAGAGTATCTCAATAGACCTAAAAAGCGGACGTACTCCAAACTCACCGAAGCTAAGGTAAGACTTATTAAACGCAAGATCCATGACCCTAACCGTCGCACTCGTATGAAAATGATTGCTAAACAGTTTGGGATTTCAGAAATGCAACTTTACCGAATTAAAAGTGGAGAAAATTGGGGGACGGTGACCGATTACTAATTTGAGTTGAAATCAAATTCAACCCAAATGGGGATATGATCTGAAATCATTCTAGCCGATTTTAAGTCCGAGAATGTTTCATAAAACAAATCGACGCCTGTTTTTAGAATCTTAAAAGCTTTAGAGTCTATAAAGAAATTGTCATATTCTGAAGCTAGACAAATTCCAGCTTTACATTTCATTTTAAGACTGGTTTTTTGATTCACCAGTGCTGAAATAAAGCCATTAGACTTTAAAGGATTAAAGACACTATGGCTTTCTGGTAAATTAAAATCTCCTAAGAATATAAAGTGCTCATCGGGATAAAGCTCGGGGTAAAGCTTTAAATATTTTAATTCTCGCTCTGGTTGTTTAGATTTTGGAACAGCGTGAATATTCACAAGCGTGAAATCTTGATTTTCAAATTTGAATCTTATAAAATAAGGTTCCCGCTCAAACTCCTCGATACAATCTAGGTCTAACCACGCTTTTCTATCAACTTTCAATCGGTTGGTTTTCCAAAGAAATGCATACCGCTCCGAGCTATAAGTTCCACCTTGAGTGGGGTTACTCACCACATAATCCCAAGGTGAGCCTTTTCTGTTGAGTTCATCGGCTAGTTTGGCTACCGCCTGCGCACCACCATTTCCAGCGACTACTTCTTGAATGGCAACAGCATCATAATCCCGCAAGGTTTCTGCCATAAATTCAATTTCACTTTTGGATTTAGAGTTTCCTAAATGTCTAATGTTCCAAGAGCTAATCTTAACTTGAGCAAGGCTTATGGTGGATACAAATAGTAAACTTAAAAAAATAACTGAGCATTTGTTTAAAGCCATAGGGTGGAAGATTAAAAATCCGTTCAAAAATAGAGACTTTGTGTTTAGATGCAATTGATTGAGTTCTAAAAAAGTTTTAAATTATTATCTATAAATTGCGGAATTAAGCAGAACGAATACTTATTTTTAAAAAAACGTAAACCAACCTATGAGTGCTGAACTAGAAATAAATAAGCCACAACCGATAGCGATTAGTGAAGAACAGAAGTCGTTTCAACGTGAAAGTAATGTCAGGTCTACGATCGAGAACTTAGTACAAGGTGAATCCATACTTATCACTGAGTTTTATAATGACGGCATATCCCTTCTTAAGGAATTGCATAATTATCTGAAGCGTAAACTACCTAACAAATCCTTCAAAGAGCAGCATGCCTATCGCGCAGAGTATTTTAGACTTTCTAATCTCATTTTACTGGAAATTATAGATCAAAAAATAGTGGCAAAGCGATCTCCTAGTATTGGATGGTTAGAAAAACTGTATTCAGAAAACAATCATTTCTTTTTGACTTTTCCACAAGTACAAGGCTTGAATAGTGCTTGGCAATGGTACAAAAATGGAGTTTCCATACCTGTACTGCGAAATAAAATACATCCGTATTACGGAACCTACTTTCCAACACGATTCGAGCATTTAGTTCTTTTTGATAATTGGTTGAAACGCTACAAAGGGCCAAAAAAAACAGCGATAGATGTTGGAGTAGGTAGCGGAGTTCTCTCTTTGCAAATGGTTCAACACGGTTTTCAAAAAGTCTATGCTACAGATACAAATCCTAATGCTATTATCGGATTAAAGGAATTTATGGGAACCACAAAGCTATCTCGGAAGATCGAATTGGATTTTGGAGATCTTTTTGGAAAATGGGAAAAGCAAACTGAGTTGATTGTATTTAATCCACCTTGGTTGCCAGGAACTTCTGACTTGGGAATTATGGATAATGCTATTTATTATGATGAAACCTTATTTCCAGATTTTTTTACTGCCGCCAAAAAAAGATTGTTGCCTAAAGGGAAGCTGGTACTTATTTTCTCAAATTTAGCGCAAATAACAAAAGTAACCACTGGTCATCCTATAGAGACAGAATTGGCTGAAGGAAACAGATTTCAATTGGAAAAGTGTTATAAAAAATCTGTAGGAGCGGCCTCTCAAAAAACTAAAAGAGATCCGCATTGGCGTACCTCAGAAGAAGTAGAGCTCTGGGTACTTACACATAGTTGAACCTAGTATAGGTTATCAAGTGTGCAACAGTCACCGTTGCTTATGATAAAAAGGAGACTCATTTTTTTAAAAAATGAGTCTCCCTTTTAAATTTCTCCTAAGTTTTAAGCAGTCATAACTTATTTACTACTCATAACGTCTATTTTTTTAATAGAAGGCTCTTCAGCTAGCAATTCAGGAGCGTTTTCCATTAATGCCTTAGCTATCTTTCCGTTGAGGTGGGCCTCTCTTCCCGATTCGTCTTCAAACGTATCAAATATTCCAAAGGTAGACTCATCAATTTGAAAGGAATACCAAGTTATAGTTTCCTTCTCTTCTCTTGCAAGATTTACCGCATTGGATAAGAATGCTTTCACATCATCTACTTTTTCCTTTTTAGCTTTCACTGTTATCAATAAGCCTAACTTTTTCATTTATTTTAATTTATATTATTACTTATTTCATAAATTTAAAGTAAATAATTCGCTTTTTCAGTTAATGTCTAAAGGTTTAATCTTTTTTTAAACTTAAGTGATCTAGAAAAGTTTTTAATTCTGAAAGTGAATTCTCGTCAATCCAATCTGTGTCGATTTTCAATTTGGTAGTTTCCGCCTCCACTATATAATCAGCGCCAATTTTTTTAATTCGTTTGATTTCACTTAGATGTATGGTCTTTGGAAATACATTGTTTTTTGAGATTATTGCGTCGGTTATTGTAAGATATTTTTTGTGTTTTTCAAAAAGATAAGTGGCAATGTATAAAATACCAAGCGATAGATATCCGTAATTAAAAATATTGGCTGCTTCAGTAAAAACGGCTGCTGCGCTTCCAAGAACTTACCATAAAATTCCAAAATATAAATTCTGGTTAAGTCTTTTTTTTGAATACTTAATTTCCATTGAATTGGCTGTTAGGGGTGTTTGATGAGTGAAGTCACAATACTAGCTATAATTTTTTTTTTGCGGGTATTTGGTGCATGGCATGTTCTGCAATAGCGGTTATGGATAAGGATGGATTTACTCCTGGATTTGCAGAAATCATAGACCCATCAATCACATAAAGGTTCTGATAATTAAAAACTTTATTGTCCTTATCGATTACTCCAGAGGAAGGATTCTTTCCCATCACGGCTCCCCCTAAAATATGGGCTGTAGAAGGAATACCCGCCAATGTTTCTAAAGAAAAAGAGGTACTCACTCCGTTTATCGCTTTGCGGTAAGCTTTAACCAGCTTTATAGATTCCGGAATAAAAGGTGTAGGAGCCTTTCCTGAACTAACGGTTGAAGTCATCTGCCCCAGAGCGTTCCGTTTAAATTTTAAGGTACTGTCCAGAGTTTGCATAAAAAGTAAAACCACTGTGTTCTTGGCCCAACCGTTCACAAAATAAATCTTGAAATAATCAACGGGATGTTTTAAGAACTTTATCAGAATTTTAAAAAGTCGCGATACTACATTCGATCCCGTTACGTATGGTAAGTGCGCTAGCTTCCAGGCATCGGAGCCTTCACCATATCTGCAAATTTCGAGATGACTGTTTTCATCGGTATCCAAGATACTTCCTATGGCTACCCCTTTCGAATAGTTTTTGTCTTTGTCCAGTCCGGTAACACTTACTAGGGTTTCATTGTTACTGCGGATATCTTCACCCAGTTTATCTGATAAATTAGGCAGGGATTTCTTTTTAAGCTTTAGCAGTAATTTTACCGTACCCAAAACGCCTCCTGAGAATATCACCCCTTTAGTTTTTAGTGTTTTGCGTTTGCTGAAGAATTTTGTACTGCTTTTTAAAGAGACATTATAACCTTGAGAACCGTCTTTAGTGACGATAGGTTGAACATCATAAACTTCATTTTCGGCCAGTATTTCTGCGCCGTTTTTTTGGGCGAAGTAGAGGTAGTTTTTATCGAGTGTGTTTTTTGCATTATGCCTGCAACCCGTCATACAGGCTCCGCAAAAATTACAACCCGAACGTTCTGGGCCTTGGCCATCGAAATAAGGATCTTTTTGGGTTTGACCTGGTTTTCCGAAAAATACGGCAACACGAGTTGGGGCAAATTTCTTTTGGATGTTTAAGTTTTCGGCTACCTTTTGGAGACCCAAATCTCCATCAAACAATTCTGGATTTTTTGTAGCTCCCAACATTCTTAAGGCTTCATCGTAATACGGCTTCAATTCAATTTCCCAATCGTTTAAGTCTTTCCAGCTTCCGGAATTGAAAAAAGCAGATTTAGGGGTTGGTAAGGTGTTGGCGTAAACCAAGGAGCCTCCTCCAACGCCAGTCCCAGAAATTACGGCGATGTGTTTGAAAACGGAAAGTTTCATAATACCAAAAAACCTTAAAAAGGGTATCCATAGCCACTTTCTAAAGTTCCAGTTGGTTTTGGGGAAATCTTTGGCTTCGTACCATTTGCCTTTCTCAATGACTAAAACCTTATATCCCTTTTCAGATAATCGCAAAGCACTAACCGAACCTCCAAAACCACTCCCTATGATTATATAATCGTATTCCATATTTTTTCCGTGAAGGATTTACTTAAACTCGATCTGTTTTTAAAGTTTTTCGCCAGGCTTTCTGGTGAGTACAAAGTAAATAACATATAGCCAGCTGAAAATACCGTGTAAAAAAGCTAATAAAACTGATTTATTCCTTTCCCAAGACGCTACAACAGCTAAAACTGTACCTAAACTTATTCCGCTACTTATTGCTGTGTTCCTTATTCCATTGCTAGATTCATGGCTATAACATTCTAAAGGAACAACAAATAGTAAGATTAGCATTAACCTAATTTTATTCATTTTGATTTTGAGTCGATTTTAGGGGTTTAAGATTCACTGTTTTAATACTACATATTTACTTAAGTCAGAGTTGAGTATGTCGTTCAACTCTTTTTCATTCCCTTTACGGGTTTCCGTAAATAACAAGCCAAAGGCAGGATATTTATCAAAGTCGAATGTTCTAGTGACTACTATGTGTTCCAAATCTTGCTTGAGCTTATCAAAGTCGAAATGAGAAATTTCTGAAGCTTGAAATCCCGACGTGTTGTTCAATAAAACAATGCTATAAATTTCTCCCTTATCCTTTTTAAAAACCGCGTCCCAATCTGGTTTTTTGTTTTCAATAAAGTAGTGGTAGGAATTAAATTTAAACGCATACCACGAAAGATCTCCAGTTGTACACCAGCCTCCAAAGCGTAGGGGGTTTATTTCTATGGGTTTTATGACGCCTTGCTCATTAATTCTGACCTCTAGATGTAGAGGGAAGTTTTTTAAATCTGCCTTTTTACCTATGGGTTTTAAAAAGGCTTCAAGAGGGTCTTTGTATTTGCGAATAATGCCTTGAGAGGTGGAGTAGACTCGGTCACTAACATCGGTGCTGGAAGAAAACTTATGGTGGAGAATATTTAAAATAACGACTTCTCCTTCAGCATTAAAGTAGGCATCTACGGCAAATTCTTCTCCTTCCAGATAGTCTTCAATGATAAAGGTAGACGCATCCATTACTTCTTTAGGGTAAATGCTTTTAAGATTTTCGTAGGTTAATTCTTTTTGAGCAGCAAACCAATCTGACTTGCTATGCACGATATGCACTCCAATACTAAAGAACCCCAAGGAAGGCTTAATCACAAAGGGCAGTTGTAAGTCATCGATATCTAGGGTTTGGATTTCATCTATTTTAATTTTCCTAAACAAGACATCTGGAAACAACTCTTGAGTGAGCTCTCTAAATTTAAGCTTGTCTTTAAACAGTTGGATCTGTTTAGGGAGTCGAGTAGCTTTTAGATGTTTGAAAACCCAGGCTAACGAATTCTCAGAATTGGTATAGACCAGAGGATTTAAAGTGTTTATAATTTGCTTCGCCGCTTCCTTTTCAGAAATCCAATTTAGAGAATCATCAGTAATTAAGGACTTCGCTTCTGGAGTAGAAACAATTTCAAAATCATACTCTTTAATCGTTTTGAGTAGAAAATCTGAAACGTAGGGGTGGTCTATCAATATCATTCTTTATCGAGTCTAGTATGTTTTTATGAGAGTCTTTTCAAAACCTAAATTTAGTAAATAGAATCAGAATCGGGAGTCTTCGAGGTTTTTAAAAGACTAGAATTAGAAATTAATTTTAAATAAAGTGTTTGCTTAGTATAGCTCATCTCCTATTTATTCAAGGGTTCAAGTTGCTTCACCCTAAGTAAAAAACAAAATTTTATTTTAATAACACAACCGCACCAATCCTTTTTGCGTAAGTAGTATTGAGACCTTAATTAATAATAAACAAAATCTCAAAAATCATGAAAAAAACAAAAATTTTAATGGCAGCAGCACTATTAGGTATTGCAACATTCGTTGCCATTGCAGCAGATCACATTGATGCACCCGCTGTAGCGGGTGGTACAAGTGATATCACAGATTTCTATGCCTTTAGAGGAGAAAACACATCAAACATCGCGTTTGTTGCCAGTGTACAAGGCTTATTATCGCCTGGAAACACTGCAGGAGCTTCATTTGACGAAAATGTAATGCTTGAAATCAACATTGATACTGACGGTGACAATGTAGAAGATCTGGTTATCCAGGCCATTCCTAGAGACGGCCAGATGTATTTCTTTGGACCTACTGCTCCAAGCCAAACAGGATTGAACACCAATTTTTCATCAACATCCACGACTAATGCTGGTGTAGTTGATATTACCAAATACGGAGAATCTGCAATTGTAAAAGAAACTGGTGGAATGAAATTCTTTGCAGGCCCAAGAGATGATCCTTTCTTTTTTGATTTTAACCAGTACACGGCTATTATCAATGGAGAAGCAGGTGGATTTAACAGCCCAGGAGATGACACCTTCGCAGGTTCCAACGTTTTATCTGTGGTTGTTGAAGTGCCAAAGTCCATGATTGGTGGATCTGGAACTATCAACACTTGGGTAGAATCTAAAAGAAAACAATAATTAACCTTTTTGAAGCCTAAGCGTTTCAAGGGTAATCCATTAATAATAAAAACAATTCACATGAAATTCAATAAAATAAAATTATTTGCTGTTGCGATCTTAGCTTCTATGACTGCTATCAATTGCAGTAGCGACGACGATCAAATAAATATGCCAACAGGACCAGACTTTTCTGGAACTTATATTCAGGAAGACCAAATGGCAAGACCAGCAATTAATACCGTATTTGTAAATGACGGTATGAAAGACGCTTTTAACTCGACAGTGCCTTCACAAATGGGTGCGATGTTTCAAGGACCATTTCAAACTAAACTAGAAGCCTTGAGCCCGGCTTACGATCCATCAAACCCAAGCGACGCCAATGCATTAGGATTTACAGCTGCTCAGTTTACAGGGGTTTTAGCTACAGATGTGCTTACGGTTTCTTTGGATGATCCAACAACGTTTTTCGATGGCACAAACATATTAACAGGTAGAGCTTTAGCCGATGATGTTATCGATGTAGAATTGATACTCATATTTGGAGGTGAAGAAGGATTGTCTAATCCAGAAAACCCAGGATTGGTAAGTGATAATGTAAGTTCTAATGACAAAGAATTTTTAACCTCTTTCCCTTACTTAGCTACACCTTGGTAAGATGATAAGTATAGTCTGGAATGAGGTCGCGAGGTCTCATTTCAGATTATTATTTAATGCCCAAAAAGCAAAAGGATAAGTCACTTCAAAAAAACAAACCATTATGCTTATTAAAAAAATACTCCCGGTTTTTAGTGTTCTTTTATCACTAGTAAGTTGTACCTCTAATCAAGTTACAAATGAAACAGATTACAGTCCATATCTTTCAACCAAGATAGACTCTTCAAAACTCTTAGAAGATGTGAATTTCTGGACAAATAGGATAGAGAAAAGTTCTAGCGCCTATACTTATTTGGTAAAACGTGCCAATGCACATACTAAAGTGTTTAGCACTACTGGAAATATCGACTACTTAATTAAAGCCGAACAGGATCTTATTGAAGCCAATAAAATTGTAAAGGATAGCGATGCAGGACTTTTGAAAAATCTTGCTTCCAATTACATTTCACAACACAGATTTAAAGAAGCTTTAGAATTACTTCTAAAAGCTAAAACCAATGGTGAGAACCTAAAGGGGACTAAGAAAATGCTATTCGATGTGCATTTAGAATTAGGGAACTACATCTATGCAGAATCCTACCTAAAAGACTTTAAAAATACTTCAGATTTCGATTATCTCATTCGATCTGCAAAATGGGAAGACCATATTGGAAACCTAGAGGGTGCTATTCTACAGATGGAAAAAGCAACTGCTATTGCAGAATCTTCAAACTTAAAAGGCATAAAGCAATGGGCTTATACCAACCTAGCAGACTTCTATGGTCATGCAGGTGAAATTGATAAATCCTACACCTATTTTCTTAAAGCACTGGCCCTAGACCCAGACGATGCTTACGCTAAGAAAGGAATTGCTTGGATTATATATTCTCACGAAAAGAATCCAAAAGAAGCCTTAAGTATACTCAATCATGTAACGTCCTACTATAACTCACCAGATTATGACCTTTTGAAAGCTGAAATCGCTGAGTATACAAACGATGGAGATTTAAAATCAAAAGCCCTAGCGTCGTATACAAATGCAGTGAAAAATGCACAGTATGGCGAAATGTATAATAAATATAACGTCGCCTTATATTCTGAAGATTTAAGTCAACCAGAATTAGCACTAGAAATCGCCAAGCGCGAAATAGAAAATAGACCAACACCTCAGTCTTACGATCTATTAGCTTGGAGTTACTTTAAAACTGGTGATGTGAAAAAAGCAAATGACATTATAGAAGCTCATGTGGAAGGACAGACGTCTGAGCCAGATGTATTATATCACATTGCAGAAATTTATAAAGCTGCAGGTAAAACCGATAAGGTTGCCCCTATAAAAGAGGAATTAATAGGTAGTTTATATGAGTTGGGACCAACCATGGCTACTAAAATAAATCAACTATAGTCATGAGTAAGCGGATTTTAGTAGCTTTCATAGTGGTTTTTTTTTCATTTATGACTTACGCCCAAGAAGTAAAAGGGATTGTTGTGAATGAGCTTAACCAGCCGTTAGAAGATGTTTATGTGTATAATATCAATTCAGAAAGTCATACCCATACTTCAGAGAATGGAGTGTTTGTAAGTACGAATACTAAAATAGCAGATTCTATTAGAGTTCGTCTTTTGGGTTACAAAACCAGAACGATTCAAGTTGAAAACACCACAGATTTTAAAATCATATTAGAAGAAAAAACCTTTCAATTGGATGAAATGGTGATAACGGAAGAATTAAACACTGTCAGTACCATTTCGAGATTAGACTTGAAGGTGACTCCCGTAAATTCATCTCAAGAAGTCTTACGAAAAGTGCCAGGTCTTTTTATTGGCCAGCATGCTGGTGGCGGAAAAGCAGAACAGATTTTTCTTCGTGGTTTTGATGTCGACCATGGGACAGATGTTTCTATTTCAGTAGATGGTATGCCAGTAAATATGGTATCTCATGCCCATGGACAAGGGTATAGCGATTTACACTTTGTTATCCCAGAAACCATCAATAAAATTGATTTTGGTAAAGGAGGATACTACGCTCAGGAAGGTGATTTTAACACGGCAGGTTATGTCAATTTTGAAACCAAAGATTATTTAAAAGAAAGTTGCATATCAGCGTCGGCAGGTCAGTTCAATACCCTTAGAACGGTTGGTTTATTCGACCTTTTAGAAAACACTAAAAACCAGAATGCTTATGTAGCTTTAGAATATATAGCGACAGATGGCCCTTTTGAATCTCCACAGAATTTCAACCGCTTAAATTTATTTGGAAAGTACGTCATGTACTCTCCAGAAAACGATAAGCTTACCTTAACAGCATCACATTTTACAAGTCGCTGGGACGCGTCGGGGCAAATCCCACAGCGTGAAGTCGATAACGGCAACATGACACGTTTTGGCGCGATAGACGATACTGAAGGAGGTGAAACCGAGCGTACTAACTTCAATGTAACGTTCGATAACTACATTTCAGACGATACCAAACTGAGTGCCAATGCTTTTTACTCGCATTATGCTTTTGAATTGTACTCAAATTTTACATTCTTTCTGGAAGATCCTGTGAATGGAGATCAGATTAAACAGAAAGAAGATAGGACTATTTTTGGTGTCAATGCAGCGATTACTCATACTACAGATTTAGGAGGAATCGAATTGAATCTAAGCTCTGGTTTTGGGGTAAGACATGATGTAGTTGATGATGTAGAATTATCTAGAACCTTGAATAGACGAACAACACTCGAGAACATTCAATTGGGAGATATTAATCAGACCAATATCGATGCTTTTGTAAATGCTGAATTTGAGATTGGTAAGGTTAAGATTGCACCAGCTTTGCGTGTAGATTATTTTAAGTTTTTATACAATGATGCTTTACAAACCAACTACGAAACACTCTCTGAGACAAAAGCTATTTTAAGTCCAAAACTAAATTTCTTTTATAACGCTAAAGACAATTTACAGCTGTATTTAAAATCTGGACTCGGCTTCCATTCCAATGATACTAGAGTAGTGGTTGCCAACGGCGGAGAAGATATTTTACCGCGATCTTATGGTGCCGACTTTGGAAGCGTTTGGAAACCATTTCCAAAACTCGTCGTCAATTCAGCACTTTGGTATTTATTTTTAGAGCAAGAGTTTGTCTATGTAGGCGATGCTGGCATTGTAGAGCCTAGCGGGAAAACAAGACGTTATGGATTGGATTTGGGGTTGAGGTATCAACTTACAGATTGGTTGTTTTTAGACTCTGATGCCACATTTACGAATGCTAGAAGCACAGAAAAGCCAAGTGGTAAAAACTATATTCCTTTAGCTCCAGATTTTACGTTCACAGGTGGATTATCAGTTAATAATTTGGATGGTTTTTCTGGCGGAATACGACTCAGGTATTTGGATGATAGACCGGCCAATGAAGATAATTCCATAGTTGCAGAAGGTTACTTTGTCACCGATTTTAATGTGAATTATGACTTTAAGGCTATAACCTTAGGATTGGCTATAGAAAATGTACTTGATGTAGACTGGAATGAAACACAGTTTGCAACAGAATCGAGGTTGCGGAATGAGACACGACCTGTAGAAGAAATACACTTTACACCAGGAACACCCTTTTTTATAAAAGCAACGGTGACTTACACGTTTTGAAGTCCTTTATATCTTTTCTGGGGTATCGACGGTAAAATCTGACTTTACCTCGCCAGTATGTTTTGTGGTTTTAGGCTCAAATAGAAGAATCCATACTTCCTCTTTAGCAAAAGGCCTATGTTCTTCTCCCTTTGGAACTACTATAAGCTCGCCTTCGTTCACTTCTACTTTTCTATTTCGAAACTCCATCACCAATTTTCCCTTAAGGACATAGAAGAGCTCATCCTCATTTTTATGATCGTGCCACACAAACTCTCCCTGGATCTTGGCAAGCTTCACTTGCTGTCCATTCAATTCTGCGATGACTTTTGGGGTCCAGAGTTCATCGATTAGCTCCAGTTTGTCCTTTATGTTGATGGCTTCTATCATTTGTTTTTAAATTTAAATCTCTAAAAAAACCTTTGAATTGGTAATACAAATCTAATTTTTTAAAAATAATCTCACTCCTATACATAGAGTATCGATATACAATCGGACCAGTTAACCTAGAGGGATAGGGGTCTTCATTTTAGGTCTTTTCACCAGTGTCTCTTTAACTAAAAACCCCAGCATTTTTATCTAAAAATGCTGGGGTTTTCTATACTTCACTTGATTTATAACTTGACCTCTTCAAGACTTTCCTCTTCTTTCTTTTCGTAGTTAAAAATATAATCAATATCCAATTCTTTAACCGTACCTAGTTTACCAAGTGCTTCAAAATCTAAATCCTTTTTGTTGCCCATCACTGCTACATTATAGTCTTGTCCTTTAATGTTTTCGTTAAAGAACGTTTTCAGGTCATCAAATGTCATATTTTCAATGGTCTGGTACATTTCCTCTCGGTAATCATTGGTTATCCCTCTTTTCTTCAAACCTTCATAGGTCCAGAAAATATCTGACTTTGTAATGCGTTCAGCGGCAATCTGCTTTAAGGTAGCTTCTTTAGCTTGATTGAATTGTTCTTGCGCTTCTGGCATATCGTTCATCAATTCCATCATAGCATTTACCGCTTGTTCTAGCTTGTTGGCTTGTGTTCCAACATAGGCCATGGTGTAATCTGGTTCTCCTTCTTCCGAAGCCATGCTATAACTGGCAAAGGCAGAGTAAGCCAAGGATTTGGATTCTCTAATCTCTTGAAAAACAATGGAGGATAAACCGCTTCCAAAGTAGGTGTTAAATAGTCTTGCAGCGGCCATTTTTTTATCATCAAATTCATCGCCTTTAGATAGCAATAAGATTTCGCTTTGTACCATATCGTAGTCCACAAAATATACATTACCCCCTGTATCTACATTTTGGTATTCCATTTTTTCAGGATAATCCATCAAAGTTTCAGGAACTTCATGGTGCTTGTCTAAGGAAGCAACAGCAGCGTCAACATCGTTTCCGTAATAAAATATGCGCTGTTTGTACGCCCGCATTTCTTTTATTTTAGCTACCAGCTCAGCAGGTTTAAACGCTTTTAATTCTTCTTCAGAATAGATATTTCTCAATCTAGAATCTTCACCATACTGTGCATAGTTCATCATTCCATTATAAAATATATTTCCTTTTTGAGTTTTACCATCTTGTCTTTGTTTCAGAATACTCTCTACATATTTATCATAGCTTTCTTGATTGGGCTGTGCATTGTTCCAAAGGTTTTCTAATAGGGCTAAACCTGCATCAAGATTTTCTTTTAAGCCAGAAATACTCATGTATGTTTTATCATTCGATGAAAAGATATTATAGCTTATCCCAATTTTATAAAATTCTTGTTTTAGCTCTTCTGGTGTGTATTTATCTGTCCCTAGATAGTCTAAATATCCCGCAGCAAGCGACACCATTCTGTCGTGATCTTGTCCCATATCGAAAATGATATTCAAATTAAAAATATCATTGTTTGGGTTTTTAATGTAGGAAACTTCAATATTGTTATCGGTTTCCGTAGCCTTAATAGCCGTTTTATAGTCTATATATTGTGGCTCTAAACTTGGAGATCCAACCTTATTGAACTCCTTCAAAAAAGCAGATTCTTTATCTCGGTTTAGTTCTATTGGAGTAATGCCAGGGTTTTCAACTTTTACTATAGAAGAATCTTCTCCTTTTAACTTATGTACTTCTACATAATTGTTTCCGTAAAATTCGTTGGCAAACTTCACGATATCTTCTTTGCTGATTTCTTTCATTCTGTCTAGCATTTCCAATCTGCTATTCCAGTCCTGAAAGCCAATAAATGCGTCCAAATAAGCGTAAGCTGTAGAAGAAGCATCTTCATATTGTCTGATCTGTGATAATCTTAAGTCGTTAACAACAGCATCGAGAAGCCAATCTTCGAATTCGCCTTTCTTAATTTTTTCTACTTGCTCAAGGAGTAAATCTTTGACTTCATCCAAACTTTGATTTTCTTTTGGGCTTCCATAAAGTAAATGGAATCCATAGTCATTGTCGAAATTGGTGAAGGAAGAGGCGTTTTGTACGACTTGCTTCTGATTTAAATTCAAATCGATAAGCCCAGCTTGAGAATTGGCTAACATATAATCTACAAGTGTAAGTAAAACCTCTTGCTCAGAGCCTTTACCTTCAGATCTGAAGGCTAAATAAATAGACTCCGATGTGGGGCCATAGACTTCTTTTTTCACGGGTTCGGTGATGGGATCCAATTCTGGAAATGTAGGATGAGCTATTTCTTTACGTTCGTAATCGCCAAAAGCATCATTCACTTTTTGGATGGTAGCCTCAAAGTCTAAGTCTCCTACCAAAATCACCGCCATATTATTAGGGACATAATACTTATCAAAATAAGCATTAATAGCTTCCATCGATGGATTTTTTAAGTGTTCAGAAATTCCAATTGTAGATTGAGTTCCGTAAGGATGTGTAGGAAAGAGTCCTTCTAGAGTGGCGAAGTATTGCTTTCTGCCGTCGTTATCTTGACCTCTGTTGAATTCTTCATAAACAGCTTCCAACTCGGTGTGAAACAAACGTAAAACCAATTTGCTAAAACGCTCGCTTTCTACGGTTAACCATTTGTCCAACTCATTAGATGGTATTTTGTTGACATAAACCGTTTGCTCGTTCGATGTAAAAGCATTGGTTCCCTCAGCGCCTAAAGAGTTCACCATTTTATCATATTCATTGGCTATTGCCAATTTTGAAGCTTCAAATGAAACGGAATCTATTTGTTTGTAGATCGCTTTTTTCTTTTCAGGATCTTGTTCGGTTTTATGGGCTTCGTACAAGTCAGAAATTTCTGTAAGCAATTTAGATTCAGCTTCATAATCTGAAGTGCCTATGTCGTCCGTTCCTTTAAAGACCATGTGTTCTAGGTAATGGGCAAGTCCAGTATTATCTGCGGGGTCGTAAGTAGATCCCGCTCTTACAGCTATTAAGGTTTGAATTTTGGGATCTTCTTCATTCTTTCCTAGGTAGACCTTTAAACCATTATCTAAGGTGTAAAGTCTTAAGCCTGAAGGGTCATTTTCTGCCATTTCATAACTAAAACCATTGGCGTCTTCTTGCGTTGTAATTAAATAGCCTTCTTCTGTTGAATTTTGTGTACAACTACTTAAAAGGGCAAGGCTAAAAATGAAAACATACTGTTTAACATATTTCATAAGATGGGTTGTTAGGATTAATGCGATAAATATAGTTTGTATTCCACAAATAAATACTTTCTTTTTTGAAATTATTTTAAGGTTTAACCTTGTAGTCTACTGAATACGAGAGTCTAGTCTTATGTCATTGGTCATAAAGGTACTGTTCCCAAGGGATTCTTACCCCTTAATGAGATACACAAAGGGTACAGATAAAGTGCTACTCATGCTAGAACAAAAGAGCCACATAAATGCTTATCTCGTGCTTAAAGCTTTTACATTTTCTTTTAATTCTGTACTAAATTTTATGGTGTCTGTTTCTGGAAAAACATAAAACAGTTTTAAATCATTTTCAGAACATAGTCTTTTTTCGCTTATCACGCTCAAGGTTTTTTCCTAAAGTCTCAACTCCTCCAAAAAACGTTACAGACTCTTTATGGTGTTTTCCTTGATACTCAATGCCGATATTTAAATTTGGTATAAAGATGTCTTAATGTCGATGACCTAGCCACTTTGGATTTCGGTGGTGTATTACTTCATGTTAAGATCATGTCATATAAAGCCTAGTCGAGTAAAACGCTTATCGATAGAGTATTTGTTGGTTTTACTCATTTTTATTCTGTTTTATCAAACCCATCGTTTCAAGTGTCTTGTGCCAATAATAAAAAGAGGATTTATCAGGTTGTTTTTTTAATCGGTTTAAGAAATTCCAATCTTTATTTTCAATACTTAGTGCCTTTAAATCTTGTCCTTTGTAATATTCTATTGGCGATAATTCTTTGTGTAATAGTTTTGTTGCCAAATAAGCTATGCGAGCAGATGCAGGAATAGCATCATCTATTCTAAAACTGCCAACCATCAAAAAACCTGTGCCAAAAGCTCGAATACCTTTTTGTAATTCTGTAAAATTTGTTTTTTCATCAGGTGTACCTCCTCCTCTTTTTGCGAGAATCAGGCATGTATCTATAGTGTCTAGTAGTACTTTTTCAGGAGTTAAATCTAATGTTGCAGTTTTACGATACTCAATTTCTTGTATCGCAAAGACTTCAAAACTTTGAGATACAGTTTCAATGTTTTCTATTCGTTCGAAGAGTTTGCTTAAATCGAATAACTGTTTGCAAATCTCCATAGAGAATGCCTGTTGATCCCTTCCCTTAAAATAGGGTATGCCAACAGTGTTTGGCGCAAAAGCTGTAAGCTTATCTCCTGTAATTGCATCTACAGTTGGTAGTTTGATCTTTGTTTCTCCCCCCATTTCAACCCATTTGTTTTGAATAGGCTTTTCTATTATTTCTGGATAAATAGACTCTTCAATTAATACATCCAATAAAATAGTTCCAGAATATCTCCCTTTTGTTACGGAATCAAAGGCAAAAGAATAATGTGCTTTAGGAACACCTGGTATATAACTACGGTGTTTATCCAGTTCAAATGATTTGAAATTAGAAGAATCAATAACTTTGCTCAATATTTTTTCTAGGGTTTCTCTATCGGTATTGCAAATGATGTCAATATCAATGGAGAATCTATTATACTCTTCCAGTAGCAGCACCAAACTAGTCCCTCCTTTAAATACAAAATCAAGTCCGTTAGCTTTAATGCGTTCCAATAGGTGAAGTGCATAAATCATTTTTTCAAGAATAATCTTATCGATTCTTTTATGTTCTGTTTGTTTTTTGAAAGTAGTTAACCATTCTTCTGTAAAACAATGCTCTTTTATCATTCGATTATGTCTTTTACAAGATGATACATATGGTTGTTCATAAATTGCTTGATGTCTTGTTCCTGGTCTCTTCGTTTAGCGTAACTGAATAATTTGGTATAATTGAGCGTGTAATTTTTTAAAACATTTTCGTAAATGTGGATTAATTCAGCTCCCTGATAGAAATAGAATAGTTTTTTTTCTGTGAAAAGATCTACTAGTATTTTTTCAAGTAGGGGAGTGTATATTTCAAATTTCTTTTCCTTCCTTTTTGAAATTGGTGACCTTGTGATGAGTTTTTTTATAATAACAGGATTTTGACTTTCGGACATATAAAAATCAATGATTTTTTTATCAGGATTCAAATAGAAGTTAGATCGAAAAGTATCTTTTAGCTCGTGGTAGAGCGATTCTATAAAGTCTTTTTCAATTTCAATAACAATTAGTTTTTTACTTGATTGATGTTGTGAGAATTCGTTAATCCAATCGGTGTCCCACAGGCAATATTTTACTTCTCCAAATCTCTCTGAAATTACTTTGGCAAATTTCAAAAGCTCTCCAGAAATCTCAGGCTTATACTTGGGCTTGTATGAAATAGTATAATAACCTCTTTGAATAGATTTTATGATGTTCTTATTCTTAAGGTCATAAATCCTCCATCCTAAGGTGCCTTCTTTCAGGCTAGGTTCGAAATTTTTAAAAAAGTCAAACAATTCTTCTCTCGAAAAAGAATTTCTATCCTTAAATTCTACAATGAGTTTATCTTCAATTATTTTAGCCATCTCAGATCAAATTTATACCAAATATATAAAAAATCGGCAAATATTTGATAACAAAAATACGCCAGTAAAAATAATAATTGGCAAATATTGGATATATATATGGAGGAAAAAAATCTTTTGCTCTTAAAAGCTTTAATTTGCCTTGTTGTTAACAGAAGCCATGTTAAGAATTCAGATCATGTCATATAAAGCCTAGTCGAATAAAACTTTAGTACGTAGTCTGTTTATTGCATAGTACAGACCTCAAACAGTTCTTAAAAACTGCCGGGTTCCTCCTTTTCTTACTAAAAATCACTAATTTTAATAGAAATCAAAAAAAGAGTTGTCTTATGAAAAAAATTATAGGTTTACTCATATTCTGCTTTACAGTTACTTTAATTGCACAGAGTACAAGCTCAGTAGACTCCTATACCTATAAAGAAGGAGATCGCAATGGCACTGGTAAATGGTATATGGGAAGAGAAATTGCTTATGTGATGGGTTTTCAAGGGATGAGCTGGCTAGAGCGTCCTGAACGCGAAAAGGAAGAGAACACGGCAAAATTGTTACAAAACATGAACATCACCTCAGGGGACAAAATTGCAGATATTGGAGCAGGGTCGGGGTATCATGTGTTTAAAATGTCTTCAATAGCCAAAGATGTATTCGTTTACGCGGTCGATATTCAAGATGAAATGCTAGCAGAAATGAACGAACGGATTACCGATAACAAGATCGATAATGTGACGCTTGTTAAAGGAGGTGAAAAGAGTGTCAATTTACCTGAAAATTCGGTTGATAAAATACTTATGGTAGATGTCTACCACGAGTTTAGTTACCCAATAGAAATGCTAGCTTCCATAAAAAATGCCTTGCGATCAGATGGTAAAATTTATTTAATCGAGTATAGGGCCGAAGATCCCCGTGTACCTATTAAAGAGGTTCATAAAATGAGCGAAAAGCAGGCGGTTAAGGAATTTGAAGCTGCAGGTTTTAAGTTAGAAAAAAATAAAGGAAATCTTCCGTGGCAACATTGTATGGTATTCGTGAAGTCATAAACTTCTCAGGCTAGATTTGCTTGGTGTTTCTCAATAAAAAATCCGGTGCTTACACCTTATATTAAGGTGAATCTATCACAATGTTTTAATCTCTATTGGGTTTAATTCCCCGAGACTTGCCTCGTGTTTTGATGAAGTTTTGAAAACGGATGCTTTGCATCAAAAATAATTACCGTAACTAAGGCTATGCTAATTATTTTTAACTTCAATTAATCAAAAAACCTGTGCTGAGCTACGTCGTATTATAATTCAATTTATTCATACGACATTAAAAATTTAATTTGGTTTTACTTTAAGGTGAATCTATCACAATGTTTTAATCTCTATTGGGTTTAATTCCCCGGGACTTGCCTTGTGTTTTGATGAAGGTTTGAAAACGGATGGTTTTCATCAATCAAAAAAAAGCCCTCTAAATGCCTCGTGGGATTGCCCCGAGGACTCTTCTATTTATTTTTTAATGCTTACAAATGTCTATCGTATTTTTTATAAGGTCAATGTTCATTTTGAGTTTCGAAACCGTAAAGCTTCAAAAACTCGTTATATTCCTGCTGAAAGCTTTTCTTTTGATGGTGATGTTTTTGATGTATTGATAAACTTTTTCAACAACAGATTCTGAAACGGAATAAGAAGCAAATCCTGTTTGCCAGGCAAATTTTTCTGAAATCAAATTATTTTGATTGATCCAATGTGAGCTACTCCCCTTGATTTGTTTAATTAGTTCTGAAATCGATTTTTGAGAATTCAATAAAAATAAGCAATGAATGTGGTCTGGCATCCCATTAATGAGCCTAGCTGGACAGCCTTTTTCACGCAACTGCTCTGAAATAAATTGATAAACCTTTTGCTCTATTGAACTTGAAATTAACGGTATTCTTCCTTTCGTTGACCATATGGCATGTATCCATATTTTATTGTATGAGTGTGGCATATTAGTTAATTTTAAAACCGTTAAAACGGTTATGCTTTCCTTGCATTCTTTCAGCCCACGGTTTAAACCGTGGGTTATATATTTTGAAAATATGGATTTAATGGTTTTAACCATTTTATATCCTATCCTAAAAATACATCTTTTTTTAAAAGCCCACGGTTTAAACCCTGGGCTATGTGTAGGCCCGAAATTGTACCTCATAAACGCTTATTCACTTTTTTTTCATAACTTTATTGGTAATGTTTGATCAGTTTTGACACAATAATTTAATGAGAATGCTATGAAAAATAATGATAACCCAGAAGATTCAGGTAAATGTCCATTTCGAGGTACTCGAATAGGTGGAGCAGCTGGAACTCCTCCTCAGATTGATGACTGGTGGCCCAACCGCCTACAAGTGGAGTTGCTGCACCAAGACCAGCCTGCAGCCAATCCCATGAGTGACGAGAACTATAAAGAAGCTTTTAATAAAATTGATTTTCAGCAATTGAAACAAGATATTAAGGCTTTACTAGTAGATTCAAAAGAATGGTGGCCGGCAGATTATAAAAATTACGGTCCGCAAATGGTTCGTATGACCTGGCACGCAGCTGGGACGTATCGTATCGCCGATGGTCGAGGTGGTGCAGGACAAGCTATGCAGCGTTTTGCCCCTATTAATTCCTGGTGGGACAATGGAAATACCGATAAATCACGTCGATTGCTATGGCCTATTAAACAAAAATATGGGGCAGCACTTTCGTGGGCAGACCTCATGGTTTTGACCGGTAATTGTGCCTTAGAAATAATGAATTTCCCTACCTATGGTTTTGGAGGTGGCCGTCGTGATGCTTGGGAACCGGACCGCAGTACCTACTGGGGGCCAGAATTCTGGGATGGCAAACCCTTCAAGGAATCAAAAGTTGGAGAATACTCCGACGGTCATCCCGATAAGATGGTGACCCAAACGCTCCGCTGGAAAGGTGAACCATCGGACGAGAATCGAGATCTTGAGAATCCGCTTGGTGCTACCCATCAGGCATTAATTTATGTAAATCCAGAAGGTCCTGGAGGGAATGGAAAACCCTTGGATTCTGCGCGAGCAATTCGGGAATCCTTTAAGCGTATGGCGATGGATGATGAAGAAACGGTAGCTTTAATTGCGGGTGGACATGCCTTCGGGAAGAGTCACGGTATGGTGACTGCCGATAAGATAGGCCCAGCACCAGAAGCAGCACCCCTTCAGGCCATGGGTATGGGCTGGCAGAACCCAGAAGGTACGGGATTTGGCCAGTACACAATGACCAATGGGATTGAGGGGTCATGGACACCCAATCCTACTCAATGGGACAATGACTACTTGATTAACCTGTTTAAATTTGAATGGAAGAATAAAGAAAGTCTTGCTGGAGCCATCCAATGGACTCCAGTAGATTCTAATGCTCCAAAAACTCCAGACGCACATCGAGAAGGAATGATGGACGATTTGATGATGATGACGTCTGATATCGCTTTAAAGGCAGATCCAGAATATCGTAAAGTATGTGAGAAATTCTTAAATGACTTTGATTATTTCACAGTAGCCTTTTCAAAAGCTTGGTACAAATTAACGCATAGAGATATGGGGCCAAAAGATCGCTATTTGGGTCCTGAAGTACCAAAAGAGGATTTGTTGTGGCAAGATCCAGTTCCAGCTTGTCATCATGAATTGGTGAACGATACTGATATAGCCGTTTTGAAAAACCAGATTTTAAGCAGTGGTTTAAGCGTATCCGCTTTAGTATCTGCAGCATGGTCCTCAGCAGCCGTGTATCGCCATTCCGACAAAAGAGGGGGTGCCAATGGAGCGCGTATAGCTCTGGAACCTCAGAACAATTGGGAAATGAATCGACCTTCTGAGCTTAATAAGGTGCTTAACACGCTTAGAACAATTCAAAGTGATTTCAATGCTAGTCAATCTGGTAACAAGGAAGTTTCTCTAGCCGATTTAGTGGTTCTAGGGGGTTGTGCTGCTATTGAAAAGGCAGCTAAAGATGCAGGTACCCCCATTTCAGTGCCATTCACTCCAGGCCGAACGGACACAACTCAAGAACTCACCGATGTAGAAAGTTTCGATTGGTTGAAGCCTGTTTCAGACGGATTCAAAAACTACCACAATGATAAAATAGGATACAATGTACCCTCAGAACGTATATTTCTGGACCGTGCCCAATTATTGACATTGAATGCACCAGAATGGACGGTTTTGGTAGGCGGCCTGCGGGTATTGGACCAAAATTACGATTATGCCAAACACGGAGTATTTACCCAACGCCCTGGTGAACTGTCTAACGATTTCTTTCGGGTGCTCACCAGTATGGACTATGAGTGGGTTCCCCAAGGTGAAAACGAAATGCTGTTCAATGTCAACGACCGTAAAAGTGGAGCTACAAAATACACGGCTACCCGCTGCGATTTAATTTTTGGTTCCAATGCTCAGCTGCGTAACGTCGCTGAAGTTTATGGCGCTGATGATGGGCAAGAGCGATTTGTAAAAGATTTCGTTGCAGCCTGGGATAAAGTAATGATGCTGGACCGTTACGACGTTAAGGACGATTAAAATATCTAAAAAAGAAAGCCATGTAAATGATAGCTATCAATCGAGCTTCAGACAATAGTTAGACACAAGATTATCGACAGGAGTTAATGATTTTTAACAATTAAAAACATTCAAAATGAAAAGATTAGAAAATAAGGTAGCTATTATAACAGGTGGATCAGGAGAAATAGGATTTACAACTGCAAAAAACTTGGTCATTGAAGGAGCTAAGGTTTTGCTGGTCGACATAGATGAGGATAGCCTTAAGGAAAAAGAAAAAGAGGCCAAAGAAAACAACTATGATATGTCCTACGTCGTTGCAGATGTAACAAATCCCGAAGATGTAGAAAGATACGTTAAAACTGCAATTGACCGGTATGGTAAAATTGATTTGTTCTTTAATAATGCAGGAATTGAAGGGGTTGTAAAACCTATTCATGAATATCCTGTAGATGTGTTTGACAAAGTGATTGCGGTGAATATAAAGGGTATTTTTCTGGGGATGAAATATGTCATTCCAAAAATTGAAGATGGGGGGAGCATTGTCATTACATCCTCTGTTGCAGGCTTAACAGGTACGGCAGGTATGGTGGCTTACAATACTACCAAGCATGCCAATATAGGAATTATGCGTGTTGCTGCTAAAGAATTAGGAGATCGAAAAGTACGAGTAAATACTGTACATCCTGGTGTAGTGGATAGTCGGATGATGAGATCTCTTGAAGATGGAATAAATCCAGGAAAAGGGGATGAAGTGAAAGATCAATTTGTAAAAATGATTCCTTTGGGCCGCTACGCAGAACCAAAAGATGTGAGTGATATGGTTACATTTCTTTTTTCAGACGAAAGTAGGTATGTGCACGGAAGTCAATTTGTGGTTGATGGCGGGTTTACAGAGCAGTAACTATAATTTATGAATTAGACACTTGCAGAATCATGGATACATGTTAACCTAAAAACCACCAACACATGAGCTTAGCTACTAAGTGGAACGAGGTCAAATTATTCCTTTGCTCCACTTTTTTTTTAAAAAAAGAGGATGTAAAAATTACAGAAAAGCTATTGACTTTGAATCAAGAAAAGAGATAAAAAGGGTCAACCATTTTTAGGACGGGACACTTTACTCCACAAAAAAACCCTTGCTTATCGCAAAGGTTTTCCACTGTGTGGTCCAACTTGGGGCTCACTTCGATCCCGATGATTATCGGGGCTCGTCCAAGATTTGCTTCGCTTTGCTCCACAAAAAAACCCTTGCTTATCGCAAAGGTTTTCCGCTGTGTGGTCCCACTTGGGGCTCCCTTCGATCCCGATGATTATCGGGGCTCAGGGTAAACTTCTCGTCCAAGATTTGCTTCGCTTTGCTCCACAAAAAAACCCTTGCTTATCGCAAAGGTTTTCCACTGTGTGGTCCCACTTGGACTCGAACCAAGGGCCACCTGATTATGAGACTTTAAGAAAGGCAAAGATTCAACTTATACTAAACTTAAATTATTGATAATCAGTATTTTAATAAATTTTACTTTCATTTAGTTTTAAATATCATCAAAAAAAATAGGCAAATGGCTTGCAATTTTTTTATGTAAATTAGAGCTATGAACACGCATTTTAATCTTTTATTAGACACACGAAGAAAGAGAAAAGATAACACTTTTCCTATTATTTTTCGATTGATTCATTTAGGAAAGTCGACTTCTATTGCTACAGGATATTATGTTGAGAAACGTTATTGGGATACAGCAAAAAAGGAAGTCAAAAATTCTTATCCAGATACGTTTTCTGTTGCCCGTCTAAATACTGTGCTCTTAAAAGAAAGAGCCAGAGCGAATGATATTCTGAATAAGCTTGCTGATCAAAGGAAACTTAGGTTTCTGTCTTTAAAAGAATTACGGGACAAAATTACGACCAAAGCAGTTTATGATTCTTTTTTTGATTTTGGCGAACAACTCGTGGAAGAATTGAAAGCTTTGGATAGAGTGGGTACTGCAAAATCATATCAGGTTACACTTAGTGTTTTAAAAGGGTTTACTAATGGAGTGGATTTAAAATTCAATGAGGTTAATTTAGATTTACTAGAACGCTTCCATAAATACCATATGGATAAAAAAGGCAATTCGCTAAATGGTTTATCCTGCTATATGCGTAATATTCGTGCGCTTTTTAATCGAGGTATAAAAGCGGGAATCATAGAACAAGAGGCTTATCCTTTTATTCACTATCAAATCAAAACTGAACCAACGGCAAAACGAGCTTTAGATATCACTGGAATCCGCAAAATTGTCAATCTAGAATTAAGTAAGAGTGATCCATTGTACAATTATAGAAACTACTTTTTAATTTCTTATATGCTTTATGGGATCCCTTTTATTGATTTAGCATTTCTCAAATTAAGAGATATCCAGGATGGAAGACTTAAATACAAACGAAAAAAAACAGCTAAGCAATACAACATAAAGCTCACCGATCAAGTTGTAGAATTGCTTTCGAATTATACTGAAGGTAAGGGGCCAGATGATTTCATATTTCCTTTTATTCACCGTAAAAGTTTAGATCACCAGTATAAAGACTTACATAGAGCGCGTCGATTGTATAATTTAGGCTTACGCGAAATAGCTAAAAAATGCCAGATTCAACAACAGCTGACAGCCTATGTTGCTAGACATAGTTTTGCTACTCAAGCCATGCTCCAGGATGTGCCTTTGCAAGCTATATCCGAAATGTTAGGTCATACCAGTTTAACAACAACTCAGATTTATTTAAAGTCCTTGCCAAGTAATATTTTAGATGATTATAATGAGAAAATTGTCATGATTTGATAAACTTTAAATTATCTAATTTTTGCGACAACAGTTGTGTATATTTTAAACAATTAATCTAAGTGGAGTTAATCAATAAATACAAAAGAACTATACAAGGTCTACCTTTGTGTATCTAGATACACAAAGGTAGACCTTGTACTATCACTCTCCAAATTAATAATTCGTCCAGTTTATTAATTAAAAAACTGGACATTTTTATATATTTGTAAAAATAAAAAGTCTTTGAAAGTCACTGAATCTATTAGAAATACGATAGAACGATTCCAAAAGGGATATGTCTTCACCTACGAGGACTTTGATGTTGATGTGAGTAAAAAGGAAGCTATCATCAAAGCTTTAAATCGTATGGTAAATTCAGGAAAAATTGAAAAATTATCAAAGGGTAAGTATTTCAAACCTGAACAAACACCTTTTGGGAGGCTTCAGCCTAGCCAGGAACAAATAGTTAAAGACCTATTGTATGATGATAGTAAAGTAATTGGATACCTTACTGGTCTTAGTATTTACAATAAGTTAGGGTTAACGACACAGGTTAGTAATATTATACAGATAGGTAAAAATCAAACACGTCCAAAGTTCAAACGAGAACGCTATACGATCCTATTTGTGAAACAAAAAAATACAATTACTAAAAGAAATATCCCATTGCTTCAGATTTTGGATTCAATTAAATATGTAAAAAAAATACCCGATACTTCTGTAAAAGCATCTTGTTTAAGATTTTTAGAAATCATTAAAAGTTTGAATTTGGAAGATATGAAAGAGTTAATCCGACTGTCGTTTAAATATTCACCATCTACAAGAGCTTTATTAGGGGCACTGTTGGATGAAATAGAAGAAAAATCGCTAACAACCGCCTTAAAAAAATCATTAAACCCAATCACCAAATATGAAATTCCTGGTGCTCAAAAGGCATTGACAAAACCTTCTAATTGGAATATTATATGAAACTTCATTTAGATAAAAAGTTATTTCGACAAGCGATTCAGTTTACATCAGACCAAATGCAAATACCAGCTATATATGTAGAAAAAGACTACTGGGTAACTTTTGCACTTTACACAATATTCAACAATGAAATTGGTAGTGATACAATTTTTAAAGGCGGTACTGCATTATCTAAATGCTACGGTATAATTGAAAGATTTTCAGAGGATATTGATCTGTTAGTTTTAAGAAAAGAAGGAGAGTCAAATAATAGGCTCACAACCAAAATAAGAACGATTAGTACTGTAGTGAGCAATGTATTACCAGAAATACAAATATCAGGATTAACTCATAAAATGGGTATGAATCGCAAAACAGCTCATTCGTACGAAAAAGAATTTCAAGGAGACTACGGACAAATAAGGGATGTTATTGTGGTAGAGGCTACTTGGCTTGGATATTTTGAACCTTATACAACTAAAAGTGTTTGCTCATTTATAGGTGAAGTAATCACTAATAATGGACAAGATAAATTGGCTGAAGAACAAGATTTATTACCCTTTAATGTCTTAGTTTTAGAACCAAGCCGAACGCTTTGCGAAAAAATCATGAGTTTAGTTCGGTTCTCATACAGTGAAAATCCAATTGTAGATTTAAAAAATAAGATCAGGCACATCTATGATTTACATCAACTTCTTTCTGAAGAAGAATTGCTTCGCTTTTTTGAATCAAAAGAATTTGATACAATGCTTTTAAAAGTTGCTCAAGATGACATTATCAGTTTTAAAAACAATAATAAATGGTTGAGAAATCATCCAGTTGATTCAATGATTTTTGAAAAGCCTGAAAAAGTATGGAACGATTTGAAAATCACTTATGAGTCTGACTTTAAAAACTTAGTTTATGGTTATTTTCCAAATGAAAGAGAATTATTAACTACCCTAATCCTTATTCAGAAAAGAGTCTCATCCATTGATTGGAAGATCAAAATTTAAAGATAAAAGAGGCAAATTTAAAATTCGGTAAACATCACACAAGCAAGGCCAATAAACCCACTTAATCTATTTTAATAAGCAATTCTACACTCTTTCTAAAGTACTAGTTTGTCTAGATGAACTACAATACTAATTTTAAAGCTTTGCATTATAAATGGTATTGGTATTGGAAGAGTTGCCGATATCTCCAGAATTTGAACTTACTGAAAATTTAATACCTCATTCCAACTCATTTCTGAATGATATGGTTTGAAATGAGTTTTGATTAACCTTCATTGTAGTAAAATACTTCTAAAACGCTGAAGCCCCCAGTATTTATAATGCTTCACGTAGTTTCAATTTGTTGAACTCACGATTAACTCACAATTTGAATAGAACGTATTTTTGTAGTTTTATGAACATGTAGTGAATAGGTAACAAGCTGAAAAAAAACACACGAATGAGAAAATTAATAACACTTGCAATTCTGATTTTGACTTTAAATTGTTTTTCCCAAACTCAATCGGAAATGAATGAAGACGCCAATGATGAATATAAAAAAGCGGATATTGAATAATGTTATCAAAAAATTCTGACCGAATATAAATCTGAACCGATTTTTTTAGAACGGCTTAAAAACGCGCAAAGAGTTTGGATTTCATGCCGAGACGCAGAACTTGAAATGAAATTTCCTGCCGAAAATAAACAACTCGAATATGGAAGCGTTTATCCTGTAGACTTCCCCCTTTTAGGACACCTTAAAATTCGATAAATAATTATTATTTAGATCAGATTTGATGAAGAATTTAAATTCTTCATCAAATCTGGGCATATATTCCTTAGGTGATTTATTTCCCAATGACTTATGCGGATGATTAAAATTATAGTCTTCTCTCCAGTTGTTGCTTATTTTCTGTAATTGATAGATATCGTTAAAATAGTAGGCATCCATTATATCTTCCCTGAACAGTCTATTGAATCGTTCTATATATCCATTTTGCATTGGCTTACCAGGTTGTGTATACTTAATTTCTATAAAGTTCTTTTTACACCAGTTCATAAAAGTCTTTGATATAAATTCTGGACCATTATCACATCTTACATATTTAAGTGCTCCTATTTCTTCTTTTAAGTTTTCTAATGTTTCCACAACAGCTCTAGCTGGATAAGATAATCCAGCTTCGACAACAAGTGCTTCTCGGTTACAATCATCCATAACATTAAATACACGCGCTTTTCTTCCATCAGATAGTGCATCACTCATAAAATCCATACTCCAGCACTCATTAAGCTGTGTAGGAGTCTCTAAAGGTTGTTTTACACGTTTCACTAAGCGCTTTTTATGTTTTCTCCTTAAACGAAGTTTCATCTCTCGATAAATGCGTAAGACTCGTTTTCTATTCCATTTTAAGCCTTCACGACGGATCTTGTAATAATATTCATCAAAACCTCTAGTTGGATAAGATTCAGCAAGCTTTGTAAGTTTATCAATAACCTCGCTATTATCCTTCTTGCTTTGGAAATACCACATTGACCTATTAAGACCTATGACCTTGCAAGCTCGAACCACTGGGAGAATATATTGCTTGATAAGATACTCTACACGAACTTTTTTGTCGGAAGGCGCTAGAACTTTTTTGACAACACGTCCTTAAGCATTTTGTTATCTAAGCTAACATCAGCGTACATTTGCTTGAGCTTAGAATTCTCTTCTTCAAGTTCCTTTAAACGCTTGAGTTCTTGTTTTTCCATGCCTCCATACTTCTTGCGCCAATAGTAGAATGTACTCTTGTCAATCCCTAATTCTCTGGATAAATCATCTACGGATCTTCCTTGTTCATTTGACTTGAGAGCTTTGATGATTTGACTCTCACTAAATTTGCTTGTTCTCATGGTAACAGTTTGAATTTAAAGTTAGTAAATTCGAATTATTAACAGTCCTATTTTTGGGGAAGCCTACAATCCAATGTGCGTTTCTTACTTTTTGGAAGAAATGACAAAAGTGCGAACTGAAAAATTAAAAGTTTGGTTAGATGGGATTTTGGGGAAGCCTACAATACCACTTTGATAAAAAGCTATTTTGACAAACGGTTTAGTTTTCGGAACAAATGCAGGTAATAGCTATATATGTAAAAGAAGACAACTGAGAAACTCCTGCATTTAGCACAATATTTATTAATTTAAAATTATAGAGATGTAATGGACACTTATCCAGTTCAAATTTATCAGTATATCGCGAAACTCAATTTTCAAAATATGACATAACAATATCTTTAAAACGTAATAAAATATTAATTTTTTGACTTAAGAGTAGTATAATTACTTTTCATAGATTTAGATGTTCTCGGAAGATTTTAATCACTTAATATAATATCAATAGCTTTTTCCAATATCTCGTCTTTTCCTTGTCTTATTCCTTCGATTGTTGGCTTCACTTCAACATCAGGTCTAATTCCAACACGCTGAGTTTCTTCGCCATCTGGATAATACACACCAAATCCCGAAATCATTGTTCTAAGACCACCAGGAAGCATTATTGATGATACATTTCCATCTGCTCCAGCTGTTGTGCTACCAAGTATTGTCGTGTTATCTCCTGCTCTAAAAGCCATTGAAGTAAACTCTGCAGAACTTTGTGTTATTTCATTGACTAAGACTATCAATTTACCTTTATAGGTTTCTTCTTGACTATCAATTTCGAAATCATTTGAAAAATAAAATTCACCTGGGTTATCCATATTTAAAGCTGAATACTTAACAAAAGGTGTCTTAGAGGAAACAAAATAAGAACCTAAACTAAACGCAACAAAAGCTGATGGGTTATAGCGCATGTCTATTATTATTCCCTTTGTGTCTTTAAACTGATTCTGTATTGTGGAAAGCTCTTTTTGTTTGATCGTTTCAATTGTTATATATCCAATGTTGTTATCCAACATTTTAAAAGATTTACCCTCATTTTTTCTATACCTACTATATATATCTAGACTATCCTTAGGATAAAGCTGAAGTGACTTCATTGTAGCTTTAGATTTTTCTGAACTATACTCAATCTCAATCTGTTCAGAACTAGACCTTAAAAGGTCTGGAGATAAGTCCCTTAATCTTGCAGCTTGATTTGAGGCAGGATAATACTGTGATTTCTCCTTTATTAATTCTTCAGTAGTTTGACCATTTATCTTGGTAATGATGTCACCTATTTCTAATCCTGCTTCGCCTTTTAATTCTTCATTGTAATAATCAGTGACGACCAATTGATCTTCAATAAATCGAACGTGAAAAGGTGGATAGTTTTTCCCTTTCCAATTCTCAATTTGATCACCACCACCCCATAGATTGGCGTGAGTGTCCTTAATATCGCCAATAAGCTGTACAGCAGCTAGTTCATATTCTAACTCGTCTTCAGCGTTGATAAATAGAGGAATGTATTCACTCAACTTATTGTTCCAATCTTCATCCATCAAATGTTTGTAGGGAAAGAAATATTTGATCATATTCCAATATCTATAAAGGGATAAAAGTCTAAAGCCCTCATCTGGATAAGACATGCCAGAAGAGGCATTTTCATTTTTAAATTTTGGATTTCCAGCACCTTCAACTTTGCTAATATAATACTGTTCGCTCTGTGAACGATTCTTATAAACAAAAAGCAATTTGTTTTTCAAGTTAGTATCCTGTTTATCAATCCAGTCTAAGTCGGGTTTTAAGAAGGCATTTTCATCGGTTGGCTCACACGTTAAACATTCGTCTATTTTACCTAATGAATCGATCCAATCAATAATTGAGTTGTCTCTTTCGGTATTGTTTTTAACCTCAACGTAATTGGGCAAAAACCTAAAGAGTTCATAATCCCAATTAAGGTTGCCTTGTGCGATTTCAGGATGGTGGTATTTTAGAAATCCCCAAATTCTACCCAAGAGTTCAAGGTTATGGATGTTTTTATCGGTTAGCTCAGCAAATTCAATTAACGACCCGTCATCAAATTCCTGATCGAGTTGGGCTTTTGGTGCTTCTTTTTCCTTTAGGGTTTGAACATTTTTTCCATCAATTTTCACCACAAAATCATCAAACCAAGCCTCTCCTATCCCTTTTATAAGTCCTCCAACTATAATATTTTCAGCGTCTTCAGAGTAGTTGAGTGTGATGCTATATTTCTGCCAATCTTTAGTTCCTATGATGTTTTGGTTTTCGATACTTTCATATGCCAATGTCCTCCCATTACCATTTATTTGCATGAATAAACCCGTAATATCTTTTTCAACATTTTTTATTTTCATATAGCCTTCAAGCTGTATGGTTTGACCTGAGTATCTAGCTGGAATATCATAGGCAATAGCACCAAAAGCACTTCCTTCCTGGTCAGATTTAATTTTAGCAGATTTTTTTCCAGAATAAGCAATAGTATCTATTGATGTTGCATAATCACCCCAATTATACCATCCGTCTGAAAGTGCCTCTTGGTCACTCTGGGATTCAAAGTCAAGATTAAATTTTTCAGTTTTTTGTGCTTGACAAGTAATAAATGCAATTGTAAATAGTGGCAGCAGTAGTTTTTTCATTTTTTAATATTTTTATCTTTAAATTTTAATAAGACTTAAGTATTCTAACTAAAATATATACATTCATGAATAATTAGTAAATAGAATTTTAAAGGGATTTATTTTTTATTTTAAAAGTGATGATTGAATTTTCATTCTGATAATTAGCTATTAACAACAAAGATTATGAGACTAGTAATTGCCCTTTTGCACTTAATAAAGTTGCTTCCACATTTTAATGAATGTAGTCTTACCAGTTCCCCACTTGTTATTTACCGCCATAACAAACCCGTTAGAATAAAAATCTATAATTTCGTTTAAACTTATTGCGTATTTTTTTCTATCAAGCTTACAATTCTCAAACGGGTCTTTATCTTTTTCAATAGGAATTATAGGATGTTTGTGTTTAGGATTCATTTTTTTAATTTAAAAGCTTATCTAACTATTTTCCACTATCTCAATCTCGTCCTCAGTCAATCCATACAACTCATAAACCATTTGATCTATCTCTTTATCGGTTTGATCTATTTCAGTTTTTAGAATTTGTGCTTCAGCTTTCTTGGTTTCAAAAACCTCCATCCATTCCATTTCATCCATTTTGGTGAGTTTTTCACCGCCAACTTTTTTTATGGCTTTATTTAGTTCTTTAATAAAATCGCCAAATTCTAACTCGTGCCAGTTTTGGAGTTTTTTGGTTAACTTTTCTATTGGTAATTGGGACAACAAATAATTTGAAAATTTACCTGTAGCTGTATTGAGATTATCAATTAAAGGGCTTATGCTATTCACCAATTTAATAAATGGCTCCTGTTTAACTAGATCAATATTTTTGATATATGTATTTTTTAAATTAGGAGCAGAATATAAAAGATAACCTCCAGACATACGGAGACCATCAAAGAAACATTCAAAAGTATAGTTGAAGAGCTTGGAGTTTACCCAACTTAAGATATATTCTGGTGTATAATTTTTATTGAAAGAATGAAAACAATTAGTGTTAATGGATGCATATTCTCCCTTGTTGTCATAAAAAGCTTCACATTGTAGACCAATTTTTGAAATTATTATTTTAGGGTTTGAGTATAAAGAATGGCGATTGGCAGAAATCACTTTAGAATTCTTAGGTAAATATGGGGCTATTAATTTCTTACCGCTATCTATCATTTCGTTTTTCCCCCACATATTACAGTAAGGATCAATAGTTCCAGTATTAATCAATTTATAACCAATTTCAGTTTCTGTTATTAAATCTGAATAATCATCTGCCTCTTTTGCAGTAGATGTAGCATTTATTTTACCAATATTTTTTAATGATTCTGACTGGTTTATTACTTTTTCAGTAATTTCTAATTTATCATTTAATAAGAAACCTAATATTGAATCATCAAGTATATTAAGTTTAGTTGATGGGAAATTACTCTGAATTACTTGTTTAGAAACATCATCAAATTTCCCTGTTAGTATATTATATACTTCCTTGTTTTTGTGTTGTAGGAATGAAATAACTGGATAAGTGCTTGCATCAGGAAAAACAGCCTTATCTGAATAGTCAATTAATGATGTTATTTCACAAGCTGAGATTAATAATTCTCTTAAAGCCTTTCCATAACTTGCTGATAAGAACCTATTAGGAGTAATATATGATAATATGCCTTCTTCTTTTGTAAGTTTAATTCCTTTTTCAAAAAAGTAGATATATAAATCAACTGTACCTTTTGCAGTAATATAATTTGATTTCAAATATTTATACTGTAATTCTGTTAAACTTTTTTTAAGTTCATTAGCATTTACATACGGTGGATTACCAATTACCACATCAAAGCCACCTTTAGCAAACACTTGCGAAAATTCTCTTTCCCAGTTAAAAGCCTTATCTCCTGCTACTTCGGGATCATCTATTAAGGAGTTACCGCATTTAATGTTATTGCTTAAGTCGTTAAGCTTACGGTTGGGTTGAGCTGTGCGTAACCACAATGAAAGCTTGGCAATTTCAACCGATTCATTATTAATGTCCACTCCAAACAAATTATTTTCTAAAATGCCTTTCTCCACATTGGGAAAGACTAAACCACCGCCCATCAGTTTAGTTTCCAATTCATCAAGGTACTGGTGTTCTGCAATTAAATAGTTTAAGGCTTCATTTAGAAACGCCCCAGAGCCACAAGCTGGGTCTACAACGGTAAGTTGTAATAACCACTCTCGGTAAGTGTTTAGTTTCTTTAATAAGTCTTTTTTAGTTTTAGTCTGTCTATTGGTATTATAGTCTTCTTCAACAAGATTAACCTCGGTTTTCTTTTCTTCACAAAGCTTTCCAATGGTATTTTCAACAATGTATTTGGTGATGTATTTTGGAGTGTAAAACACACCATCTTTTTTCCGTTTAGATAGTTTTACCTCAGTTGGATTTTCTTCCAGTTGAGTTTGAATTTCTTCAATCTCATTCAAAGAATTTTCAAAAATATGTCCTAGAATATTGACGTCAACTTCACTGGCAAAATCATATTCAGAAAGTTTAAGCGTGTACTTGTATAAAAGTTCATCATCAATCTTTGCAAGATCTAGAACTTCATCTGGTTTAAATAGTCCCCCGTTGTAAGGATAAACATCATATTTCTTGCCTTTGTGTCCTGTGTTAAGATACCCGAAATATTTCTTGAACCTTTTATAAAGTGGAGCATAAGCATCCATTTCCTGAAGCTGTTTCCATTGCTTTAATATCATTCTCACCGAATTGGGTGGTAGTAAGTGCCTGTCTTCAGCAAAGAACAAAAACAAGAATCGATCAAGTAGTTTTTGAGATTTTTTGAATAGGAGTAGGGGTTCAAAATTTGGATTAAGCTCTACTAAATTATTAAATAGCTCTCTTTTGAATAGACTATAGTCTTTATAGAGCTGTTTAGTTGTAATTTCTTCCTGGTTATGAGAGTCATTCTTAATCTTTTTAGGAAGGTCACGGCTTATATTGTCATAAGCCAAACACAGATAAAGCAAGCTAAATTCAGTTTCACTAAGCTCGAACAAATTAAAGGCTTCATGCTCTATAGCATTGTCTATATAAAATCTAAGTTTTTCAAAATTGGAGGTAATAACATACGTACAACCTGATTGATTGTTTTTATAACCAAAAGCTTGCGTTTCAACTTTACTTAGATCGGTGGTATTTGTGCCTTTAAGCTCAATGACACCCACTACTTTGTCCTTTACAACAATTCCGCCGTCTGCCTTTTTGCTGTCTTTAACGTTTTTAAGCTCTGTAGTTAAGTTATAGTCGTTGGCAGGGTTAAGTGTATAACCCAGAATGTTGACGAACAAATCCCTTAGGAAGCCCTCTTGATATTGCTCCTCTTTAGCATTTCTTATGTTCTCTTGTATGTTGGGGTCATGGAAGTGTACCTTATAAGCTTCCCACTTCTCTTTGAGAACCTTTTGATCTTGAGCATTAATATATTTTTCAATAACAGTGCTTTGGAATAACGCCATTGGATATTTAGTATTTCAGTATAGATTGAACCTCTAAAATACTAAACTTATTGAGTAGTAGAGTGAAAATTATCAACACAGTTCATCGTATTACATATCTGTAATACATCAAAATAAAACTATCATGTAATTTATACAGTATGTTACAAGGGTTTTAAGCTCAAATACTCATGTATTTTACTATCTGTATTACATTTCAACGGTGATTACAGTATGTAATACAGCATTTGTAATACATTTTGGAGTGTTTTAATCATCTTGTATTACAATTATTTAGAGGTTGTATTACATTTCGGAGTGTTTTAATCATCTTGTATTACAATTATTTAAGCGTTGTATTACATTATTCGATCGATTGTATTACAAAAGTGAAGCTTGCCTTTTTTGGATACCATTTGAAAAATCTCTTTGCAACAGAATGAAACTGGAAACTTGAAACTAAATGTTTTTAAGATATATATTGATGATATACAGAATATTATAGCCTATTTACAAATAGTTTGAAGTTTCCAGTTTCTTATGCTTTGTTCCAAAGTTTAGAAACCTGCCCTTTCGAAAGACCTAGGACATGCCCAACAGACTTTTGAGGAGCTTCATTCTTCTTGGCAAGATTGATAATATCATTTTTATCAACTCCAGTAGTGTCATGATTCAAAATTAGCGTCTTGAAATTAAGAAGATAAAATTCAACCATGTCAACCGCTAATAGAACTGTTTCCTTATCTATTTTTGATTTGAACGTTCTCTCTTCAGTGTGTTTCATTAAAAAACAAATTATAATGAGTTTGTGTAAGTAGATTATCAATTTAGAATAGTACTCTGTTAAAGGTGATTCTGCATTAATCTTTTCATCTTCAAATTTTATTGATAACGAACAAATTGATTCTGCAAAAGTATTCATTAAAAGAGCGAAAGAAAATTCACCAGATTCCTTAAGACAGAAAGCTGTGGGTTTAGAATTGGAGCTTAAGAATTATAATTCGGAAAAATTTGCAAACAAAATTCTAATTGCCATGGATGATAATGAATTCGATGAATTGAAATCAGATAATTTGTCAAAAACCTATCTTAATCAACCAACTCTAAACGAAAAGTTAATTTTAATCCTTCAAAAAAAAGCACCTGAACGAAATAAAATAATTAAAGAGATTGAGGAAAAGAAAAAAAAAGAAAGAATAGCAAAAGAATTAAAAGTTGAACAGGAACAACAAAAAAAGAGAAATCAAATAGTGCAAAAGCAATTCAGTTCTTGGGATGGTTCACATCCAAAACTTTCGAATATTATTGAAAAAGGTTGTAGAAACCCTGATAGCTATGAACATATTGAGACAAGTTTTAGAGATGAAGGAAATTTTATTTTCGTAGTTACGAACTATAGGGCTGAAAACGGATTTGGTGGAATGTCTTTGGGTAAAGTTACTGCTAAAGTAGATTTAAGTGGAAATGTGATAGAGATTGTAAGCCAGGAATAAAAAAGAAGTGTTAGTTAATTTATTGTAATAAATAAAATTAAAGGCTGTTAGTTAGTTCTAGCAGTCTTTTTTTAATAAATACAGGAAGATGTTTGCTAATTTGCTGTTTGTGTAGCAGGTGTGTTGCAATAGGAAATAATAAAAGGCTTACATCTCTGTAAGCCTTTTATTTTACTGGTGGTCCCACTTGGGGCTCCCTTCGATCCCGATGATTATCGGGACTCAGGATAAACTTCTCGTCCAAGATTTGCTTCGCTTTGCTCCACAAAAAAACCCTTGCTTATCGCAAAGGTTTTCCGCTGTGTGGTCCCACTTGGGGCTCCCTTCGATCCCGATGATTATCGGGGCTCAGGGTAAACTTCTCGTCCAAGATTTGCTTCGCTTTGCTCCACAAAAAAACCCTTGCTTATCGCAAAGGTTTTCCACTGTGTGGTCCCACTTGGACTCGAACCAAGGGCCACCTGATTATGAGTCAGGTGCTCTAACCAGCTGAGCTATGGGACCAAGGCTGATTATTATTCAGGAGGGCAAAAATAAGTATAAGTTTACTACCAGCCAAAATAATTCTTGAATTAAATCAAGCTCGATCTTCACAAAGTTCTATGAGCACGCCATGGTTGCCTTTGGGGTGTAAAAACACAATAGATTTATTGTCTGCACCAGGTTTGGGCGTCTCACTTAAGAGCTGAAAACCTTCTTGCTGTAACCTAGACATTTCAGCAGCGAGGTCATCTACAAAAAAGGCGATGTGGTGAATGCCTTCCCGCTGCTTGCTGAGGTATTTGCCAATCGGGCTATCGTCTCGCGTGGCTCCCAGTAGTTCGATTTTGCTTTCTCCACATTCAAAAAAAACAGTTTTCACGCCTTCCCGTTCTACGGTTTCCGTTTTGTAAGGAGAGGCTTTAAATAAAGTTTCATAGGTTTTGGTGGCCGCCTCTAGGTCGTTGACAGCGATACCAATATGTTCTATTTTTTTGATCATAAGAGGTGTATTTTTTTAATTTAAATGCGCTAAAGTTTACATCACTCACAAAACTAGCATTTATATAATTATTCTACCTTTGCAACATGGAATCAAATAGACAAAAGAAAATCGCGGGAATACTTCAAAAAGATTTAGCTGAAGTGATTCAACTTGAGCTCAAAGCGGCTGGCACTCAAAACTTAATTATTTCGGTGACCAAGGTAAAGGTGACTCCAGATTTACTGCAAGCCAAAGCGCATCTAAGCATTTTTCCTTCTGAAAAGTCTGAGCAAATTGTGGAAGAAATCCGAACGATGAAATCCAAAATAAAGCATCAAGTCGCCACGAGAACCAAAAACCAATTGCGACGTATGCCAGAACTAGAATTCTTTAACGACGATTCTATAGAATACATCAACGATTTAGAACAAGCTTTTAAGGGGAAAAACGACCCAATCAAGAATCCTGACTTATTGAACAAGCGTAAGAAAAATTGAATGTTTCCTTTTACATCGCTAAGCGCTATTTCTTTTCCAAGAGTTCCAACTCGGCTATAAACGTCATCACTTGGATTGCTTCTATAGGGGTCATCGCCGGTGCTTTGGCTTTGTTTATCGTTCTATCCGCCTTTTCTGGTCTCAAGGAATTCAGCTTATCTTTTACCAATAAATTTGACCCAGACCTCAAGGTGTTTTCCAAAGTAGGGAAGACCTTTGCATTAGAGTCTAGTCAACGCTCCGCATTAAGGAATAATCCAGATATCGTTCTCTATTCTGAAGTGATTGAAGAACGCGTTCTGCTGAGTTTTAAATCTAAAAACACGCCAGCCTTTATCAAGGGTGTTGATACTACGTTTAAAACCATCAATGCTATAAAGTCGAGTATCTTTTTGGGGCAGTGGATAGAAAATGACGCTTACCAAGTGGTGTTAGGAAACGATCTCTCTAGAAAACTTTCTGTAGGGGTTAGAGATTATTCAGGTCTTTTAAAGTTTTATGTCCCCAAGCCAGGCAAGGGACAAATTCTGGATGTAAAAGACGCTTTTAGAACGGCTAACGCTACGGTGACAGGAATTTACTCTATCAACGAAGAGTTGGATAAAAAATATGCTTTTACAGATCTAAATTTTGCCAGACAGTTGCTACAGTTGAAGCCAAATGAAGTGACTTCTCTCGAACTGCAAATTGCCAAGTCAGCCGATATGGCTTCAGTCAAAAAAGAAGTGGAGGACATTTTCGATAATCAGGTGCTGGTAAAAGATAGAATCCAGCTGAATGATAGTCTTTATAAAATGTTGAATACAGAAAATCTGGCGGTTTATCTTATTTTTACCTTAGTGATTATTATTGCCCTTTTTAATGTGATAGGATCTATCATCATGGCCGTGTTAGAAAAGCGGCAAAATTCTAAAACTCTTCTGAATTTGGGCTTAACCGAGATCGAGATACAGCGAATCTTCTTCTTTCAGGGTAGCTTAATGAGTATCGCTGGGGGCATCATTGGTCTTGTTCTTGCGATTATAGTGGTGGTAACCCAACTTCAGTTCCAATGGATTATGATTACCCCAAATTTAGCTTATCCCGTTAGATTGGAGTTGGTAAATATCGTCATTGTGTTTGTAACCATATCCAGTTTAGGTTTACTAGCGTCCTATATTTCTTCTCAAACGGTGAAACGCTCTTTAAAGTAATCTAATTCGGTATAAAAACTCTTTTGTGTGTTCTTTAATAACTGTATCCAGTGTGGATTATTCCCTTAAGAAAGAAACGGATTATGTGCGATATTTAAAGAACAAATCGGTATAAAATAAAGAAGTTTCTTAAAACAAAAAGTCCATTCAATTTTGAATGGACTTTTTGTTTTTATGATTAGTTATGGAGACGACTTACTCATTCAAAAGCTTAACGTTGTTTTCTCTATTCACATCGGCCATTAAACCACTTGGGTCAATTTCAATTTTCTCAACTCCGTATTGAGGTGAGGGAATTTCCAAGGTATAGGTTGGAAAGGCCCAAGCCCAATCTTCCTGAATATTCGTAGCGCCTGGCTTCGTCCATCTCATAATTCTTAAAGGGATATAATACGTCTCTGATGTTCCTCCTTTAAAGTCAACTTTTACTTCAATGGGCATTGGAGTAAGAGCAACTCGTTCAAGAGTTACTATGGTTGTTCCAGGTTCAACGCTTACGCCTTTTATAGCATAATCTATTGTATTGGTCGTTCTTGTCCAGTCATTGAGGTACCAGCTTAACTCAGCCCCACTTACTTTTTCAGCAATGCGGATAAAGTCATTGGGTGTAGGGTGCTTAAACTTCCACTCATCGAAATAGCGATTTAAAGTGTTATCCAAATTTTCTTCTCCAATTAAATAGCCTAGCTGAGCTAAAAAAACAGACCCCTTAGAGTAGGCCGTTACGCCGTAGGCACTATTGTATTCATAACGATCGGCATGGGTGGTCTGTGGTTGTTCAAAACCAGAATTGGCTAGACTTGTATAGCCTCTATAGGTTCCTGCAAATACATTCTCTCTATTTTGATCCATCACTTCGTTCATAGCTAAAGAAGAAATATAGGATGTAAAACCTTCGTCCATCCATTCATGTTGAGCTTCATCTGTGGCTAAAATATGCTGAAACCAAGAATGAGCCATCTCATGTGCAGTGACGCCTACTAAGCTGCCGAATTCTCTTTCTCCAGTAATAAGCGTACACATCGCATATTCCATACCTCCATCACCTCCTTGTATAACAGAGTATTGATCGTAAGGATATGGACCAATGTGTTCATTGAAGAAATCCAATAAATCTGAAGTTTTGGATTGTAAATTTTTCCAGTTTTCAATAATCTCCTTATTGTCCTTGTATAAAAAGTGAAGGGTAGTACCATCATTTCCAATGATTTTATCATGGATGTAGTCTTTGTCTGCAGCCCAGGCAAAGTCATGTACATTTGGTGCATTAAAATGCCAAGTCAGCTTTTTCCCTCTTCGTCTTACTTTTTCTCCTTCATCTTCATATCCATAACCAACTTCGTTGGGGTTTTGGATATAGCCAGTACCTCCCAAAATGAAATCTTTATCGATAGAGATCTTAACGTCAAAGTTTCCCCAAACACCGTGAAATTCTCTTCCGATATAAGGGTCTGCATGCCAGCCTTCAAAATCATATTCGGCCATTTTAGGATACCATTGCGTCATAGAAAGTTCAACACCTTCGGCATTATTTCTACCAGATCTACGAATTTGAACAGGAACTTGGCCCTCAAAATCCATTTTGAAAGTACTTGACTTTCCAGGTAAAATAGGCTCATTGAGCTCAACTTCAAGGACAGTTCCCACTAATTTAAAGTTTAGTTCTTTCCCGTCTTGTTGAAGGGTTTTTGCTCTCATAAATCCAATTTCCTCATCGCTAAGTTTAGAAATACGATCTCCAACTCTAGAGTCTGGATCTTCAATAGTTCTAGACCTCACATCCATTTCACTGCCTGGTTGAAAAGCATTGAAATACATGTGGTAAAAAACCCGTTTTAATGTGTCTGGAGAATTATTGGTGTATTCCAGAACTTGTGAACCATCGTACTGGTAGTCTTTGGCGTCAAAATCGATTTCCATTTCATAATCCACATGCTGTTGCCAATACCCTGTTGAGTTTTGGGCAAGTAGAATTGAAAATGAAAAGATAGATGCAATCGTTAAAAATGTTTTTGTCATCATTATTTAGTTTTAGAAGCTAATATTAAAGCATTATACATATTTACCATTTTTCCAGATACTGAAAGCTCATCAAAAGGCAGAGTGTTTTCTGGATCTCCTCCAAGAATCACGTCTTGATCTGTACTTAGCCCAGAATCCATAAGGATTTGTTTAACTTGAGCAGCAGAGAGTTTAGGATAGATAGAGCGGACCATTGCTGCTACACCAGCTACGTTTGGAGAAGCCATAGAGGTTCCTTGTAGGAATTCATAAGTGTTCAATGGAGTGGTTGCATATATAGAGGATCCTGGTGCAAAAACGTCCACACTGTTATCTCCATAATTGGAAAATCCTGACACTAAATTCCCTCCATATTCTGCAGTGATAGAACCTACGTTGATAAAGTTATCTACAAAATTTGTAGGGTTTTCTGGAGTTTCATCATTAGGATATACTCGTGTTTCATCTAGATCAATACCTTCGTTTCCTGCTGCATTTACGATTAAAACATCATTTTCTGCTGCATATGCGATAGCTTCCATCACCCATTCTGGATGCGTTGAAAAGTATTTTCCAAAGGACGTGTTGATGACTTTAGCACCGTTATCCACTGCATAGCGAATACCCAATGCGATGTCTTTATCGTATTCATCTCCATCTGGAACCGCTCTTATAGGCATAATTAAGACATTCCCTGCAACGCCTTTTACACCTTTGTTATTCATTCTGTTAGCTGCTATAATTCCGGCGACATGAGTGCCGTGCTTCGCATCTTTCTTATCTTTATTGGGACCACTCACTTGGTTATTTCCATAAAAGCGGGTTGAGAAATCGTCTGGATCGTCGCCTAGTTTTTCGGCTCTAGCATTCAATTCCAAATTGAAATGGTATTTGGTTCTATTGCCAAAATACTCCATAGCTTGGGCAAGTTGGTCTTCTACGCTACTAAGATCCTCACCGATGTTATTCATAACATTGAGGAGTAGCATTTTTTGGTTGAGACTAGTATCGTCTTCAGGTTCGAAGGCCGTTAGATTCTCTATGCTAAGCTCATCAACACCAAGCTCGATTTTTAAACTTTGTTCAGCTTCTTGAAGCTGGTTGTTCATGGTGACATATCGATTTAAACTCGCATTTGTGCTGTTTAGCTCTTTGTCATATTCAGCTTTTGCAGACTTGTATAATTTGAAGTTTTCCAAGTTTTCTTCAGCGATATCGCTTTCAGATTTACCTTCAAACTTATCTTGAAAGTCTCTTACTATTCGGGTGTATTCAAGATTTTCTTCAACAACGTCGCCTAGGAAATTCCAGCCGTGGATGTCATCGACAAAACCATTTTTGTCATCGTCTATTCCGTTCTCAGGAATTTCATCAATATTGGTCCAGATCACACCTTCAAAATCTTCGTGCTCAATATCAATACCACTGTCCAGAACAGCAACAATGACGCTTTCTCCTTTGTAGTCTTTAATGATTTCCTGGTAAGCTCTATCTACACTCATTCCTGGAATGGTGTCTTTCAAAAGATCTTTGCTTCCCCAAACTTCAAGCTCATCTTCTGTAAGTTCTGTTGTTTTAGCCTTTACGTTTTGTAAGTTGGGGATAGGTTCTGAAGTGATTTTTGGCCCACTGGCACAACCTATTAGAAATCCTGATAATAAAAGGCTCCAAGCGCCTATCTTAAATGTCTTTGTCGTCATGTTTTAAAAATTAAATTAATTAGTAAAGAGTTCATTGAAACTGAAAGTAGAGTCGAGTCGTATTCCTTTTTCAGTGTCTTTTAAATTGATGATTTCGTTGTGAGCATCGTGCTCAAGAAAGAGGTGATAATTGTTTTGAGTGGCCTCTTCTAGAAATAATTTCTTTTCCTGAAGTGTCTTCAAGGGTCTAGTGTCAAAACCCATAACATAGGGTAGAGGAATATGTCCAGCTGTAGGAAGTAAATCTGCCGCAAAGACCAATTTTTTTCCTTGATAATCTATAATTGGAATCATCTGCTTATCGGTATGACCATCTACGAAGAGGACTTCAAACCCCAATTCATCGTAAAAATGTCTGTTTTGAGTGCGTTCTAAAAACTGTAAGTGACCGCTTTCTTGCATCGGTAAAAGATTTTCCTTTAGAAAGGAAGCGTTTTCACGGTCGTTAGGGTGTATGGCCCAGTCCCAGTGTTCTTGGTTGGTCCAGAATTTTGCGTTTTTAAAAGCAGGTTCGTAACCTGTTTTATCTTTATTCCACTGAATACTACCTCCACAGTGATCAAAATGCAGGTGAGTCATAAACACATCGGTGATATCATCTCTATGGAATCCATATTTTTTCAGTGACTTATCCAAAGTGTGTTCCCCCCATCTATAGTAGTAACTAAAGAATTTATCACTTTGCTTGTTCCCCAAACCTGTGTCGATTAGAATAAGTTGCTTACCATTTTCAATCAACAAACTGGTTGCAGCAATGTCTATCATGTTATTAGAATCTGCTGGATTTGTTCGTTGCCAAAGCGATTTTGGCACAACGCCAAACATGGCACCTCCATCTAGTTTAAAATTTCCAGTTTCTATAGGATATAAGGTCATAAGCTCTATTTTAGCAGCAAAGTACTAAAAGAGTCTTAACTTTGGAATCTGAGTCTTCTAGATTATGCTATTTTTAACGACTCAAATCTAATATTTTATGATTGAACTAGCGAGTATAATTATATTAGGAATTTTAGCGCAATGGTTTGCTTGGCGTTTCAAAATCCCGGCAATTTTACCATTAATTCTAATAGGCCTACTGGTAGGTCCTATTGCTTCTTTGTATACTGAGGATGGATCCAAGCTTATAGAACCTATATGGAATGGTGAGACTGGCTTGTTTCCTGGAGAAAGTTTGTTCTATTTTGTTTCACTTGCTATAGGGATTATTCTTTTTGAAGGTGGCCTTACTTTAAGACGAGGTGAGATTTTGAACGTTGGTCCAGTTATTGTTAAATTAATTACTGTCGCTGTGGTGATTACCTTTGTTGGAGCAGGAATGGCAGCTCACTGGATACTGGGATTAAGCTGGCAAATTTCTCTTTTATTTTCAGGACTCATCATTGTTACCGGACCTACCGTAATTACCCCAATTTTAAGGAATATCCCTCTTAAAAAAGACGTTTCAACCATATTGAAATGGGAGGGGATTCTCATAGATCCTATTGGAGCTTTGGTAGCAGTATTGGTTTTTGAATTTATATCTGCAGGAGGAGGGGAGGCCTTTACAACTACGGTGCTGGTAGAGTTCGGTGAAATTGTTCTTTTTGGATTTACCTTCGGATTCACCTTCGCCAAAGCTTTGGCTTTTGCAATAAAGTCCAAGATTATACCTCATTACTTATTAAATGTGGTCACTTTAGCGACCGTTTTAGGGGTTTTTGTAATGGCAGATCACTTTGCACACGAAAGTGGTTTATTGGCTGTGGTCGTTATGGGAATTATCATGGGGAATACCAATTTGCCCAATCTTAAAGAACTTCTTTATTTTAAGGAATCCCTTAGTATTCTTTTAATTTCAATTCTTTTTATTCTCCTGGCTGCCAATATCAATTTCGAAAACTTGATGTTGGTTTTCAATTGGAACACCTTAATTCTTTTTGCGGTTGTTGTTTTTGTGGTTAGGCCTTTGGGTGTCTTTTTGAGCAGTTATAAATCCACTTTGGAAACCCGCGAAAAGTTATTCATTAGTTGGGTTGGCCCTCGAGGTATAGTGGCAGCAGGTGTGGCTTCTCTTTTTGGATTGAAGCTAGTAGACCAAGGCATTCCTAATGCAGAATTAATAACGCCCTTGGTGTTTATGATAGTTTTGGGCACTGTACTTCTTAATGCGACTACAGCTAGAAGCTTTGCAAAACTAGTGGGGGTGTTTCTAAAGGATTCTCAAGGAATCTTGATTGTTGGGTCTTCATCTTTTTCAAGAATAATTGCTAAATATTTAAAAGATAACGACAGGCACGTTGTAATTGTTGATAATAATAAAAGCAACATAGATAAAGCTAAAGTGATGGGTCTAGATGCCATCAATGCCAATATCTATTCCGACGATTTAATTGATAATATCGAGTTGAGTGATGTGGGGCACTTAATGGCCTTAACAGGTAATACGGCCGTTAATAAAAAGGCTATTGAAAACTTCGCGAAACAATTTGGAGAACAAGGAACCTTCCGCGTGATATCTTCAGAAGAAATGGAAGATCCAGAAAATAATCCAGAAGATGGTTTGTTTTCACAAACCGACGACTATATTAAATTGGTTAATCTAACGAGAAAATATCCAGAGATCCATGAAATAGATTTAAACTCCAATGATCATTTTCAAGGCTTAATTGAATTGAGCAAAGTGGAGTCTGAAATAATCCCTTTGTTTATCAAAAAACCAGATGGGAAACTCGATATATTACCAAACGACTCAAAATCTATTGAAGTAGAACCAGAATCAAAATTGGTGTATCTAGGAAAATCTTTTGAAAAAGAGCCTTCTAAAAAGATAGTGGAAGAGCAATCTATCAAAGAAGAAAAGAAAAAAAAGTCTACTGAAGAAGACAAGCCAGCAGACAATAATTAAGGTTTAATAAGCTTAAAGATGCAAGAACAGGAACTTCTTTATTTACTGATGTTGCATAAAATGCCAGGGATTGGTCATATCAATGCGAAAAAACTTCTTCAGCATTTTGGCAGTGCAACAGCCTTATTTCAAGCCAGTACAAACGACTTAAAAGAACTGGATGGGATTGGAAGTAAGCGAATAAAAACATTAAGAGATTCTGCTATAACGAAAGAAGCAGAAGATGAGCTCAACTTCATTCAAAGCAATAATATAAAGCTTAGTTATTTTAAGGACGAAGACTATCCTTCGCGGTTAAAACAATGCATAGATAGTCCTATACTTTTATTTTCTAGAGGGAACATCAATCTTAAGAACAAACCTGTTTTGAGTATAGTAGGCACCCGTCAAGTCACAACTCATGGGATTGCCTTTTGTGAGCAATTGATAGAAGATTTGGCCCCACTCAATCCAGTAATCGTCTCCGGGTTGGCCTATGGAACCGACATTGTAGCGCATAGAGCAGCTATCAAGTTCAATCTTCAAACCATAGCATGTGTGGCTCATGGGTTGAATCAAATTTATCCCAAAGTCCATCAGAAATACGTGTCTTCGATAGAAAATAATGGTGGTTTTTTCACAGACTTTTGCAGCGACGATATCTTCGATCGTAATAATTTCTTGAGTAGAAACCGGATTATTGCAGGACTTAGCGAAGCTACTATCGTTATTGAAAGTGCTGAAAAGGGAGGCTCTCTTGTGACGGCAGATATAGCTCATTCCTACGACCGAGAAGTTTTTGCAGTCCCAGGCCGTCCTCAAGACAAATTCAGTAAGGGCTGTAACATGCTCATCAAACAGCAAAAAGCGCAGATGATTACCTCTGCTGCCGACTTGGTTTATAATCTCAACTGGGATATAGACACCAAAAAAAAGAATACCCAAACCCAGTTATTCGTATCTCTTAGTGATGATGAAAAATTAGTAGTACAAAAACTTACAGAAATTGGTAAAGCAGAAATTGATGCGTTATCTTTGGTTTGTGGTTTACCAACCTATAAGCTTTCTTCAATTCTTCTTAATTTGGAATTGGGAGGTCTTGTAAGGCCATTGCCCGGTAAACAATTTGAAATCATTTAAAAAATTTAATAGTATGAAATTTATTTTAAAATCCATTTTAGTAGGTATGGTGTTTATCTCTTTTTCCTGTCAACAAAAGGAGAACTCTACAGAAGCTAAAGCATTTGATGCTCAAATGAAGCAAACTATCCAAATTCATGATGATGTGATGCCTCAAATGAGTAAGATTAACAGTATGATTACTGAGCTTGAAAGTGAAAAAGAAGAACTAGAAAGCGCAGAAGAAGTGAATACTCAGCTGGTAGGAAAGCATGACGCAGCCATTGCAGATCTACAAAATGCCCACGATTTGATGATGTCTTGGATGAAAAACTTTAGCTCTTCTTTTTCAAGAACGGAGATTAACACTGGTTTACAGGCTAAAGACAAAGATAGCATAAAGGCGAAGGTGGAATTATTGGAGATGCAATACAATTTAGCTGAAGAAATGAAAGCTGCTATTAATTCTTCACTAGAAAATGCTCAAAAGGTTTTAGCTGAATAAAACTTATAATTTTCCAAAATAAAAAAACCAGCATAAGCTGGTTTTTTGGTTTAAAAAAAAGCCCTGAAGTCCTTTAAAAATAAGAAAAATTGAAGGTAAATATTGCAAATATTTTCGTTAAATAACATGTAGAAATAATTCATTAATTATATATTTGTAAGTAATTTAGAATTAATCCATTTAAATATGATTAAAGTTAGCGAAGAAGCAAAGGTAAAAATAACTAATCTTATGGGTGAAGAAGGCTATAATGTCAAAAACCACTTTGTAAGAGTTGGAGTAAAAAGCGGCGGATGTTCTGGGTTATCTTACGATCTGAATTTTGATCAAGCCCAGAACGACGAGGATAAACTTTTTGAAGATAATGAGGTGAAAATCGTTATCAACAAAAGCAGTTTTTTATACTTAATTGGAACCACTTTGGAATATTCTGGAGGGTTGAATGGAAAAGGATTTGTATTTAATAATCCTAACGCAGAAAGAACATGCGGCTGTGGTGAAAGTTTTTCACTTTAATTTAAAAGAAAACGATTATGGCATATACGGAACAAGAACTCGAAAAGGAACTTCAGACTAAAGAATACGAATATGGTTTTTATACAGAAATGGAGTCCGATACATTTCCTCCAGGCTTAAATGAAGATGTAGTTATCGGTATTTCCAAAAAGAAAGGAGAGCCAGATTGGATGACACAATGGAGATTGGATGCTTACAGGCATTGGTTAACCATGAAGGAACCAAATTGGGCCAATATTGGTTTTGAAAGACCAGATTACCAAGCTATATCCTACTATTCTGCACCTGGCACTAAACCAAAATATGATAGCTTAGATGAGGTAGATCCTGAAATGTTGGAAACTTTCAAAAAATTAGGAATATCTATCGACGAACAAAAGAAATTGTCTGGTGTTGCTATGGATGTTGTGGTGGATTCTGTATCTGTAACCACTACTTTTAAAAAGACATTAGCTGAAAAAGGAATTATTTTCTGTTCTATTTCTGAAGCGATTAAAGAACATCCAGAGCTTATAAAAAAATATATAGGTTCAGTAATTCCTACTTCAGACAATTATTTTGCTGCCCTTAATTCTGCAGTATTTAGCGATGGCTCTTTTTGTTACATTCCAAAAGGGGTGAGATGTCCAATGGAATTATCAACCTATTTTAGAATTAACCAAGCAAATACTGGTCAGTTTGAAAGAACACTGGTGATTGCAGAAGATTCTAGTTACGTTAGTTATCTAGAGGGCTGTACAGCTCCTATGCGAGATGAAAATCAATTGCACGCTGCCGTTGTAGAGTTGGTAGCTTTAGATAATGCAGAAATCAAATATTCAACAGTTCAAAACTGGTACCCAGGAAATAAAGAGGGTATAGGTGGAGTCTACAATTTCGTCACCAAAAGAGGAATTTGTGAGAAAAACGCTAAAATAAGTTGGACTCAAGTCGAGACTGGTTCAGCTATCACTTGGAAGTATCCAAGTTGTATTTTGAAAGGAGACAACTCCACTGGAGAATTTTATTCCATTGCAGTAACCAACAATTTCCAGCAAGCAGATACTGGTACCAAAATGATTCATATTGGTAAAAATACCAAGAGCACAATTATTTCAAAAGGTATTTCCGCAGGGAAATCTCAAAATAGTTATAGAGGCTTAGTTCAAATTAACAAAGGAGCAGATAACGCGAGAAATTTCTCTCAATGTGACTCATTATTGATGGGAAACAGATGTGGAGCTCATACGTTTCCATACATAGAAGCTAAAAATAAAACGGCACAAGTAGAGCACGAGGCAACCACCACTAAAATTGGTGAAGACCAAATCTTCTACTGTAATCAAAGAGGAATTGATACTGAAAAAGCAATTGCTCTTATTGTAAATGGTTACAGTAAAGATGTACTCAATAAGCTGCCGATGGAATTTGCAGTGGAAGCTCAAAAATTACTTGAAATATCACTAGAAGGTTCAGTTGGATAAATATAAATTAATGAAGATATCTATTTTATCCATTTTAGTTTGTTTATTGACTTTAGGGTCATGTAAAACGGAGTCTAAAGATTCAAAAGTAGATGAAGAAATCTCGAAGGCGGAAATGGAAGGTTCGTTAAAAACGATGACGGGCGAATTTATTTATGCTGATTCTGCTGCCGTTTTTCAAACTAAAAACGCAATTTACGGTGTGGTCATTAATGAAATGGCCGAAGAACTTATTGCAAACGTCCGTGATATGAACCCAGATCCATACGCGTCCTTCGATGTGACTTTAAAAGTTAAAATAGAAAACAATACCCAAGAGGATGCTTGGCCTAAAGTGGTTAAAATCCAAAATATTATAAAAGTAGAACAGTCTCAAGATGACCAAAGTCTTAGACTAAGTAAATAATAAGTAGTTATGTTAAAGATAAAAAACTTACACGCAAGTGTAGACGGTGAAAAGATTTTAAAAGGTATTAATCTAGAGATTAATGCTGGAGAAGTTCATGCTATAATGGGTCCTAATGGATCTGGTAAAAGTACACTTGCCTCAGTTATTGCAGGTAATGAAGATTTTGAAGTTACAGAAGGAGATATTCTCTTTGAAAAAGCAAATATATCTGAACTTTCTCCAGAAGAAAGAGCACACAAAGGGATTTTCTTATCTTTTCAATATCCAATTGAAATCCCAGGAGTTTCTGTGACCAATTTTATCAAAACCTCTATCAATCAGGTCAGAAAGGCTAGAGGGCAAAAAGATATGCCTGCTAATGAAATGCTGAAAAAAATTAGAGAAAAATCTGCTCTGTTGGATATGGACAGAAAATTTTTATCTAGATCTCTAAATGAAGGTTTCTCAGGAGGTGAGAAAAAAAGAAATGAAATCTTCCAAATGGCTATGCTAGAACCAAAATTGGCTATTCTTGATGAAACAGATTCTGGTTTGGACATAGACGCTCTTAGAATAGTGTCCGATGGTGTCAATCGTTTAAGAAACAAAGGCAATGCAACATTAGTGATTACTCACTATCAAAGATTATTGGACTACGTTATACCAGATGTTGTACACGTGTTGATGGATGGTAAAATAGTAAAAACAGGCGGTAAAGAACTGGCTAAAGAGTTGGAAGAAAAAGGTTATGATTGGCTCAAGGAAGAACGAGCAGAAATGACCTCGTAAGCAAGCCTTTACAAGAACCTTAAAGATTTAAAACATGGAACTTAAAGAAAAATTAATGTCTTCTTATCTTGCTTTTGAAGAGCAAGTGGATATGGAAAACGATATCCATAATGTAAGAAACAAAGCTATAAAGTTTTTTGAAACTACCGGATTTCCTACCAAAAAGATGGAAGCTTGGAAATATACTTCACTCAACTCTATCTTGAAAGAAGACTACAGCATATTTCCTAAAAAGGAAGATGCCATAGATTATAAGGATATAAAGAAGTATTTAATACATGATATAGATACGTATACTATCGTATTTATTGATGGAATTTATTCTTCTCACCTGTCGAGAACTACTCACGATAAGTTGGATGCTTGTTTGATGTCTTCGGCTTTGAACAAGCCTAAGTACAAGTCCGTTATGGATAAGTATTTTAATAAAATTGTTCCTGAGGAGAGCATGTCTTCTTTAAACACAGCTTTTGCTAAAGAAGGTGCTTATATTAGAATTCCTAAAAACGTAAGTGCAGAAAAGCCTATTCAAATTCTGAACTTTTCTACAGGAAATGAGTCAGCTTTAATGGTTCAACCTAGAAACTTAATTATTGCTGAAGAGGGTGCTCATGTTCAAATTATTGAGAGACATCAAAGTTTGACGGATAATCCTGTGCTTACCAATTCGGTGACAGAAGTTTATGTCGGAAAAAATGCTGAAGTGGATTATTATAAAATTCAAAATGATAAGACCACGTCTTCTCTCATAGACAATACTTTTATTAAACAAGAACGTGATAGTACCTGTTCTTTACATACGTTTTCCTTAGGTGGAAAAATCACTAGAAATAATTTGAGGTTTTATCAGCATGGAGAGAACTGTAATTCCATACTTAAAGGAGTTACTATTTTAGAAGGAAAACAGCATGTAGATCACAATACTTTGGTGCATCATATCGAGCCTAATTGTGAAAGTCACCAAGATTATAAGGGAATTTTTTCTGAAAAATCGGTTGGTGTCTTCAATGGGAGTATTCTCGTAGATAGATTGGCACAAAAGACAAATGCTTTCCAAAGCAATAATAATATTTTGTTAGATGATGGGGCTACTTGTAACTCTAAACCACAATTGGAAATTTTTGCAGATGATGTAAAATGTAGTCACGGTTGTACGATTGGCCAATTAAACAATGAAGCCTTATACTACCTAAGAACTCGAGGAATCCCTAAAAAAGAAGCTCGAGCTTTACTGATGTTCGCCTTTGCAAACAAGGTTATGAGCAGCGTCAAAATTCCAGAAATTAAAAAACGGATTACCAAACAAATTGCATTAAAACTTGAAGTCGAATTAGGATTCAACTTATAAGAATTCAATTGGGTTAACTTACTAAGAAGTAAAATTTTAAGAAACGAAACATGAACATGGTGAATACTTCTGAACAACTTTTAGATATAGATAGCATACGCAAAGACTTTCCTATTCTTCATAGAGAAATTAATGGGAAACCTTTGGTATATTTTGATAATGCTGCCACTTCTCAAACTCCAAGACAGGTTATAGACTGTATTGTAGACTATTACGAAAATAAGAATGCTAATATCCACAGAGGAGTGCATTCACTTTCGCAAATTGCTACAGATGCTTACGAGTCTGCTAGAGAAAAAGTGAGGGCTCATTTCAATGCGAAACATGGCCACGAAATTATCATGACTTCTGGGACTACGCATAGTATTAATTTGGTTGCCAATGGATATGCTTCCATTTTGAAGCCTGAAGATGAGATTTTGGTATCGGCAATGGAGCATCACTCCAATATTGTTCCATGGCAAATGCTTTGTCAGAAAACAGGTTCCAAATTGAAGGTGATCCCGATGTCAGAAAAGGGAGAATTGGTAATGGAGGCTTATAAAGACTTGTTGAACGAGCATACCAAGCTTGTTTTTGTAAATCATGTTTCCAATGCTTTAGGGACCATAAATCCTATCAAAGAAATCATTGATTTAGCTCACCAAGTTAATGCTAAGGTTTTAATAGATGGCGCACAATCAGCACCACATTTAAAAGCTGATGTTCAAGCTTTGGACGTTGATTACTACACGGTTTCTGCCCATAAAATTTGTGGTCCAACAGGTGTAGGTATGTTATATGGAAAAGAAGAGCTTTTGAACATGTTACCTCCTTATCAAGGCGGTGGCGAAATGATTGATGAAGTGACTTTTGAAAAGACGACTTATGCCGGTTTACCACATAAGTTCGAAGCTGGAACTCCAAATATTTCTGGAGGTATAGCCTTTGGTGCCGCTCTAGATTATATGAATGCTATTGGCTTCGATACCATTGCAGCTTATGAAATGCAGTTGCTTATTTATGCAACCGAGGAGATAGAAAAAATAGACGGCGTAAGAATTTACGGGACAACTCCAGAGCATAAGACGGCGGTTCTTTCATTTAATATTGAAGGTTTGCATCCTTATGATATTGGAACCTTACTCGATAAAATGGGAATAGCCGTTAGAACTGGGCACCATTGCGCTCAGCCTATTATGGATTTTTATAAAATTCCGGGAACGGTTCGTGCTTCTTTTTCATTTTACAACTCGAAAGCAGAAATTGACTCTTTTATTACTGCTTTGAAAAAAGCAAAATCTATGCTATTATGAAACAATCCTCAATTTTAAAAACAGGCTTTGCGTTGCTTTCAATCGTTTTAATTTTCGCTTCTTGTAAAGCTCAACAACAAGGGAAAATGACTTCAGAAAAGCTTGTCGCTCAAGACTATGTGATAACACAATTAGGGGAGAAAGAAATTGCCGACTCTAAACTAACGTTGAAGGTCAATCCAGAAAACTCTACAATTTCAGGATACTCGGGGTGTAATAATTATAACTTCAGCTATAAATTGAAGGATGGAGTTTTGGATTTAGGCTTTGCTTCAGCAACAAAAATGTATTGCGATGATAAAATGGATCTTGAGAATTTATTTTTTCAAAAAGCAGCTTCAGTCACTCAATTTGATAATTCATCTGAAGTTATATACTTAAAATCTAAAGAAGGAAACGTCTTAATTAAGGCAGAAAAAAAGAAATAAAAAAGTGAGTAATATTCAAGAAAGACAAAAAGAAATTGTAGAAGAATTTAGCATCTTTGAAGACTGGATGGATCGGTATGAATATATGATCGACCTTGGTAAATCTCTCCCGCTTATTGAAGACCAATATAAAACCGACGAAAACATTATAAAAGGGTGTCAGAGTAGAGTATGGGTCTATGGAGCGATGGACAACGATAAACTCGACTTTACAGCAGATAGTGATGCCATAATTACCAAAGGAATTATTGCGATACTTATCCGTGTATTTTCTGGACAAAAACCAGAAGACATCATTGGAGCAAACACAGATTTCATAGATGAAATTGGACTTAAGGAACACTTATCACCAAATAGAGCTAACGGATTGGTGAGTATGATAAAACAAATGAAAATGTACGCTATTGCATATAATAGCCAACAAAATAAAGCTTAATATTATGGCTGAAGAACTAAACACAGATCAACTTGGAGAAGATGTAGTAAGAGTTTTAAAAACTATTTACGATCCAGAAATCCCTGTAGATATCTACGAACTTGGACTCATTTATGATGTTTTTGTCAATGAGGATAGTGATGTCAAAATTTTAATGACCTTAACCTCTCCCAACTGTCCAGTAGCAGAATCTCTTCCTCAAGAGGTGAAGGAAAAGGCGGCTTCTTTAGATTGGGTCAACGAATGTGAAGTGGAATTAACCTTTGATCCTGCTTGGTCCCAAGAATTGATGAGTGAAGAAGCAAAACTTGAATTAGGAATGTTGTAAGCTATGGCTGAGATTGTAAATAAGGTGGCACTAAGTTCTCTGATAACCTTTAACCTAGAGGATTATTATCCAAAAGGGAGAAGAGTACAAATCGATATCAAAGAGTGGTTGTTCCAGGGTATTATTCTTAAAGAAAAAGACTTTAGGCTAGAGCTTAAAGCACATAATTGGAATCAATATGAAGATGCCTACGTAGCCCTTTATTGTTCAACCGATTCTATAATTCCAAGTTGGGCCTATCTTTTAATAACCACATATCTGGAGGGGATAGCCCAAAAAGTTGTTTATGGATCTTTAGAGGTGTTAAACTCGTTGCTTTACCAAGAGGCGCTTTCTCAAATAGACCTTACTGATTATAAAGATAAACCCATTATTATAAAAGGCTGTTCTGACAAACCAGTGCCAGAAAATGCGTACTTATTTGCTTTACAAATATTGCAGCCCATTGCTAAGTCAATTATGTATGGTGAAGCATGTTCTGCTGTTCCTCTTTATAAAAAGCCTAAAAAGGTTTAGGTAGTATCTCAATTTTATAATTTCATTTGCTCCATAAAATTATTAAAAAATGAAGTTTAAATACATCTTAAGCTTTCTCTCCATTCCCTTTTTAAGTTCAATATTACAAGCACAATCTCAAAGTGTTCCCGCTTCTTCACAAAACGATACCATTTGGAAAACCGAAGGAAATTTTCAATTTCTGATCAATCAAGCAGCCTTTAATGATGACTGGCAAGGTGGTGGAACTACCAACTACTCAGCTAACATTGTGGTTAACTACGATATTTATTACAACAAAGGAAAATATGCCTGGGATACTAAGCTCTTAGGGGACTATGGTATAAACAAGATTAAGGATCAAGAATTCTACAGAAAAACGAATGATCGTTTAGAGCTCAATTCGACCATTGGCCGCCAAATAGGACAGTCCAAATGGTATACATCTGCCTTTGTGAATTTCAGATCTCAGTTCGACAAGGGCTATGAGTTTGGAGAAGATGTAGACGGAAACGATACGAGGAGACTTCAAACAGAATTCATGTCTCCAGCCTTTACTCAATTAGGGTTTGGTATTTTATGGAAAGAAAGTGACGATATTCGTGTCAATATTTCACCAGTAACAGGCCGTATCATTACTGCCAACAAGAAATTTACTACTACTCCAGGTTATGTAGACGGTGATTTTTTCGGTATTGATGAAGGTGAAAGTATACGGACCGAATTTGGTGCCTCGGTGAATGCTTTTGTAAAATTCAAAGTCATGGAAGGCATTACTGTAGGAAACGTATTAAGCTTATATTCTAATTATCTTGAAGATCCGCTAAATGTAGATATAGATTATACCTTAAATCTTATTATGAGTGTAAATAAATATATTTCGGCGAATTTTACCTTCCAGGCCATATATGATGACAATTCCGTAAGGGGTTTTCAAATAAGAGAAGTCTTAGGTGTTGGTTTAAATTATACTTTTTGAATTTAATCCATTAAGCTTAAACTCTAAACTATGCTGTTCTTAGGAGATTAGTTAGTTTATGTAGACTTGCCCTCGATGAGGTTTTAATCGATCTCTTACAGATTTCATGTCGACTTCTTCAACTACCATAAAAGCGATAAAATGAAAGTCATCTAGCTTTTCGGTTCCTGTTACCTTTAGATTTAAAGCATTTACATTTAAGAAGTCATTCAAATGAATGGTGTGATGCTCCGCTGTCTTCTCTGCATTTGGACCTCTAAAGTCCCAAATTAATTTTATTTGTTTACTCATAAGTTTGATTAATAATTTTGGCTAAAGAACACATTTTTTTCAAAGCCGTTTTATTTAGGGAGTCCTTTTAATAGACTCCTCACTTCCTCTACACTAGTTACATAAAATTTAGCCTTAGTTTTTTTAACACCTACCTTTATGGTTTGTGAGTTTTCTGGAAGCTCCTCAAACATAAATTCATCGGTCCAGTCATCTCCAATGGCAAAGACATGTTGAGCAGGATTTTGATTCAAAACATAAGTGCAAGCTCTGCCTTTATTCACTTTACTACTTTTTATTTCAATAACTTTATTACCTTCCAGCAAGGTAAGGTCTGTGTTAGAGATAAAACTGGTTAGCACCGTTTTTATTTCTACAACTCGCTTTTGAGCCAATTCGATATCAGTATCTCGATAATGCCAAGCTAGCGAAAATTTCTTTTTTTCAACAAGTGTTCCTGGTGTTCTATCCACAAAAGTTTCCAAAACAGGGAGAACGTTTTCCATCCAATCGGTTTTTAAATGCTCTAGAGTTTTCCATGTTTGCCCTTTTTCGCGAATGGAAACTCCATGGTCGGATACTAGAGTATAGGGAGTGTCTTTAAACCATTCATTCAACGTTTTTTTATCTCTCCCGCTGATAATGACTAGCTCGAGATTTTCAATTTTTTCAAGTCCATTTAATAATTGAAAAAGCTCAGAATCTGGTTTAGCATCTTGAGGGTTTTTAGTAAAGTTGACTAAAGTCCCGTCGTAATCTAAAAACATCACCTTTTTTTCAGAGGATTTCAATTTCTCTCTGAAATTTTCTATATCAGTTGACTTCAATTTTGAGGCCTGGATAAGACTATATACTTTATGTACTTGTTTTAGGGAGTTCATAAATTCACTAGCCCATTTCTCTACGCTATACCTAGACACTCGGTCTTGTAGAGCCTTCATTCTTTGTTTTTGCTCCGCCTTTGGCATTTCTAAAGCTTGCTTTAGAGTGTCCGCAATTTCTTCATAATTGAAAGGATTGATAAGCAAAGCTTCGTTAAGTTCTTTTGAGGCCCCTGTCATTTCACTAAGGACTAGCACACCGTCCTCTTTGGTTCGAGTGGCAATATATTCTTTAGCAACGAGGTTCATTCCGTCTCTTACGGGAGTAATTAAGGCAACCTCCGATGAGGTATAGAGATCTATTAAATTTTCAAAAGGTAGGGTTCTATAAAAATACCAGATAGGGGTCCAGCTCACCGTGGAAAATTCACCATTAATTCTACCTACAAGTTCGTCGGTTTCTTGCTTCAATTTTTGATACTGAGGTACCTGAGATCTTGAAGGTACTGCTAGCATAACGAGTCTTATTTTCTCTTGGAATTGTGGATATTTCTTTAAAAAATAGTCAAAGGCTTTTAACCTGTTAGGGATACCTTTGGTATAGTCCATTCTATCGATGGAAAGCACCATTTTCATCCCAACTTCTTTCTGAAGATGCTGATCTAGTCTTTTTTGAATTTCAGATTTGTTATTTTCATCTTGTTTATCATGCTTAAGAGCAGCATTTTTAAATTTTTTGTAATCGATGCCCATCGGAAAAGAGTCCACCTTTATGATTCTGTTGTTATAGGTGATTTTGTTGAAATTAACCTCCAAACTAAGAATGCGTTTTATAGAACTTAAAAAGTGTCTCTCGTAATCATAGGTATGGAAACCAATCAAATCGGCACCAAGCATACCTTCTAAAAGTTCTTTACGCTTAGGAAAGATTCTGAATATTTCATAAGAAGGAAAAGGAATATGATTGAAGAATCCGATAGAAATGTTGGGTTTTTTAGCTTTAACAAGTGCAGGGACCAGTAAGAGTTGGTAGTCTTGTATCCAGATTTGGTCACCATCTTCTGCGTGTTTTAAAACCGCTTCCGCAAATTTCTCATTCACGCGTTTATAGGCATTCCAAGATTCGGGATCGTACTCTGTATATTCTATAAAATAATGAAACAGTGGCCATAATGTTCGATTACTAAAGCCATAGTAATACAAGTCTAGGTCACTTTGAGTGAGACTCACAGTGACACATTGCTCTTTATGAACGGCTTTTTCAACCTTAGCCTCAAGTTCTGGAGTAAGTTCCTCTTGTGTAAGACCCGACCAGCCAATCCAAATTCCATTGCTCTCTTTATGGACAGATTTAAGTCCTGTGGCAAGTCCGCCAACACTTGGCCTTACTTGGAGGTGATCATCTTCTATGCTTATTTGTAGAGGCAGTCTATTGGATACAATTATTGTTTTATTCATAAGGAATCTTTGTTAAACTCGTATTATTTCCTTTTATTTAATCAAAAATATGATTTTAATCTCCCAAAAACTCAGGATTGATGAATAATCTAAACTATGGAATCATAGGGAATTGTAGGACAGCAGCTTTGGTTTCCGAAACAGGTTCAATTGATTGGTGTTGTTTGCCAGAATTTGATTCTGCTTCTGTTTTTGCTAAATTATTAGATGAAAAGAAGGGGGGGCAATTCGCTTTTCATGTGGACGATTCTTACGAAATAACTCAGGTTTATGTCAAAGACACTTGTATTCTCAAAACTACTTTTTCGTCTCAAGATGCTAGCTTTGAAGTCTATGATTTTTTACCACGTTATCTCAAAAAAGATAAGGTTTATCACACCCCTCCAGAACTCATAAGGTATTTGAAAGTCACTAAGGGAACACCTAAACTAAAAGTTGATTTCAATCCAAAATTGGAGTATGCTCTTGGAAACACGGAGATATTCATCAAAGAAAATTTTATCGTAGGTCTTACGGAAGCCGATGAGTTTGATACCTTGTTTCTTTACACGTCCTTAGATAAGCAAGCTGTTGCAAATTCAAAAGAAATCTCCATGACTGAAGATGCTTTTTTCCTATTGTCTTATAACGAAAAGATAGAGCTCCCCGACATGGAGTCTGTTTCTCTAGACTTAGAAACAACCAAAGACTATTGGCTCAACTGGAGTTCAAAAACGCCCAAGTTTGGCACTTATGATGATATGATTTTAAGAAGTGCGATGACTCTTAAGCTTTTGAGTTATGATAAAACTGGGGCAATCCTAGCGGCAGCGACGACCTCATTACCCGAAACGATAGGGGAGGTGAGGAATTGGGACTATAGATTCTGTTGGATTAGAGATGCTTCCATGGTGGTGAAAGTAGTCTCTCAATTAGGTCATAAAAGAATGATAAAACGCTATTTACAATTTATAATAGATTTGATTCCAGATAAGAATGAAAAACTTCAAATCATGTATGGAATCAATAAAGAAAAGCAATTGACTGAAAAGCACTTAACACATCTTTCTGGATATAAGGATTCTAAACCTGTGAGAATTGGAAATGCGGCTTATGCACAAAAGCAAAATGATATCTACGGAATATTGGTGGATGTCATTTATCAAGAATTAGTCAAGTTTAAATCAGATATAGACAATAAAGAAGAGTTATGGACCATTACTAAAGGGATTGCATGGGTAGTCGGAAAACACTGGCAAGAGCCCGATAAAGGAATCTGGGAATTCAGGACGGAAGATCGACATTTTACCTTTTCAAAAGTCTTATGCTGGGTGGCTATAGACAGAGCTATTAAAATCTCAAAACTCTTTCATAAATCTTCCAAGCTTGAACGCTGGAAAACTTTGGAAAAAGCTATTCGAAATGATATTTTGGAGAATGCTTGGAACGAAGATATGCAGGCGTTTACTCAATCCTATAATTCTAAAAATCTAGATGCCTCTGTACTTTTGATGGAAACCTATGGTTTTATTGATGCTAAGGATCCTAAGTTTGTAAGTACTGTAAAGGCTATAGGTAAGAACCTCACAAATGATGGACTTCTGTATCGCTATAAAAACAAAGACGACTTCGGCTTGCCTAGCTCATCGTTTACGATTTGTACATTTTGGTATATCAATAGTTTGTTTAAAATTGGCGAAGTTGAAGAAGCCAGGCAACAATTTGAGAGGTTAATCGGTTATTCTAATCACCTAGGATTGATGAGTGAAGATATTGATTTTAAAACAAAGCGTTTGTTGGGAAACTTTCCACAGGCCTATTCTCATTTGGCATTGATAGAAACGGCTATAAATTTATCTAAAGTAGAGAAGTCTTAAAATTCAGAAAATCGCTGGTCGAGTAAAAAGTTATCGTCAGTTAAGGTATTAAGAAAAGAAATCAGTTGGTTTTTTTCAGTTTCTGTAAGTGAGATTCCTAAATTATTTTCTTGTTGTAAGCTAGGATCTAAATTTTGTGTAGGTTCCACTCCAGAGTCATAATGATCTAAAACTTCTTTTAAAGATTGAAAGCGTCCATCGTGCATATAGGGTAAACTAACTGCGATATTTCTTAAGGTAGGGACTTTAAATTTGTACTTATCTTCCTCAAGTCCTGTTACGCGTTCACGTCCAATATCATTATACCTAGGATCAATGGATAATCCATTGTTTCTATAGGATTGATCTGTAAAAAGGATACCCTTATGGCAACTTGCACATTTAGCTTCAAATAAGGATAGACCAGCAGACTCTTCCTCGCTAAAGACAGAATTTCCTTCTAAAACCTTATCATATTTTGTGTCCGCAGAAACCATCATCACCATAAATTGAGACAAGGCTCTGAACATATTTTGCGTATTCACTTCGCCATTGTTAAATGCTTCGGCAAATAATTCACTGTAGACTTGGTCGCTTTTGAGTTTGTTAATGACATTAGACACCGTTTCATTCATTTCTGTATCTGTTGTAATAGGGATGATGGAAAAAGAATCGAGATGTTGGGCTGCACCGTCCCACGAGAATTCTTCGAAGTAAGCCAAATTCATTAAAGGTTGGGCATTTCTGGTTCCTAAAGCACCATCCACACCATGACTCACTTCGTGGGTATGGTGTGTAAAAGAAAACTCTTGTACATGACAAAATCCACAAGAAATAACTCCTGTTGAGGATAATCTCCCATCGTAAAATAATTTTTTACCTAACTCAAAGCCTTTTTCTGTAGGTGGATTTTCTTCCAAATTGTAAACAGGTTGTGGAAAGAAATCTGGCTGAGGGAAGTCTAATTTTTTATTTTCTGAAATTTCAACATAAGTATTCTCCTCACCGCTGCAGGCAAAACATACTATCAATACCAGGATGAGAAATACTTTATTCATGTTTGTGGTTTATTCTGTTGAACTAAAAGGAACTGAAGAAAATAACTGACTCACGTTTTCTGCAATCTTTGGAGCGTTTACAGGATCTACTTGAATATCAGGTTTATCCTCTATCCTAATATCGTAGACCGCATTAAAGAGCTTAGATAAGTCAGCTTCGATAGAGATTAATTTATTTTCAGTGAGATCAAAACCAAAATTCGAAGATAACTCTACGGTTTTGTAATTATCTAGATTGGTGCCATGGCTGCCAATGTGAAAAAGAAAATTCTCATCTGGCTGATCTCCAGTTGAAGAAAATTCACCTTCTATTTTAAAAAAGATATACCCTGCCGACCAGCTCCAATGCATTAGGCTTTCTTCTGCTGTAGGCACAAAGTTATCTACACCATTGAGTGGGTAGTTGGATTGATCTACGCCTATCCCAAACTTTATTTTCTTGTAGTTGACAACGGGGATGTTTTCTAGGCTTATAATTTTACTGGAAGGCACCTCTTCATCGACTAGAAAATAACTGTCTTCTACAGGATAAGTGAAGATTTCACCATTGTCTTTAATAAATGAGATATTACTGATGATATATTTTAGCTCATTAATGGAGTAAGACTCACCCAATGTAGTTTGATAAACTCCGGTATTCAATTCTATGTTTTGAGAGTTTATCTTATTAGCAAAGCTGATCTCTATACTCGTAGTTTCAATAGTATCATCGTCTTTACAAGAAACTGCCAACATTGAAATAAGAACAAAGCAAATTATCTTTTTCATATTACTTTAATTTTATAATAAAGGCATCGTTATCTCCTTTATTTGTTGGGAAATCGCTGTCGTTGCTTGCCGTGGTACCAACTACGAAAATCTCCCTACTGGAATTTATTGCAGCATCATTCCCAAAGTCAAGACCACTTCCCCCGAAGGTTTTTTGCCATTTTAAGTCTCCATTACCGTCTATGATAAATCCCCAAATGTCATTAGAGCCATAGTTGATCTCCAATTGATCTGTCTCACTTCTTGAGCTACTGGTTATAAAATAGTCATTATTTCCTATAGCTATAATAGACTTTCCAGAATCGAATTCTGGTCCACCATAGGTTTTTTCCCAAATCAAGTTCCCATCCGTATCGAACTTGATGATCCATATATCTGCATTACCTCTCGGGTTTGAAACATCTTTATCACTACTCCTAGTATCACCAACTAGCATAAAGTGATTATCTTCTGTTTTTATAATATCAAAAGCAATTTCGATACTGCTTCCTCCAAAGTTTTTTTGCCAAACTAAATTGCCATCAGCAGAAGTTTTGACCACCCAAATGTCATAACTTCCATTCGGGTCAGTAATATCAAAGTCATCACTTTCAGAATGTCCTGTTTGGATATAGCCGCCATCTTGTGTTTGTATAACAGCGTAGCTTCTGTCATTATTGGTGCCCCCAAAATAACGTCTCCATTCCATATTACCTTCAGCATCCAATTTTATACCCCAATATTCTCCCACGCCATGTTTTGCTCCTTTGGAATTAGGAGAAATCTTCAAATTTTCGAAATCATCATTCCCTTCTCCTTCAGAAGCAGTAACATCTAGAAAGCCAGTAGCAAAATAGCCGCCATCTTGAGTCTGTATAATATCATATCCTCTATCATTTCCAGAAAAACCGATGCTTTTTTCCCATTGAATACCACCTGAAGCATCTAATTTCACAACCCAATAATCTTGAAATCCAAAATTTCCCGAAATATCACCATCATTACTCCTAGAAAATCCAGTGACGGCAAAGCCTCCGTCATCGGTTTGGATTATACTTTGTCCTCTATCGTCATTACTTCCCCCAAATACCTTTTGCCATTGGATGTTTAGATCTTGGTCAAATTTTACAAGCCAATAATCACTATCTGTTGAAGGCTTACCTGTGATGTCACCATCATTACTTTGAGTAAAACCAAATGCTGCAATACCGCCATCGGGGGTTGCTACTACAGATAAGAAATCATCTTGTTGAGATCCCCCAATAGTCTTGATAAGGTCTATCTCACCCATAAATTCCTGGTCAATTCCTTCTGGAATTACTGATTCATCATCTTTGGAACATGAAAGAATTAATCCTAGACTTATTATGAAAACTATTTTATTAAACATTATTCGATGATCAATTTACGAGTGAAAGAATTATTTATTTTAAGCAAATACAGGCCAGAGTCGAAAGCCTCTAGATTGACCTGAATTTGCTTTTCATCTTGATAAGCTTTGGAAAAGATTTTTTGACCTAAAAGATTGAAAATTTCAATTTTTTGAATGTCTTCTTGGGTGTTTAGAACAGTGACATAAGACGACGCAGGATTAGGGAAAATTTTAAATTCCTGGTTTTGAAAATTAGAGGTTTCTAGAGTACCTGATTGTCTAATTAAAAAGAACCCCCTGTTAATGTCACTAACCACGATATTACCGCTTTCAAAATAGGGATAATTGCTCCACACGCCATCAAAATCAAAACTATTACTTTCAGGATAGGTATCGAAGAAGCCTACTTCATTTATCTCTTCAGCACCTACACCAGAAATGTCTATGATTCTTATGCCTGCGGTATAATTCGATAAATAAAATGTATCTCCTTTAATATACCCATTATGGTCTATGGCTCCAGTTGGGCCAAAATATTCTTGATGAATAAAAGGGCTATCTAGATCTTCCAAGTCAAAAATTATGGTTCTAGTAGCAGAGCCAGAGCCTATTTCATCAGTTTCATCTCCTAAGAAAAAATATCTCTGATCTTCGGTTAACCAACCCTGATGAGTATAAGTGTCAACGGAATTGGTATAATCAATATCTGAAATTAAAACGGGGTTGGATTTATCTGTAACATCCACAAAGACAACTTCATCTGCATTACTTCCTAAATAAATTTCTCTACCAGCATAATCAGGATCAGGCCCATTATAAGTGACAACCTGAGCATCGTGAGTGTAAAAACTACCAGAATAGCCTCCCGCTAATTCAGGATTTAAAGGATTGGAGATGTCGACGATATGAGGTCCGCCATTATAAGTTGTGGTCCCAACAGCATAAGCATAAGGTTGTTCTGGATTGATCACAATATTATGAGCCCTACCAAAACCATCGTAATGTGCATCGTTGGTGAAAGTTGTGGGTGCATTGCTAACATTGCGAAGTCGAGTGAGGTCGAAGACTTGCATGCCATGCCCTGGGGCCTCAGAAACGATAAAAGCATAATTTCCATAAACTTTTATATCTCTCCATATACTAGATTGAGTATGTGTTGGTAATTTACCGAGATAAACTGGCTGTATTGGATTAGAAATATCAATAAAAGCTGTGCCATTAGTCAACCCCATGATCGCATATTCTTTACCATCTTGAGGATCTGTCCAGCCCCAAGAGTCATTTCCATCAGATGCTGAAAGGGTGTTTAAGTCAATTTGGGACATTAAATCGTAGTCATTGCAAGGATAAGGCCCAGCAAAACCATTTTCACAGGGAGTTTGAGAATACGAATTGAAGCTCAAAAAAATTAAGGCGAGAAAAGAGTAGATGTTTTTCAAGATGTTTTTTTCAAATGTAAGTAATTATTCTCTAGTCAAGATTTGATTTTTGGACCCATAGAGACCAACTTAAATATGCTGTCCTTCTCAATTCCTTTGAGTAACTTTGCAATCAAACTGAAAATGTTATGTTTCAAAATACAAAAGAGAGCAAAACCAAATTATCAGAACTCGGTGAGTTTGGTTTAATAGACCACTTGACCCAATTTTTTAAAATTAAGCAAACCTCAACTATTACTGGTATCGGTGATGATGCAGCAGTTTTAAAACATGATAAACATACAGTGGTGACTACAGATCTTTTGGTAGAAGGCGTTCATTTCGATCTAGCCTACATGCCTTTAAAACACTTAGGCTATAAGGCTGTAATAGTAAACTTATCTGATGTGTATGCGATGAATGCAAAAGCAGAGCAGATTACAGTCTCAATTGCGTGTTCCAATCGCTTTACAGTGGAGGCCTTGGAAGAGTTGTATAGTGGAATTGCAACAGCCGCAGAATTGTACAATGTAGATGTTGTTGGTGGAGACACCACTTCGGCAATAAAGGGGTTAACGATAAGTATTACCGCGATTGGTCAAGCCGAAAAAGAGGATATTACTTATAGGAGTGGGGCCAAACCTAATGATTTACTTGTAGTCTCAGGTGATCTAGGTGGTGCTTTTTTAGGATTAAAAGTTTTGCAGCGAGAAAATGAGGTATTTAAAGTGAATCCAAACGCTCAGCCAGATCTCGAGAAATACAACTATATTGTAGAGCGGCAATTGAAGCCTGAAGCAAGAAAAGATATTGTAGAACTCTTAGCTGCTTTGGAAGTAAAACCGACTTCTATGATTGACATTAGTGATGGATTATCCTCAGAGTTGATGCATTTATGCAAACATTCTAAAGTTGGCGCCAATCTGTTTGAAGATAAACTTCCTCTTGATCCAATGTGTATTTCAACTTGCGAAGAGTTTGAGTTGGACTCTACCACAGTGATTCTCAATGGAGGGGAAGATTATGAGCTTTTATTTACGGTAGACCAAACTGATTTTGAAAAAATAAAAGCGAACCCACATTTAACGATTATCGGTCATATGGCTGAGCAAAGTGAAGGGATACATCTCATTTCTAGGATGAATACTAAAATCCCAATTAAGGCTAGAGGTTGGAACGGGATGAATGACGAGGACGAAGATTAAAAACTAAATTTTGGAACTTATGGAAATTAAAATATTTACTACAACGTCTAAAGTAGAATTAATGGGAATTAAGAACCTGTTAATGTCCGAGGATATAGACTATTTTGAAAAAGATAAAATGGATAGTTCCTACGCGGGTGCTTTTGGTCAGTATGAACTTTTTGTTTCTGAAAATAATGAAGACAAGGCTAGAGCAATTATTGAAAAATTTCAAGAAAGCTAGCAGGTTTTGATTCTAGACCTTAGGTTAATATTATTTGAAAATTTAGTGAGATAAGTGATTATTTTCTAATTTTAAGAAAAATTAAAAATTATGAAAAGACACGCAAAGGCAGTTTGGGAAGGTAGTATTAAAGAAGGTAAAGGGAACCTCTCTTCACAGAGCGGTATTTTAGATAACACACCCTATTCTTTTAAGTCTAGATTTGAAGACGGAAAAGGGACAAATCCTGAAGAGTTAATTGCAGCAGCTCACGCAGGATGTTTTTCAATGCAATTGTCTGGTTTTTTAACCGAGGAGGGTTATACTCCTGAAAGTCTTGAAACTAAAGGGGAAATAACTCTTAAAGATGGGTCTATCACAAATTCTCATCTCACACTTGTAGCCAAAATACCAGAAATTGGTCAGGAGAAATTCGATAGTTTAGTTGAGAAAGCTGAAAAGAATTGCCCGATCTCTAAGCTTCTATCTACTGAAATTTCAGTAGAGGCTACTTTAGTTCAGTAACAATAAGGATTATCTTTAAAAAATGCTGTTGAAAAGGTCAACAGCATTTTTATTTAGGTTTTGCTCTATGTAAATTCGCTAGAGCTTTTTTTATTTGACATAGAGTCTTCATCAATAAACGATATATTTGTAATAAATAATTTTGCACATGCTAGAAGCAGTACTTTTAGGATTTTTATTTTCTTTATTTTTAGTATTTGCAGGCTCTTACTTTAGAGGCAGACTAGCGGTATTGTCTTCGTTAATCCCGTTGAGTCTTTTTATTTATTTCTCTACATTTATCAGTGAAATAGCTGATGGTAAAGTTATTTACGAAAACCACGAATGGATCCCCAGTTTTGGAGTTAATCTTAGCTTTACCTTAGATGGGTTGGCACTTTTATTTGCTTTAATGATTACGGGTGTGGGGACCTTGGTCTTTGTATATACCTCTGCTTATCTAAAAGATCACAAATATTTAGACAGGTTTTACGGATATCTGAGCCTATTTATGGCAGCAATGCTTGGCTTAGTTCTGTCGGATAACCTGATGACTATGTTTATTTTTTGGGAACTAACGAGCATCTCCTCCTTTTATTTAATCGGTTTTAACAACGATAAAGAAGATTCTAGAAAATCTGCATTAATTGCACTTGGCGTAACTGGTATAGGAGGATTAATGCTATTAGGTGGTGCCGTTCTACTTGGAGATGTTGTTGGTACCTATCGTATTTCCGAAATGCTATCTTCAAGAGAAGCCATTGCCGATAGCTCACATTATGTTTTAATTCTATTCTTTATATTTAGTGCTGCTTTCACTAAATCTGCACAGTTTCCATTTCATTTCTGGTTACCTGAAGCGATGAAGGCTCCAACACCGGTGTCTACCTATTTGCATTCTGCAACAATGGTAAAAGCAGGAGTTTATTTATTATTCAGAATGACACCTGTTTTAAATGGTGGAGAAATTTGGCATACCGTATTGATTGTAGTGGGGGGAATTACGATGATTTACTCTGCCATCCACATTATTTTTAGAACAGATCTCAAAGGAATTTTAGCTTATTCGACTATTTCAGCATTAGGAATTTTGGTTTTTTTGATTGGAATCGGAACCCAAGCAGCTCTTATCGCCGCCGCAGTTTTTATTGTGGTTCACGCTCTTTATAAAGCTTCTTTATTTTTGATCACCGGTATTATAGATCATGAAACAGGGACCAGAGATGTGACTCAACTTGCAGGTCTTAGAAAAGTCTTGCTGCCCGTCGCTATAGCTGGTTTTATCGCTGCGCTCATTAGTGGTGGTGTTCCGCCTACTTTGGGTTTTGTAGGTAAAGATTTAATTTATGAATCTACTTTGCATTTTAAAGATAATGCGATCTTACTCACCATTATAGCTCTATCCACAAACGTATTATTGTTTTACGCTGGTTTTGTAGCGGGAGTAAAGCCTTTTATTGGGAAACTACCAAAAAAGTTTGAAAAAGTTCATCTGCCAAGTCCGCTAATGTGGGTTCCACCTCTTATCATGACTTGTGCTGGATTGGTATTTGGTCTTTTTCCTGGTCTTATTGAAACAGCTATAGCAAAGCCTATTGCAATGACACAAGCACTTCAGTTCGAGGATTTTCATCTTAAACTATGGCATGGCTTTAATACCATTTTAGCGCTTAGTGCCACTACGCTTATCTTGGGTACCGTTTTATATTTTGTTTTGAAACCAAAGCACTCTTTGGAGAATACTATCGCAAAACTTGATGTAATTGCACCCAAAACATTACTATTAAACCTATCTGAGGGGTTTGCTGTGTTTTCTAAATACTGGACCAATATTTTTCAAACAGGTTATTTGAGACATTATCTTTTTATAATCGTAAGCTTTCTCATTTTGCTTTTGGGATACTTAATCTTTTCAGACTTTTCTTTAAAGATAGACACCTCTTCGCTAGCAGATTTAACCATTTACGAGATCTCCATTTTGATAATGTTACTTTTAGGGGTCTTATATACTGTATTTACCAAATCTAGATTGGCTGCTGTAGCCTCTTTAGGAGTAGTAGGGCTGTCATTCAGTTTGCTGTTTTTGTTTTATAGTGCACCAGACTTAGCAATGACTCAATTTTCTGTAGATACCCTAACTGTTATTTTATTTGTTCTGGTACTTTACAGATTACCGAAATACTTGAATTTATCCGATAGCCGACTCAGGATCAAACACGGTATATTATCCGTAAGCTTTGGTGTCTTAATTACGCTTCTTATTCTAAAAGTCTTAGGCGAAACCAAAAACACCGAAGTCACAGAATTCTATGCTGAAAATGCTTATAAGTTGGCAAAAGGCAAAAACATAGTCAACGTTATTTTGGTAGATTTCCGAGGGATAGATACGATGATAGAAATTTCAGTACTGATAGTAGCGGCCTTAGGAGTTTTTGGATTACTGAAATTGAGGCTAAAGACAAAAGATAAAAAATAATATGAGGACATTAATTTTAAAATCAGCATCTAGTTACTTGATTCCGGTATTACTAATATTCTCTGTGTTTATTTTACTTAGAGGGCATTATTTACCAGGGGGAGGATTTGTTGGTGGTCTTGTTGCCGCAATTGCTTTTGTTTTGGATGCTTTTTCCAATGGATTAGAAAAAACGAAAACCATATTAAAAATACATCCAGGATTTCTGATGCCTTTGGGCCTTTTAGTGGCTTTTTTAAGCGGAATTTCTCCAATGGTTTTTTCCGATTTGCCCTTTATGACAGGAATTTGGGCGGAAAATCCAATACCAGTCATAGGCGCAATCGGGTCTGCGTTATTTTTTGACCTTGGTGTATATCTAGTCGTGATAGGAGCGGCCTTAACGATCATTTTTACAATTTCAGAATCTGCTTAAATGGAAATACTCTTAGCAATTATTACTGGTGTTTTATATGCGTCTGGCATTTATATGATTATGCGTCGAAGCATGGTGAAACTTATTCTGGGTATTATCCTTCTTGGAAATGGAGTGAACTTATTGATATTTGTCTTAGGTCGTATCACCAAAGGGGAGCCTCCAATCATAGATTCTGCAGAAAAAGTTTTGGAAGGAGTTTATGCAGATCCAATTCCACAAGCCTTAATACTCACAGCCATAGTCATTAGTTTTGGGTTACAAGCCTTTGCTATTATACTTATGAAACGAACTTTTAAAGTCCTTAAAACAGACGATTTAGACCAACTTAATACTACAGACGAAGATTCATGACAAACGATATCATTATACTACCATTAGTGGTTCACCTGTTTTTCAGCATCGTATTGATGTTTTTCTGGAATAAAGTGGATTTTCAAAAAATCTTTAGCGTAGTTGCCAATTTTATAGCTCTACTTGTTGCCATTTGGGTTTTTATTTTTGTGTATAATAACGGTACACAAGTGGTGCAATCGGGAAATTGGGAAGCGCCTTTTGGAATTGTATTTGTGGGAGATATGTTGGCTGCGACTTTAGTTTTACTCACCGCTATTGCAGGCTTTGCAGTATCTATATTTTCTACGATATCCGTTATAAGAGCTAGATTGAGATTTGGGTATTTCAGCGTGTTTCATTTCTTGCTCTTAGGGCTAAATGGAGCTTTTCTAACTGGTGATATATTTAACTTATACGTGTGGTTTGAGATTATTATTATCAGTTCTTTTGTCCTGATAAGCATAGGGGGAGAAAAAAATCAATTGGAAGGCGCCGTCAAATATTTTGCACTTAACTTTTTTGCGTCCATGATCTTTTTAACGGCTCTGGGAGTTCTGTATGGCTTGGTAGGAACCTTGAATATGGCAGATATTTCATTGAAGATTGCTGAAGTTCAAAATAGAAACTTAGTGGAAATAAGTGCTGTTTTATTTCTGGTTGGCTTTGGGATCAAATCGGCTATATTTCCTTTGTACTTTTGGCTTCCTGCATCTTACCACACCCCGCCATCGGCAGTTTCTGCCATATTTGCAGGACTGCTTACCAAAGTTGGAGTTTACGCTTTAATACGTGTTTTTACACTGATTTATGGAGGAGAAGGATTTTTAAGTATTTTGCTTTTAACCCTCGCTATCATGACTATCTTTAGTGGCGGTGTTGGGGCTATTATTCAAAATAATATGAAGAAAGTATTCATGTACTTTATCATTTGCCATATTGGATTTATGATTGGAGGTTTAGCCTTATTTACTGAAGTCGCCATGGCAGGCGTTATTTTTTATCTTATTCACGATATTATCATTAAAACGAATTTATTCCTGATAAGCGGTTTGATTTATAGAATTAAAGGCACAACCAACATGAAGAAACTCGGTGGTTTGTACGCCAATTATCCCAAGTTGAGTTTACTCTTGGCAATTCCATTATTTTCTCTTATCGGAATACCACCGTTATCGGGGTATTGGCCTAAAATTTCTCTAATTTTAGCAAGTTTCAATGCAGAAGAATATTGGTTCTTTGGAGCTTTAATCTTCGGAAGCTTAATCACCCTTATAGTTATTGCCAAACTTTGGTCGGAGGTTTTTTGGAAAGATCAACCCAAAATAAATTTTCCCGAAAAGTTTATTTATTTTGACCAACTCAGGATAGGACAAAAATTCACCTTTATATTCCCAATTGCTTTTCTAACTTTTGTAACTTTATATATTGGATTTGGGGCGGAACACATTCAGCAGCTGTCTCAGAGAATAGCTTCAGAATTAATAAATAACGAATTATATATAGACGCTGTTTTAAAAAGATAAGTCAAAATGAAAAGTAAATTTTTATCTAACATTTTGTTGACTCTTATTTGGGTATTTTTGACTGGTGGCTACGAGTTCAATAATTTCCTTTTTGGATTTATTTTGAGTTTTATTATCCTTTGGATCTTAAGCGGTGCGGAGGACAAAAGCAGTAAAAAATATTTTAAGATCATTCCTAGGATCATTTCATTCATCTTCTTTTTTATCTGGGAACTTACCAAAGCAAATATTCAAGTTGCCTACGAAGTCAGTACCCCAAAGTTTAATATGAAGCCTGGAATTATTGCCGTCCCTTTGGACGCCAAAACAGATTTGGAAATTACTCTTTTAGCAAATTTGATAACACTTACACCTGGTACACTTGCTTTAGATGTCTCTACAGATCGCAGTGTTCTCTACATTCATGCCATGTATGTAGAAGATAAACAAGAATTTATTGCAGATATTAAGACAGGATTTGAGAAACGCTTATTAGAAATATTACGATGAACGTACACGATTTTTTATATTATATTATTTTACCTATCCTATCCATTTCCTCGCTTTTGGTTTTTGTAAGGTTTTTTAGAGGGCCTAGCATTGTAGATCGTGTTGTTGCTTTAGATTTATTAATTACTATTGGAATTGGTATTATAGCGATGTATAGTGTTATAAGCGATAAACCGACATTTCTTGATATTTCTCTGGTTCTAGCTCTTATTGCTTTTTTAGGAACAGTAGCTTTTGCATATTACTTAGAAAAACGAAATAAAAATGATTGATATCCTTATTTACATCACTTCTGGGCTTGGGGCACTTTTTGTACTCCTAGCGGCTGTTGGCACTTTAAGAATGCCAGATCAATATCTTAGAATTTCTGTCAACACCAAGGCGGCAACACTTGGTGTTGGTTTATTACTGGTGGCTGCTGCGCTATTCTTTTTAGAAATTTCAGTGTCCACGCGTGTGGTTACTGTAATCATATTTATTTTAATCACTGCTCCGGTGGGAGCACACCTTATAGGCCGAACCTCCTATTTTCTAGGAAATGAACTATGGGGTAAGTCTGTTATCGATGATTTGAAAGGTAAATACAATAAATCTACCCACGAATTAAAAGGAGAGGATAAAGAAACAGAAAGTGAAAATGAGAAAGATTCAACCCCTAAAACTTAAATTTCCTGAGACTTTACAAGAGAAACTCGATAAACGTAAAGATGAGGGATCATTCCGAGTGCTTAAGATTTCAGATTCAAGCTTAGTTGATTTTTCCTCAAACGATTACTTAGGTTTTTCAAAAAGTCAAGCTATTTCTGAATTTGCTCAGCGAAAACTTAAAGAGTATTCCAGTCAACTTCATGGGGCTACTGGCTCAAGACTGCTGTCCGGAAACTATCCTTTAATTACAGATTTCGAAACCTACTTAGCCAAGCAATATGATGCTGAAAGCGCCTTGATCTTTAACTCAGGCTATGATGCTAATTTAGGTCTTATCTCATCAGTTGCACAACGTCACGATTTGATTCTATATGATGAACTGAGTCATGCCTCTATAAGAGACGGTATTTCTTTGAGTCCTGCTCATTCCTATAAATTCCAACACAATAATCTGAAGGATTTGGAAGCTAAACTTTCCAAATTTCAAAATCAATTTGAAACCATTTATGTCATAACGGAGCATGTTTTTTCCATGGATGGTGATGAAGTTGACGTAGAGGCGGCCTTAGAGGTCTGTGAAACTTATGGGGCTTGCTTTATTTTGGACGAAGCCCATGCCATAGGAACTTTGTCTAAAACAGGTTACAGAGATTTAGGGAATAAGATCTTTGCTCGAATTATTACTTTTGGTAAATCGTTTGGATCCCACGGTGCAGTGATTCTAGGCTCACAGGATTTACAAGACTACTTGATCAATTTTGCTAAAAGCTTTATTTATACCACAGCTCTTGGTCAAGATACTATAGCTAGAAACTGGGCAGCTCATGACTATTTGAGAACGCAATCGCAAGATTTTGAAAGCTTAAGATCTATCATTTGTTATTTTTTAGAAATTCTAAAGACTCATGAACTGGCGAGCTATTTTATAGAAAGCAACTCTGCTATTCAATCCTGTGTGATTGGAGGGAACCAAAAGGTAAAGACAATTTCAAACCAACTTCAGGCAGAAGGCTTTGATGTAAGACCCATCTTATCGCCAACAGTTCCAAAAGGAAGTGAAAGGTTGAGGTTTTGCTTGCATAGCTATAATACAGAAGCTGAAATTTCAAAAAGTTTAAGTAAATTATCAGAACTTTTAAATTAGACAAATGAAATTATTTTTTGTAAGTATTGCCTTTCTACTTTGTTATCAACCGCATGCACAAGAAATCAAAGGAAAAATTGTAGATGATAAAGATAATAGTCTATCTGGGGCTACTATTTATTTTGATGGAAGTACAATTGGTACACTAAGCAGGAAAGATGGAACTTTCAATATCGAGTTCAAAGAACAATCCAACCTTACACTAGTCATAAGATTTTTAGGTTTTGAAACATTTTACCTACCCAATCCAGATCCAAAATCGAATTATGAGATAAGCTTAATCCCAAAGGAAAATCAATTGGATGAAGTCGTTTTTGATACATCTCCCTTTACTCGAGAGCAAATGCTAAAGGCTTTCAAACACGATTTTCTTGGAAGAACCAAAGCCGGAAGAAGAGCCCGTATTTTAAATGAAGATGATATTCGTTTTTATTACGATAAAGATGAGAAAAGCCTTTATGCATCAGCTAGGCAACCCATTCAAGTGATAAATAAGGAATTGGGTTACAAAGTAGAATTTGATCTGGTAGATTTTATTTCAGATTTTACTAGAGTAACTCTGGATAAGGATTATCAAAAAACCAATTATTTTGGTGGAACATCTTTTTTTGAAAATATAGCAGAAGAAGATCGAAGAATAAAAAGGAAACGCTTAAAAGCTTATAAAGGTTCTTCCATGCATTTTTTTAAAAGCCTATGCTCAGGTCATTTGGAAGAAAGCAAATTTAAACTTTTTCATAAGAGTTTTCAAGTGCCAGCTTCAAGTGTATTTGATATTAAAAGAGTAAACCGAAAGGTGAGAGCTTCTCGAGTTCTTGGAGTGGAATCTTATGAGGATAGTTATGAAATTACTATTCTAGGAAATGATTTTGAAAACCTAAATATTGACAGTACTTTGATCAAAAATAAATTCCAAAAAAAAGTAGCTTTACTCCATAAAGATGATCGTTCCGATATCACTTTTAAGACCAAAGTCTTTTATGTGGATGATTACGGAAATCATACTCAAATCAATAATATTTTATTTTCTGGAGACATGAGTAAAGGTAGACTCGGAAACATGCTCCCCATAAATTATCAACCACATGACTAAGACATACTTTATTACTGGCATTGGCACTGAAGTCGGCAAAACCATAGTTTCAGCAGTAGTGACCGAAGCTCTTCGGGCAGATTATTTCAAACCCATACAAGCTGGAGATTTGGAGTATTCTGATACTGATAAAGTCAAGGCTTTGATTTCGAACTCTAAATCGAAATTTTTCAATAACGCCTATGCTTTGAAAACACCCATGAGCCCTCATGCTGCTGCAGAAATTGATGAGGTCACCATCGATCTGAAATCTATAAGTAGGCCGAAAACCCAAAATCATTTGGTAATTGAGGGGGCGGGAGGCTTAATGGTACCCTTAAATAACAAGGATTGTATCATCGATTTAATTGAAAAAACAGATAAAATCATTTTGGTTTCCAGACATTACTTAGGAAGTATCAATCATACACTACTCTCCGTGGAAGCTTTAAAAAACCGCGGGTTTACGAATATTGGTATTCTTTTTAATGGAAATGAACACCCAACAACTGAACGTATTATTTTAGAAAAAACTCAACTCCTTTCCTTGGGACGTATTCCAGAAGAAAGCCAAATTTCAAAAGAGGTGATTTTAAAGCATGCCGAACGTTTAAAACTAAATTTAGAGAAGTTTTAAGCCATGTGGATTAGATTCAGAAGAGAGAATACTTAGCTTTAAACTCCTTAACTTTGCAATAAATATAAGACCATGAAACTTTTCGGGAAGTCTATTTCATTACCATTTACCAAGCCTTCTATTTCTAAACGGGACCAAAAGTATATTTGGCACCCTCTTACTCAGCATAAATTAAACCCAGAGCTACTAGCTATAAAATCGGCAAAGGGAGCGATATTAAAAGATGAATCTGGTAAAACCTATATAGACGCTATCGCTTCTTGGTACACCAGTATGTATGGGCATTGCCATCCTGAAATTGTGAAAAAGGTAAAGGCTCAAATGGATACTTTGGATCAGGTGGTTTTTAGCGGTTTTACCCATGAACCTGCGGTAGAATTGTCTGAGAAATTGATGGAGATTTTACCTAAAAATCAAAGCAAACTCTTTTTCAATGATAATGGTTCTACGGCAACCGAGATTGGTATAAAAATGGCTTTGCAGTACCATCATAACCAAGGAAACGATCGTAAAGTCATGTTAGCTTTGGAAGATGGATTTCATGGCGATACCTTTGGAGCCATGTCGGTTTCCAGTTTATCTGTCTACAATGGCGCTTTCGAAGATCATTTTATAAAAGTGATAAGACTTCCTAAGCCAGATGGTCAAAATAACGATGAGGTTATTACGCAATTGAAGTCGATTTTAAAAGAAAATGCCATTGCAGGCTTTATCTACGAGCCTTTGGTTCAAGGAGCTGCCGCCATGCAGACTTATGATCTTAAAGGGCTAGAAGATATTTTGAAATTATGTAAAGCTCAAGATGTGATTTGCGTTGCCGATGAGGTCATGACAGGTTTTGGAAAAACAGGTAAACATTTTGCCTCAGATTACTTAACCCAACAACCCGACGTTATGTGTTTAAGTAAAGCCCTTTCTGCAGGAATGGTGGGTATGGGAATTACAAGTTGTACAAAAAAAGTTTACAAAGCCTTTTATGCCGATGACGTCGCCAAAGGTTTGTTTCATGGTCATACCTACACGGGAAATCCGTTAGCCTGTGCTGCGGCTATTGCAGGGATTGAACTCCTTCAATCTCGAGAGATCCAAGACTCTATCAAAACCATTATGAGTCTCAATCAACTCTTTGCCGATAAAATGCGTAAGCATCCTATGGTTGGAGAGGTAAGACAGATTGGTGTAATCTTAGCTTTAGATCTAAATCTGGAAATGGAGCGCTATGGCAATGCTCGTGATGAGATGTTTCAATATTTTATGAGTAAGGGGATCTTTTTAAGACCTCTGGGAAAAACCATTTATATTCTACCTCCTTATGTAATTACAGAAGCGCAGTTGGCCAAGATATACGCTGTGATTGAAGATTACCTCAGTATTTTAGAAGAAAGAGCTCTTAAAGTTTGATGAGTTTGAAGGTTTCTTTTTGGTTGTTTTCGCCTATAATAGTCACTAAATAGACCCCTGTAGAGAGTGAATTAGCATCATAACTAAAAGGAGACGTGGTACTTTTAAATTGACCAGCATCTACTTTTTGTCCTAATAGCGAATAAATACTAAAGCTATAACTTTCGCTCGAGCTAGATAAGACTTGAATATTAAACTTATCATTTACAGGATTGGGATAAACCTTAAAGTTTTGAGGGATTGTGTCCTCGTTAGATAACGAGTTCGACTCTATAATGAAACCATATCTAAGGTCTGGTTCTCCTTCAGCAACCTGGTAATCTACTGTGAATTCACCTTCATTTATCGGATATTCAAGATCCAAATAAAAGTCTTTTAAAACCATATCTGTTTCAGACACATTTGAGGGGTTTACTTTAAATTGGTAAGCGCCTTTTCTTTTGTTTTTCAAACTCAGCATTATAGTATCTATTTCTTCTGGGAATCCTCGTTCTTCAATACTCAAATATCTACCCTGTGAATAGATAGATAAACTCTCATCGTAATTCTGAAATTTTTTAGCGTCCTTTAGATCAACTTCTGAATTTGCTCCTGCTTTTAGCTTAAGACTGGTAGCATCAATGGTTTTATTATTGGACTGCAACAACACATCGATTCTCGATTCTTGGTTGAAACTTGAAGGCTGAAGTTGAGAAATATCCTTGTAATTTTCAGTGTAGTTGATAGAAATCGAGATTGCCCCAGTATTTTTTGCTTCAACGAAAACAGCTTGCCAAGGCTGTATAAATTGATTAGCATCAGAACCTTGAGCATTAGTCCCCGCAGGTAATTCGACAGTTGCATAACCTCCACGAGTATTTAGTGTAGGGTCGTAAACGTAAATAAAACTTTTATTGAGATTGGGATTATTATTCATGATAGAATTAGCATTAATACTACTATGGTAGGGATTACTCAGTAAAATAAAACTATTATCTGTTGTCAAATTGACCTGTTTTGTAAAGCCTAAAATAGCAGGATTTCCTGTTAATCTTAAGGTTGTTTCTGGACCAATTGCTGTGTTGGAATTTAAGTTAGTAGATCTATCTCCTCTTATCAATAAAGTGAAACTCTCGCCTTTATCGAATTTTTCGATATCTGTATTAGCAAAGGCAGACCATGACTGTGGGTCTTCATTCCAACTAAAGAGAGATGAGTTTCCAGAAAGTGTTGCATCAAACCCATTATTTCCAGACTTTGAACCCGTAATGTGTGTTCCGAAACCTGCTATGTTATCTATATTATCTGTAGGATAATTGGTTCCAGTATTGTGTTGACCTTCTTGTAGGTTATCTAAAATTGGACCTGAGGTAGAAACAGGGGAAGAGAAGTACCTAAAGGCTCTGTTGGATTTAGGAATAAAATGTTCAATTATAAAGTCTCCAGTTATGCTTCCGCCTGTATTTATTCCCATCTGGGCGGTTAGCGTGTCGTTGCTTTTTAAAGTCAAACGGCCGTTTGGAGAAAAAGCCCCTCCATGTATTTCAAAGGTTCTAAAGACATCTTGGTTCCCATTTGTTACTTCAACTTGTCCAGAACCTTTATCAATATTGAAATGTTCGATGAGACCTTCTCCTGAAATCGATTGTGCTTGATCTCCTATTAACTTAAGTTGTCCACTTCCCAAAAAACGTCCTTCATGGCGAAGATCGCCACCAATCGATAAATTGACAGAATTCTCTAAAACCACTAAAGTAGATTCACCCACATAAACTTGGCTCATCAAACTTTGTGAGAAGACAATTAAAATAATAATCAAAAGTGCTTTTTTCATTAAGCAAAATTACTAAATTTGCAACAATAAATTATATTTAATTATGAAAAAAAGCCAAAAGTTATTTTTGATTGCTCTTTTTGTATTTCAAATCCATTATGCTCAAGTAGGTATTGGAACAGAAGATCCGCAGACTTCGTCTATTTTGGAAGTAGAATCCACCGAGCAAGGTGTCCTCCTTCCAAGGATGAGTACCTCACAAAGAACTTCTATAGTTGACCCAGCTAATGGGCTAACTGTTTTTGACACAGATTTACAATCTTATTATTTCTATAATTTGGACAATTCGAGCTGGGAAAGTTTAAGCTCATCACGATTGAACCGTGATAATTTTGTCTTAGTAAAATCTCAAGCTGATTTTCCTGAACCTTCTGGAGGAAACATTACCCTAGACGAGAATACTTATTATGAAATTAATGGAATCGTTTCTCTAGATACACCAATAAAACTCAATGGCGCTTATATTTCTGGATTAGATGCCTCTGAAGACGTTTTATTAAAATCTTCTGGAAATGTTTTTGAGGGTACTGGTGGTAGTATAAGAAATATAACTATTGCTGGGGGAGGTAATGCCTTTTCCATTACAAGTGGAACCTCATTACTCGTTCAAAATACCATTATTTCGGGTATGGGAAATGTGGGTAGTGTGAGTGATGTAGGATTTGTTTTTTTTAGCAATGTCCAGTATTTATCCAACTCAAATGGTATTGTTTATACAAATATCACTAACTTATTATTAAATAATCAAGCCTGGCAATCCAGTAACAGCGGTACTTTTGAGACATTTGTTGGAAACTTTGACTTGATTCAAAAAGGGAGTGGTTTTTCTACAGCGAATGGTACTTCAACGGCGATAGACGTTTCAGCAAATCCAGTAGTTGGAGTTGGCGTAATTTCTGGGACAGTTTTCTCAGGAAGCTCAGAGTCTATGATAAACAGGTATACAACTGCTCAAACCAATCTTAATTTTACAAAAGAATGGTATGTTCAAGCTCCTGGAATACAGGACGAGTACGATGATATCGCTACGGGTAATATTTATTACGATGGAACATTAAATGAAGGTTATGTTATCACATCGCCTACTAGCATAACTACTCCATTTAAATTAACGGGAGGAGCAGCTACTTCGAATCTGCTTAGGTTTTCTTCGGATGCTAATAATAAACTGATTTATAATGGCAAAGAGGCTAGAGCTTTTTCAATTAGTGCTTCCTTGTCAATAAGAGGAGAAGATTCCACAGGAGAATTTTATTCTTTTTTTATAAGAAAAAATGGTGATAATATTGATAGTGCAAATTTAGATGAAACAAACTCTATATTTTATGTTAGCAACACTACTAATATATCAAGTATTTCCCTATCAGGTACAGTTGTACTTGAACCTGGAGATTTCATTGAAATTTGGGGTGAAAAGTTAACCGGAACAGGATCTGGAGATTTGGCCATTTTTTCTCAAAATTTAAATGTCAATTAACTAAAACACATAACCTACAGAAAAGCTCCAAACTTCATTGAACTGGTCACCTGCAAGTTCTTTGTCGATGTCGTTTATGCTTTTTTCGTAGCGGGCTTGTATCATAAAATTTTGACTGAGTTTGTAGCGCAGCCCACCTAATAAACCCAGTTCCAATCCCTCGTACCTGTTAGTTTGGTTTATCGTTTCAGTTTCACTTATCAACTGGCCTGAGTCATCTATAGATCTTTCTTCTCTCTCTTCTTCAGCATTTACCAAATAACCAACTTGCACACCACCTTCTATCCAAAGTTGTTCAATAAGGTTATAACTTACTAAAACAGGTAAATTAATATATTGCATTCTGGTGAGACTTTTAATCTCATCAATATTTACATTTTCAGAATTAAACCTTTCCGAAAACCCTTGCTCAGAATAGAGCAGCTCGGCTTGTATGCCCAGCTTAGGTAGGATTTTATATAAACCATATGCTCCTATATTCATAGAAGTTCTGGTTTCGTAGTTTGAAACTTCATCTCCCGAGATATTCGATAAATTGAGACCTCCTTTAAACCCGTATTCAAAATACTCTTGTTGAGCATTTGTAGTTATAGATGCTAATAGCAAGGTTATAACAGATAATAATGAAAGTTTCATAAAAATAAATTTTATATAAAATTAGACTTTTTTAAGGGTTTGTAAATCTTCATTAATTCAATTTTAACCTTGCAAGGTTTTATTCTAAGTTTCAAGAACTCGATTTGAAAAATGAGTAACCTATGTTACAGTAGAACGCCTATTTATAGCTTTAATTTGCATAAAATGTTTAATTATGGAATGGATTATGAATCCTTGGCCTTGGTATGTTTCTGGGCCTCTTATTGCTTTAGTTATGTTTGCTTTGCTATTTGTAGGTAAGCAATTTGGGATGTCTTCCAATTTAAGAACCGCCTGTTCTATAGGAGGAGCTGGTAAAGCATCAGATTTTTTTGATTTTGATTGGAAAAAAGAACGCTGGAATCTCATTGTGGTTTTAGGGGCTATCATTGGAGGGTTTTTATCAGCTAATTACTTGTCCGATAATACAGTCGATATCAATCCCGATGTCGTTACTACACTGGAATCCTATGGAATTAACAGTGCTGGAAAGGCGTACTTGCCCATAGAGATTTTTGGCACTGAGAGTTTGAGCGATCCTAAAATTCTTGCTGTTTTACTCATAGGAGGATTTCTAGTCGGTTTTGGATCTCGGTATGCTGGGGGATGTACTTCCGGGCATGCTATTTCCGGTTTAAGCAATTTGCAACTTCCTTCATTAATTGCAGTAATTGGATTTTTTATAGGAGGATTGATCATGATTAATTTTATTTATCCCTTAATTTTTTAAGCGTATGAAAACCTTAGTTTACTTAATTATAGGTACCTTTTTTGGTATCGTCATGTACAAATCTGAAGCAGCGTCTTGGTTTAGAATTTATGAAATGTTCGAATTTGGGTCTTTCCATATGTATGGTATTATAGGCTCTGCTTTGGCAATAGGAGTAATTGGGACTCAGATTATAAAACGTAGAAACATTAAAGCTTTAGGAGGGCAAGACATGCAACTAAGCCCTAAAGCCATGAGTATACCACGTTATTTATTTGGTGGAATCTTATTCGGATTGGGTTGGGCGCTTGCCGGTGCCTGTCCTGGCCCTATGTATGTTCTCGCAGGAGCGGGTTACGGATCTATTCTGATAGTGATTTTTGGTGCAATTCTAGGTACATTTATCTATGGACTTATCAGAAACAAACTTCCACACTAATCGTAAAAACTATTTACTAAAAAAAAGCTTCGTTTCTTAACGAAGCTTTTTTTTTGGACAAGGTTTAAACTTTTTCTAATTTAGTTAGTCCTACTAAATAATAAAGCTGAATAGTTCAGTTATACTGACTTAATACTAAAGCAACTATGTTCAAAAAATTACTTTACTACACGTGTGTAGCAGGAATGGTAGTTTCGATGTCATCGTGTTCTATCCTTCAGGGTAAAAAAGATGATAAATCCGCTGCCCAATCTAAGGAAAAGCCCAAAAATGGTATAAAACCATACGGCAAAATTATCACGAAAAAGGCAAAATCCGATGAAGGATTGTTTACTGTTCACAAGGTAGACCAAGATTACTTTTTTGAAATCCCAGACTCGCTTTTCAATAGAGAGATGTTAATGGTAACTCGTATTGCTCAAACTGCTCAAGGCATTGGCTTTGGTGGAGGAAAGCAAAACGAACAAGTTCTTCGCTGGCAACGTAAAGGAGACAAAGTTAATCTTAGAGTTGTTTCCTACGATATTGCAGCGGCAGACTCGTTACCTATTTATGAAGCGGTAATAAATTCCAATTTTGAACCTATTTTATATTCGTTTGATGTAAAAGCTTACAAAAAAGATTCTATCCACAATAACACAGTTATAGATGTTACGGATTTATTTCAGAAGGATGTTGAAGCTCTTGGCTTGCAAAGTAGACGAAGAAAACCTTATAAAATTTCCAGACTAGATGACAATCGGTCTTATATAGACACCATAAGAAGTTATCCTGAAAACATAGAGATCAGACACGTCAAAACTTACAATGCAGGCGAACCACCTTCCAATTCTAGTACGGGTTCAGTCTCATTGAAATTTAGTAACTCAATGGTCTTATTGCCAAAAGAACCTATGAGACGTCGTTACTTCGACCAACGTGTGGGTTGGTTTACAAGTAACCAAACAGATTATGGTTTAGATAATCAAAAGTCTGAAACAGTTAAGTATTTAGACCGTTACCGCCTTGAGGTGAAAGATGAAGATCTTGAGAAGTTCAAAAATGGCGAGTTAGTGGAACCTAAAGAACAGATCATTTATTACATAGACAGAGCTACTCCAGAAAAATGGAGAAAATATATTAAACAAGGGATAGAAGATTGGCAAGTAGCCTTTGAAGCCGCTGGTTTTAAAAATGCTATTATTGCTATGGATCCTCCTACAAAAGAAGAAGATCCAGATTGGAGTCCTGAAGATGTCAGGTATTCTGTAGTAAGATATCTAGCGTCTCCAATACCAAATGCGAATGGACCTCACGTGAGTGATCCAAGATCTGGAGAAATTTTGGAGTCTGATATCAATTGGTATCACAATGTGATGACTTTACTTCGCAACTGGTTCTTTGTGCAAACTGCAGCAATTAACCCAGAGGCTAGAGGTGTTGAGTTTAAAGATGAGGTGATGGGACGTTTAATTCGTTTTGTATCGTCTCACGAAGTTGGACACACGCTTGGACTTCCACACAACATGGGAAGTAGTGTAGCTTACGGTGTTGAGGACTTAAGAAGTCCAGAATTTACTAAAGAATTTGGCACAGCTCCTTCCATTATGGATTATGCAAGATTCAATTATATCGCTCAACCAGGTGATGGAGATGTGTCCTTAATGCCAAACGTTGGACCTTACGATAAGTATTCAATTGCTTGGGGGTACAGACCTATTTTGGACAAAACGCCAGAAGAGGAAAAAGAAGTTCTCAACCAATGGATCTTAGAAAAAGCAGGAGATCCTATCTATAGATTTGGAAAACAACAATCTGGAGGTGTGATCGATCCAAGTTCGCAAACTGAAGATCTTGGGGATGATTCTATGCAAGCCAGCACTTATGGTATTGAAAATCTTAAAAGAATTGTTCCAAACTTAATCGAATGGACTGCAGAAGATGGTAAAAACTACGATGACTTAGAAGATCTATACAACCAAGTTTATGGACAGTACAACCGTTATATGGGCCATGTTGCCGCTAATATCGGTGGTGTTTACGAAATCTATAAAACTTACGATCAAGAGGGGGATGTTTATTCACACGCACCTAGAGATAAGCAAGTAAGAGCTATGGAATTTCTTCAAGCAGAATTGTTTGAAACTCCAGAATGGTTAATTGATACAGACATCTTCAACAAAATTCAATTTGACGGCTATCTTGAAAAAATCAAAAGCTATCAAGAAAGAGCTTTAAATGATGTACTAGACTTCGGCCGTTTCGCAAGAATGATGGAAAATGAAGAGTTAAACGATGATGCGTACAACATTGTTGAAATGATGGAAGATTTGAGAACTGGTCTTTTCAGTGAATTAAGACGTGGTGAAGACATCAGTAGAATTCGTAGAAACCTTCAGAGAGCTTATATTGGAAGAATGCATGAGCTCATGACAGAAGAGCAAACTAGCATTCCTGCACGATTCAGAAGTTTTGTCAGCCGAAGTAATATCGACGTAGAGACTAGTGATATCAGACCACTTGTAAGAGCTGAGTTAACTACTTTGCAAAGTGACATGAGAAGAGCAATCAGTAGAACTAGAGATACAATGACAAGATACCATCTGCAAGATGGAGTTGAGCGAATTGAGAAAATTCTCAATCCAGATGCTTAATTAATCTTTAATTCAAGTTTTAAAAGCCACTTTTATAAAGTGGCTTTTTTTTGTTTCATATCTTTAACTCAAAAAAACAAATCATCATGAAATACTTATTTTTCGTCTTATTGGTAACTGGTATAATCGCTTGTCAAGATTCTTCTGAGCCCAAAGCCAACGACACTAAAACCGAAGTTTTGGCAGAGGCAAATTCAGAAGAAATTATCAATCAAGAGTTTTGGAACAGGCTTTCTAAATTGAAAGGAAAAGCTTTTCAAGGCAAAGTTCTGGAAGCTCCAGAGGGAGACGATTTTAGAGAGAAAAACTTAGTGATGCATGTATTGGATGTGAAGGAAAATAAAATCTATATTCCTTTCAATGTAGGAGAAAATCGTTCAAGAACTTGGATTTTGTCCAAAACTAAAAATGGAATACAGCTTAAACACGATCACCGTAAAGAAGATGGAAGCGAAGATGAAGTTACTATGTATGGTGGAGTCACACCAAATAGTGGCTCGGATGATTTAGCTATGTTTCCGGCGGACCAAGAGACCGTAGATTTATTGCCGGGAACGGCCACTAACTTATGGTGGATTACCGTCGACGATGAACAATTTACTTATAACTTAAGGCGAATTGGTTCACCAATTAAATTTTCTATAGGTTTTGATTTGGAGTCACCAATTGATCTTCCGAAGCGATCTTGGGGGTGGGAGAATTATAAAATTGAAAAATAAGGCAAGGCTAAATTTTAAAGGATCAATTCTTTTTGATTATCCTTAACCTCAGTGCGCTGCTCGGCAGAGTGGATAAAGTCTTTTGCCTTTTTGACTAGATAGTTTTGGAAATAATGTTTTTGTTTATTTTGAGTATGAGTCATCACGATGACCACAAGATCATCTTTTGGATGGTATTCTAATCCATTTCTAAATCCATCCCACAATCCATTGTGGAAAATTACCTCTTCACCATTTTTATGTTCAAGCCTAAAGCCCATTCCGTAGCGTTTATTTTTGCCATTTTCGTTTCTACCAAACATCAAGTCAATATTATCTTCATTTACTATTTCACCATTTTTCAAATCGCGAAACCACACGAACAAATCTTTTGCGGAGGCATATATTCCTTTATCCCCAATGGCATTATTATGAAAACCTTCTGGGAGCTCTATAAAAGAACGTCTATAAGATTGGTAGCCGTCCAGAATAACGTTCTTATTTCTGTCGTGTTTATCGACAAAGGTCTCATCTAAGCAAAGCGGTAATAAAAATTCGTCTTCAATAAATTCGCCGAGGCTAAGTTGAGTTATTTGCTCAACGATAGCACCCAGAACAACATAACCTGTATTGCTATAACTAAAATATCGACCCGCAGGAAAATTAAGTCTTGGAGCGTTGGCGTTAATCAAATCCACAACCTCTAGATTGTTGGGGGCAATATCTTTATTCCAGAACTGTTCGGTGAGGTACATGTAGTTCCAAAGTCCAGACCTATGCTTTAATAAATCTCGAATGGTAACTTTTTCAAATTTAAAGCCTGGCAAATAGGTAGACACAGATTGATCGATGTCCAAACGTCTTTCTTCGTATAATTTCAGAACAGCTGCAGCGGTATATTGTTTACTCACCGAGGCCAATTGGTAAGACATATTGGGTTCCATTGGAGCCTTAGTGATTGGATTCTTGTAGCCAAAATCTTTTTCGTATAAAATTTGATCCTTATAGGCAACAATCACAGATCCACTTATTTTGTTGCGTTTAGCTCTCTTCTGAATTTGATCTTCAAAAACTTGGAGTTCTGGAGAAAACAGTGAACTATAATTTACTATCGGTTCTTTAGGAATGGGATCAGTCACTTTTGAGATATCTGAAGGGACGGTTTCAAAATTACTAAAGGCAAAGTTTTGAAACATAGTATAGGAAATCATCCCTAGGATGGATCCTACTACAAATAGTCTTGTGACAAGCTTGGAGTTGAACTTCATTATTAATTGAATAACTTCATTTAAAGTGCAAAATATTACAAATTATTGCTATAAATTGATTTCAATACAATTTTAACTAAATAAAATGTAACTTTAGACTGAAACCCAGTATTATAACGAGATTTTATAATTCTATCTATAATACTACTAACGATAAAAAATTCAACTTAGTTTACGTCGATAAATTATTTTATATAACTACTCCGCTGGTATGATTTCTGCATTCCAAACATTAGCAAGGGCTTTTGAAGATTCAAAAAGCATTTCAAAAGAAGAAATCACATAATAATCTTCCTGCATAATATCTGTTCTGAATTCTTTTTCAATAATATCCTGAATGGAATAGTCTAGAAAATTGGCTTTTTGCTCATGGATTTGATTGGTCTCTCCAGAGGAAGATAAAATACCGGCCCCATAGGATTGGATGCCTCCTTGCTCTTTTATAACCCCAAATTCTATTGTAAACCAATAGAGGCGTTGCAATTGTATAAGTTTATCCGTGTCTCCTATAAACTGACAACCCAATTTTCCAAACTCGTACACAAATTCAGAAAACACAGGGTTACTTAATAAAGGCACGTGACCAAAAATATCATGAAACATATCTGGCTCTTCCAAATAATCCATGCTGTCTTTGGACCTTAACCAAGTAGAGGCGCAAAATTTCCGCTCGGCAAGCAACTTGAAAAACTCTTCTACGGGAATCAATCCAGGTACCACTTGCAATTCCCATTGAGTTTCGGTTTTAAACCATGAATTGATCTTTTCAAAATCAGGGATTTCGTCGGCATTCAAAACAGGAGACATATGCTCTAAAGCATCGATGTAAGCTTTAGATGCTTTGCCTGGGATATTTTCTTTTTGTCTATTGAATAGGGTATTCCAAACCCATAAATCATCCTTGGTGTACTTAGACATGTCTTGCATAGAAATTCGTTTTAAAATAAAAATCCCGATTCAATTGAATCGGGATTTAATTAAGGTGTAAATATGTTATACCATTAACCGATTCTAGAATTTAGAAGTGGATAATAGTGATAATATGTGTTTTTGTTATTCATGGATTCAAAATTAAATATAAAATCGATATTGGCAAATCAACAAGTGTTAAACTGCAGCTATAGGATGATTTTAATTTTTAGTCCCTATTTTCGATTAATTCATCTCATTGTTTTAGTTTTATGAAAAATCAAATCACGATGTTACAATCCTACCGGTGGGGGATTTTGGGTTTAGGCGGTATTGCCCACAAATTTGCCTCAGATTTAAAGCAGGTAGAAGGTGCTATTCTTCATGCTGTAGCCTCAAGATCTCTTGAAAAAGCTAAGGCTTTTGCTGCGGACTTTAAAGCTGAAAAAGCTTATGGTTCCTATAAAGACTTGGCTAAAGATCCAGAGGTTGATATTATATATGTTGCTACACCACATGTTTTCCATTTTGAACTTGCCTTACTAGGACTCGAACACCATAAAGCCGTTTTGTGTGAAAAACCAATAGCGATGAATGCAGCTCAATTGAGTCGCATGATTTCTGAAGCAAAGCGCAAGAATATGTTTCTGATGGAAGGCCTCTGGACCAATTTTATGCCTCATCTTCAAAAAGTCTATGACCTTACTCAAAAGGAAATTTATGGGAAATGCCTAAAAATTGAAGCAGATTTCTCTTTTAAAGCTGAATTTGATACCGAAGCTCGCCTGTTTAATAAAAATCTAGGCGGCGGTGCTCTTTTGGATATTGGGATTTACCCCGTGTATTTGGCTTTAAAGCTTTTAGGGTTGCCACAGGATATCAAGGCAACCGCTCAATTTTCTAAAACAGGCGTAGATGTTTCCAATGCGATAAAGTTTCAGTATTCCAGTGGAGCAGTGGCGCATTTGTCTTCTAGCTTTGCTAGAACAACACCCTCTAAGGCTAAAGTTTATTTTGAAAAGGCTACTGTAGAATTTGGACCTAGATTTCATGAAACCGACCAACTTAGCATAACAACTAAAGCGGGTGAAGAACATCTAGACTTTCAGTACTCACCAAATGGCTACCAATTTGAGATCGAACATGTTCATGACTGCCTAGACCAAGGTCTTACCCAAAGTCCTGAAATGTCTCTTAAGGCTTCTCTAGAGCTGCTTCAAACATTAGATACTATTAGAAAGCAAATAGGCTTGAGGTATAAAGAAGATTTGGACCATTAGAGGGGAAGACTTTTAAGCTTCACTTGCTTAAGATTGGCTAAAATTAATATCATATAGGCGTTCACTTGGGTATTATCGGTTAATTTACAAGAACAAAAGACTTTTAAGTAAGCCTTTCATGCCATTCCCAAATCTTTATTTGAATTATAGACGTGAATAGTTAGCTAAGGCATATTGAGATAATTACTATAAAAGTAGTATCTTTTACATGATGCTGGTTTCCAGTATTTAAAAAAGACATAATTACAACATACCACAGAATGGCATATATCAATTACTACAAGATACTTGGAATTGAAAAAAGCGCGACGGAAAGCGATATCAAAAAAGCGTATCGCAAAATGGCTCGCAAATATCATCCAGATCTGAATCCCAACGACAAGGAGGCTGAAACCAAGTTTAAGCAGATCAATGAAGCTAATGAAGTCTTGAGTCATCCAGAAAACCGGAAGAAATACGACGAGTATGGTAAGGATTGGAAGCACGCAGAAGACTTCGAGAAAGCCAAGCAGCAACAGCAGACTCAAAATCCATTTCAGCAACAGTCTGGCGGTAATTATTCAGAAAGCGATTATTCTGACTTTTTCGAGTCTATGTTTGGAGGGAGAGGAGCTAGCAGTAGAGGAGAATCTGGGGTAGGTTTCCGAGGTCAGGATTACAATGCAGAACTACAGCTTGACTTAAAAGAGGTCTACACCACTACTAAGCGAACACTCACTATCAACGGAAAAAACATTCGTCTAACCATTCCTGCAGGTGTCAAAAATGGGCAGCAAATTAAAATAAAAGGACAAGGAGGTGAAGGTGTAAATGGTGGCCCTAAAGGAGATTTATACATCAAATTTTCTATAGCTAACTCCACAGAGTTTAAAAGAAATCGCAATGACCTCTACAAAACCGTAGACCTTAATTTGTACTCCGCTATGCTTGGTGGTGAGCTTACGGTAGAGACTTTGGATAGTAAAGTGAAACTGAAAGTGAAGCCAGAAACTCAAACCGGTACCAAAGTAAAACTCAAAGGAAAAGGATTTCCAGTCTATAAAAAAGAAGGTGAGTTTGGAGATTTATATATTACCTATAATCTGAAACTGCCTACACAACTTACGACTAAGGAAAAAGAATTGTTTAATGAACTTCAAAACTTACGCTCATGATAAATCTAGAGAGCCTTATTCCCCTTCAACAGTTATGTGTCCACTACAATATCGAAATGTCGTTCTTGATCAATTTGAATGATTTCGATTTAATTGAAATTAGAACCATAGAGCACTCTCAGTATGTGCATAAGGATTATGTAGTTCATATTGAAAAAATGATTAGAATGCATCATGAACTCGATATCAATATAGAAGGGATTGATACTATTTTTAATTTGTTGAAAAAGATAGAAACTTTGCAAGAAGAGCTTATAATCACCAAAAATAAGCTCAGGGTATATGAAGAATGAGCCGCAGTGTTATTAAAAGTTATTTCCTTTTAGATAAAATCAAAAAAAAGTAGCCTCATTTTTTTCAGGTGGTTGGGTTTTTCACCCCTTTAAGACTATTTGTAACCTTACTAATTTTAGCTGTTTTTTATTTGAGTTTTAAATTGCCAAAGAAGCTTGAATTGCTAAATTTGCAAGAAATAAGTAAAAATTACAGCGCCACACCAGGCATTATAGTTTTTTGCAAAGCACAAGCATTATGTTGGAAGTTAAGCACATTCGAGCGCATCAAAAGGAGTACGTTCAAGCTCTTAAGAAAAGGAATTTTGAAGCGGACTCTGTTTTTGAAGCTATTTTAAAACTAGATGAGAGGAGACGTTCTACTCAAAAAGAATTAGACGAAATTCTATCTGAATCCAACTCGCTTTCCAAAGAAATTGGTATGCTATTTAAGTCAGGTGAGACCGAGAAAGCTAATGCTGCAAAGGAGAAAACAGCTGGGCTTAAAGAAGATTCTAAGCGTCTTGGTGAAGAGATGGGACAAGTAGCAACAGAGCTTCAAGCTTTGCTGTATCAAGTTCCTAATATTCCACATCCCTCAGTTCCTCCTGGAAAAAGCGAAGAGGACAATGAAGAGATTTTTTCTGAAGGAGAAATTCCCATCTTATCCAAATTAGCCTTACCTCATTGGGAACTTGCCAAGAAATACGATATTATCGATTTCGAATTGGGCAATAAAATCACAGGGGCGGGATTTCCTGTTTATAAAGGCAAAGGCGCGCGTTTACAAAGGGCCTTAATTTCCTATTTTCTGGACAAAAATACCGAAGCTGGCTATAATGAAGTCCAAGTTCCGCTTCTTGTCAACGAAGCTTCTGGCTACGGAACGGGTCAACTTCCAGACAAAGAAGGACAGATGTATCACGTTGGAAATGATGACTTGTACTTGATTCCCACATCTGAAGTTCCTATTACCAATATTTACCGTGACGATTTGCTCAATTTCCAGGACTTACCTATTCAATTAACGGCTTACACGCCTTGTTTTAGAAGGGAAGCAGGAAGTTATGGGGCCCACGTTCGTGGTCTTAATCGCTTACACCAGTTCGATAAAGTAGAACTGGTAAACATCGTGAAGCCTGATGAATCTTACCAAGTTTTGGACGCTATGGTGGAGCATATCAAATCTATCTTAAGGGATTTGAAGTTGCCCTATCGCATCTTGAGATTGTGTGGTGGTGATTTAGGATTTACCTCTGCATTAACTTTCGATTTTGAATTGTTTTCGACGGCTCAAGACCGTTGGTTGGAAATCTCTTCAGTATCCAATTTTGAGACCTTTCAGGCCAATCGCTTAAAGATTCGCTATAAAGATGCCGATAATAAGAAAGCTTTGGTCCATACGCTCAACGGGAGTTCTTTGGCCTTGCCAAGAGTTTTGGCGGGAATCCTAGAGAATTATCAAACCGATGAGGGTATTGTTATTCCCGAGGCGTTGCGCCCTTATACCGGCTTCGATAAGATTTCATAGGCTAAAATTACAATTGAAAGTCACCTCATATTAAAGAAATCTTTCTAAGATGTGATGACACCGATAAATATTTCGGTAAATTTGGGAATGCTTTCGAGAACGCTCTATTTTTCAATGATGAAATGCTTTTTAAGTCTCCTGATGTGCTTTGTCTTTACCGTGGGCTTTGGACAAAGTGAAGATTTGGCGAGAAATTACTTAGACCAAGGCGACTATGAAAAGGCAGCCTCTATCTTTGGTAATCTGCATAAAAAGAATCCAGGACAACAAAACTGGTTACTTGGTTATGTAGAGACTTTACAAGCCATGGGCAAAACCGAAGACGCCGAAAGCGTCTTAAAAACCTATCTCACCGAAGTTGGAGAATATCCCAATATTCAAATTGAGTTGGGGTACTTATACCAAAAACAAAGCGATACACTAAAAGCCCAAGAGTACTACCAAAAGGCTATAGCACAAGTGGAGGCTAGGCCAGGTTTTTCTTATTCTGTAGGCAATGTTTTTCAAAAATATGGGCTGTTGGATCTTGCGGTCCAAACTTACGAAACGGCCCAACAGATTGAGCCTAGAAGCAATAACACCATTCAGTTAGCTCGTATTTATGGAGAGCAAAGTAAATACCTGGAGATGTTTGAAAATTATATGGATCTCATCGCTGAAAACACAAGTTATTTCCAGATTTTAAATAGAAACTTTACTCAATATATCACCGAAGATGGAAACAACGCTGCCAATGTGGCCCTAAGAAGAGTCCTGTTGCAACGCAGTCAAAAAAATCCAGAGCTTATCTTCAATCAAATGTTGAGCTGGCTCTTTGTTCAGCAGGAGGATTACGCAAAGGCCTTTGCGCAAGAAAAAGCCATTTATCAACGTCAAGATTCTAAGTCTTTAAATCGCATTATCGATTTAGCCTTAATTTCTAAAGACAAAAAAGAGCTAACTGCGGCAGAAGAAATGCTTCATTTTGCAGTGGAGAAGGCTTCAAGTCAACGGGAATTACTTTCAGCAGAACGAGAACTTTTGCTAGTGAAGCAACTTATGGCTTCAACAGATGAGTATGAGGCTATTGAAGAGGCTTACGCTAGGTTTATTGAAAAGATTGGCAGAAACAGAGATAGCTTTTTAATTCAAAAAGATTTTGTTGAATTCTTTGCTTACCAAAAGCGAGATGTTGTAAAAGCCTTAACGCAAATTGAACTTATAGCCAGTCAAGATTTATATCAGCAACAAACTGCAGAACTGAAATTGCTACAGGCCGATTTGATGGTGCAAGATTCAAAATTTAACCAAGCTTTACTTTTGTATACCCAAGTAGAGAAGCTTATTCCAAATACAGATATCGCTAGAGAAGCTAGATTTAAAGTGGCCAAAACCAGTTATTATAGAGGAGATTTCGATTGGGCCTTAACGCAGCTTAAGGTTTTAAAGTCATCGGCATCTCAACTGACAGCAAATGATGCTATGGAGTTGGCCTTGTTGATCAAAGACAATAGCCAAGAAGACACGTTGAGAACAGACTTGAAACTTGTTGCAAAAGCAGATTTGTTGCTATTTCAAAATCAACCTACTCAGGCTTTAACTATTTTGGAAGGAGTTCTTGAAGACTATCAATCGCCTTCCATTGTGGATGAGGTCTTATTCAGAATTGCAAAAATACATCTAGCCAACCAAGAGGTGGAAAAAGCACTTCTTTATCTACAACGTATTATTGACGATCATAGCGATGAGATTTTGGCAGACAATGCCAATTTTCTTCTTGGAACGCTATATATGGACGAGCTTAAAGCTCCAGACCAAGCAAAACCTTATTTCGAAACCCTAATTTTTAATCATCCCGATAGTATATTTTTTGTAGACGCCAGAAAACGCTTCAGAATGCTAAGAGGAGATCAAATTCAATAAAAAATGTTTATTTACAACGTGACGACCAACATAGAAGAAAATGTCCATGACCAATGGGTGAAGTGGATGAAAGAAGAGCATATCCCTGCCATGATAAAAACGGGAAAGTTTATAAGTGCTACCATGAGTAGAGTAGACGTGGTAGAATCTATGGGAGGTATCACCTATTCTGTGCAGTATAGAGTTCAGAATAAAACTATTTTGGAGCGTTATTTTGAAGAAGATGCAGATGAACTTAGAGCGCAAACCAAACTTTTTGATGGTAAGTCTGTAAGTTTTAGAACGGAAATGGAAATTGTACACGAAGAATTATGAGTGAAAAAGAAAGAACCTCAATAGACGACAAAGTGTTCAAAACAAACTTTGAACAAGGCGTTAGGGAAGTGAGGGCCAAAAAGCACTTGGGGCAGCATTTTCTTATTGATGAAGATATTTCCCAACGGATTGCGGAGACTTTGCAAAAAGACAATTACAGCAGTGTCCTAGAAATTGGACCTGGTATGGGTGTATTAACCAAATATCTATTGGGAAAATACAATCAGTTTGTGGCAATGGATCTCGATCGGGAGTCCATCGCCTTTTTAAATTCTTCATTTAAAAAGGAACACCACATCGAGGGGGATTCGAAAGCACTTACAGTGATAGAAGCCGATTTTTTAAAAGTGGATCTTTCAGACTATTTCAGAGATACGCAATTTGCGATTATCGGTAATTTTCCCTATAACATTTCCACGCAAATCGTTTTTAAGACTTTGGAATATAAAGAGCAAATCCCAGAATTTTCGGGGATGTTTCAAAAGGAAGTCGCCCAGCGAATCTGTGCTTCAGAAGGCAGTAAAACCTACGGGATTTTATCGGTTTTGGTTCAGGCTTTCTACAAAGCCGAGTATTTGTTTACAGTCCCACCAGAGGCATTTGACCCGCCTCCCAAGATCCATAGTGGGGTGTTGAGGTTGCAGCGCAAGGAAAATTATGAGCTGCCTTGTGAGGAGAAGAAACTACGGGATGTGGTAAAAACAGCGTTTCAACAGAGAAGGAAAACCTTGCGTAACAGCTTAAAAAAATTCAACCTTTCACCAGAATTGAGAGAAGATCCTATCTTTACAAAACGCCCAGAGCAGTTGAGCGTTGAGCAATTTATCGATTTGACTTTAAAAATAAGCCAAGATGCCATTTGAACTCACCAAAGAATTGATTGAGAAAATAGAAGTTCTTGTTGAAGAACAAAAAGACCAAGAGCTTCAATCGCATTTGGAAGAATTTCACCATGCCGATATTGCCGAGATTCTCGATGAATTGACCATGGATGAGGCCACCTATATCATAAAGTTGCTGGGCAGCGATCAAACGTCTGAAGTCTTGATGGAGATGGATGAGGATGACCGAGAGAAGATCTTGAGAAACCTCAATGCCAAGGAAATTGCCAACGAGATTGAAGAAATGGATACCGATGATGCCGCAGATATCATATCGGAACTTTCTGAGGATATCAAGACTCAAGTTATTTCCAACATCAAGGATAAGGAGCACGCAGAAAACATCGTAGAGTTGCTCAAATATGATGAGAATTCTGCTGGTGGACTTATGGCTAAAGAGCTTATCCGGGTGAACGAAAACTGGAGTGTCACCGGCTGCATGACCGAAATGCGAAACCAGGCCGAAAATGTGACGCGCGTCCACTCGATCTACGTGGTGGATAACAAAGGAAGACTGAAAGGCAGGTTGTCTTTAAAAGATTTGATTACCGCTTCTAGTAAAGCAGAAATTGGAGATGTCTATATCCGTAATGTGGATTATGTAGATGTCCACACCTCTGGAGAGGAAGTGGCAAGACTAATGCAAAAATACGATTTGGAAGCCATTCCCGTTGTGGATGAGTTTGGTAGATTGGTCGGTAGAATTACCGTAGATGATATTATAGATTTTATTAAAGAAGAAGCCGATAAAGATTACCAAATGGCAGCAGGTATTTCTGAAGATGTCGAGGCAGATAGTAGCGTTTGGGAACTTACCCGCGCCAGATTGCCTTGGCTTATTTTGGGACTTTTTGGAGGCTTAGGAGCTGTTTATGTGATGCAAGGCTTCGATTCTGCTTTAGAGGAATATGAAATTCTATTCTTCTTCACCCCCCTTATTGCAGCTATGGCTGGTAACGTTGGAGTACAATCCTCGGCGATTATTGTACAAGGTCTTGCCAATGATTCTGTAAAAGATAGCTTGGTAAAGCGACTGCTCAAAGAAGTGGCGTTAAGCATTATTAACGGCTCTGCCTTGGCGATTTTAGTTTTGGTTTTTGGAGCAGCCACCTCCATGGAGTTTTTAGTAAGCCTTTCCATTGCGGTTTCCATTTTATCGGTGATTATCATGGCGGCCTTAATTGGAACCTTCGTGCCTATTATTTTGAATAAACGCGGCATAGATCCCGCTATTGCTACAGGCCCTTTTATCACAACAAGCAATGATATCATTGGGATTCTAGCTTATTTCTATATCGCCAAATTAATACTGAACTTTTAGTATGACGCCTATTCCATTTCAGCAAGAATTGACGGTCGCCTCTCATCATTTGGATGAGCAGAACCACGTTAATAACTTGGAATATATCAAATGGGTTTTAGATATTTCTGAAGCGCATTGGACCACCAAAACCCCAGCAGATACTCGAGAAAAACACGCTTGGTTTGTGCTGGATCATCATATACACTATAAACGGCAAGCCTTTTTAGGCGAAGAGCTCATCTTAACCACTTGGATAGAAACTTACTCCAAAGTGAAGTCGGAACGTCGGGTGCATATCACTCGTAAAACCGATGGAAAAACCGTGGTAGAGGCCAAAACCAATTGGTGTTTTATCGATAGAGTTACCAAAAAACCAAGTCTTATCACTACGGCTATTTTAAAACCTTATATTGAATTTGATTCTGCTTAGCTTAGTGTTTAAGCGACATTCAGTTTAAAACTTTAGTACTATGAACATACTACATCTGGACAGTAATCATCCTTTAATGATCAAGGAATTAACCACATTGGGTTTCGACAACACTGAAGATTTTACGAGTACAAAAGCTGAAGTTGAAGCCAAAATCCACCACTATGATGGAGTTATCCTACGGAGTCGTTTTAAAATTGACAAAGCCTTTTTGGATCATGCCACTCGTCTTAAATTTATAGGTCGGGTAGGTGCTGGTTTAGAAAATATAGACGTTGATTATGCTCGAGAAAAAGGAATACAACTCTATAACGCGCCAGAAGGCAACCGCAATGCCGTTTCTGAACACGCACTCGGCATGCTGCTTTCTTTGTTCAATAAGTTACGTACAGCACACGATGAAGTGGTAAACGGCCAGTGGCGGCGTGAGGAAAATAGAGGGCATGAGTTGGAAGGTAAAACGCTAGGCATCATCGGTTACGGAAATACAGGAAAAGCCTTTGCTAAGAAATTGAGCGGATTTGAGGTTGAAGTCTTGTGTTACGATATTTTAGAAAACCTTGGCGATGCCAATGCCAAGCAAGTTAGCTTGAAGGAATTAAAAGCTAAAGCAGAGGTCATCAGTTTGCATACTCCGCAAACACTAAAAACTTTAGGCATGGTCGATGCAAAGTTTATAGAGTCCATGTCAAAACCCTTTTGGTTAATCAATACGGCGAGGGGTAAAAGTGTGGTGACAGAAGATCTAGTTGATGGACTTAAGTCAGGGAAAATTCTTGGAGCAGGATTAGATGTCTTGGAATATGAAAAAACGTCTTTTGAAGATTTGTTTTCAAAAGAGAAAGATATCCCTAGGGCATTTCGATTTCTTATAGATGCTCCAAATGTAGTATTGAGTCCACATGTTGCCGGCTGGACTTTTGAAAGCCACATTAAACTCGCTCAAACTATAGTCGATAAAATCCACTTGGATTTTAAAGTAGATTGAGTATCTTTAGTAAAAAGTTAACTTATTCAACTATAAAAAGCATAAGCGATGTCTCTAAATAGAAATCTTCACATAGGCTTGATACTTGTCGTCATAGTGACATCTATTGCTGACGGAATAGCATTAGACTGGGAATCCATTTTTGAGGGTAGCATAATACTAAAAGATTTACAAGGCTTTTTAACCTCTGTTTTCGTCCTATTGGTTCTGATTCTTGGGTATTTTTACAAACCCGTAAAGGCCTGATTAAAATATATTAATCAAAAACCTCCCTGTTTATTCAAAACAAGGAGGGTTTTCAAATTATAAAGCCGAGCTTAAGCTTTCTGAGAGGTCGTAACCATCTCAGAACAATTGATTTCTGTGATGTAGCGTTTTTCACCGTCTTTGGTTTCGTAGGACTGGGGAGCGGTTAAAACAAATTGTGAGATAGATTATATAAATGGTTAAAACCATTAGGTAGTTAATAACACATAGCCCACGGTTTAAACCGTGGGCTATGTTGTGGCAAGGAATAAAGTGTCATTTAAGCGATTTTTATAAATATTCTTTATCAAACCACCAATAATTCTACACCTTCTGTGAGGTCGTCACAATCTCAGAACAATTGATTTCTGTTATGTAGCGTTTTTCACCGTCTTTGGTTTCGTAGGAGCGGGGAGCGAGTTTCCCTTTTAATAGAACCTCTTGTCCTTTTTTGACATAGGTTTCTATAAAGCTAGCGGTCTTGCCCCAGGCGATGATATTATGCCAGTAGGTGTTAGTGACTTTCTCGCCGCTACTGTCGTGATAATACTCGTTGGTAGCGATAGAGAATTTAACGAGTTTCTTCCCAGAGTCAAGGTTGATAACTTCTGGATCTTGACCTAAGTGGCCCATTAACTGTACTGAATTTTTTAAAGTACTCATAACTATAAAATTAAATGGTTTTTTAAAATGGCTTAGTCTTTCTAAACCACATCGATGGTGTTTCCTATCGACAGGGCAAAGATGAGATCACGAATTCCCTTTAATTGACAGATATCCAGTTACTTCCTTTTACTTGCGTTTACAAACGGTTGTAGTCGTTTACAAACGCTTCAAGGCTTTTAAAATCTGTTAGTATGTTGAGTTTTTAGACCTTATTTTTCAGTGAAAAATTAAGATTTAAGGCTTAAAAAGAGAAAAACAACCCCAAATGTATAAATATAATAACTTTAATATATTCACATTCTAGCAATAACTAGGCTTTCGAGAGATATAATTGAAAATTACGATTTAACCGTAACAAGTGTACGGTCAAACCGTAATACAAAAAGATATCTTAATACTATATTTATAATAAATTAAAATAGTGCCAATAAAATAAAGAATAGAATTTAAAAAAGAGAAAGCTCCTACTAGGTAGAAGCTTCTCCCGTAAAGGCATGAAAACATACACTTCACTGCGGATTGTAAATGTATAATTTTTCATGAGATGTGTCACTTTTAACATAAAGAAGTATTTAATCCGGTATGATTAAAAACTGCCAAAAATTAATTATTTAAATTTATTAAAATGAAAAACCGCTTAAAATCTAGTTTTCTAATCTTATCATTATCAATTATTACATTACTATCTTGTGAAAAAGAAAATGAATTAAATCTAGAAGAAAATAGTTTATTAAATGAATTAAAAGAAGATAATAAAGGATCATTAAAGATAGGCTCTAAAACATATATTTTCAAAGAAAACGGTAAAACAAGTAAATTTGTTGATGATGAAAAGAAATTTGAATTTTCATTTCTACACGATATCAAATTTAAAAATCAAATTTATAAGGCTAATTCAGATGAATACATTGTAGAGAATCTAGAAACAGATGAATTTATGAGATTCTATAATTCCAACATAGTAGATAAAAATACTGTTCATTTTGACGTTCAATTAAGTAATGGTCAAATTTTAAAATCTATTAAATTTAACTCTTCGGATATTCCATTTGAAGCTAAATGTCCTTATTGTTGGCCAATAGCTTATATTGTAAAAGAGATAGCTGAAGCCATTATTGAATCAAGTGGCGATAGTTATGATAGCAATTGTAATAATGCGATAGATTCATGTGGTGATGCTGGTGTAGACGAAATTGAAATAATTGATGGAGGTTGGTTTGGAGAATCTTCTTGCACTGTTACATGTAATTAGACTTTTATGAATAAAAAAAAATGGATACTCATAATGGCAGGTCTTTCTACCTGCCTTTTTCTGATTTTCTACTTAATTTTAGGTTCTAATAGTGGAAGTGGAAAATTTACTAATTTTTCAGACTTTCCTTTAGGTGGCTTTATTCTTGGTGCCCTATTCTTAGGTCCTGTAGTTGAAGAGATCTTTTTTAGGGGTTTTTTTGCTGATAATAAATATTTAAAAGGGGTTGCCTACATGGGTATGATATTTCTACTTTTTCTCAACATATCCACTTATTTGATAATTGTATTAACTATATTTTTTTTAGTATTATTTTCATTTTTTAATCTAAAAGGGTCACAAAAATTTTTGAATTTAGCCATGATTTTAAATTCTCTAATATTTTCTTTATATCATTACGATCTGGATAGTTTTTTTGATGTTACAAATTATTATATCCTTCTTCATTTTTCAATTGGTCTTTTTCTTACTTGGATAACGATTAACTATAATATTTTTAAAGGAATAGTTATTCATTTTATATGGAATGCTATTGTTATAAGTTTTATTTTGTTTTCACTCCAAACACCCGATGAATACATGCAAAATTTCGAAAATGATTTACTACATGTAGAATGGAAAAGAACACCTAGATTTGATCAGAGAAATATTACAGTAAAATTTGAATCTGAAGGAATAATGGCAACCCATGTAGAAGCTAGGGAACTCTATAAAATGACTAACATAAATAAACATCAAAAAAGTAAAACCAGAATTCTGCAATCTGAGCCTTTCATGAGATATAATTTTAAAATATTTATAAAGGATACTACAGTTAGTCAAGAAAAAATGATGAAATATGCTAAAGCATTTTTATTAGAAAGCGGTTTGGTTTATATTGAAACTGAACCAAATGATGATATATAAGAATATGTTTCCCTTTTCTAGGCCTGTTTCACAAGTAAAAATTAAAATAGAAACTGCATAGAATTGTATCGCTTTTTTTACAAGGCTTTCTAACCTCTGTTTTCGTTATTTTGGTGTTGATTCTTAGATATTTCTATAAACTTGTAAAGGTTTGATCAAAATATATAGAAACAATAAACTCCCTGCTTTATTAAAAACAGGGAGTTTATCAATTTTAATAAAGATAAGCCTAAACCTTCTGCGAGGTCGTCACAATCTCAGAACAATTGATTTCTGTGATGTAGCGTTTTTCACCTTCTTTGGTTTCGTAGGAGCGGGGAGCGAGTTTCCCTTTTATTAAAACTTCTTGTCCTTTCTTGACATAAGTTTCGATAAAGCTAGCGGTTTTGCCCCAGGCGACGATATTATGCCAATAGGTGTTGGTGACTTTCTCGCCGCTAGTGTCGTGATAATACTCGTTGGTAGCGATGGAGAATTTAACGAGTTTCTTCCCAGAGTCAAGGTTGACAACTTCTGGATCTTGACCTAAGTGGCCCATTAACTGCACTGAATTTTTTAAAGTACTCATAACTATAAAATTAAATGGTTTTTTAAAATGGCTTAGTCTTTCTAAACCATATCGATGGTGTTTCCTATCGACAGGGCAAAGATGAGAGCACGAGTTCCTTTTAATTGACAGATATCCAGTTACTTCCTTTTACTTGCGTTTACAAACGGTTGTATCCGTTTGTAAACGCTTTAAGGCTTTTAAAATCTGTTAGTATGTTGAGTTTTTAGACCTTATTTTTCAGTGAAAAACTAAGATTTAAGGCTTTAAAACAGAAAAAATAACCCAAAATGTATAAATACATAAACTTTAACATATTCACATTCTAAAAATAACAAGGCTTCCGAGAGATATCTCTTCGGATTACGGCTTAACTGTAACAAGTGTAGGGTCAAACCGTAATCCGAAGAGATATCTTAATATTATATTTAATAAATTAAAATAGTGCCAATGAAACAAAGAATAGAATTTAAAAAGAGAAAGCTCCTACAAGGTAGAAGCTTCTCCCGTAAAGGCATGAAAACATCGCTTACGAAGTGTCTTTGAATTATATAAATACAACAAACTCCTCAAATGGGCAAAATAGAGGGTCGCAAGCCGTCCTTTTGGGAATAGGTATACAAATCCATTTATAAACACAAAAACCAATTATTATGAAACAATTTTTTTTCTTAACAGCATTAATAGCTTCTCTGAGCCTTAATGCTCAAATCACTAAAAACAACTGGCTGGTGGGGGGAGACTTAAACTTTACGCAAAACAACTTCAAATCTATACGCCCAGAAGGTACAACTACTGCTGAAAATTTTATTATAAGGTTGAACACTAACATAGGTTATTTTCCTATAAATAAATTGGCTATAGGCCTTTCCAGTAGGTTCAATTACAATATACCAAAAGGTAGGATCAATAGCTTAACGGTTGGAGCAGGTCCATTTGTTCGTTATTATTTTCTAAAGCCAGAAAATTTAATCAATCTATTCTCTCAAGTAGATTACCTCTATGGGTCTGGATTTACAGAAGGAACAAGAAATACTTATAATAATGAATTCAATATAAAAGCCGGAACAGCGATTTTTTTTAATAGTAGTGTGGCTTTAGAAGTTTCCCTTGGTTATCAATATTTTAATTCTAAAGGAACATCTAGAAATCCAAGCAGAGCAGAACTGATAAACAATAATCTTATACTAGGTGTAGGACTACAAATACACTTAGAAAAACTATAAACTTAACTCATTATGAAAAAGAAATTTAAAAGATTTTTCCTCTAACTGTTAACTTTATCTGTAAACTTCATCTATGGTCAAGTTGAAACTGAAATTGATGAAGTTTCAATTAATGATGAAACGACTGTGACAGATTGTGAAACTATAGATTCGGGTAATACTCCAACTAATACTTTAAACTTCACCTATACATTAACTAAACCTACCGATCAAGTAGTAGGGAATGGTAAAATAAAAATTATGTTGAAGTTTTCAAGTAATTCTGATGGGAGATCGATTAAAACAGAAGATGTTTTTTCGACATCTTGGTCAGAAGATGAAACATATAGTGAAACCATAGAAGTGGACTTATCTTCATCAGATATTCAGGAAAATGGAAGTAGTATTTATCTAGAGTATGAGAGTTTTTCCGGTGTTGAATATCCAAGCTGTGAGTACCCGCTAATCAAATTCCCTCCACCAAGTTTTACATTATCTCCCCAAGAGTTATCTTTAGATTGTGGAGATACTACTCCAAGAACATTTAGTATTACTGCATCTAATATTCCAGCTGGCTCACAAGTAACTTACACTTGGTTCTATAATGGTTGGTCATTGATCAACTACGATTCAAATTCTAGATTCTTACGGCCAACTTCGGGTATTAATTTACCATCAGATATTAATGTTTTACCACTTATTGATGGAGTTCTTCAGCCAGATTTAATTTCTCGTATAAATCGAGCAGCTTACAATCCATCGTATTCTATTTTTGGCTCAGCGACCTTATGTAGGAGTTCCAACTACAGCATAAATAATCTAGGCAGTGGTGAAACCATAACTGGATGGAATATTTCAAATTCATCTATTGCAAGTATAACTACTAATGGTAATCAAGTAACATTAATAGCCAATGGGAGCGGTACAGTTACGCTTACAGCTACAATCCAAAATTCTTGTGGGCAAACCGCAGATATTACCAGAAATGTGTTTGTAGGATTCCCAGCAGCAGATGGTAATACTGAAATATGGGCAGGAACACCTGGTGTTAATCCAGTTTCTACCTTTCCTGGAGCTACCTATAAATTTGAGGTAGAAGACGTGCCTGGTGCTAACTCATATACTTGGGTTTTGCCTAGTGGTTTTAGTGTTCTTAATGGAGGATCTACAACAACCACAAGCACCTCTATTTTTGTAACGACTTCATCTACATCAGGAACTTATACAATGAACTGTAGAGCTAATAATCCCTGTGGATTGAGCTGGACAGATAATTTAACAATTACCAACGGATCCATCGGAGGCGGTGGTGGCGGCAATAATTGCCCTCCAGGATTCTCTCCACCCTGCGCAATAATAGGACCACACCCCCTAAGTGTGTCTCCTAATCCAGCCTCAAATTTTATTGAAATTGGCTCAAGATATGAATCTGGCAAAAATGAAAAAGCATCTGGTTTTTCAGCAGAAGATTACAGCTATAAGCTTTACGATTTTAATGGTAAACTTATACAAAAGGTTAGTTTTGTCAATTCTACTAGAGTAGATGTGTCTAAGCTTAATAAAGGCAGATATATACTTATCACTAAAACAGGTGATCAAGATAAAACCCATCATATTATTGTAGAGTAATTATAGCGACATAAGTTTTATAAACTCTTAATATTTATTCATTATGTACATCTACAACATAAGATATGTATGAGGCTGAACATGAATTAAACTAAATTTTAAAATGAAAAACCCTCTTAAAGCTTTGACCTAAGAGGGTTTTACATTTACTTTCTAGATTGCTTATTCTTTTCTAGAGGTCGTCACAATCTCAGAACAATTGATTTCTGTGATGTAGCGTTTTTCCCCGTCTTTGGTTTCGTAGGAGCGGGGAGCGGTTAAAACAAATTGTGAGATAGATTAAGTAAATGGTTAAAACCATTAGGTAGTTAGTTAATAACACATAGCCCACGGTTTAAACCGTGGGCTATGTTGTGGTAAGGAATAAAGATGAGCCTAAACCTTCTGAGAGGTCGTCACAATCTCAGAACAATTGATTTCTGTGATGTAGCGTTTTTCACCCTCTTTGGTTTCGTAAGAGCGGGGAGCGAGTTTCCCTTTTATTAAAACTTCTTGTCCTTTCTTGACATAAGTTTCGATAAAGCTAGCGGTTTTGCCCCAGGCGACGATATTATGCCAATAGGTGTTGGTGACTTTCTCGCCGCTAGTGTCGTGATAATACTCGTTGGTAGCGATGGAGAATTTAACGAGTTTCTTCCCAGAGTCAAGGTTGACAACTTCTGGATCTTGGCTTGATACCAATTCTACATCAAAATAAACCAAATAAACTGCCATTTTATCCTTTTTACTTCAACATAAAATGAAGCCGTAGCCAATGCTATGCCTTAATTTTCTGTATCGTTAAAAGAAAAAAATCATCAGTTTCTTTATGGATCATTTTAAAACAGAATTGGTATTGTGGCCCATTAACTGTACTGAATTTTTTAAAGTACTCATAACTATAAAATTAAATGGTTTTTTAAATTGGCTTAGTCTTTCTAAACCACATCGATGGTGTTTCCTATCGACAGGGCAAAGATGAGATCACGAATTCCTTTTAATTGACAGATATCCAGTTACTTCCTTTTACTTGCGTTTACAAACGGTTGTAGTCGTATACAAACGCTTTAAGGCTTCGAAAATCTGTTAGTATGTTGAGTTTTTAGACCTTATTTTTCAGTGAAAAACTAAGGTTTAAGGCTTTAAAACAGAAAAAATAACCCAAAATGTATAAATATAAAAAATTTAACATATTTGCATCCCAGCAATAACAAGGCCTCCGAGAGATATAATTGGAAATTACGGTTTAACCGTAACAAGTGTACGGTCAAACCGTAATTCAAATGTTTTTATGTCACTTACATTTGTAGAAACAAAAACACAAACATTAATTTTAAAACTTAGAGTTATGAAAAAGATTATCGGAATTTTCACAATGGTATGTTTATTTTTCTTTGCAGGATGTTCACCAGAAGCGTTTAGCGACGATCAATACGAAGGAGAAACTCCAGAAGAGATTTTTGGAACTGGAGGAGAAAATAGAGCTTACAAAGCTACAAATACTCACGAAGATCCAGATGATTTATAAATTTTAATTTTAGTAATTTAGACAAGATTTTAGAAGAGTTTCAATGAAACAGTCGATTTTTTATCTTGTCGTATTAATTTTTATTTATAGTTGTCAATCCCCTTCAAGTAAAAATCCTGAAGTTGATCCTCAATTAAGAGATTCTATTTTAACTTATTTAGGTAAGTTTGACAATAATAGTAGTAAAGAGATAAGCTTAAAAAAGACATTTCAATTTGTTCAGCAAATAAAAAATGATAGCTTACAAATTAAATACCTAGTTGCCCTTGATTTCCGTGCTTTAAATTCTAGTTCAAAACTATTTTATGAAATAAATAAGTTGGCTAGAGATAAAGCTAGCAAATATAAAGATACTATTCGATTAGCAAAATTTTATTGGAATTTAGGTGATAATTATCTTAATAATAGTAAAAGTGACCTTGCTTATTTCGCTTATAATGAAGCTCAATTTCTTTACAATCAAAAGAATGATTTAGGGAATTACGCTCAAATGCTGTATAATTTAGCATTAATACAAAGTCAAGCTAAAGATTTTACGGGTTCAGAAGTCAATTTGATTAAAGTCACTGAAAAATCTAAGGAAGTTGGTAATTTTGATCTTTTGTATAAATCTTACAATTTGCTGGGCATAACCAATTATAATCTCAGAAATTTTGACGTTGCCTTAAAATATCTAAACAATGCGTTACAGGCTTCAGGCAAAGTAGACGATCCAGACTTATATAGAGCAGCGACCTTTAATAATATTGGTAACGTTCACGAAAAGCAAAAAAACTTTGAGCTTGCTATCAAAAACTATCGAAAGACCTTAGCCACCAAAAACCTTTACGAAAGAGATCCTTATCTCTACGCAATGGCTTTAGACAATCTGGCCTATAACAGATTGGAAAGCGGAGAAACTCAAAATGTGCTTCCCGATATGCAAAGTGCTTTAGAAATAAGACAAAATATTAAGCATCTCGCTGGTATTTCTATTAGTAAGATTCATATCGCAGAATACTATCAATTTATAGGAAACACCACAAAAGCGGTACAATTTGCCGAAGAAGCAAATTCCACAGCACAAAGCAATAACAACAATAGAGATATCTTAGCCTCTTGGCAACTCTTGGCAGACTTGCAACCCAATACTAGTTACTCCTTTACCACTTCCTATATCGATCTTAGCGATAGTCTTCAAGTCGAAGAGAGAAAAGTGCGTAATAAATTTGAACGTATCCGTTTTGAAACGGAAGAGGTCCAGCAACGTGCAGAAATGCTCGAAGAAGAACGCACCATCATTTTTCTTATTACCTCTCTCATCATTATCTTAGGAAGTTCAGTCTTTATATTTTACGTTCAGCGATCCAAAAACAGAGCTCTTGAGCTTGAACGTGATCAAAAAGTGGCGGATGAAAAAATATACGAACTTCTTCTTCTTCAGAGTGCAAGAAAAGATGAGGGTAAACGAGAAGAACGGGATCGCATCGCTAGAGAACTTCACGATAATATCCTTACTGAGCTCTATGCCAACCGGATGAACCTCATGTTTTACAAATATAAAACGGGGATGAAAGGTGATAAAAAATTCGGCCAACTCACCGATAATTTGATGGATGTAGAACGCCAGATCAGGAGCTTATCTCACGAATTATCCAACACCTATTTTGATGAGCATAAAGAATTTGGAGATCTTATTCAAGATCTCATTCAAAAGCAACAGCTAGAGAGAAGCCATCAGCTTACAATAGATGATTCTGTGAACTGGTCCTTGATAGCTTCGGTAGTAAAAATGCATACTTACCGCATCCTTCAGGAGGCAACCATGAATATTCAAAAACACGCCGAAGCCAGTTTTGTCTTTATCAAATTCAGCTTAAATGAATCTGCAAAGGAAATTGAACTCATCATTAAAGATGACGGCAAAGGCTTCAATAATCAAAAAAAACCGGGCATTGGATTAAAGAATATAAAATCTAGAGTCGACGAAGTCCACGGTAAAATAAGTATTGATTCCAAGCTTGGTACTGGAACTAAAATTAGTATTTTTATTCCCCTGAAATAAAACTTATGCCTAAGTATAATGTCCTTCTTGTTGACGATCATCCAATGATAATTGCAGGTTTTGAACAAGCCTTGGAAATCATAAAGGAGCATGATGACACACTAAAATTCTCTAAAGATTCAGCCTTAAATTGTACTGATGCCGCCAAAAAAATTTTAAACGAAGATAAAAAATATGATCTTATCTGTCTAGATCTTTCCCTGCCTGCGAGCAAGGACGGCAAGTATAACTCTGGAGAGGACTTGGCCAAACTCGCCAAGAAAAGTCAGCCACAAGCCAAACTTTTAATCTGTACCATGTTGGAAAACAACTATAAGGTATTAAATGTTCTGCGACGGATAGACCCCAATGGATTTCTTGTCAAGTCGGATACCAACCCAGATATCCTAATTGCTGCTATAGAAAGTCTACTCAAGGGGCAAACTTACCACAGTACTACCGTCCAAAAAATGATGAAAAAGACCATTGAGTTTTCTCACAATATCGATGAGGAAGACCTAAGGATTCTTTATTTAATTTCTAAAGGTATTCTTACCAAAAATATTCCTGATCACATGGATCTTTCCTTAAGCACAATTGAAAAGCGTAAAAAGCAGATGAAATTTTTCTTTGATATTCCCAACACCAACGATAAAATATTGGTAGAAAAGGCAAAAGAAAAAGGATTCTTGTAATAATACCAAATTAAACCTATAATGTCGTAATAAATCGTTTTACCGATACGAATTCGGCACAGGCTTTTTTCGCCTGCTTTTTATCAAAAATAATTACCGTAACTAAGGCTATGCTAATTATTTTTTACTTCAATCAATCAAAAAATAATTCAATTTATGTATACGACATTATAAATTTAATTTGGTATAAGAATCCTTTTTCAGTTCAACTTGTTTAATTTTTTATTCACTTAATAATTTCGAAATCTCATCTAGTTTTGGCGTCAATACCACTTCAATTCTGCGGTTTTTAGCTTTCCCCTCTTCCGACGAGTTAGGAGCTAGGGGTGCAAACTCACCCTTACCCGCTGCAGTCAGATTTTGAGGATTGATATTTCCATTTTTCAACAGCAGTTTCAAAACTTCGGTAGCGCGCTTGGTCGATAGGTCCCAGTTATCTGTTAAAGGGCCATTTCCTCCGTAAGGTACATTATCGGTATGGCCTTCTATTAAGACAGCTATATCAGGATTATCCGCCAGAACTTTGCCAAGTTCCTTTACGGCTTTTTGTCCTTCGCCTCCAACGTTCCAGCTTCCAGAAGCGAACAGGAGTTTGTTTTCCATAGACACATATACTTTACCATCTCGAAGCTCGACGCTTAAGCCTTGTCCTTCAAAATTGGTTAATGCTCGGGATAAATTTTCTTTTAGCGATATCATCTTTTGCTCTTTATCTGCAATGAGAGATTGTAATTCTTCTATCCGGTTGGATCTCGCTTTCAAATCCTTCTGAAGTTGTTCTAGGCGGTTTTGTTCTTTGGCGAGAGCACTTTCCTTTAGCTCTAGTTGTTCTAGAAGTTCTCTATTTTGTTTAGAATTTGCGGCAAGGGCTTGTGAGCTGTTTTGTTCTAAAGCATCGTAAGAATCGTTCAGTTTTTCTAAAGTGCTTTTACTCGCTTGCAAGTCTTTAGTAAGGTCGTCGCGTTGAGATTTTAAAACCTCAATTCTATCTTTGGAATAGGTGAGTTCATCTTCCAAGGCTGTTTTTTCAGAATTGCATTCATCCAGCTTTCGGTTAAGCTGAGTATTGACTCTTTGTAAGGTGCCAAATTCATCTTCTAGCTCTAAGAATTTCTTTTGGCTAACGCAGCCCACAAGGTTTAATACCATAAACCCGATTAAGACATATTTGATTGTTTTCATAGTATAGCTATTTTAATTAAAAACGAGAGTTTACTTAGTTTATTTCAATTCGAGTAGGACGGGGCAGTGGTCGCTATGCTTAGCGTCGGGTAAAATCACAGACCTAGACACGCGGTCTTCTATTTCTTGAGCTACCAAGAGATAATCTAGCCTCCACCCTTTATTATTTTGTCGAGCATTGGCCCTATAACTCCACCAAGAATACTGCACAATGTCTTCGTTTAATTTTCGGAAGGAATCCACAAAGCCAGACTCCTCTAGGAATTTAGATAACCACTCACGCTCTGCTGGTAAAAAACCAGAGACCGTTTTTAATCTTACGGGGTCGTGAATATCTATGGCCTTATGGCAAATATTGTAGTCTCCACAAATGACTAGGTGAGGGATTTCTTTTTTTAAATCTTCGATATAAACTTTAAAATCATCCATGTAGGTAAACTTATAGTTCAGCCTAGCCTCGTTGGTGCCTGAAGGAAGATAGAGACTCATTACGGAGACGTCTTCAAAATCGACCCTTAGGTTTCGCCCTTCTCTATCCATATAGTCCACTCCCGTTCCATATTCGATGTGCTTTGGTTCAGATTTACAGAGGATACCAACGCTGCTGTAGCCCTTTTTTTCTGCGGAATACCAGTAGCAATAGCTGTAGCCAATATCTTCAAAAATACTATCATCTATCTGTTCTGGTTGTGCTTTGGTTTCCTGAAAACACACCACATCTGCATCTGCAGCTTTTAACCAATCTATCAATCCTTTTTTGAGAGCGGCTCTTATGCCATTGACGTTATATGAAATAATTTTCATTCCTTCTTTTTGCTCAAAAATACACAAACCTCTACAACTTAGTTTGAGGGTTTTAAAATTTTAATTTCCCATTGAGCGCTTAAGCTTACCGCTGCCGAGTTTATTCTCGAGGTCTGCCTCTAAAATTTAAATCTTTTTTAGAACTTTTATTTTGCGAACTCTCACAAAGGTCTTTGATTTTCTAAAAGTTATTATAAATTTAAGAGAACGCAAACATTTGACTGTTAGGCTTATAGCCTTTTAATTGTTAATAATTTGAAGATAATTTTGCGATTGTTTTTACAATATAAATATGTGTTTTATATTTGTATCAGGATGAAGTTTTTTCATAATAGATTGGTTAGTTAAGAAAAGCCTTGAGCACTCGCTCAAGGCTTTTCTGTTTTAAGTCATAAAAAAAAGCTTCCCATTAGAAAGCTTTTTAAAAGAGTTCAAGTCTTATTAGTTGAATTTTATCAAATAGGTGTTCTTTTTGCCTTTATTGATCAAAACATATTTACCGTTGATCAAATCTTTTTCTGTAAGCGTATAATCCAATCCTACTTTTGACTTATTCACGGATATAGAATTTTCTTTCAAGGCTCTTCTTGCTTCACCATTTGAGTTTAAAAATTCAGTTTCTGCGGAAAGCGCAGCAATCATGTCAAATTTAGTGTTTAAAATCTCTTTGCTTAATTCTTTAAGCGGAACCCCTTCGAAGACATCTAGAAATGTAGCCTCATCCAGCTTGGCTAAGTCTTCTTCAGTGCTTTTTCCAAATAGGACTTGAGAAGCTTCTTTTGCTTTGTCTAAAGCCTTTTTAGAGTGGACTGCAGCTGTGATTTCATCTGCCAGCCTACTTTGTAGTTGCCTTAGATGTGGCTGTTCTTTATGAATATTTACCAAGTCTGAAATCTCGTTTTGAGAAAGGAAGGTGAAAATCTTTATAAATTTTTCTGCGTCCTCATCACTCGTATTGATCCAATACTGGTAAAATTTATAAGGCGATGTCTTTTCAGGATCTAACCAAATATTTCCTGTTGCTGTTTTACCAAATTTGGTGCCATCAGCTTTGGTAATCAGTGGGCAGGTCAATGCAAAGCCTTTACCTTGGTCGATGCGGCGAATCAATTCTGTGCCTGTTGTAATATTGCCCCATTGATCGCTTCCTCCCATTTGCAAGGTGCACTCTTGGGTTCTATAGAGGTGCAAAAAATCGTAACCTTGAACAAGCTGATAAGTGAATTCTGTAAAGCTCATTCCTTCTTTAGACTCTGAAGATAAACGTTTTTTTACAGAATCTTTGGACATCATATAGTTTACAGTAATATGCTTACCTACATCTCTAATAAAATCTAAGAAAGAGAAATCCTTCATCCAATCGTAGTTATTCACTAGGATAGCAGAATTATCTTCTTTAGCATTGAACTCTAAGAATTTAGATAATTGTGCTTTTAAGGCATTTTGGTTATGTCTTAATGTAGCTTCATCTAAAAGATTTCGTTCTTGAGACTTTCCAGAAGGATCTCCAATCATACCGGTAGCACCGCCTACCAAAGCTACAGGCTTGTGTCCTGCGAGTTGAAAATGCCTCAGCATCATTACGCTTACCAAATGGCCAATATGAAGGGAATCTGCAGTTGGATCTATCCCTACATAAGCCGCTCTTGGTGCTTCATTAAGGTGGTCTTGAGTCCCTGGCATAATATCGTGGATCATCCCTCTCCAAGTTACTTCTTCTATAAAATCGTTTTTCATGGTCTGTATTGATTTAGGGCAAAGATATTATAATGAAAAAGGTTTCAACTTTCGAAATTTGTATATTTACCAAATGAATTTACTTTCTGGAGCTACAGGTCTTGTTGGAGCACATCTTCTTGCTCAACTTATTTTGAATAAAGAACAAACTAGGGCTTTATACAGAACCAAAGAGAAACAGGATCAGGCCATTTCTACTATTTTGAAATACGGTATTACTCCACTAGAAGTAGATCAATTTGTCGAGTGGTTTCAAGGGGATATTTTAGATATACCCAGGCTTGAAGAGGCTTTCTTAGATGTAACTCATGTGTATCATTGTGCCGGATTGATTAGCAATAGTCCATCTGAGTATAAAAGGATGCGAAAAATAAATATTGAAGGCACCTCTAATATGGTGAATTTGGCTATAGATTTTTCTATTTTGAAGTTTTGTCACGTGAGTTCTATCTCAACTTTAGGAAAAACCCTGGGTGATGAGTTTGTTACAGAAGAGACTGTTTTAACGGAAGATTTGAAACATTCGACATACGAAATAAGTAAATATGGTGCAGAAATGGAAGTATGGAGAGGGTCTCAAGAAGGTCTCGACGTTGTGATTGTAAATCCTGGTATTATACTGGGAGATGGATTTTATGAGTCGGGGAGTGGGCTTCTGCTTTTCAAGATTAAAAATGGACTTAAGTTTTATCCTCAAAAAATCACTGGTTTTGTGAGTGTGTATGATGTGTGTAAAGCGATGCATCAACTTATGAAAAGCTCTATTATCAATGAGCGTTTTATATTGGTTGCCGAAAATTTAAAATTTGAAAAGGTCATCGATGAATTTTCCAGATTATATAAGGTCTCACCTCCAAAACTAGCTCTAAAACCTTGGATGTTATATTTGGCCTGGTGCTTTGAAATCCTAAGGTCTTTTTTGACTTCATATAAGCGAAAATTGACCTTAGATGCTATTCCGAATTTGTTTAAAAATTCCTTTTACTCTTCAGAAAAAATAAAGTCTAAGTTAAATTTTGAGTTTGAAGCGTTTACTGACTATGCCTCGAAGATTTCAAAAAGGTCTTAATCAGTTTTCGCTTTGCATTTTAAGTATCTTTTTTGGAGATAAAGTGTCCAGTTTGGCAATAGAATCTTGCTCTATTCTCTTCAGCTTCTTCAAACTATCCATTTCCTTTGCGCGATCAACGTAGAGTTTATCTAATCGTTCAAGACTGTCTTTTACTGCTTCATAAATTTCAAGGTTGTCATCAAAGTTGATGTTGTAATACTCAATATTCAATTTGATTTGGGTACTATCCACTTGATATTTATTGGAGAGAAACTCCAGCATATCCAAACTCATATCTTCAAATTTCTTTTCATTAACTCCATAAGCAGCATCTAGGAGAACCATGTCATAAATAAGGCCTTTCATTTCAGATTTGTTCAAAAGTTTATCAGGTTTTTCGACCTCATCAATTTTTTGACAACCTAGTAATGAAAGAATACAAATGGATACTAAATATAGAGTGTATTTCATTTATCTATTAAATTCTAGGCGTTGACCGAACTTGCCCTCATTAAATTTGAAATTCTCATAGACCAAGTGGCCATTTACAAAGGTATGGGTTACCCTGGACTTGAAGGTTGTCCCTTCAAAAGGAGACCACCCACATTTATAAAACATATTACTAGAGTTAACTGTCCAAGGTGCTTTTAAGTCTAAGAGGACTAAATCTGCTTTGTAGCCTTCTTTTATAAAACCGCGTTGGTCTACATCAAATAAGATGGCTGGATTATGGCACATCTTCTCTACAATTTTTTCCAAGCTCAATTTTCCTCGATGGTAAAACTCTAGCATGGCTGGCAAAGCGTGTTGCACAAGCGGGCCTCCGCTTGGTGCTTTGGTATAGACATTATTTTTTTCAGCCTTGGTGTGTGGAGCATGGTCTGTTGCGACTACATCTATCAAGTTCTTGTTTAGCCCTATTAAGAGTTGCTCTTTGTCTTTTTCTGTTTTTACAGCTGGATTCCATTTAATAAGGGTTCCTTTTTTCTCATAATCTGTATCGTCAAACCAGAGGTGATGAATGCAAACTTCGGCAGTAATCTTTTTCTTTTTAAGCGGAAGCTTACTGGAAAATAATTTTAATTCTTTGGCGGTTGATAGGTGAAAGACATGTAATCTCGCGCCTGTTTTTTTGGCCAAAGCAACAGCTTTAGACGAAGATAAATAGCAGGCTTCTTCGCTTCGAATGGCTGGATGATATTTTATAGGGATGTCTTCGCCGTAGGTTTCTAGATAAGCGTCCAGGTTTCTTTTTACAGTGTCTTCATCTTCACAATGCGTAGCAATGATAAGGGGTGAATGTTTGAAGATTTGCTCAAGGACCTTTTCGTTATCCACCAGCATATTACCAGTTGAAGAGCCTAAAAACAACTTTAAGGCCGCTGTAGTTTTAGGGTTTATTTTTTTGATCTCCTCCAAGTTATCGTTAGTACCACCAAACATAAAGGAATAGTTAGCGTAAGAATTTTCTTTAGCGATACTAAATTTCTCCTCTAGCTTCTCTATGGTAGTGGTCTGCGGATTGGTATTGGGCATTTCGAAATAGGAGGTGATGCCTCCAGAAATAGCCGCTTTGGATCCTGTGAGTATGGTTTCTTTATGGGTTAATCCAGGTTCTCTAAAGTGAACTTGATCGTCTATAACACCCGGAATAAGATGTTTTCCACCGGCATCAATAATTTTGATATTACTCGTTTTTGCACTTATGGACGAAGAGACCTCTACTATCCAATCGTCTTTGATATGTACGTCGCCCTCAAAGGTTTTACCCTCATTGACGATTTTAGCATTTTTGATTAGATATTCTCTCATAATTCAAATTTTACCTAAAAGGCTTTTCAATTTCAGGCTCATTACACCAAAGACAGCCTCTTTGATGATGCCTGTGTTCATTTTCGACTTGCCTTTGGTTCTGTCTGTAAATATAACAGGGATTTCTTTTATTTTAAAGCCTTTTTTATAGGCTTTAAATTTCATTTCAATTTGAAACGCATAACCTACAAATTTAATCTTATTAAGATCGATATCCTCCAGTACTTTCCTATGATAACAAATAAACCCAGCAGTAGTATCTTCTATAGGTAATCCCGTAATAATTTTTACGTATTTTGAAGCTAGCCAAGACAATAAGACCCTCTTCATTGGCCAATTGACCACATTAACGCCTTTTATATACCTAGACCCAATACTCATGTCGAAATCATCTTTTACACAAGTATTATATAGCCTAATTAGGTCATTTGGATTATGAGAAAAGTCGGCATCCATTTCAAAAATATAGTCATAAGATCTTTCTAGAGCCCAACGGAACCCGTGTAAATAGGCTTTTCCTAAACCGCTTTTAGATTTCCTTATTTCTAAATGTAACCTATTCTTAAACTCTTCTTGTAATTCTTGAACTAAAGCCCAAGTTTTGTCGGGGGAAGAGTCGTCTACAACGAGAATATCAAAATCGACAGATTGGGAGAAAATATTTCTGAGGACTTTTTCAATATTTTCAATTTCGTTGTATGTAGGAATGATGACTAATTTGTGAGACATCAAGTCGTATTGAATGTTGGTCGACAAATATATATTTTACAAGCTAAATCTCATCTATAAAACTTCATTTTAATTTACATTTGCCTCAAACTCTAAACTTGTTTTTGACTTTAAGACTATCACAAGATCACCATTGGATTGTGGGAATTACCCTGCTTATCCTGATATTTATGTTGATTATAAAGTGGAACAAGACCAACTATTTTTTTTCTTACGTCAACTCTATTTATGATATGTCTTTTTTCAATAAAAAATTCTCTGAAAAAAGGCGAATAGAACTCCCGGAGGTATTTATTTTTTTATCAAGTCTCTTGGGATTATCTTTTTTCCTTTATGTGGTAACCGACAGCAGTGACTTTAATATCACACCATATCTTCAAATTTTCTTATTGCTTTCGATTTTCCTATTAAGTAAATACTTTATTGAAAAAATGGCAGGGGACTTATTTGAAATAGATCCACTCATCAATAAATATCTTTTTTTTAAGCAAGGCATTCTTAGTTGGATTAGTTTATTTATCCTATTTCCTTTTGGATTGCTTATTTATTTTCAAAATATAGATCATACACTTTCTGTTACCTTGGTCATTGCCCTTGTGACCGTGCTTTACATCGTGAAGCTATTGAGTTATGCTCTCTCCTATCAAAAGCATATTTTAGCTTATTGGTTTTATTTTATTTTGTACCTTTGCGCTTTTGAAATCGCACCTTACTTAATTCTTTTTAAAGTGTTTAACACAGAATAATTTGAATTTCGCAAGAAAAAACTAAGCTATATGAAAGTGAAAAGTATCCTTATTTCACAACCTAAACCAAATGTAGACAACTCTCCTTATTCAGAACTTGAAGAAAAATTAAAATTAAAAATTGATTTTATCCCTTTTATTCACGTAGAGCCAGTAGATTCTAAAGAGGTAAGGCAACAAAAAATTGACATTACCAAGTTTACCGCTATTATCCTTACTAGTAGAAATGCGGTAGATCATTTTTTTAGAATTGCTGAAGAAATGAGGTATAAAATCCCAGATAGCCTCAAGTATTTTTGTTTGAGTGAAGCCGTAGCTTTCTACTTACAGAAATATGTTGTCTATAGAAAGCGTAAGATTTATGTGGGGAAAAGAACATTTCAAGAACTTGAAGTGAGTATTAAGAAGCATAAAGATGAAAAATTCTTATTGCCTTCCTCAGATATGCTTAAGTCTATCGTGCCACAACAGCTCGATAAACTAGGTGTAGACTGGACGCGTGGCATCTTTTATAAAACGGTGGTAAGCGATCTGTCTCATCTTAGAGAAGTGTCTTATGATATTGTGGTTTTCTTTAGTCCGAGCGGGATTAAGTCACTTTACGAAAACTTCCCAGATTTCGAACAAAAAGATACACGTATTGCTGCTTTCGGTAATTCAACTATCAAAGCAGCTGAAGAGAAAGGCTTAAAGGTTCAAATACAAGCTCCTACTCCAGAAACTCCATCTATGACAATGGCAATTGAAAACTATGTAAAAGAGAACTAATTTTTGTTTTTTCCATCAAATTAAAGAGCCGATATACATTTGTATATCGGCTCTTTAATTAATAAGGGTTTCCAGTTTTTAAGCGTTGGGGGCGCCATTTAAAATTTCTTCATCTGCGTAAGACTCAAATTTCTTGAAATTATCTATAAACGATTTTGCGAGGGATTTAGCTTTAAGATCGTAAGCTTCCTTATCTGCCCAGGTTTCTCTTGGGTTTAATACGTCAGAGGGCACATTTGGACAACTTTTAGGCATTGCAATATTAAAGATCTCGTGTGTTCTGTATTCCACATCAGACAGTTGGCCTTCCAATGCTGCAGTAATCATAGCCCTGGTAAACTTCAGTTTCATTCGGTTTCCTGTCCCATAAGGTCCTCCAGTCCATCCTGTGTTAATTAGCCAAACGTTCACTCCTGCTTCTCTCATTTTCTTACTCAGCATCTCACCGTACCGAGCTGGGTGTAAAGGCATAAACGGAGCGCCAAAACAAGCAGAGAAACTCGGTATGGGTTCTGTAACTCCAGCTTCTGTTCCCGCCACTTTAGCAGTATAACCACTTATAAAGTGAAAAGCTGCTTGTCCAGGAGTGAGTTTGCTTATAGGAGGTAACACACCAAAAGCATCTGCCGTTAAAAAGAAGATATTTTTAGGTTTTTCCCCTACAGAGCCAGGTTGAATATTGTCTATATGGTAAATAGGATAGCTTACTCTGGTGTTTTGAGTGATGCTTTTGTCTTTAAAATCTACTTCCCCATCTTTAATAATTACATTTTCAAGAATGGCTCCTGGTTTTATACTGTCATATATTTCTGGTTCTCCTTCGCGAGATAAGTTGATGACTTTTGCATAACACCCTCCTTCAAAATTAAAGACTGTGTTTTCATTGGTCCAACCGTGTTCGTCGTCTCCGATTAACCTCCTGTCTGGGTCTGCAGATAAAGTTGTTTTTCCTGTCCCCGAAAGACCAAAGAAAATCGCAGTGTCTCCATCTTTTCCGACATTGGCAGAGCAGTGCATCGGTAGAGTGTTTTTCATGACTGGGAGTATGAAATTTAGAGCAGAAAAAATTCCTTTCTTTATCTCTCCAGTATATCCGGTACCTCCTATTAAGGCAATTTTTCGAGTAAAATTAAGAATTGCAAAATTGTGAGCCCGTGTGCCATCCACTTCAGGGTTTGCTTTAAAACCAGGAGCACTAATTACGGTCCACTCTGGAGAAAAATCTTCGAGATCTTTTTCGGTTGGTCTCAAAAACATATTGTAAGCAAACATATTGCTCCACGAATATTCATTAATGACTCTTATGTTGAGCCGGTAATTTTCATCTGCACAGGCATAACAATCCCTTACAAAAAGCTCTTTATCGTTGAGGTAGTTAACCACTTTATCGTATAGTTTATCAAACTGATCAGGATCAAATTCTAAGTTGATATCACTCCACCATACTTCATCTTTGGTAATTTCATCTTTTACAATGAATCTATCTTTCGGAGAGCGTCCAGTAAATTCGCCAGTATTGACGGCAAGTGCACCACTGTCTACCTCGACACCCATCCCTTTTTGAATGGTGATATCATGTAAATCTTCAGGAGAAAGTTGGTAGTTGATTTTTTTAGAATCGATGCCATAATTTTTTAACTCAATCGTTTTCGTGATTCGCTTTAAGTTATTCATAATTTTGTTGTGTTGTTATTATGGTAGACAAAGCTAACTAGTTTATATTTAAATTAAGGAAGTAATTATTATAAATTATGAGCTTTTTTTAATAATTTGAATGAAGACTAAGGCCCAACTTAAAATCAATAAAGTCCCTCCTATAGGTGTAATCCAAGCTATAGCTTTAAAGTCGAAGCTTGTAAGTTCATTGGTGGCCAGGCCATAAATAGAACCCGAAAAGAAAACAACTCCAGCGAGTATGAGCCAAAAGAGGATGTTATTAAGTTTTTCTGTAGTGAAGGTTTGTGCGGATAGAAAAAGCAGAAACAAGGCGTGGTAGATTTGGTATTTCACTCCTGTTTCAAAGGTGGTTATCGCATCTTCAGAAATTATGCTTTCCAAACCATGAGCTCCAAAAGCTCCAAGAATAATTCCTAAACCTCCAAAACAACTTCCGAGTAAAACCAATTTTTTTCTTTGCTTCATTCTTGTATCCCTATTATATTATGTAATTTCAATTTTTACACAAAATTAATCATTAAAATCCATTTTTGAATATGAGATCAATTTTAATCATAGGTGCAGGAAAATCCACATCATCACTCGTCAGGTTTTTACTAAAGGCTTCCACTCAAGAAGATCTTCAATTAATAATAGGAGATATTTCTATTGATAATGCTAGAAGCCTAGCAGCAGATCATCCCAATGCAAAGGCTATACAACTAGACATTTTTGATAAAGCCAATAGACAAGAAGCTATACAAAATGCAGATATTGTCATTTCTATGCTACCTGCCAGATTCCATATAGAAGTTGCAAAAGACTGTGTGAAGTTTAATAAAAACATGGTTACAGCGTCTTATGTCTCTAAAGAGATGGAAGCCTTGGATAAAGAGGTTAAAGAAAAAGGCCTCACCTTCATGAATGAGATAGGGGTGGACCCAGGGATCGACCATATGAGTGCTATGCAAGTGATTGATAGAATAAGGGCTCAAGGAGGTAAAATGTTGCTTTTTGAATCTTTTACAGGGGGACTCGTTGCTCCAGAAAGCGATGATAACCTTTGGAATTATAAATTCACTTGGAATCCCAGAAACGTTGTTGTGGCAGGGCAAGGGGCCGCCGCAGAATTTATGCAAGCAGGTCAATATAAATATATTCCTTACCAACGCCTTTTTCGTAGAACCGAATTTTTAAGCATCCCAAAATATGGCCGTTTCGAAGGCCTAGCTAATCGAAACTCTTTAGCCTACAGAAGTATTTATGGATTGGAGAATATTCCTACTATCTATAGAGGAACTCTAAGGCGCATTGGTTTTAGCAAAGCCTGGAACGTATTTGTTCAACTAGGATTGACAGACGATACCTACGTAATGCAGGACACAGAGCGCATGAGTTATAGGTCTTTTGTGAATTCATTCTTGCCCTATTCGCCTACAGATTCAGTTGAACTCAAGCTAAGGTTGAGCTTAAAAATTGACCAAGATGATCTCATTTGGGATAAACTTGTAGAATTGGATATTTTTAATTCAGAGAAAATTATTGGACTAAAAAATGCAACTCCAGCTCAAGCTCTTCAAAAAATTCTTGAAGATAAGTGGACTTTGAAGCCAGAAGATAAAGATATGATTGTGATGTATCACAAATTTGGATTTGAGCTAGATGGGGAAAGAAAGCAGATCGATTCTACAATGGTAAGTATCGGCGAAGACCAAACTTATACGGCTATGGCTAAAACAGTAGGACTTCCTGTTGGTATTGCTGCCCTCAAAATTCTAAATGGCGAAATTAAAAAGCCTGGTGTGTTGAGGCCTATCTATCCAGAAATATACAACCCCATATTAAAATCATTAGAGGATTATGATATTAAGTTCGAAGAGACCGAAAAAGAATTTATAGGCTATAACCCAGATCAACTCAACTAGAGGAGTTGAGTTCAAAACTATTGCCCATAACAACCATATCGGCTCCAGCCTCATAAGCAGATTGTTTTTGAAAGTCATTTTTAATTCCTCCACCAACAATAAGAGGAATAGTAATGGCTTTCTTGACTTCTGAAATTATTTCTGCAGACACTGGTGTTTTTGCACCACTTCCAGCTTCAAGGTAAATAAGCAGTTTGCCAGAAAATTGACCAGCTAAAGCCGTATGCACGACAGTTGAAATTTGGTTCTGAGGAATAGCTTTGGTTTGACTAATTTCCAAAACAGAAGTCGTTTTGCCGCCATCTATCAAAATATATCCTGTAGGGATAATCTCTAAAGTAGAGTTCTTTAATTTTGAAATAGACTTAACCTGTTGATTGATTAAGTATTCAGGATTTTGACCAGAAAGTAAACTCAAAAACAAAAGGCCATCTGCAGAGTCTGTCAGTTGATTCACATCTCCAGGAAAAAGAATTATAGGCAATCTGGTAAAGGATTTGAGCTGTTTCACCACTACCTCTGTTTGTTGATGTTTTACCTGACTTCCTCCCACTAAAATAAAATCCGTATCGCTTGGCATTCGGTCTAAAAACCCTTGAGTTTGAGATAGATTAAACTTATCGGGATCTATTAAAATGCTAAATAAGCGATTACCATTTTGAATGCTCTGTAAAATACTAGAGTAAATAGGATGTGAAGAAGGATTAATCATTGGCAATAGCATAAACACAAGTGAAATTTTCGAACTCAAGAAAATTTAAGTTATAAAAAGTGATTTGATTATTTGACGTTACCTTAGCGGTGGTTTTTTTAGCTGAAATTTCAAAATCGTTCACAAAGATATCATGTAAAAAAAGCAATCCTTTTTTTCCGTAAAGCTTATAAAGGGATTCCTTTGCTCCCCAAACGATAGTCAATTTTCTAACGAGATCTTCAGTATCTCCTAGAGCTTCATATTCTTCAATAGGAGTGAACTTTGGTGCGATGAGTTTTATTTTGTCGCGTTGTTTTTCGATATCAATTCCAACTTTTTTAGTGGATACGATAACTGCGGTAAATTCAAAAGAGTGAGTAATAGAGATTTTGTGACCATCCTTAAGATGAGGTTTGCCCTTAGTGTCGTAGTCTAAATCAAAATCAGAATATCCAAACTCGTTTAGCAAATGCCTGATACTCATGAATCCTTTTTTATGGATCTGAGATTTCATGCCGTCGTATCGCTCTCTGCAATAATCCGTCAGCTCAACACCCTTTTCCAGACTTTTTAAAGATTCTTCTATCTTCCAGATGAGAGCGGTAGTATCTTCATCTACTGTTATTCTTTTGTAAATCGGCATAAAGTTATAAAGGGTTTCCTTAATTTTGTGTTCAAAAATATAATAAAATTAATTATGAGTACTAAAACATTACCTTATACTCCTTATAAAGTTAAAGATATTTCTTTGGCAGATTGGGGACGACGCGAAATAGAGTTAGCAGAATCAGAAATGCCAGGGTTAATGGCGTTGAGAGAAGAGTTTGGAAAACAAAAACCTTTGAAGGGCGCTCGCATAGCTGGTTGCTTACACATGACCATCCAAACTGCTGTGTTAATTGAAACTCTCGTTGAGCTTGGTGCTGAGGTAACGTGGAGTTCTTGTAATATATTTTCCACTCAAGACCATGCGGCAGCGGCCATTGCAGAAGCTGGAGTTGCTGTTTATGCTTGGAAAGGAATGACGGAAGAAGAGTTCAACTGGTGTATCGAGCAGACTTTGTTTTTTGGGGAGGATAAACAACCCTTAAACATGATTTTGGATGATGGTGGGGATCTAACCAACATGGTTCTTGATGACTATCCAGAACTTGCAGATGCTATAAAAGGTTTATCTGAAGAAACAACTACTGGGGTTCATAGGCTATATGAGAGAGTGAAAAACGGAACCTTACCTATGCCAGCTATCAATGTAAACGATAGTGTAACCAAATCTAAATTTGATAACAAATACGGATGTAGAGAAAGTGCTGTAGATGCTATACGAAGAGCAACAGACCTTATGCTTGCTGGAAAACGTGTTATTGTTTGTGGGTATGGTGATGTTGGTAAAGGTACCGCAGCTTCTTTTAAAGGAGCCGGTTCTATAGTTACAATTACAGAAATAGACCCTATTTGTGCTTTGCAAGCGGCTATGGACGGTTTTGAAGTCAAGAAATTGGAAACTGTAGCTCCAACGGCAGATATTATTATTACAACAACAGGTAATAAGGACATCATTAGAGCTAAGCATTTCGAAGCTTTTAAAGACAAAACAGTAGTTTGTAACATCGGTCATTTTGATAATGAAATTGACGTAGCTTGGTTGAAAAAAAATCACGGTGATACCCGTGTGGAAATTAAACCACAGGTCGATAAGTATACCATTAATGGTAAAGACATTATTTTATTAGCTGAAGGCCGTCTTGTGAATTTGGGATGCGCAACAGGCCACCCAAGTTTTGTGATGAGTAACTCCTTTACTAACCAAACTCTTGCTCAAATGGAGTTATGGCAAAATACAGACCAGTACAAAAATGAAGTCTACATGCTTCCAAAACACTTGGATGAAAAAGTAGCGAAACTCCATTTAGAACGCCTAGGAGTTGAACTTACAGAGTTGGAAACCGATCAAGCTGATTATATCGGTGTAGAAGTTAAAGGTCCATATAAACCTGAATATTATAGATACTAGTGACGAACTAGTTTTTAAATCAAACCAAGCCTTTTTGGCTTGGTTTTTTTATTAATATTCTTACAATTGAAAGACTTTGTCTCCAAAATCTAATAGTTTTATAAAATGAAAACCTTAATACTATTTCTATGGCCAATGCTGTTTATGGCTCAAACTCAGTTTGAAAAAGGAACAACAGCTTTTAATAATCAAAATTATAATCGAGCGATTAGTTATTTTTCAGATGTTCTTGAAGAAGAGCCGTTAGATAAGATGGCAAGAGATTATTTGGGACAGTCCTACGCTAAGCTAGACAATTGGGAAAAAAGTGCTGAGGTTTCTAAAACACTAGTAGAAGATTATCCTGAAGATGCTGAATATAACTTTAGATATGGAGGAGCTCTAGGTTTGGTTGCTAAAAATGCCAATCCTTTTAAAGCAATGAGCTTACTGGACGATGTAAAATTTCATCTCAAAAAAGCAATCCAGTTAGACCCAAAGCATATAGAATCCAGATGGGCTCTAGTTCAAATTTATCTGGAAATCCCAGGAATTTTAGGAGGTAGTGAAGATACGTCTAGAGAATATGCTTCACAGTTAAAGTCGATTAGCCCTGTTGATGGTGCTTTGGCTAATGGGTTTATCGAAAGAGACCTAGAAAATTTTGACAAAGCAGAAAGCTTTTACAAAGAAGCCATAGAACTGGGTCAATCTGAAACGACGTATAGAGAATTAGCAGAACTTTATAAACGCTCAAATCAAATTATAAAACGATTTGAGGCTTTGGAAAAAGCTGCTACTAAATTAAACTCATTACCGTTGGCTTCAGACTATGCTGAATTAGCCATAACATTAAATAAAAATAAGGGAAAAGCTTTAGTTATTTTAGAGGCTTTAAACTTAGACGAGTCAAACTCAAAAGATAAAAGAAAACTAGACCAGCTGAAGTCTAAACTGAAATAAGGCAGGATATCAACGAAAATTAGATTTAAACTCTTTTAGCTCTTTTTTTTAATCTATTATCTTTAATTTAAAATTTTCAACAATGCATTTACATTTTATAGCAATAGGAGGGAGCGCCATGCACAATCTTGCAATCGCCTTAAATGAAAAGGGAGACCGAGTCACAGGTAGCGATGATGAAATCTTTGAGCCTTCCAAATCTAGGCTAAAAGCTAAGGGTTTATTGCCAGAGGAGTTTGGTTGGTTTCCAGAAAAATTGACATCAGATATAGACGCTGTTATTCTTGGTATGCACGCCAAAGCAGACAACCCAGAACTTCTAAAAGCTACAGAATTAGGTCTTAAAATTTATTCTTATCCAGAATATCTTTTTGAACATTCTAAGCAAAAAACTAGGGTAGTGATAGGAGGTTCTCACGGTAAGACTACCATTACCGCTATGATTCTACACGTGATGCATTATCACGATAAAGAAGTAGATTTTATGGTTGGAGCACAATTGGAAGGCTTTGATACAATGGTTCACCTCACAGAAGAGAATGATTTTATCTTATTGGAAGGGGATGAATATTTGAGTTCAGCATTAGATAGACGTCCAAAGTTTCATCTATATCAACCCAATATTGCTTTGCTAAGCGGTATTGCCTGGGACCATATCAACGTCTTTCCTACCTTCGAGAATTACGTAGAACAGTTTAAATTATTTCTTGATTCCATGACCAATGGGAGTACTTTGGTTTACAATGAGGAAGATGATATCCTCACTCAACTAGCTCTAAATGCTAAAAAACCTACTCGGAAGCATGCCTATTCTACTCCAGAACACACTATAGATGATGGGGTAACCTATTTGGAAACTCCAGAAGGCCCATTGCCTGTTGAAGTTTTTGGAAAGCATAATTTGCAAAACATCGCGGGGGCAAAATGGATATGCCAACATATGGGAGTAGATCAAGATGATTTCTACGAAGCGATCACTAGCTTTAAAGGGGCCTCCAAAAGGCTGGAAAAAATAGCAGAATCCAATACAGCTATCGTTTTTAAGGATTATGCGCATTCTCCCTCCAAAGTATCGGCCACGACAAAAGCGGTGAAAGCACAATTTTCTTCGAAGGTGGTTTTAGCTTGTTTAGAGCTTCATACCTATAGTAGCTTAAATTCAGAGTTTTTGAAAGAGTATAACGAAGCTTTGAATGCTGCAGATGAAGCTGTGGTGTTTTACTCTCCTAAAGCCTTAGAAATTAAACAGCTTGAAGCTATTACCGAACAACAAATCTTTGAGGCTTTTGGAAGAACAGACCTGAAAATATTCACCAATCCTGAAGCTTTTAAAGAGTTTTTAAAGTCAAAGTCTTATCTAGACCACGTTTTGTTGCTGATGAGCAGCGGGAATTATGGGGGATTGGATTTTGAAGAGATCAAAAATTGGATTCAATAATCTGACTGACTTAAGCTGTTTAAAAATAACTTTAAGCGTTCTTCCTGACTTTGTTGGAGCAGCGTTTTGGCTGTATTAAAATGAGATTCAGATTTGTCTTGGCTCATTTTGAACCTGCCATGGAACTCCTCTATAGACACTTCAAGACCTTGTATAAAATGCTTCAACATTGGTAGTTTTGGATGAGTCGGTTTAAGCTTAAAGTTAAAATCCAATTGGTTGGTCATGGCTATTAAACTATCTACCATTTTGGGTTCTTCTATAAAATTAGCTTTTCCTTTTAAATGGACTTTAGCATAATTAAAAGTAGGTAGCTCGTCGGTTTTAAATTCTGAAGGTGAAATGTAGGCATCACCCGCATGAAAGATAAGTTCTACTTTAGATTTATGGAGATGTTCAAATTGGGGATTCTCCTTGTTAATATGTCCTACTAATTTATCATTGTCAATAATAAAAGGGATGTGTGACGTAAAAATTTCTTGGTTATGAAGACTGATTAGGGTAGCTAGCGGAAATAATTCGATAAAGGCTTTTACAGATTCCCAATTTTTGGATGTAAAATGACTTGGTAAATAGCTCATAGTTCAGAAGTAAAAATGTCAAAATTACACTGTTTTTAAGCTGAATTTTAGTTCCGAGTCAATTATTTATGACTTGTTATGCCAAATTAAATTTATAATGTCGTGCAAATAAATTGAATTATACTACGACGTAGCTCAGCACAGGTTTTTTGATTGAAGTTAAAAATAATTAGCATAGCCTTAGTTACGGTAATTATTTTTGATAAAAAGCAGGCGAAAAAAGCCTGTGCCGAATTCGTATCGGTAAAACGATTTATTACGACATTATAGGTTTAAACTGGTATTAATTGTTGAGCTTAGGGTTTTTCTCATTTGATTATCTTTATCTAAACAAGCAATAGTATGAAACCCTCTTCAAAATCTTTTAGCATAAAGAATTGGTCCGAAAGCGATAGACCAAGAGAAAAATTAATTCATAAAGGGAAATCCAGTTTAAGTGATGCAGAGCTTTTGGCTATCTTGATTGGCTCTGGTAATAGGGAAGAAAGTGCTGTTGAGCTCTGTAAGCGGATTTTACATACCTCCGAAAATAGTTTACAAAAACTCGCAAAATTGAACTTGAAGCAACTCCAAGATTTTAAAGGAATTGGTGAAGCCAAAGCGATAAGTATTATCGCAGCACTTGAGCTGGGGAGTAGGAGAGGAGCGGAGTCTGTCCAAGAGCTTAATAAAATTTCTACAAGTAAGGATGTATTTACAATAATGCATCCTTTTTTAGGGGACTTGGACCACGAGCAGTTTTGGATACTAATGTTGAACAATTCAAATAAAATTATTTATAAATATCCTTTAAGCAAAGGCGGAATTACCTCTACTATGGTAGACACTCGTTTGGTTTATAAAAGTGCTTTAGCTCATGGTTCTACAGCTCTCATTTTGGTTCATAATCATCCCTCTGGCACCTTGCAACCTAGCCAAGCGGATAAAACCATTACCCAAAAATTGAAAAATGCCGGTGACCTCCTGGACATAAAGATTTTGGACCATATTATTGTAACAGAAAAAACTTATTTTAGCTTCGCAGATGAAGGTATACTTTAATTTATGGAAATATTAGTTTACATTCCAAAACAAACCCCAAGAATCAACTATATCTTTAGACAAATGTGTGGAAGGATACTGGGGTTTAAAGTCAAGTTCTGCACAAAAGTTGAAGATTTCATTGCTTTTGAGGGGGTAAAGTTTTCTTACGCTAAGAAAAAATTGGGTAATGAAGTTTTTATCCAAAAGTTTGGCTTGTTGGATGAGCAAGGGATTAATGATCTTAACTTCAGCATGGATCGTTGGGAAGATGTCCCGTGCTTTTTTCGAGTCTCTTCAGAAAGTGAAATTCCTTTTGATATTTTTTCAGCTGCATTCTATTTGATTACCAGATATGAAGAGTATCAGCCGCATGTGAAAAATGACGTAGATTCTTATCCTATTGAAGAAAGCTTGGCCCACCAACATGATTTTTTAAAACAGCCAGTGGTAGATGTTTGGGCTTATAAGCTAAAAAAAATATTGGAGGCTAAGTTCCCTAGCATTACTTTTCCAAAGCGAAGATTCAACAGTCATTTTTTGATAGCAGTGTCCAAAGCTTTTGAACATAGGCACAATGGGTTTGTAAGATTTGTAGGGGCTTCTTTTAGGGATATTCTTCAACTCCAGATCAAATCTCTTTTTGAACGATTTAAAACTATGTTGAGGCTTCAGTCAGATCCTAATGATATTTATGATGAACTTATAGGTTTTGCAAAGGAGAACAAATTGAAGCTCGATTTTTATTTTCAATTGAGCAACTACTCCAGATACAGCAAAAGTGTTAGTTACAATAAAAGAATCTATCATAAGCTTATTAAATCTATGGGAGATTATGGAGACTTAGGACTTTTGCCAGGGTTTGAAGCACTCCACGACTTTGAAATTCTCAAGAAGGAAATAAAACGTTGGGAGAGCATCGTAAACAGAAGCTTGGTGAAAACGCTTATAAAGAATTACCATCTTAATTTTCCGGATGCCTATCTCAATTTCAACAAGTTGGAAGTCGAGAAAGATTTTTCTATGGGCTATCAAAAAAATATAGGCTTTCGAGCGGGGACTTGCACTGCTTTCCAGTTTTATGACTTGAATTTGGAGCAAGTGTCTGGACTGGTTATACAGCCTTATATTTTAAATTCTAGAGTTTTAAAAGGCATAGATATCTATGATAAAATTGAAGAACTAAAAGAATTAAGATCCACTATAAAATCAGTAGACGGACAAATGAATTTTATATTTGAAAATTCAGATTTTGCAGATCGCTATTCAAAAAATGCCATATTTGCACTCATGAAAGAAATGAAACAATGAAAGAGATAACCGATATTTTTTTTGACCTAGACCACACTCTTTGGGATTTTGACAAAAACTCAGAACTTACTTTTGAGACAATTTTTAAAAGCTATAATGTTGATTTACCGCTGAACGATTTTCTGCAGGTTTACTTACCTGTGAATAAAAAGTATTGGAAGCTTTTTAGGGAAGGTAAGATCGAGCAAAAAAACCTGAGATTTCATCGCTTGAGCGAAGTTTTTAATACGCTTAAGTACTCAGCATCCGATCAGCTCATCGATGATTTATCTCTAGCTTATATTGAACATTTGCCAAACTACAATCATTTGTTTCCCAATACATTTGAAGTGCTGGACTATTTATCTGCCAAATATAAACTTCATATCATTACCAATGGCTTTTACGATGTGCAACATAAGAAGCTAGGGAATTCAAAATTGTCTCCTTACTTTAAGACAATAACCACCTCGGAAGACGCAGGAGTCAAGAAGCCAAACAGGATTATTTTTGATTATGCCTTAGACCTAGCAAAAACAAAGCACTCCCAGAGTATCATGATAGGCGATAGTCTTGAAGCGGATGTAGAAGGAGCAAAGGCTATAGGGATAGAAGCCATATTTTTTGGATATGACGCTAACTATAAAGGTCTCCAAATTCAAAATTTAAACGAACTCAAAACCTTTTTTTAATATGAAATATATACTAATTTTCATTTTCGCATTATCACTCCAATTTAGTTTTGGACAAACGAAAAGCTTAAATGCTTATGAATATGTAATTGTCCCCATGCAGTTTAATTTTCAATCGGAGTCCAACCAATATAATCTTAATATTCTTGCAAGAGTTTTGCTTAAAGAGGAGGGTTTTAAAGTATATATGGATCAAGAGGAAAAGCCATTAGCCTTGGGGCTAGATCCATGTAACTCTCTTAGAGCAAATATTATCCAAGAAGATGCTTTCCTAACGACTAAGTTGAAGTTTGTTCTTTTAGATTGTTCAAATGATGTTGTTTATGAAACGAAACAAGGAGTAAGTAGGTTAAAAGATTTTAAAAAATCATATAAGGATGCTTTGAGAGAGGCTTTTGAATCCTTTTCCACAGCAAATTATATCTACGATGAATCTTTGGGTACTTCGAAAGATCTAGCTAGTAAAGTAGATGAGGTTTCGGAAAGATCAGATTCAAACCTAGAGGAGAAGTACCCAAATAAGTCTATTTATAAATTTGGCGGGGAATCTTATTGGCTGGTTTCCAATTCTTCAGGGGATTATTATCTTTTATCCAACCAAGGTAAGATAAATTATGCCCAGCTTAAACAGGCAGATAAGGGCACCTATATTTTTAATTCAAAAACCATAAACGGAGCTGCTTATTTTGACGCTGAAGGAAACCTTATGGTTGAATATATGGACCGAGACTTGAATGAAATTCAAAATGTAACGTTCAAGAAAATCGACTAGTAGTCATATTTTCCAGTCCACTTTTGTTTTAAAAATTGTCTTAATTGATCTTCCCTTTTGTTTTTGCCAGGTTTAAACAAAACTTTATCGGTTAGGTCTTCGGGCATAAATTCAGCTTGAACAAAATTGTTTTCATAGTTGTGGGCATATTTGTATTCATTCCCATAGCCTAGGTCTTTCATCAATTTGGTGGGGGCGTTTCTTATGGAAAGCGGTACAGAAAGGTCTCCAGTTTGTTTTACGATGGCTTGTGCATCGTTTATGGCTTGGTAAGAGGCGTTGCTTTTTGGTGAAGTTGCTAAGTAAATCACACATTGACTTAAAATTATCCTAGCTTCTGGAAAACCAATCGTATTCACGGCTTGGAAGGTGTTATTAGCCATGATAAGTGCAGTGGGATTCGCATTACCTATGTCTTCGCTTGATAAAATAATAAGTCTTCTAGCAATAAACTTGACGTCTTCACCACCTTCTATAATTCTTGCTAGCCAGTATACGGCTGCATTGGGATCGCTTCCCCTTATCGATTTTATAAAAGCCGATATGATATCATAATGTTGCTCCCCAGCTTTATCGTATCTAGCCGTTTTCTGTTGAATTTTTTCTTCAACGAGATCATTTGTAATAACGATATTCTCATCATCTACAGAATTAACGACCAGCTCAAACATATTCAGAAGTTTTCTGGCATCACCTCCGCTTAATCGAAGTAGAGAAGTCGTTTCTTTTAAAGTGATATTTTTTTTGGAAAGATAGTCGTCTTCAGATTTGGCTCTATTTAAAAGTAGAATTAAGTCCTCTTTAGAAAATTCGTTAAGGACATAAACTTGGCAGCGGGAAAGTAGTGCTGGAATGACTTCAAAACTTGGATTTTCTGTAGTAGCCCCTATAAGAGTAATCCAGCCCTTTTCTACAGCCCCCAAAAGTGAATCTTGTTGAGATTTGCTAAACCTGTGGATCTCATCTATAAATAAAATAGGATTCTTTTGTTCAAATAGACCCTGATCTTGTTTGGCTTTTTGGATGACTTCTCTCACGTCCTTTACGCCACTGCTTATAGCAGAGAGAGTAAAAAAGCTTCTCTTGGTTTCTTTAGAAATCAAATTAGCTAGTGTGGTTTTACCAATACCTGGCGGTCCCCAAAGGATAATTGACGGTATTAAATCTCGTTTAATCATTTGAGAAATAGTCCCCCTTTCGCCAATAAGGTGAGTTTGGCTTAGGTAATCGGAGAGTTGTTTTGGTCGTAATCTTTCGGCTAAGGGTGCTTTCATAATTCAAAATTAAGGATTTCTTTTCAGCCTGTTTTATTTAAATGAATTCTTAACAGACCTCTATTTAATAGTCACTTTTTAATACTTTTGAACTATGAAGAGTATAAATCCTATAGACCAACATCACAAATCCTCCTTAGCCCCTGCCATTCTATGGCCGCTTCTCATTGTATTCTCTATATGGATAGTTTATTGGATTGAAATTAGATTCAGATTTAATTTTACATCCTTTGGGGTATACCCAAGACAGGTGAGAGGTTTATTCGGAATTTTTGCTTCCCCATTTATACATAGTGGGATAGATCATCTTTACAAAAATTCAATTCCACTTTTAGTTTTATTAGCTAGTTTATTTTACTTCTACAAAGATATTGCCTGGAAGGCTTTGCTTTTCGGCTTGCTAAGCTCAGGACTGTTAACCTGGATTATTGCAAGGCCTTCATTTCATATAGGAGCTAGTGGTGTAGTTTATTTTTTAGCATCTTTTTTGTTTTTTAAAGGTATAGGCTCCAGAAATTATAGGCTCGTTGCCCTAGCCCTTATCGTGGTCTTTTTATACGGGAGTTTAGTTTGGGGGACTATGCCTGGCGAACCAGGAATTTCTTGGGAAGGGCATTTATCCGGATTTATTTCTGGATTGCTTTTGAGTTTCTTTTTGAAATCTACTCATTTTCAGGATTTGCCCCCTTTACATAAGCCGAAAAAGAAATCGAATTCAGAAGATGAATTTATGAAACAATTTGATGAAAACGGCAACTTCAGACCTTTAGATCCAGATCATGAAGATCCAAGTTTCTCACAATCTACAACCGCAGATGAAGTTGAAATTAAATATAAGGCTGAGGATAAAGATTGATTTATTTGGCAGCAGTGACGTTTTGTTGCCTTAGGCATTCGTATAAGACCACGCCACAGGCCACAGAAACGTTTAAAGATTCGATACTGCCTAACATAGGAAGTTTCCCTTTTTGATCAACTAATTTTAGTATGCTAGGTTGGATGCCTTCTCCTTCACTACCCATAAGTAGAGCTAGTGGCTTATTGAGTTCCAATTCATAAACGGAGTTATTTGTTTTTTCTGTCACCGCAACAATTTCAACACCAGATGATTTTAAATAGAACAAAGCATCCTTAAGATGGTCTACTTTGCATATCGAGATACTGTAAGCTGCTCCAGCAGATGTTTTTATGGTTTCGTTGTTTACTTGAGCGCTCCCGCTCTTGGGTAGAATGACGGCATCTACACCAGTACATTCAGCCGTTCTTAAAATGGCTCCTAAGTTTCTTACATCGGTAATACCATCTAACAGTAAGAATAAAGGTTTCTCTTTGGCTTCTAAAACCTTTTCAACAGTTGTCTCAAAATCACTGTAACTTATTTTTGAAGTATGAGCAATAGCCCCTTGGTGATTAAATTGTTCGTACTTTCTAAATTTTTGAATGGGAACGTAGGAGACTTTTATGGTGTTCTGCTTTGCTAGACCTTCAATTTCCTTAAGCTTAGGATTGTCAGAATCTCGTAATAAGATAATCTTTTCGATGTCTTTGTCTTGCCTTAAGGCTTCAACAATACTATGTATTCCAAAAATGATGTTAGATTCTTCCATAACTATAAATTAAGAGGGATCGACAAAATTATGTCAATCCCTTTAGTAATCCTATGATTTAGTGACTTATTCTTTAATGATTCTACTTTGGATAGAGTGTTGACCATCAGTCAAGTTTACAATATATACACCATTTGAAAGTGTGCTTACATCTACACTCAAAGTATTGGGATTGTTGAAATCACTTAGGCTTAAGATTTCTCTTCCTAGTATATCATAAATTGATACACGTACATCATCACCAAATCCGAAATCTTTAGATGAAATATTCAGGTTGTCTTTAACTGGGTTAGGCCAGAAAGTGATAGAATTTTCCGTGAAATTATTCGATGATAAACTGATGTTAGAATATTTGTTAAGCACTAAGCTAAAGTCTTGACTACCGTCTAGTAAATTTCCCTGATACTCTACTCGGACTTTATAAGTACCATTGCTTAAATTTTCAATATTTATAATCTCTACATTATCTCTATTGTTGATCCCTTTAATAGCATCTCCTAGTAAATCGTTTTCATCTAGCATCCATGGTAGATATTCAGATCCGCTTTGGCTTGTCAGTTTCAAGTCTAGATTATTAATTAATCTACTTTCAGGGTTATTTATATTCCCACTTTCAGCTGGACCAGCTGGATCATTCCAGACTAAACCTAATATAATATCTTCTGCATTTTCATAGGTTACGTCAAACTCAAAAAATGGATTTTCTTGGGATACCTCTCCTTGATAGATCAAACTATTCTGTCCATTATCCATAATTACTTCTGCAGCTTTTTTAGCATTTATCAATCCCCATCCGTTTGAAATGTCTGGTCCATCACTACCAACGTCGGTTGCTGTTGAGCATAATAAAGCTTTTATACTAGCAGCAGTCATAAATTCAGAAAATAAATTATTATGTAATTCTTGCAATAAGAGGATAGTTCCACTTACGTTAGGGGCTGCCATAGAAGTCCCTTGAAGAGTTGCATAAGAATCTATAAAATCGCCATTTGAATCTTCCGTAACAGAAGTTGAAAAAAGAGCTTCTCCAATACCTAGTAAATCTGGCTTTATTCTAAGGTCATCTGTAGGGCCTTGGCTGCTAAAACCACTAATAATATTAAAACTTCCAAAGTTTGGTTTTATGAGATTCCCATCATCATCTAGCTCTATTTCGCTGTATTTAGCACTCCCTACAACCAATGTATTTTTAGAATTTTTCTCGCCTATCAATTTATCATAACCATCAACTAAACCTCCATCATATTCCTCATTACCACTATTTCCTGCAGAGAAGACTGGAAGATAATAGGGCAGAGAGTTGGCTACTTGATCCCAAACCCTTGCATTCCCTGTGTATTTGCCTGGCAACCATGTGTTTGAGCCAATATTACTAATAGGCACTCCATACGAATGATTAGACACCAATAATGCCTGTGAAGCAGCTAGTTCTTGAGCTTCTAGAAAATCTGCATCTCCCCCCGTTTCATTGAGGCCATATAAATAAGCTTTAGCTTTTGGAGCCATTCCTTTTGCCGACTCCACTATTCCTGTCGCTACAATAGTACCTGTCACATGCGTTGCATGACGCTCTGGGAGTGTCTCATTGTCGGAGAGTATAATTTTGTTGGGTATATTTTGAAACTCAACATGGTCTGGCTTAGCAATACCATCAACTTCCCATACTCCAATAAGCATGTCTTCGCCCTCTAGATTAAGGCCAAGTTGTCCATTAGGTTGAATAAAATTAGTACGTGATCCTTCGGCAGCTTTTATGTTATGACTTTCTACATAAATAGGAAACCCATCTATAACATCATAAAGAACCCCATTAGTTCTCCTTTCACCTTTATACTCTCTAATTCTTTCTGCTTTTTGATCGCTGTAGTTTTTGACCTTTCTTTCTAGGAGTTCAAAATTTTCATGTTTCACTTCTACACTTTTTCCTTTCAGGATGTTAGACTCTTGCCCTAACATAGTATGAGAAAACAATAGCAAAACTATGATACTTATAATATTTTTCATTTTTTTATTGTAAAGATAATTTATATCAATAAAAAAAGGGTAGAAAATTAATTTTCTACCCTTTTTTTATTGTGAGTTTATAGTTATTCTACTTTCGTTAGTCTAAATGATGCGTTGAAAGGACCTCCGCATGATCCCTCTGGATCTTCTATATAATTGATTATAAAAGAATCATCACTTTCAGCAACATCATAAGGTGTAGAATTATTTCTGGTTGTTGCTGTGAAGAGATAGGCAATCCCACCGCTGCAAGTTAATCCAGGATCCACATTGCCTAATTGGAACACATTGCAATTTAAATTCAAGACAATGTTTTCTATTTCTGAGTTAAATGCTGGTAGAACTGCAGCATCAAAAACCCTACTACTACCCTCTGCAACTAGAGTTACTACTGCTGTCGCAAAGTTTTCCGTTCCATTTCCAGGACCAACTGTCCCTTCTACATCTGAAATTTCATAATCTCCTACAAGGAAATCTTCAGGTACCGGACAAGAGATACTAATATCAAAAAGTACAGCCGGGTTTGGAATGCTTAAATCACCACTATTTGATATGCCATTTAGATTAATTACAAGAGCAAAACTTTCTGTAAAGTCCAATTCTGAATCTGTTATCGTAACTGTTAATTCAGTAGTGTATTCTCCTGCTGGCAACACTACACTGCTATCAAATTCAACGAGTTCTACTGGAAGTGTAGTATCATCAGAATTTAAACTAACTTCTATGGTCCTGTCCACCTCTGATACAGTGCTTGAACTAATAATCACAGATGTTGTAGTTGTTGTACCTATTGGTAATGTAACGGCAACATCTCCTGAAGCTTCAAATTTTAAAAGAGTTTCCCCGTTTACATTGTCATATTCCACAAATTCAGACTTGGTGCAAGATACCAAAGTAGCTGTTAAAATTATGATTGCTATTATTTTTTTCATTTTTATAGTTTTAAATGGATCCCAAATTAGTGGGATCCATAATTAATTTAATATCCAGGATTTTGTTGTTCTCTTAAGTCTGGATTTGCATTAAATTCTACAATAGGTAGAGCTAATGTGAACCTGTAGTCAGACGCTGGGAGAGTACAGTTTCCGCCAAATGGAATACAATCTGTGTCCGCTCTACTGATTCCAACATTTGCTTGAACCCCTATTCTTTTTAAATCTCTGTAACGATGACCTTCAAAAGCGAATTCTAGTCTTCTTTCTAATAAAATGTCTTGAAGGGCTTCTTGAGTTGAGGCATAATCAGGCAAAGGATTAGTTCCACCGTTTACTCCTCTCACATCTCTTAATTCTTGAATTAGTGATGCAACAGAGTTAGAAGTTCCATTTAAAGCACCTCTTATAGCGTAAGCTTCAGCAAGTAATAAGTGTATATCAGATGTTCTGAAAACTTGTAAATCGTTCATAAGGGGTTGGCCGTCTTTGCCTGGATATTTACCGATAACCAATTTATCATCAACAGTTGCATAATCAGCACCAGGCCAATCTTCATCTATTTCTGCAGTTTCATTTAAATTGACTGCTAATCTAACGCCGTCTCTGTCGAATAAGTTGAATAAAGACCTACCCATTTCATAATAAGGTGAACCACCTACAGTTGGATTTCCAAATGCAAATCTTGCACCAGCCCATCCGCCGGCAAAAACTGAACCAGTATTACCTTGACCATCGTAATTGTCTCCAATAGATCTTATCAAAGCAAATATGCTTTCCCCTCTATTTGAAACATCCCCAACAAACATATCGAAATAGTCGTCGGTATTGGCTAATGTATAAGTTCCCAATAAGTCTGTGGCTAAGGTTTCCACTGTACCGTACTGTCCCCTAAAAGCTGCTATTCTTGCTTGTAGAGCTTTTATTGCGTTCTTAGAAAAGAAATAGCGGTCATCTTCATTTGCAATGTTATTAGTTGCAAAATTCAAGTCTTCTGTAATCAATTGAAAAACTTCACCATTTGTATCTCTTAGGAGTAATTGATCTATTGTAGGAACAAAATCCATTTTAATAACACCCAGAGCATTATCATCTGTTAAATCTGGAGAAAAATAAGTTAAGAGCTCAAAATGAGCGAACGCTCTTATAGCTCTTGCTTCTCCAACTACAGCGTTGATGGCGGCTTGATCTCCTTCTACATTTTCAGAAGCCTCTATAATTCTATTTACAGAGTTAAGAACTGCATAATTCCTAGTCCAAAAGCTTATGCTCGCATTGGAAGCAGCTGTAAGTTGAAAAGCATATAATTCTAGTCCTTGCCCTCCATTATCTGCGCCAATCGAAATTTCATCTGTAAAAGTAGCAGACAAAGCAATTTCTGGTGTCAAATCCAGTCTACCATAACTGGAGACCAAACCAAGTTCTAAATCCTCAACCGTTTGGAAAGCAACTTCTGCCGTTAGTCTTCCCGGTTGATCAATACGATAAGCATCTTCACAGCCAATGACTGAGATTAAGGTTATCGCTAGTACTAATAATTTTATTTTTTTCATTTTTTATGTTTTTTTAGAATGAAACTTCTAGACCAAATGATACAATTCTTGGAGTTGGATATAATCTACTGGTGTTAGATTGTGCCTCAGCATCTAAACCTCTCCATTCTGAAAAAGTGACTAAGTTTTCTCCATTTGCAAATACACGTAGAGCAGAAAAGCCCATTTTTTCTAATTGTTCTGTAGGGAAATTATAACCTATCTGCGCAAATCTCAATCTCAAGTAATTCGCATTAGTTATAAATCTATCCGATTGACCAGCACCCAGTAATGTATAGTTAGCTGCGTTTAGCGCTGGTATATCAGTGATTCTATTCTCTGGAGTCCAAGCCCGTAAGAGATCCCTAGAAGTATTAAAGTTAACAATGTTATTTGGGTTAACATATCCAGATCTTTCGAAATCAAATCTATCTACACCCATTACGTAATTGAATTGAGTAGTAAGGAAGAAGTTTTTAAAGTCAATGTTTAAAGTAAAACCTCCATTGAAATCTGGAAAAATATTTTTGTCCGTCCAAACTCTATCTTCATCTGGATCTGGAGTTTCTGTTACGTTTCCATCTATATCCAAATATAAAAGATTACCATTAGCAGGATTTACTCCAGCATATCTTACGACGAAATATTCGAACAATTGTCCTCCATTTCTACCTATATCTGGTATTTCTCCACTTTCACTCGGTATACCTTGTAACTCAGTTCTATTGTAGTTACCATTTACTCCAAGTGCAACACTAAGATCGCCTCTTTGTTCTGGGGCTATGATGTTGTAGTTGATTTGAAAGTCGAAACCTCTGTTAAAAAGGCTACCTGTGTTTGCATCCAAAGACGTAGTTCCGTTTATCGCAGAAATTGGTGTTGATTGAAAAAGATCTACCGTTTTTCTCTCATAAACATCAAAATTACCTCTTAACCTAGAGTTAAACAAAGCAAAATCGACTCCAAGGTTTGCTGATTCAACAGTTTCCCATCTCAAAGTAGAATTGCCAATTTGGCTCAAAAATAAAGAATTCTGTCCATTATAACCACTTCCTGTAGCAAATAAGTTTAGATATAAGTCGGGAGCAGAGAATGGAGTTGCTCCAGTAATTCTTTGGTTACCAGCTGTACCATAGGATGCTCTCAATTTCAACACATCAAATGTTGTGTTATCCATAAAATCCTCTGCATCCAAGTTCCAACGTCCACCAACTGACCAAAAAGTACCCCAAGTATTGGATCCTGAAAACCGGTAAGAAGCATCTCTCCTTACAGTTCCTGATAAGCCGAATTTGTTATCATAGTCATAATTTGCATTTCCAAAATAAGAAAACAAACCAGCATCCCTTTTTCCTGCAAACACAGTATTACCAAAGAAATCGTTGTCTGCATTATCATCAACATACCCAGCACCATCTTGAAATGCAAAGGTGTTATTGACAAGACCTTGATTTGTATAACCAAAGGATCTTAGGTGAGCTTTAAAATACTCTGTGTAAGCAGTAATATCATAAGAGTGCTTTCCTGATGTATTGCTATAACCTAACGAAGTGACTTGATTAAAAAATAGAGTTCTTCTGCTATCTTGTGATTGTGTACCAGCAGTTTCGTTCCCTGTTTCAGCAAAAAATATAGCATTAAAAGAATTTGATTGTTCTGCAGAAGTTCTTACTTGATCTTGGTAATCAATACTTGATGTGGAGCTAGCAGTAATGTTATCGGTTATTTTGTAACTCGCGTTTAAGCTACCAACAATCTTAACTTCCTCTTCTAGTCTTCTAAATGTATTAACTCTGTCTACTAGTAAAAGAGGTGTTGCTTGGAACAAACTTAAATTATTACCGTCTCCAAATAAATCAGTAGTTGTTACACCAGCTCCACCAGTATAGTCACTCGCTGAAACATAAGGTAAACTTTGATAAGCACCTAAGACGAAGTTTCTATTAATAGCTCCACTACCAATGTTGTTTGGTTCATTAGATTTTGAAAAGTTCATAGTTAAACTTGTACTGTAGTTAAACTTATCATTTTCACTAGACCCAGAAAAGTTGTTTCTAATGTTGAACCTTGTTAAATCAGAATCTATTAATAATCCGTCAGTCTCACTAAATCCTAAAGAGGTAAATTGTGTATTATTTTTACCACCACTAGATAAAGATAAAGTATGATTCTGAGTAACTCCTGGGTTGAAGAAATAATCAATCCAACTAAAGTTGTTGGCAGAAGCAATTTGTTCATCCGTTAAATTAACTCCTTGTCCTCGTCCGAAATCTCTTTCAAGTGTCAATTTTTCTTGAGAATTCATCAGGTCGTAGTCTTGATCTTGTTGATAAGTTGTACTTACAATACCATTATACCTGATATTCAATTTAGAGTTTAATTCTCCTCTACGTGTTTGAATCACGATGACACCATTTGCACCTCTATTTCCATAGATTGCAGTTGCTGCAGCATCTTTTAAGACATCAATAGATTCGATATCTTGAGGGTTTAAACTTCTAAAGTTATCCTCATCTACCGGTGCACCATCAATGATGAATAGAGGCTCAGTGTTACCATTAATAGAAGATACACCACGGATGTTTACAGTAGAGTTTGCTCCAGGCTGTCCCGAGGCAGAACTAATATTTAAACCAGCGACCTGTCCAGATAGGGTTTGGACAAAACTTGCATTAGGCCTATTCTCTATTGTTGAAGCAGTCACTCTCTCGGAAGAGATTGTAGATCTGGTTTTAGAAGTAGAAGAATAACCTGTTATAACAACTTCATCCAATTCTCCAGACTCAATAGACAATTGAACACTAATTTCTGTTTGGTTTCCAACCTTAATATTTTGAGTTCTAAACCCAATATATCTAAATGCCAAAGTTTGATCTGAGTCAGCTTGGATAGAATAATTTCCATCAAAATCAGTTTGAGTGCCCGTTCCTTTTCCCTCAATTAATACGTTTACACCTGGCAGCGGGAGCCCATCAGGATCTGTTACCGTCCCAGTAACAGTTTTTGTCTGTGCAAAGGTTACTTGCATCACTAACACTAAAAGTAGCGTTAAAATTCCATTTAACTTTGTTCTCATTTGTTTGTTTATTTGAATTAGCCTAGGCCAAAAATCAAAAAATAAAGTTAATCCTACAACTTATATTGGTTTTATTTTAATATAAATCATGTTAAAACTTAATATCAACATAATATTTATTAGAAAAAAGATGTGAAATTGATATGTATTCTCGTGTTAGAAAAGGTAGATTCTTGCACATCAGAGACCGAGTTTGCTATGATGAGGTTAAAAATGCCCGCCTGAGATTTTAGGCCAATACCTGCACCGTATCCCAATATATTTTCGTTAACATTATTGAGTCTATTTTCATAATTTTAAAGTTAAAAGGGATTGATACAATTATGTCAATCCCTTTTAACTTTAAAATACTTACTTATTCTTTAATGATTCTAATTTGGATAGTTTGTTCACCATCCGTTAAATTCACAATATACACACCCTTAGATAGAGAGCTTACATCTACACTCAAAGTATTGGGATTGTTGAAATCACTTACCCTCAAGATTTCTCTTCCTAGTATGTCATAAATAGATACATTTACATCATTACTAAATCCAAAATCTTTGGCGGTAATGTTAAGATTATTGTCAACTGGGTTAGGCCAGAAAGAGATTGAATTTGATTCTAAATTTGTGTTAGATAAAGTTTGTTTTGTAAATCTTAGGGTTACTGGGTAACCACCTGTTCCACAACCTCCATCTGGTTCGAAATCTATGAGATCTAATAAAATCTCTATGTCATTTTCGACACTATAAGTCGATGGAACTTCAGGTGTAGATTGTCCAATAAAAGGTGCTCCTGCTTCACAAGATAAATTACTTCCTGTTCCTGTTACGAAAACTTCACCACAAATTATATCGAGTGTTATCGTAATTTCATTAGCAAAACTTTCAGGGAAATAAGTGTAAGTAAATATTCTTAGAGTTCCATTACGTTCAACAGTAACAGTTTGATCAGCTTCTGAAAAAGCAGGTCCACTTCCATCAGCAAAAGCATTTTGTTGCTTTGATATTTGTTCAACCGTGTATTCACCAACAAAATAATCTTCTGGTATAAAACAAGTCACATTAGTGTTATATTGAAAAGGAGAACGGAAAAATGGACCACCTGTTACAATAATATCATCGTTTGTCGTGGCGAACATTCTTCCATCATTCATCACCAATTCTGGATGATCGAGTTGTGGTATTCCACCATTTGGAGCTATAATTGTTGTCCTTGTCGCTTTTGCGGCTCTTGCATGGTAATCCCCAACGTATATTGGGTTATTGTCTATGACATCCCATAGGAGAGAGTTCTCATTCTTTAAAATCGTATTTGGATGTATTTGCAAATAGCTTTTATTGCTGTCTTGCTTTTCTTGTTGTATTCTCTGGTTTTCCTCTAAAAATTTCTGAGGATTCATTTGAGCTGTCGCACTAAATGCAATATATAAAAGTAATAATGTAAATATATTTTTCATTTTTTTTTATTATATGTTTATATTTTAACGTAAATTATTTTTTATAAATAAAAAAACCGCTTCATTATGAAGCGGCTTTTAGTTTGTACTTTTATTTTATTGTTGCACGCATTCCTTGCCGTTCCAAACTCCGCAAAAGATCCCAAAACAGTTTGTAGTATTTAATTTACAATTTGAACCAACACACACATTAGAATTATTAGGGTTTTTAAGTCCTGTTGAACAAAATTTTGCTTCATCTAAATTTTTTATTTTTGTAAAATTTATATAGCTATAGATTTTGTTCACTATATCCTCCTCATTAATTTTTAATAACTCAATTTTATCTACTCCATCTTTTTGACCAAAGACTAAGTAGTAGTGACCGTTTTCATTAGAGTATTGAGCATTAACTTTAATTACCTTGTCAAACAGTGATATAAATTTTTCTTCTAAATCAAGAATTAAAGACTTAGAATTCATTTCTTTAATAAACTCTATTTCAAATAACTTCACGTAGTTTTCACTTAGGTTTACTGGATATTTAGGATTGTTTGCAAAACCCGTTATCCCAAAAGTAATCATTAAAATAATCGTTACATAATTTTTCATAAGTTAAAGTTTTAATTTATTATTAAATATTTACATAAACATAAACATAAACATAAACATTAACATAAATTATGTAATAAAAAAGCCGCTTCATTTTGAAGCGGCTTTAGAATTTTTATAAAATTATCAATATTTAGTTTCCAGTTTGTTTTGTGAATCTTAGGGTTACTGGGTAACCACCTGTTCCACAATCTCCATCTGGTTCGAAATCGATTAAATCTAATAAAATTTCTGTGTCATTTTCTACGCTATAAGTCGATGGAACTTCAGGTGTAGATTGTCCAATTGCAGGTGCTCCTGCTGCACAAGCTAAACCACTTCCTGTTCCTGTTACGAAAACTTCGCTACAAATTAAATCGAGTGTTATTGTAATTTCACTAGCAAAACTTTCAGGGAAATAAAGATAAGTAAATATTCTTTGTGCTCCATTGCGTTCAACAGTAACAGTTTGTTCAACATCTGAAAAAGCAGGACCATTTCCACCAGCAAAAGGATTTTGTCCCTCTGATATTTGTTCTACTGTGTATTCTCCGACGAAATAATCTTCTGGTATAAAACAAGTCACATTAATGTTGTATTGAAAAGGAGAACGGAAAAAAGGACCACCTGTTACAACATTATTCGCGTTTGTAGAGGTGAATATTCTTCCATCAGTCATAACCAATTCTAATCTTATATTAAAACGATCACCACCAGTATAATCATCTCCGGTTAAATCTAAAGCGGTATTGAAATCGACCTCTGTAAATTCAAGATTTAATTTAGGAAATTCACCACTAGTATCGAAGTCTCCAGGATTTAAAGTAGTAATCAGAACTTCATCTTTATTATTTCTTGGATTGTCATCATCAAAATTGTTATCAATAAAACTAATAAATACATCTACTTTTTCAAAATCTTGCCCTCTTTGGTCTATGACTTCAGCAGCAATAGTGACTAAGTTCTCAACACCAACATTAAATTCTAAGCTGGTTTCATCGTCAACTGTTTTTAAAACAGTTCCTCTAGTTGTACCCTCATTAAGGGCATCTATAGGTCTATCCGTATCGCTACACCCAACAATAAGGGCAAGGACAAGAAATAGACTTATTTTATTTAAAAGTGCTTTCATTTTTTTTGTTTTTAATTATTAGCTGGAAAACCACTATCTGGATTATTGTCCCAAAAAACCTTGACTGTCAAATCACTCTTCTGTGATACATTAGGATTAGCTACCACTTCATTTGCAGGATACCATAAAGATCTTGGAAAAGGTCCCGGGTTAGGTTCAATGTTTGGCTGTATTTCTCTAGGAGAGCCTGTTCTTCTGTAGTAGTTATAAGCATCTGTACCGTTACCTATTAAGGAGATGAAAAACTGCTCACCTAAAACATCTAAACGGTCATTCACATTTCCAGTACTATTGAAATCTGTTATTACAGAAGATATATAGTCTGCATCTTGAGAGGCATCAGGTACGAATGAATCGTCAAATCCTGAAGCACTTCTTCCCGTAAAAGTCCTTACATAATTGATGTGCTTAGTTATTGCACTTTCTAGGAATTGATCTGCAGAACCAGATCCACCATATAAAGCAGCTTCAGCTCTCCAAAAATCTACAGATGACGCTAGGATAATTGGAGAGACTCCATTTCCTTCAGCACCATAATTATTGTCATCTATAATCTCAAATGAATCGTCGTCAAAACGTCCTCCCGCAGGATAGATACCAAAAGCTGATCTTAAAAATCCATCTGGAGGAAGTCCATCTGCACTTCCATGATCTCTACCCCATAAGCCTTCATTATTATCGATAATACAATACACGACATTATTATTATCATAATGAGGAGGTATAGTTTGCACTGTACACCGTTTTTCGTCACCATTAGGTCCAACATTAGAAGCGACATCATCTACTTGTCTGTAGAAATAGTATCTAAGTCTAGGATCTCTCACAGCTTGTCCATTTACCATCCTGTCCATTAACCAGTTAGACATATAATGTAGTGTAGGGCCACCTGGAGCGTATTGATCATTGTAAAGAGGATGTCTAGAGTTAGGGTTATCTAGATTACTTCCCCAATTAAAAGAAAAATCTTCTCCTTCTTGAATAAAGTTCCCTGTAGATGCAATAGCATCAAACTGAGCTACAGCATTTGGGTTTACTAATCTTTGTTGGATATAAATTTTCATCTTTATGGTATTCGCTAATTTAACCCACAAGTCATAATCGTTACCATAATAAAAATCGTTAGCAAGTTCTACTGTTGTTGGTTGTTCAAATTTGACAATAGCATCGTCTAGTAGGTCCAAAGCCGCTTGATATACTACACTACCATCATCTACGGCAGGAGCAAAATTTGTAGGATCAAAACCTTCAGTGTAAGGGATATCTCCAAAATAATCTACTAGAGTAACAATAAGGTAAGCTTCAACTACTTCTCCTACAGCCTTATGCTTTTCAAATCCACCTTCTAAACCGTCAATTTGGGTATTCATTTGTCTGATGTCGTTTATGATATCAGCTAAAGCAAGGTTCCACACGAAGTTAAAGGTAGCAGGACTATAAACATTCTGGTAGTTATTACCAAACATATTTCTTAACCTAGTTAGTTCAGATCCATACTCTCCACTTGCTTCTGAAAATTCTCCCAAACGAATAAGAACGGCGTTCATTGTCAAATCAATATCAGCTTGATTTGGACTTAAGGCGTTAGGATTCTCCCTTTTGTCTAACTCTACCGTTTCACAGGAGTTAAAGCTTATAAGACCTATCGCCAGAATTATTAAATATTTTATATTTTTCATTTCTATATTTTTTTAAAATGTTGCTTTTAAAGTAAATCCATATCGTTTTCCACTTGGGCCATTTATAAAGTCGAAACCTCTACCATTTCCTACACCAGTACCTATAATGTTTGGATCGAAATTTACACCATCAGGTGTATTAGGCGCATCGAACCATAAATTATTTCCCACTATAGAAAAAGACAAACTTCCAAATGGAGTAGATTCTAACCAACTCTTAGGAAATGCATACGCTAAAGATACTTCTTGTAAACGAATAACGGATCCATCATAAACTTTCAACTCGTCTGGTCCTTGAAGACCCACAACATCAAAATAGTAAGATGAGTTATTGATTTGAGTAGTGTTTGGTTGTCCAGTTGTTTCATTAACCCCAGGGATTATATAGGTGTCTAGCCTATTGTCTGTATCTGTAGTTAAACCTCTACCTAATAAAGTAGCAATGGTTTCTGAATAGATGTCACCACCATGCTGGTAAGTAATTAAGGCGTTAAAAGAAATATTTTTATAGGATAATGTTGTTGAAAAGTTAGTCAAGAAATCTGGTGTGGCATCCCCAATTACATTTGGACCTTGATCTATAACATATAGACCTAGCGAGTTTACTAATGGATTTCCATTTTCATCTCTAGCTATAGTAGAACCTATCATCGTGGCAAATGGGAAACCTTCAATAGCAGCATTACCCAGGTTGGTAAACCCAGCATAAGGGATTGCATTCTCCACGGAATCTCCACCACCTTCTATTCCTAGATCTACAACATCTGATCTAATTTTTGTGTAATTTACATTCACGTCCCAATTGAATCCAGTTCCCTCATTTTCAATTACTTTTAAACCAATATCACCTTCAAACCCGTAGCCTTCTATTCTACCAATATTAAATTGTGTAGATGTAAAACCTGTAGTTGCTGGAAGTGGTCTGTTTATTATTAAATCTGTAGTATTTCTTTGGAAGTAAGAAAAATCAAAAGTAACTCTGTTGTTAAAAGCTCTTGCTTCTACTCCTAATTCATATTCTTCATAAAGCTCTGGTCTAATTTGAGTGTTTGCTAGAGTTCTAGATAAAGAATTATTAGCAACTGGTGAACTTCCTCCTTGAGGCGTAAAGAATCTTGCATTAAGAGGTAAAGTATTTACAGTTGGAAAACCTTGGGCAAATCCGGCTGAAGTTCCATAGCCTGCTCTTAATTTTAAATAGTTTAATCCGTTTTCACTTCTTAAATCAGCAAACGCCGACGTAGGTAAGAACGAAACACTAGTACTAGGGTAAAATTGAGAATTGTTAATTTGATTGGATACCCAGTCGTTACGTGCTGATACATTTAAATATAAATAATCTTTATATTCTAAATCTGCAACCCCATAAAGTCCTACAATATTTTGAAAAGTTTGAAACTGTTGCGGTGTCTGTTCCCTAAAGTTAAAATGTCTAAATACATCAAACACTATTTGTCCAGAGCTATTTACACCATCCTGATCAAATTTTTCATACCTGGAAGTTGCACCCAATGTGAAATTTAAACTAAAGTCTGAGCCCAAATCATATTCTCCATTCAACTGGAAATTGTGATCCATAGTTATATTGGTGTTAGTAAAAGAAGAATATTCCCCTAGAATAGGTCCTAGTGTTGCCCCAATATTGGTTCCAAGTTCATTACGTTCTGAGTAAACATCAAGACCAAAACGGTATAAAGCATTTAAATTTTCGTTGATCTCGTAAGTTAATGTTTGAGCCGTATTAAGCCTTGTTGTGACTTGATTTACAAAACTATTGTCAACTACCCAATTTGGGTTCACGATAGCCTCATCATTTCTATAGTAAACACTAGCTCCTGTTACGGGATTTTGATAAGGAAGATCCATTAAAGGAACGTTTCTTGGTGTATAAAATACATCAGCAAATACCGATAGACCAGTTCCTGTGGTACCCGAACCTGAGCTCAAAGCAACTGGAGGAGTTTTAAAGTCAGTTCTACTCACATTAATGGTACTGTTAACTGTAAACTTGTTGGAAAGCACAGCTCTACCACCTACAGAAAAGTTGGTTCTAGTTGAACTATTACCACGTGTAAATCCATCATCATCTAGGTGACCAAAATTCACGTTATAAGACACTTTACCGTCGTCTGACCTGCTAGCGATATTCACAGAAGTATTCCTTACAACACCTGTTCTAAAGAAATCCTTAACGTTATCTGGTTCAGCTTGCCATGGTAAAGTTTGGCCCTGAAATTCTGGAAAAACGTTAGCTAAGTTAGCTCTGTTATAGGGGTGATTGTAAGTACCATCTGCACTAATACCACTTGTTGATGCACCCCAGCCACCAAAACCTTCCTCATTAAATCCTGGACCCCAGTTGGAGAAGAAATTTCCGAAAGAACCATCAAAACCATTACCATATTTTTCAGAATAATCTGGCAAAGAAGCAATTTCATTAAAGAAAAGACCTTGAGAAACTGTAATTTCGTTCTTCTTTTTACCTTTTCCAGCAGAGCCAGCTTTTGTAGTAATTAAAATAACACCATTTCTACCCTCAGACCCATAAACCGTGGCAGCTGCGTAACCTTTAAGCACAGATACACTTTCGATAGAGTTTGGGTCTAAGTCAAAAGATCTAGAAGATCCAGAGTTTCCATTTACAAAACTTCCTACTGCATTAGTATCGTTTGAAATCGGTACACCATCTACAATAAATAAAGGTTGATTACTACCATTTATGGATGTATAACCTCTAATATTTATATTGGTTGCAGATCCAGATACACCACTTGTATTGTTGATAATAATTCCTGAGGCCTTACCGGTAAGAACACGACCAAGATCACCTTCAGTTCTTTCTTCTAATCCTTCAGATGAAACAGAACTTACTGCGTAGCCCAAAGATTTTTTCTCTCTAGTCGTACCAAAACCTACAACAACAACTTCATCTAGTGATTCACCAATTTCCATTTTTACGTTAATAACAGAGTTGCCACCTACTTTTATGGTTTGAGTTGCAAATCCAATATAAGTAAAGACTAATTCTTGTACGTCTTCTGCTTCAATAGAATAATTTCCATCAAAATCAGTTTGAGTTCCAAGTTGCGTCCCCTTTATTAATACGTTTGCTCCCGGGAGGGGTAACCCAGAGTCGTCGGTCACCGTTCCGGTAACTGTTTTCGTTTGTGCAAACGTTACTTGCACAAGTAACACTAGAAATAGTGTTAGAATTCCGTTTAACTTTGTTTTCATTTTTGTGTTTATTTGAATTAGCCTTGTTCAAAAATCAAAAAATAAAGTTAATCTCACAACATATATTAGTATTATTTTAATATAAATCATGTAAAAACTTAAAATCTACAAAATTGTTTTTAGAAAAAAGATGTAAAATTGATATGTATTCTTGTGTTAGAAAAGGTGGATTCTTGCACATCAGAGACCGAGTTTGCTATGATGAGGTTAAAAATTCCTGCTTGAGATTTCAGTCCAATACCTGCGCCATACCCCACTATGTTTTCGTTAACATTATTGAGTTTATTTTCATAATTTCCTACATCTATCACAGTATTTGCATAGAGATTTGCATCTAAAATGTATCTATATTCAGTTTGTAGGACTGCAAACCTAGAGGCTAAAAGGCTGTTTTCTGCAAACCCGCGTATAGAGTTGACCCCTCCGAATCGAAATAACTCATTGTTAAGAAAGTTGTCAGAAATTAGGATTTGGCTTTTGAGATTCAGGTAAAGCCTGTTGCGATAATTGATGTTAATTTGATGTTGGCCGCTTAAACTTAGCTTGTACTGCTCTGTGTCATTTTCAGTTTTCCTGCTCCCCGCAGAAAGATTTAGATTCACAAACGTATTCACCCCAAAAAGTTGTCTAGGGCCTAGTTTTAGATATTCTGCACCAATTCCATAGAAGGAAGAGTTGTAATCATCTATTTCTGATATCGAATTGAGGTTTTCCTGTTCTAGACTGGTCGAGTTTGTGAATTCTGCTGCCCCTTTCAAGTTGAGCTTTTCATTGAGATAGTATTTAAGCTCCACAGTTTGTGAGCTATTGGAAAATGCAGAGTCTCTTCGGAAGATTCTTAAATCGGCTCCAATTGTTACAGGAGAGCTAAATACAAATGGTAATTCTAAATTCCCTTCAAACGTTTGTTGTCCATTTCCATCGTTTTTATAAATCACCCCGAGTCGTTCTCCGAAATTCAGATTATTTAGAAGCACCATGTTCAGATAGCCATTTAGTTCGAAGTCGCTGGTTTCATTATTTCCGAACCCTAGAAAACCATCGAAGGTGTTGGAATTGAATTTTTCTAAATAAAGGAAGAGTTCCGTAGAGTCTTTTTTAAATAATACTTCAGTAGGTTTTTTAACAGAGATGAAAGGGATGTTATCGAGCTTTTCTGTTTTTTGTTGAATCTGTGACTCTATAAATTCGGATCCGATTTTAAGACCAGTTAGATAGGATATGTAGCTTTTGGGTAGTGATTCGTATCCTTTTATATTTATTTTATCAATTCTTCTTTTTAGGCCGCTGTCTATAATGAGTCTTGCATTTAGAGCATGGGCATTTCTATACTCTAGGTCTGTTAAAAATGATTTACCAAAAGATAAGCCTTGAGCCTTCAGTTTTTCAATAATAGTTTTTTGAAAGATTTCAACATTCTGGTAGGGTAGACCAATTTCCAAATCATCGATTTTAATCCCCTTAGGAATATAAATTAAGTCTTCTTTTTTTATACCTATATATAAGGAGTCTATTTTTTGGTTTAAACGGATGGTAGCTAGAAGTTTTTTATCGGTAATCTTTTGGTCCAACTCTAAGAAAGGATACCCAACTCTTTTTAAGCTATCCATTTTCAGTTTTAATTCGGTTTCTGCTGCATTGAAGGAGTCAAATGTAAACTGCTTGGAGCTTAGCAAGGAATCCTTCAATGTGTCCACTTGTAAGTGGATGGTTTGGCAATGAGAATGAAAAGGAAGACCCACAACGCATAAAAAAGTAAATAGTAGTTTGAGCATGTTGCTGCAGAGGTCTAAGTTATATTTGTAATAGTATAGATATGCAAACGATTTTTATAGAGGAAGCGTATGTATAATTGCATGCTGTTGAATTGGATTGAATACTAAAGACGAGCCTAAGAAATCTTAAACGTCTTAATTGCTGAAAATTAATCAATTAAAATTTGTTATTTAGAATTATATATCTACATTTGCAATCCTTAAAAATAAGAGAATTTTTAAACAATACAAGTAAAACTATGCCAACAATTTCACAGTTAGTAAGAAAAGGAAGAACCAAGATGACTAAGAAGAGCAAATCGGCGGCTTTAGATTCTTGTCCTCAAAGACGTGGAGTTTGTACTCGAGTTTACACAACTACACCAAAAAAACCTAACTCAGCAATGCGTAAAGTTGCTCGTGTTAGATTAACAAATGGTAAGGAAGTAAACGCATACATTCCAGGTGAAGGACATAATCTACAAGAGCACTCGATAGTATTAGTTAGAGGCGGGAGAGTTAAAGATTTACCTGGTGTAAGGTACCATATTGTTCGTGGTGCTTTAGATACAGCAGGAGTAGAGGGTCGTCTGCAGCGCAGATCCAAGTATGGAGCTAAGAGACCTAAAAAATAATCAGAGTTAAAGTAAAGACATGAGAAAAAGACAGGCCAAGAAACGTCCTATACTTCCAGATCCAAAATTTCACGATCAATTGGTAACCCGATTCGTGAATATGATGATGTGGGACGGAAAAAAATCAATTGCTTTCAAGATTTTTTATGATGCAATGGATATCATAGAAGAGAAAAAGCAAGATGATGAAAAATCTGCTCTAGAAATTTGGAAAGAAGGATTATCTAATGTAATGCCTCACGTTGAAGTAAGAAGTAGACGTGTTGGAGGTGCTACCTTTCAGATTCCTTCTCAAATAAGACCAGATAGAAAAATATCTATTGCTATGAAATGGCTAATAGGTTATTCTAGAAAGCGAAATGAAAAAACCATGGCAGCTAAATTAGCTGGCGAGTCTATGGCCGCTGCGAAAGAAGAAGGTGCAGCAGTTAAGAAACGCTTAGATACACATAAAATGGCTGAAGCCAATAAAGCATTTTCACATTTTAGATTCTAAATAATAATGGCACAAAGAGATTTAAAATTTACCAGAAATATAGGGATTGCTGCTCACATCGACGCCGGTAAAACAACTACGACTGAGCGTATCCTTTATTACACGGGTATAAGTCACAAAATAGGAGAGGTTCATGATGGTGCGGCTACCATGGACTGGATGGAGCAGGAGCAAGAAAGAGGAATTACTATTACATCTGCAGCTACTCACTGTAAATGGTTATATAGAGACCAAGAATTCATCGTTAATATCATTGATACTCCAGGGCACGTTGATTTTACTGTTGAAGTAGAGCGTTCTTTAAGAGTTTTGGATGGTGTTGTTGCTTTATTTAGTGCAGTAGATGGTGTTGAGCCACAATCTGAAACTGTTTGGAGACAGGCAGATAAATATAAAGTTCCACGTCTTGGTTTTGTTAATAAAATGGATAGACAAGGGGCTAATTTCTTTAACGTGTGTAAGCAAGTTAGAGAAATGCTAGGAGGTAATCCTGTCCCATTACAAGTTCCAATTGGTGACGAGATTGACTTTAAAGGTGTTGTAGACTTAATTTCTAAGAAAGCAATTATCTGGAATGATGATGATTTTGGTATGACTTACGAGGTCATTGATATCCCTGCTGAGTTAGAAGCTGATGTGACAAAATATAGAACTGAACTCGTTGAAGCTGTTGCTGAATATGATGATCAGCTGATGGAGAAATTTTTCGAAGATGAAAACTCTATTACTGAAGACGAGATTATTGCTGCGTTAAGAGCTGCTACTATCGATATGTCTATCATACCGATGATGTGTGGTTCAGCGTTCAAAAATAAAGGTGTTCAAGCTATGCTTGATGCCGTGATGAGATATCTTCCATCTCCTGTAGATGTAGAAGCTATTGAAGGTCACAATCCAGACACAGGAGATGTTGAAACTAGAAAACCTCACGTAGATTCTCCATTTTCTGCCTTAGCTTTTAAAATTGCTACAGATCCATTTGTTGGTCGTTTAGCATTTTTTAGAACTTATTCAGGTAGACTAGAAGCAGGATCTTATGTCTTGAATAACCGTTCTGGTAAAAAAGAACGTATTTCAAGAATGTATCAAATGCACTCCAATAAACAAGAGCCAATTGATTTTATTGAAGCTGGAGATATTGGTGCCGCCGTAGGTTTTAAAGATATTAAAACTGGAGATACACTTACAGATCTTAAAAACCCAATCGTTTTGGAATCTATGACGTTCCCAGAACCTGTTATTGGTATAGCTGTTGAGCCAAAAACCAAAGCTGATGTTGAAAAACTAGGTGTTGCTTTAGGTAAACTTGCTGAAGAAGATCCAACATTTAAAGTGAAAACCGATGAAGTATCAGGTCAAACTATTATATCTGGTATGGGTGAGCTTCACATCGAAATCTTAGTGGATCGTTTAAAACGTGAATTTAAGGTGGAAGTGAATGAAGGTGAACCTCAAGTCGAATACAAAGAAGCTGTAACTAAAACGGCAAACCATAGAGAGGTTTATAAAAAGCAATCTGGTGGTCGTGGTAAGTTTGCTGATATTTTATTCGAGATGGGACCAGTAGATGAAGATTTTGAAGGACCTGGTTTACAATTTGTCGATAAAATTAAAGGGGGTAGAATTCCTAAAGAATTTGTTCCTTCCGTTGAAAAAGGATTCACAGAAGCCATGAAAAATGGTCCTCTTGCTGGATTTAGAATGGATACGTTGAAGGTGACTCTTTTGGATGGATCTTTCCACCCTGTGGATTCCGACCAACTTTCTTTCGAACTCGCTGCAAAGCTTGGTTACAAGTCAGCTGCAAAAGGTGCTGGAGCTATCGTTCTTGAGCCTATCATGAAAGTAGAGGTTGTGACTCCAGAAGAGAATATGGGAGATATTGTTGGTGACTTGAACAGAAGAAGAGGTCAAGTAAATGACATGTCCGACAGGTCTGGTGCGAAAATCATCAAAGCTGATGTGCCGCTTTCAGAAATGTTTGGTTATGTGACTACTTTAAGAACTTTATCTTCAGGTCGTGCAACATCTACAATGGAATTTTTAAAATTTGAAGAAACACCTTCAAGTATTTCAGAGAAAGTAATCAAAAGTGCTAAAGGTTTAAACGAATAATTAGAACTTATTATGAGTCAAAAAATAAGAATTAAACTAAAATCATATGACTATAACTTGGTAGATAAGTCTGCCGAGAAAATCGTCAAGACAGTTAAGACAACTGGTGCTGTGGTTACTGGACCAATTCCATTACCTACGCAACGTAAAATCTTCACTGTATTAAGATCTCCACACGTTAACAAGAAAGCGAGAGAGCAATTTCAATTAGATTCTTTTAAGCGATTATTAGACATCTATAGCTCATCATCAAAAACTATTGATGCTTTGATGAAGCTTGAGTTACCAAGTGGTGTAGAAGTAGAGATTAAGGTTTAATACAATATTGGAAGTGTTGCTTAAAGTAACCTTCAATAGCAAATCCTAAACTAGGTTTAGGGTAACATGTCCCGAGCATTTGACGAGGGAAAAACGGAAGAAAAATACATTCAGGGCGAACGTTTTTTTCGGCCCTGAATTTTTTTTAAATAAATAGTAATAATCAAAAATCAATTATGTCTGGGTTAATAGGAAAAAAAATCGGCATGACTAGCATCTTCGACGAGAATGGAAAGAATATTCCATGTACCGTTATAGAAGCTGGACCATGCGTAGTTACCCAAGTCAGAACCAACGAGGTTGACGGGTATGAAGCGCTTCAACTTGGTTTCGATGACAAATCAGACAAAAATGCCACCAAAGCAGACTTAGGTCACTTTAAGAAAGCTGGTACTTCTGTCAAACGAAAAGTCATGGAATTCCAAGGATTCAAAGAAGAGTATAAGTTAGGTGATCACATCACTGTAGACTTATTTAAAGAAAATGAATTTGTAGACGTAAGTGCTACATCTAAAGGTAAAGGATTCCAAGGAGTTGTAAAACGACATGGCTTTGCCGGTTCAGAACGAACTCACGGCCAACAAAGTATGTTGAGAGCCCCAGGTTCTGTAGGTGCTGCCTCATATCCAGCTCGTATTTTCAAAGGAATGAAAATGGGTGGACAAATGGGAAGTGTAAAAGTAAAAGTTCAAAATCTAAGAGTGTTGAAAGTGGTTCCAGAAAAGAACTTGATCGTGATCAAGGGCTGTGTACCTGGACATAACAACACTTATGTAACTATTCAGAAGTAATGAAAGTATCAGTATTAGATATAAAAGGAAAAGAAACAGGTAGAGAGGTCGAACTTTCTGAAGCTGTTTTTGGATTGGAACCTAATGATCATGTTGTTTATCTTGATGTAAAGCAGCACTTGGCAAATAAACGCCAAGGAACGCATAAAGCAAAAGAGAGAGCAGAGATCGTTGGTAGTACAAGAAAGATCAAGAAACAAAAAGGAACGGGTACAGCTCGTGCAGGTAGCATTAAATCTCCTATTTTTAGAGGTGGTGGTCGTGTTTTTGGTCCTAGACCAAGAGATTATCATTTCAAATTAAATAAGAAGCTTAAGCGACTGGCAAGAAAGACAGTTCTTTCCCAAAAACTCAAAAACAATCAGTTGATGATTGTTGAAGATTTTGGATTTGAAGCTCCCAAGACTAAAGAATTTTTAAATCTTCTTGATAATCTGAACATTAGAGGCAAAAAATCTTTGATCGTCTTGGATGAGTCGAATAAAAACGTATATTTGTCGTCCCGTAATTTGAAAACTGCTAAAGTTGTAAATGTCTCAGAACTAAACACTTACAATATTATGAACAGTAATGTTTTATTAATATCGGAAAGCAGATTAGAAGAATTACAAAATAATCTCAACAAATAATAGCTATGGGCATCTTGGTAAAACCAATTATTACAGAGAAAGCAACAAATGAAAGCGAATTAAGAAATGCTTTTACTTTTGTTGTAGATCGTAATGCTAACAAAATCCAAATAAAGGAGGCTGTTGAGTCCGCTTATGGCGTTACGGTAGAAGGAGTGCGTACGTTGAATGTTATCCCGAAAATCAAATCTCGTTATACAAAAACGGGAATGGTGACTGGAAAAACATCCGCATATAAAAAAGCTATTATAAAAGTAGCTGAAGGAGAAACAATTGATTTGTATAGTAATCTATAAGCTTAAAACATGTCGGTTAAAAAATTAAAACCAAATACACCAGGACAGAGATTTAAGGTTGCTAATGGCTTCGATGCTATTACTGCTAGCAAGCCTGAGAAATCTTTGCTTGCCTCTCGTAAACGTTCCGGTGGTAGAAATAATCAAGGGAAAATGACTATGCGCTACATTGGTGGTGGTCATAAAAAACGTTACAGAATCATCGATTTCAAAAGAGATAAGAAAGATATCCAAGCTGAAGTCATGACTGTAGAATACGATCCTAACAGAACAGCTTTCATCGCCTTATTGAATTATGAGGATGGAGAGAAAAGATATATCATTGCACCAAGTGGAATAAAAGTGGGTCAGAAAATAGTGTCTGGTGCTTCTCAAGTTCCTACTGAAATAGGGAATGCAATGCCATTATCTCAAATACCTTTTGGAACTATTATCTCTTGTGTAGAATTAAGACCTGAACAAGGGGCTGTTATGGCTCGTAGTGCTGGTACTTTTGCTCAATTGATGGCTAAAGAAGGTAAGTACGTAACGATTAAGCTTCCTTCTGGTGAAACCAGAATGGTGTTATCGTCGTGCATAGCGACTGTAGGAGCTGTTTCGAACAGTGATCATCAGTTAACTATATCTGGTAAAGCTGGTAGAAGTAGATGGTTAGGTAGAAGACCAAGAACAAGACCTGTAGTGATGAATCCAGTCGATCACCCAATGGGTGGTGGTGAAGGTAAGGCTTCGGGTGGTCATCCAAGATCAAGAAATGGTATTCCTGCTAAAGGATTTAAAACACGTTCTAAGACGAAGTCTAGTAATAAGCACATTCTAGAACGTAAAAAGAAATAAGATATGGCACGTTCATTAAAGAAGGGACCTTTTGTCCATTATAAATTAGATAAGAAAGTTGCTCAGAACCTAGATTCAGGTAAGAAATCTGTGATCAAAACATGGTCTAGAGCATCCACCATTACTCCTGATTTCGTTGGTCAGACTTTTGGTGTCCACAACGGTAGACAATTTGTACCTGTTTTTATCACAGAAAACATGGTAGGTCATAAGCTTGGAGAATTTTCTCCAACACGTACTTTTCGTGGTCATCAGGGTTCAAAGAATAAAGGAAAAAAATAATTGAACAATGGGAGTAAGAAAAAGAAATAGAGCAGAAATGCTTAAAGAGGAAAAAAGTCAACTTGCTATTGCAAAATTGAACAATTGTCCAACCTCTCCGCGTAAGATGAGGTTAGTAGCCGATTTGGTTAGAGGAAAAGATGTTGCTCATGCTTTGCAAATACTAAAGTTTAGTACTAAAATTGCATCAGGTAGATTAGAGAAGTTAGTTCTGTCTGCTATTGCCAACTGGCAATCCAAAAATGAAGATGCAGATCTAGAGCAAGCTGGAGTTTTTATAAAGGAAATTAAAGTAGATAGTGGCAGTATGTTAAAACGTCTTCGCCCAGCACCACAAGGTCGTGCTCACAGAATTCGTAAACGTTCAAATCATGTCACTCTTATACTAGGAGAAAAAAATAACACTGAAAGCTAGATAGACTATGGGACAAAAAACAAATCCAATCGGTAATAGACTTGGTATCATTAAAGGATGGGAGTCCAACTGGTACGGAGGTAACGATTACGGTGATAATCTTGCGGAAGATTTTAAGATTAGAAAGTATATCCATGCTCGTTTATCTAAAGCTAGTGTTTCGCGCGTAATTATTGAGCGTACGCTTAAACTTGTAACCGTTACTATTACTACTGCAAGACCTGGTATTATTATTGGGAAAGGTGGTCAGGAAGTAGACAAGTTAAAAGAAGAACTCAAAAACATTACGGATAAGGAAGTCCAGGTCAACATCTTTGAGATCAAGAGACCTGAATTAGATGCTCACCTTGTTGCTACCAGTGTGGCACGACAGGTTGAAAACAGAATTTCTTACAGAAGAGCTACAAAAATGGCAATTGCAGCAGCTATAAGAATGAATGCAGAGGGTATCAAAATTCAAGTATCTGGACGTTTAAACGGGGCAGAAATGGCTCGAGTTGAAACTTATAAAGAAGGACGTATTCCTTTGTCAACGTTTAGAGCAGACATTGATTATGCTTTGGTCGAATCTCACACTACCTACGGTAGATTGGGTATCAAAGTTTGGATCATGAAAGGTGAAGTATATGGAAAACGCGAGTTATCTCCATTAGTTGGCCTTGCTACTAGCGACACCAAAGGAAAAGCGAGACGACCAAAAGCTCGTCGTAGAAAATAATCATTAAAGATTAATATAAGAGATGTTACAGCCTAAAAGAACAAAATTTCGTAAGCAGCAAAAGGGACGGATGAAAGGGGTCTCGCAAAGAGGTCATAGACTTTCAAATGGAACTTTTGGAATTAAATCTTTAGATTCTTCTTTTGTTACTGCACGACAAATTGAGGCTGCACGTATCGCAGCAACGCGTTACATGAAAAGAGAAGGTTCTATCTGGATTAAGATTTTTCCAGACAAACCTATCACTAAAAAGCCTCTTGAAGTCCGTATGGGTAAAGGTAAAGGTTCTGTAGAATATTGGGCAGCTGTTGTACAGCCTGGTCGTATTTTATTTGAAATTGGAGGTGTTCCTCACAGTGTTGCGAAAGAAGCACTTAGATTAGCAGCTCAGAAGTTACCTGTTAAAACAAAATTTATAGTCGCTAGAGATTATCAAGAATAAATAAAGATGAGACAATCTGAAGTAAAAGAACTTTCGGTAGAAGAATTAAATGAAGAATTAATAAATCATAAGACAAAGTTGTCCGATTTGAAAATGACTCACGTACTTTCTCCTTTAGAAAACCCTTCTGAACTTAAAAAAGTTAGAAGATCAATTGCGAGAATCGCTACCGAAATCACAAAAAGAGAATTAGATTAATTCTACTTACAATGGAAAAAAGAAATTTAAGAAAAGAACGTATCGGTGTTGTGACAAGCAACAAAATGGACAAGTCCATTGTCGTTTCTGAAGTCAAGAAAATTAAGCATCCAATGTATGGTAAGTTCGTTTTAAAAACGAAAAAATATGTTGTGCATGATGAAAAGAATGATTGTAACGACGGAGATACCGTAAGAATTATGGAAACTAGACCTCTCAGCAAAACAAAACGCTGGAGATTGGTTGATATAATTGAAAGAGCTAAATAACTATGGTACAACAAGAATCAAGATTAAGAGTAGCAGATAATACTGGTGCTAAGCAAGTTTTAGTTATTCGTGTCCTCGGTGGTACGAATAGGAGATATGCTTCGGTTGGCGATAAAGTTGTAGTCAGCGTTAAAGAAGCAACTCCAAATGGTAATATTAAGAAAGGTGCTGTTTCTACAGCCGTGGTTGTTAGAACAAGTAAGGAAGTGAGACGTCCAGATGGATCTTACATCCGCTTCGACGACAATGCCTGTGTCTTATTAAATCCAACAGGAGAGATGAGGGGAACACGTGTATTTGGTCCAGTTGCCAAAGAACTTCGTGAAAACCAGTTTATGAAAATTGTTTCACTTGCACCTGAGGTGCTTTAATCTATCATTATGAAAAGAAGTAGAATAAAAAAAGGTGATCAAGTAAGAGTAATCGCTGGAGATCATAAAGGACAAGAAGGTAAAATACTTGATATTCTTGTTAAAAAAGAAAAGGCTATCGTTGAAGAAATCAATATGATTTCTAAGCATCAAAAGCCTTCTGCAACTAATCCACAAGGTGGAATCACCAAGAAAGAGGCTCCAATTCACCTTTCTAATTTATCTCTTATCACAAAAGATGGTAAGAGCACAAGATTAGGAACTAAAGTTGAAGACGGCAAAAGGATTAGAGTTGCTAAGAAAACCAATGAAGCTATTTAATTATGAGTTACGTACCAAGATTAAAAGAAGAATATAACAGCAAAATACTTCCTGCTCTTCGTGAAGAGTTTAGTTATTCCAATACTATGGAGGTGCCAAGACTTAAAAAAATAGTTTTAAGTAGAGGTGTTGGTGCTGCGATTGCAGATAAAAAATTGATAGATCATTCTATCGAAGAATTTTCTACAATTACAGGTCAGAAAGCTGTTCAGACTATATCGAAAAAGGATGTTGCCTCTTTCAAATTAAGAAAGGGAATGCCTATAGGTGTTAAAGTAACATTACGTGGATATAGAATGTATGAATTTTTGGATAGATTAATCACTTCAGCTTTACCACGAGTAAGAGATTTCAACGGTATCAATCCAGATGGATTTGATGGAAGAGGAAATTATAACTTGGGGATTACTGAACAAATTATTTTTCCAGAAATAAACATTGATAGAGTAAATAGAATCCAAGGGATGGATATAAGTTTTGTCACATCAGCAGATACTGATCAAGAGGCAAAATCATTATTGACTGAAATGGGATTACCATTTAAAAAGAAATAATTATGGCAAAAGAATCAATGAAAGCCCGTGAGGTGAAACGCCGAAAAATGGTCGAAAAATACGCTGAAAAAAGAAAAGCTTTGAAAGAAGCTGGAGATTTTGAAGGTTTACAAAAACTACCTAAAGATGCTTCTCCAGTGAGAATGCATAACCGATGTAAGCTTACAGGTAGACCTAAGGGATATATGAGACAATTTGGTCTCTCTAGAGTTACTTTTAGAGAAATGGCTAATCAAGGTCTTATTCCAGGGGTTAAAAAAGCAAGTTGGTAATTAATTTAAAAAGTGCAATAAAATGAATATTGATCCAGTTGCAGATTATTTAACTAGAGTTAGAAACGCAGTTTTGGCTTCTCACAGAGTTGTTGAAATACCGGCTTCTAACCTAAAAAAGGAGATCACAAAAATTTTGTTCGATCAAGGATATATTTTAAGCTATAAGTTTATAGATGCTGATAATCAAGGTGTCATTAAGATCGCTTTAAAATACGATAAGTTTACAAACGACCCTGTTATCAAAAAATTACAGAGAGTGAGTAGACCTGGTTTGAGAAAGTATACCGGTTCCGATGAAATACCAAGAGTTTTAAATGGCTTAGGAATTTCAATCGTATCGACTTCCAAGGGAGTTATGACTGGAAAACAAGCTCAAAGAGAACACGTTGGAGGTGAAATTCTTTGTTACGTATACTAATATAAAAAGACAAAAATTATGTCAAGAATAGGTTACAGTCCAATTAGTATTCCAGATGGTGTTACAGTCGACTTAACAGTCGATACTATAACAGTAAAGGGCAAGCTTGGCGAGTTGAAACAAACTTTCCAAGAAATTACGGTCAAAATTGAAGATAATGAAATATCTTTTGAAAGACCTTCAGATAAAAAAACACATAAAGCTAAGCATGGTCTTTATAGATCGCTTGTGTTTAATATGATAGAGGGAGTTACTAAGGGTTTTACTAAAGAATTAGAACTTGTTGGGGTTGGATATAGAGCTACCAATCAAGGTCAAAAATTAGATATTGCCGTTGGTTATTCTCATAACATTGTTTTAAATTTGGCGCCTGAAGTTAAACTGGAAACGATTTCAGAAAAAGGTAAGAATCCAATTATAAAATTAACGTCATTTGACAAACAACTTGTTACTCAAGTCGCTGCTAAAATTCGTTCATTAAGAAAACCTGAACCTTACAAAGGAAAAGGTATCAAATATGTTGGTGAGTATATAAGAAGAAAAGCAGGTAAATCAGCTTAATTATGGGATTTTCTAAAGAAAAAAGAAGACACAAGATACGCAAGCGTATAAGAAAGACTATTACTGGTACTCCAGTAAAACCAAGACTTTCCGTATTCAGAAGTAATAACGAGATCTATGCGCAATTGATTGATGATGTAAATGCAATAACAGTTGCATCCGCATCATCAAGAGATAAAGAAATTGACGTTGCTAACAAAACAAAAAGCGAAGCTTCTGTTATTGTTGGTGAAGCCATAGCTAAAAAAGCTTTGGATAAAAAGATTGATTCAATTTCTTTCGACAGAAGTGGTTATTTATACCACGGTAGAGTTAAATCATTAGCCGAAGGTGCTCGTAAGGGAGGCTTAAAATTCTAAAAATATGTATCAAGATTATAAAAACGTTGAAACTGTAAAACCTGGTGGACTAGATCTTAAAGATCGTTTAGTAGGAGTTCAACGAGTTACTAAAGTCACCAAAGGTGGTAGAGCTTTTGGATTTTCTGCTATAGTTGTAGTAGGTGATGAAAATGGAGTAGTTGGGCACGGATTGGGTAAATCCAAGGAAGTTGCCGATGCTATTTCTAAAGGTGTAGAAGATGCTAAGAAAAACTTAGTTAGAATTCCTTTACACAAATCTACTTTACCGCATGAGCAATTAGGTAAGTATGGTGGTGCCAGAGTATTTTTATTACCAGCTTCTGCAGGTACTGGTGTTATTGCTGGTGGACCTACACGTATGGTTTTAGAAGCCGTTGGTGTTCACGATGTATTATCTAAAAATCAAGGATCTTCCAATCCTCACAATATGGTAAAGGCAACTTTTGATGCTTTATTGAAATTAAGAGGTGCAGAGCAAATAGCTAAGCAAAGAGGAATTACCCTCGAGAAATTATTTAATGGTTAAGATACATTATTATGGCTAGAATCAAAGTTACTAAAACCAAGAGCGCTATTAAGCGTCCAAAAAACCAAAAGCTTACATTAGAAGCTATGGGTTTAAGAAAAATTGGCCAATCTAATGAATTTGATAAATCAGATTCTTTAATGGGAATGGTTAATAAAGTTAAACATTTAGTTTCTGTACAAGAAATAAACTAAAACTATGGAATTACATAATTTAAAACCTGCCAAAGGTTCTGTCAAAACTACAACCAAACGTCTCGGTAGAGGTCAAGCGACTGGTAATGGTGGTACTGCTGGTAGAGGACATAAAGGCGCTAAATCCCGTTCTGGATACTCGAGAAAGATTGGATTTGAAGGTGGTCAAATGCCCCTTCAAAGACGAGTTCCTAAATTTGGATTTACAAATCCTAACAGAGTGGAATACCAAACCATTAATTTGGACCGTCTTCAGGAGCTTGTTGATCATAAATTGATCAAAGATTCTGTCGATTTTGATATTTTACACAGTATGGATCAAGTCAATAAAAACCTACCTCTTAAAGTTTTAGGTAGAGGTGAATTGAAAGCTAAACTGAAAGTTTCTGCTCACAAATTTTCCGCTTCTGCAAAATCAGCAATTGAAGCAGCTGGAGGAGAAGCTATCACTATTTAACCAATCACCTTATGAAGTTTTTTGAAACATTAAAGAATATCTGGAAAATTGAGGAATTGAAGAATAGAATTCTTCTCACACTTGGTTTGTTACTGGTTTATAGATTTGGAGCACAAATCGTTTTGCCTGGGATCGATGCAGCTCAATTAGCTAGTCTTTCTTCTCAGACAGACGGTGGAATTCTTGGTTTATTAAATGCTTTTACCGGTGGTGCTTTCTCTAACGCTTCAGTTTTTGCTTTAGGAATTATGCCCTACATCTCTGCGTCTATTGTAGTGCAGTTGATGACCATAGCTATTCCATATCTTCAAAAATTACAGAAGGAAGGCGATAGCGGTAGAAAAAAGATTACTCAGATTACCCGTTGGTTAACGATTGCTATTACATTGGTTCAAGGACCAGGATATATTATCAATTTATATAATATACTTCCTTCCTCCGCTTTCTTAATGGATAGTACTTTTACTTTCGTGGTATCGTCTGTTATTATTCTTACTACTGGTTGTATTTTTGCAATGTGGTTAGGTGAGAAAATTACAGATAAAGGTATTGGTAATGGAATTTCGCTTTTGATTATGGTTGGAATTATTGCAACTTTACCTCAAGCTTTTTTCCAAGAATTCATATCTAGAGTTACTGAATCTAATGGTGGTTTAATCTTAATTCTTATTGAATTGGTGATTTGGTTTGTGATTATTCTTGCTTCCGTAATGTTAGTGAGAGCGGTGAGACAAATCCCAGTACAGTACGCAAGAAAAAATGCTTCAGGCAAATTTGAAAAGGCTTCAGTTGGAGGTGCTAGACAATTTATACCGCTAAGGCTTAATGCTTCTGGGGTAATGCCTATTATATTTGCTCAGGCAATTATGTTTATTCCAGCGGCTGTTGCAGGTCTTTCTGACACTGAAATGGCTCAAGGTATTACAGCAGCATTCCAAAATATGTTTGGATTCTGGTATAATTTAGTGTTTGGAATACTTATTATAGTGTTTACCTATTTCTATACGGCTATCACAGTTCCTACCAATAAAATGGCAGATGATCTAAAGCGTAGTGGCGGTTTTATACCAGGCATTCGTCCAGGATCTGAAACCTCTGAATATTTAGATAGAGTCATGTCTCAAATTACATTACCCGGATCTATATTTTTAGCTCTCATAGCAGTTTTCCCTGCTGTAATCGTTTCACTACTTAACGTACAACAAGGATGGGGTTTATTTTTCGGAGGAACGTCATTATTGATTATGGTGGGAGTTGCAATAGACACTATACAACAAGTCAACTCATACCTTTTGAATAGACATTACGATGGATTAATGAAATCTGGTAAAAATAGAAAAGCAGTCGCATAATATGGCAAAACAACCCTCGATAGAGCAAGATGGTACAATTATAGAAGCATTATCTAATGCGATGTTTCGTGTAGAACTTGAAAATGAGCATATTGTTACTGCTCATATATCTGGTAAAATGAGAATGCATTATATAAAATTACTACCTGGTGATAAAGTAAAATTAGAAATGAGTCCTTACGATTTAACTAAGGCTCGAATAACCTATAGATACTAAAGATTATGAAAGTTAGAGCATCAATAAAGAAAAGAAGTTCTGATTGTAAGATAGTTCGTAGAAAAGGACGTCTTTATGTCATTAATAAGAAAAATCCTAAATTCAAACAAAGACAAGGTTAATTATGGCTAGAATTGCAGGTGTAGATATACCAAAACAAAAAAGAGGAGTTATAGCTTTAACCTATATCTTCGGAATCGGTAACAGTAGATCTAAGAAAATACTGAAAGATGCCGGTGTAGACGAAAGTATCAAAGTTTCAGATTGGAACGATGATCAAATCGGTAAGATCAGAGAAGAAGTCGGTAAAAATACTATCGAAGGAGAACTAAGATCTCAAGTTCAAATCCACATTAAAAGATTGATGGATATTGGGTGTTATAGAGGAATTAGACATAGAACTGGTTTACCATTAAGAGGTCAAAGAACCAAAAACAACTCCCGTACAAGAAAAGGAAGAAGAAAAACAGTTGCTAATAAGAAAAAAGTAACTAAATAATAATTAACAATGGCAAAATCAACAACAAAAAAACGTAAAGTAGTTGTAGATGCATATGGCGAAGCTCATATTTCTGCCTCTTTTAATAACATCATCGTTTCGTTAACCAACAAAAAAGGCGATGTTATTTCATGGTCATCTTCAGGTAAGATGGGCTTTAGAGGTAGCAAAAAGAACACTCCTTATGCTGCTCAATTATCAGCTGAAGATGCAAGTAAAGTTGCTCACGAAGCTGGTTTACGTAAAGTAAAAGTTTATGTAAAAGGTCCAGGTAACGGAAGAGAATCCGCTATAAGATCTTTGCATAATTCAGGTATTGAGGTTACTGAGATTATTGATGTAACTCCAATTCCACATAATGGTTGTAGACCACCAAAACGAAGAAGAGTCTAATTTTTATAAATCAATTGATACTATTATCGAAGGATAAGACCTTAATTCATAATAGAGTAAATTAAATACACGACAATGGCAAGATATACCGGTCCTAAAACTAAAATAGCTAGAAAATTTGGTGAATCCATTTATGGTGACGACAAATCTTTCGAAAAAAGAAATTACCCTCCTGGCCAACACGGTAACAACAGAAGAAGAGGTAAAAAATCTGAGTATGCAGTGCAACTCATGGAAAAGCAAAAAGCTAAATATACTTATGGTATTTTAGAAAAGCAATTCCGTAACATGTTTAGTAAAGCCAACAGATCTTCTGGTATTACAGGTGAGATCTTATTGCAGTTATGTGAAGCTAGATTAGACAATGTAGCCTTTAGATTAGGTATTGCACCTACTAGAAGTGCTGCTAGACAACTAGTATCTCACAAGCATATTACTGTGAATGGTGAGTTAGTAAACATTCCTTCCTACCAAATTAAACCAAATGATGTTGTTAGTATTAGAGAAAAATCTAAATCACTTAACGTGGTTCAAGAGTCTTTATCTAATAATAAATCTGTTCACGAATGGATGACTTGGAATAGTGAGAAAATGCAAGGAACTTTTGTAAATGTTCCAGAAAGATCACAGATTCCAGAAAAAATTAATGAGCAATTCATCGTCGAATTATACTCTAAATAATAACTGACAACACTCAAATTTATGGCATTATTTAATTTTCAGAAGCCCGATAAAGTTATCATGATAGATTCGACTGATTTTGAGGGCACTTTCGAGTTTAGGCCCTTAGAACCAGGTTATGGTCTAACTGTAGGTAACGCTCTTCGTAGAGTTCTGTTATCATCCCTTGAAGGATTCGCTATCACTTCAGTAAGAATTGAAGGTGTTGATCACGAGTTTTCTACTATAGAAGGTGTCGTTGAAGACGTTACCGAAATCATATTGAACCTGAAACAAATCAGATTTAAGAAAAGAGCTGAAGATGTAGACAACGAAACAGTCTCTATCTCTTTTTCCGGTAGCGATAAGATGACTGCAGGTGACTTTCAAAAGTACCTTACAGGCTTTGATATCCTAAACCCAGATCTTGAAATCTGTACGATGGATAAAAAAGTTTCTCTAAACCTTGAGCTTACAGTTCAAAAAGGTAGAGGGTACGTTCCTGCTGAAGAGAACAAAACTTCAAAAGCTCCTATTGGAACTATCTTTACGGACTCTGTTTTTACGCCAATTAAAAACGTAAAATACAGTATTGAAAACTTTAGGGTTGAACAAAAAACTGATTACGAAAAATTAATTTTCGAGATCAGTAGTGATGGCTCTATTCATCCCAAAGATGCTCTTACAGAAGCTGCGAAAACCTTAATTCATCACTTTATGCTTTTCTCTGATGAGCGTATTACGCTTGAAACAGAAGAAATGTCACAAGCTGAGACTTATGATGAAGAATCTCTTCACATGAGACAATTACTCAAAACTAAACTTGTAGATCTTGATTTATCTGTTCGTGCTTTGAATTGTTTAAAAGCTGCAGAAGTTGAGACTTTAGGTGATTTGGTTTCTCATAACAAAAGTGACTTGATGAAGTTTAGAAACTTCGGTAAAAAATCACTTACTGAGCTAGAAGAACTTGTAGAAAATAAAGGACTAGACTTCGGTATGGACCTTTCTAAATATAAACTTGACAAAGACTAAACTTGTTAAGTACAAAATACATTAATCATGAGACATAGAAAGAAATTAAATCACTTAGGGAGAACGTCCTCACATAGGAAAGCAATGCTTTCGAACATGGCCTGTTCCCTAATTGAGCATAAAAGAATAAATACTACTGTTGCTAAAGCTAAAGCTTTGAGACAATACGTAGAACCCTTGGTTACTAAATCTAAATCCGATACTACCCATAACCGTCGTTTGGTTTTTTCTAAATTGAAAGACAAATATATGGTAGCAGAACTTTTTAGAGAAGTTGCCCCTAAGGTTGGAGAAAGACCTGGAGGTTATACTCGTATCATCAAACTTGGTAACAGACTTGGTGATGCAGCAGAAATGGCAATGATTGAGCTTGTAGACTTCAATGAGGTATATACACCTGGTAAGAAACAAGCTAAGAAGAAATCGACTAGACGTGCTGGTAAAAAAGCAAAAGAAGAGGATCAAGTAGAAACTACAGATAATTCAGATTCTAAAACAGATGAGGCTTAATAACTTCAACATATTTTTGTAAATCAAAGGGATAAACTTTTATTAGTTTATCCCTTTTTTTAAATCTACACCTATGAAATATAACTTAAAAACTCCTGCAGTTATCTTACTAGCTGATGGAACAGTATTTAAAGGCCAATCTTCAGCAAAGTTTGCTTCCAATAGATCGGGCGAGATTTGTTTCAATACTGGTATGACTGGCTATCAAGAAATATTTACCGATCCTTCCTATTTTGGTCAAATCATGGTGACTACCAATGCACATATTGGTAATTATGGGGTTAATTCCGACGAGAGCGAATCTGATGGCGTAAAGATTTCTGGATTGGTTTGTAAGAATTTTTCATTTGCGCCCTCCCGAGCTAATTCTGATTCTAGTTTAGAAGAATTTCTAAATGAAGCAGATCTCCCAGTTGTTTTCGATGTAGACACTAGAGCCTTGGTCTCACACATCAGAAAGCATGGCGCAATGAATGCTATTATCTCTACCGACGTCGATAACTTAGAGGCTCTTAAAGCCGAATTAGCTAATCATCCTTCTATGAAAGGTTTAGAGCTTGCTTCTTCCGTGTCTACAAAAACAGGATACACGCTAGGTGATAAATTATCTGACTCTAGAGTCGCTGTCCTAGATTTAGGAGTGAAAAAAAATATTTTGAGACGACTTGAAGCAAGAGGGGCTTACATAAAGGTTTTTCCTTATAACTCTACTTACGAGGAGTTGATGGAATGGAATCCTACAGGAATATTACTGTCTAATGGCCCTGGTGATCCAGAACCCTTAACTTCTGCTATCGACTTGGCTAAGAAATGCATCAGCAATGCCATTCCTACCTTTGGCATTTGTCTTGGTCATCAAGTTATTGCGCTGTCTGTAGGCATACCAACTTTTAAAATGCACAATGGCCATAGAGGAATCAATCACCCTGTTATTAACCTAGTTTCTGGTAAGAGTGAAGTTACTTCTCAAAATCATGGATTTACGATAGACAAAAAGTCTACGGAGTCTAATGACAAGGTTGAAATTTCTCATATGCATTTAAATGATCATTCTGTAGCGGGTATCAAAGTTAATGGCAAGCCTTGTTTCTCGGTGCAATATCATCCAGAAGCTGGACCCGGTCCCAATGATGCTACCTATTTATTTGACGACTTTTTTGAAATCATGTCTTCAAAAAATGTTTCTGCATAAAAAAGTGGGCCATCTGGCCCACTTTTTATTTTAATCGATAACCGAGATTAAAATGCTCCGAGACTTGTCTCGAATTATAAACTTTTCCTATATAACGCCTAGTGGGCTTGCCCCGAGGGAACTTACTATAATGAGTTAATTATGGTAAAAGTACTGTGTCTATAACGTGAATAACACCATTAGATTGATTTACATCTGCAATTGTTACCGTAGCAACATTTCCTTTGGAGTCTTTAATTTTTACGCTTTTACCGTCAAGCATAGCAGTAACCATACCACCACTTACAGTTTTAAGCTCTGCTTTCCCATTGCCTTTTTTAATGGCAGCAACAACATCGCTTGCACTAAAATTACCGGCAATAACGTGGTAAGTCAAAACAGTTTGCAATTGTTTTTTGTTTTCTGGTTTTAGTAAAGTCTCTACCGTTCCTTCAGGTAGATTTCCAAAAGCAGCATTGGTAGGAGCAAATACTGTAAAAGGCCCATCACTTGATAGAGTCTCAACAAGATCAGCGGCTTTAACAGCAGCTACCAAAGTAGTGTGGTCTTTAGAATTTACAGCGTTTTCTATAATGTTTTTAGAAGGAGACATTTCTGCTCCGCCTACCATTTTAGTCTGACCGTAACTCAGTGTTGTCATAATAACACTCATTACTAATACCAATTGAATTTTTAAATTTTTCATAGTTTTTATTTTATTATTTCTTAAATATACGTAGGCTCTCATCCTAAGGTTTTAAATAGTGGTAAATTTAACGTGATCTTTAGTAAGATTGATTTGAAGATGTTTCTTAAATCACTGTTAACTATATCGTTATAGCTTGCTACCAATCAAATAAGAATCAACTTTTCAGATAATTTAGTGTTTATTTCCTAAATTGCGATAAACAAAAAAATAAATTATGAGCGCTATATTAGACATACATGCAAGACAAATATTTGATTCTAGAGGGAATCCAGCTTTAGAGGTAGATGTAATTACTGAAACTGGTACATTGGGAAGGTTTGCCGTTCCATCTGGAGCATCAACTGGAGTTCATGAAGCCGTTGAGCTAAGAGACGGTGGCAAAGATTATATGGGTAAAGGGGTCCTAAAAGCCATAGAAAATGTAAACACAACAATCGCAGATCGATTACTGGGGATTTCAGTATATGAACAATCTGAAATTGACCAAATCATGATCGATTTGGACGGTACAGAGAATAAATCTAAACTTGGGGCTAATGCAATTCTTGGAGTTTCCCTTGCTGTAGCAAAGGCTGCTGCTAATGAGTTGAATTTACCTCTTTACAGATATATAGGAGGCGTGTCTACAAATACGCTCCCTGTTCCAATGATGAATATTATTAATGGTGGTTCACATAGTGATGCTCCTATTGCTTTTCAAGAATTTATGGTGATGCCCGTAAAAGCAGAGAGTTTTTCTCATGCCCTAAAGATGGGTACTGAAATATTTCACCATCTCAAAAAAGTTCTTAAGGACAGAAACTTGAGTACAGCTGTTGGTGATGAAGGTGGTTTTGCTCCAAAACTGAAAGGAACTGAAGATGCTCTTGACTCTATTAAATTGGCTGTTGAAAATGCAGGCTACAAATTTGGAGATGAAGTTATGATTGCTTTAGATTGTGCAGCAGCCGAATTTTATGAAGATGGAAACTACAATTACAAGAAATTTGAAGGAGATTCTGCTAAAATAATGTCATCTGAAGAGCAGGCTAATTACTTAACTGAGCTTTCAGAAAACTATCCTATTATTTCTATAGAAGATGGAATGGATGAGGACGATTGGGAAGGTTGGAAGATTCTAACCGAAAAGATTGGCAAAAAAGTACAACTGGTCGGTGATGATTTATTTGTAACTAACGTAAAACGTTTAAAGAAAGGTATTGAAAACAATATAGCCAACTCAATCCTTATCAAAGTGAACCAAATAGGAACCTTAACAGAGACTATCGCTGCTGTAAATATGGCTCATAATGCGGGTTATACGTCTGTTATGTCTCACAGATCTGGTGAAACAGAAGACAATACCATAGCAGATTTAGCCGTCGCCTTGTCCACAGGACAAATCAAAACAGGATCTGCGTCTAGGAGTGATAGGATGGCAAAATATAATCAACTTATTAGAATAGAAGAGGAATTGGGAGATAATGCTTACTTCCCACAACTCAATGCATTCAAAATTCAAAAATAACTACAAAATCTAAACTATTCCTTTTTTGGAATAGTTGTTTATATAACCAAACTTATTAAAATGGGTTTGGTTATTTTTTTTAAGTCAAATCGGTTCTTCTTTAAATAATAAAAATCAAATTTGCTTTTCTGTATCCTTGGATATTTTAGCGATTTGAAGATAGAATAATGCTCTTTTGCACTTTCAGGATTCAAACTTGAATGTGTTCACTATTATCTTCAATAGCTTCACATATATTTAATAGACCAAATTTTGTAATCGCATCTTTATACCTTAATTTGCATATTAAATTAAACAATTATAAAATGTCAGATAAAGCGGAATTAATTTTAGATGGAAAAAAAATTGAGCTTCCAATAGTTACGGGTAGTGAAAATGAAAAAGCCATAGATATAAGTTCTTTAAGAGCTTCTACAGGTTACATTACACTAGATCGTGGTTTTAAGAATACGGGGTCAACCTCTAGTAGTATTACTTTTTTAGATGGTGAAAAAGGGATATTAAGATACAGAGGTTACTCCATTGAAGATTTAGCGGAAAACGCAAGTTTTTTAGAAGTTTCTTACTTATTAATTTATGGTGAATTACCAGACAAGACTGCCTTGGCATCTTATAGAAAAGAGATTACATACCATACCTTAATTCATGAGGATATAAAAAACATAATTGATGGTTTCCCATCCAATTCCCATCCAATGGGAGTATTGTGCTCTTTGGTGTCTTCATTAACCGCATTTTATCCTGAATCATTAGATCCAAACAGATCTGCAAATGAAGTAGACCAAACTATCAAAAGACTTATCGCTAAGATGCCAACCATGGCCGCTTGGGCGTATAAGAATAAAGTAGGTCATAAAGCAAATTATCCTGACAATAGTTTAGATTACTGTTCAAATTTTTTAAAAATGATGTTCGCAGTTCCCTCCGAAGAATATGAGGTGGATCCTGTGATAGCTAATGCGCTTGATAAATTATTAATACTTCACGCAGACCATGAGCAAAATTGCTCAACTGCCACGGTAAGAGTTGTTGGATCATCGCACGCAAGTTTATATGCTTCAATTTCAGCTGGCATAAGTGCATTGTGGGGACCACTCCACGGAGGAGCCAACCAAGCGGTTATAGAAATGCTAGAAGCTATTCAAGCAGATGGTGGTGATGTGCAAAAGTACATGGCAAAAGCTAAAGATAAAGACGACCCCTTCCGATTAATGGGGTTTGGACATAGAGTTTACAAAAATTTCGATCCAAGAGCTAAAATTATTAAGAAAGCTGCTGATGAAGTTTTAGATAAATTAGGTATTGATGATCCGATTTTGGAAATAGCTAAAGGCTTGGAAGAGGTAGCCCTTAATGATGAATATTTCATCGAAAGAAAACTTTACCCTAATGTTGATTTCTATTCGGGAATCATTTATAGAGCGATTGGAATTCCAACTTCTATGTTTACGGTGATGTTTGCACTAGGAAGACTTCCAGGATGGATTGCACAATGGAAAGAAATGCGCCTTCAAAATGAGCCTATTGGACGACCAAGACAAGTCTATACGGGTGAGGCAAAACGTGAATTTAAATCAATAGAAAAAAGATAAGTTAAATATTAATAAATTAAAATAAATCAAATGAAAAAAACACTCGCTTTACTTTTTTTATCTACTAGCCTTTTAATAGGATGTGGAGGAGAAGCTAAAAAATCTGAGGAAAAACAAGGTATCAAGATCAACTCAAGTTCAAGTTCCAATGAGAAGGTAAAAGAGGAAGGAATTTCCGAAGTTTATCTATCTGGTAATGATCAAATGAAATATAATAAAAGCCAAATTACTGTTTCAGCTGGAGATGAAGTTGTGCTCACGTTCGAACACGTTGGGAAACTTCCAAAAGAATCGATGGGACACAATTTTGTTTTGTTGAAAAAAGGAACAAACGTTCAAGAGTTTGGACAAGAAGCTTTAGAGTATAAAGACAATGATTATATACCTGAAGACTCTGATGTTATTATTGTTCATACTGACATGTTAGGTGGTGGTCAAAAAACTACAATTACCTTTCAAGCGCCTGAAAAAGGAGATTACGATTTTATTTGTAGTTTCCCTGGGCACGTTGCTTTAATGAACGGAATATTTACCGTAGAGTAATTAAGGACTTAGTTTAATCAAAAAAGCCTGTTTGTAGCTATAAACAGGCTTTTTTTATGCTTTAACTATATCTAATACTTAATTGGAGAATTAGCTTTTGGTAGGCTAGTCTTTATAAATTCTCTAATGTCATTGTTAGCCGTTTCTAAATCTTCTTTTCTAAGATACATCATGTGGCCACTCTCATAGGTTTTGAAATGTAACCTGTCCTGCATTTTTCCACTTGCATCAATGTGCCACATGGTATACTTTGCATTAAAATAGGTAGTAGCTCCATCGAACAAGCCAGATTGAATCATGACCTCCATACTAGGGTTTTGAGCCATAGCTTGTCTTAACTCTTTGCCTGTATTATTGTTTTGAGTTCTGTCCCAAGGATATACATTACCAAACATGTTGTATTTTAAATCTGTCTTATAATTAAGCTCATTTTTAAGGTAATCGTTTATCGCTGGGGTAAAGGACTGTAACCATGCAGTTAGCTCGGAATTGTAATCTGGTCGAGTTCCTGCTTCCTTACCATCAAGGCCTAAATACCTTGAATCTAAACGTCCAACAGTATAGCCATCATCAATTTTTAAAGTTTTCCAAAACACATTAAAGGGTAATTCTAAATTGTTTTGAAGAAAGAGCTTTTCCTCTACGCTAGAATAATAGGACATCTTTTCGACAATAGCTTTCTTTTTCTCAGAATCTAAGAATCCACCCATTGTAAGGGCAGGGATAAGTTCTTGAATAGTGAAACTTTCTACTTCATCAAGTACATCTAGAATAGGTTTACTTTGTAATTCAGGGCTCAGTTTATCGTGGTACCAAGCTGCAGCGGTAAAATAAGGTAATCTATTGGCGACCTCAATAGGCCCATCTCTTTCTATCCCTAATTCTGTAGGAGATACCAAAATGACTCCGTTGATATACATCCAATGTGAATTTTGAAGACTATTGGCCAAGCCAGATACCCTCGTTGTCCCATAACTTTCACCGATTAAATATTTAGGCGCAAGCCATTTGTCTTTTCTACTTACAAATGTGTTGATCCATTCTGCCAAATACTCCACATCGGCATTAACTCCAAAGAATTTTGACTTTTCAAAATTGCCTTTCTCGTCTAGTACAGGTCTTGAGTATCCTGTATTTACTGGGTTGACGTATACTATGTCTGCAACATCCAAAATACTGTAGGGGTTTTCCTTATACCCATAAGGTTGAACAGGAAAGCCTTCATCACTTATGTTTAGAATCCGCGGACCTGTATACGCAAGATGCATCCAAACGGAAGCAGAGCCTGGGCCACCGTTAAATGAAATGACTAGTGGTCTTTCTTTAGAAGTCTCATTTTTTTTAAGATTAGAAACTTTATAATACGTGTATTGTAGTCCTGCGATGGGTTTACCTTGTTGGTCCCAAACGGGTTGCATTCCCGTTTCTGCAGTGTAATTGAATTGTTTGCCATTTATAGTCACCTCATGGTTGGTAATGACAGTCTCATCAACGTTAAATTCAACAGACTGAGAATAAATTAGAGAAGTCCCAAAAATTGTAAGTAATGCTAAAATATATTTCATGATTATTAATTTTTGCCTAATATAATTAAGCTTTTCAAATTTTTGATGCTTATTCTTTTCAATTTTTGTTTTACCATTTCTAATTCTCTTTTAGGATACATTTGAAGTACTAATAGGTATAACTCACTCTCAAAATGTAAAAATGAAAAAAGCCGCTTCTAAAAAGAAACGGCTTCAATCTTATTCTATATGGACTGATGCTTACATCATTCCTGGCATTCCGCCTCCCATTGATGGCATCCCGCCGCCACCATTATCGGCTTCCTTTATGTCTACAAGAGCGCATTCAGTAGTTAGAATCATTCCTGCAACCGAAGCTGCATTTTCCAATGCAATTCTCGTCACTTTCTTAGGATCTATGATACCTGCTTTTATCATATCCACATAAGTGTTGGTCTTAGCATCGTAGCCTAGGTCACCTTCTAAGACTTTATTGATAACTACAGAGCCCTCACCACCTGCATTTTCTACGATAGTTCTCATTGGAGATTCAATCGCTTTTGCAATGATGTTGATTCCTGTTTGCTCATCAGCATTATCACCTTTAAGCTTAGAGAGTGCTTTAAGCGCTCTGATGAAGGCAACACCACCACCAGCAACTATACCTTCTTCTACTGCTGCACGAGTAGCGTGTAAGGCATCGTCTACACGGTCTTTCTTCTCTTTCATTTCTACTTCAGAGGCTGCTCCTACATATAAAACCCCAATTCCGCCGGATAATTTAGCTAGACGTTCTTGTAATTTTTCTTTATCGTAATCGCTAGTTGTAGATTCTACTTGAGCTTTAATTTGATTCACACGGTTAGTGATGTTTTCTTTTTCACCACCTCCGTTTACTATAGTTGTATTGTCTTTATCTAAAGTGACATTTTCTGCAGTACCCAACATATCTAGAGTAGTGTTTTCTAATGTAATTCCACGCTCTTCTGAAATAACAGTACCTCCAGTTAAAATTGCAAGATCTTCTAGCATAGCTTTTCTACGATCACCAAATCCTGGTGCTTTTACAGCAGCTATTTTTAAAGAACCTCTCAATTTATTTACAACAAGTGTAGCTAAAGCTTCACCTTCTATATCTTCAGCAATAATCAATAGTGGTTTACCACTTTGAGCAGCTGGCTCCAATACAGGAAGTAAATCCTTCATAGAGTTGATTTTTTTATCCACGATTAAGATATATGGATTCTCAAGATCAACAATCATTTTTTCACTATCGGTAACGAAATAAGGAGAAAGATAACCTCTGTCAAACTGCATCCCTTCTACAACTTCAACATAAGTCTCAGTTCCTTTAGCTTCTTCAACAGTGATAACGCCTTCTTTGCCTACTTTACCAAAAGCTTCAGCAATTAATTCGCCAATTTTGTCATCGTTATTTGCTGAAATGGAAGCGACCTGCTTGATTTCTTCAGAAGTATCTCCAACAGATTTTGCTTGCTTGGTTAATTCTGCAACGACAGCTGCTACAGCTTTGTCTATCCCTCTTTTAAGTCCAAGTGGATTTGCTCCTGAAGCTACATTTTTAAGTCCTTCGTGAACAATAGCCTGAGCTAAAACAGTAGCTGTAGTAGTTCCGTCACCAGCTAAATCATTGGTTTTGGAAGCCACTTCTTTAACCATTTGTGCTCCCATATTCTCTAAAGCATCTTCAAGTTCTATTTCTTTAGCAACGCTTACACCATCTTTGGTCACCATTGGTGCACCAAAAGATTTACCTATAATCACGTTACGACCTTTTGGTCCTAATGTTACTTTTACGGCGTTTGCTAAAGCATCTACGCCTCGCTTAACACCATTTCTTGCTTCTATATCAAAAATTATATTCTTTGCCATTATATTGTGGGTTTGTTTATTTGTGAATTATACTATAGCTAAAATGTCGTCTTCTCTCATGATGAGATAGTCATGTTCTTCATGCTTTAACTCTGTACCTGAAAACTTTCCGTAAAGAACCATGTCTCCAACTTTTACTGTCATCGTATGTTTCTTTTTCCCACTTCCGACGGCAACCACTTTACCACGTTGTGGTTTTTCCTTTGCGGTTTCTGGAATAATAATTCCAGATGCTGTTTTAGTTTCTGCGGCTTGAGGCTCTATAAGCACTCGGTCTGCCAAAGGTTTAATGTTTACTGCCATTATAAATAAGTTTTTTGGTTTAATTTTAAAAATAAGGGTCTAAAAGTGTGCCAATAAATAAGGCCTGTCAATTACCAATAAAAAATGCCAGCTTGTCATAAGCTGGCATTTTGTAATAATTTAGAATCCCTGTTTACTGCTGGTCTACAGGTGGTAAATTGTTGGATTGTGTGTTTTCAATTGGAGCTTGATTGCCGTCCAATAATTTGGAATCTTGAACACCTCTATTGTTTATGATAGTAACGTTTGATAATAAGATTAAAATCAATAATAAAGTAGCTAAAGCCCAGGTGCTTTTGTCGAGGAAGTCTGAGGTTTGCTTAACGCCTCCAACTTGCTGAGACCCTCCTCCTCCAAAAGAAGAGGAAAGACCTCCACCCTTAGGATTTTGAACCATGATAACAACTATAAGTAGGAAGGCTACTATTACGATTAGAACTAAAAATATGGAAAATGTACTCATTATAATTTATTTTCTTTAAGTCTTTCTATTTCTTGAATTTGGTCTGCAAAGAAAGAACTTTTTTTGGGATTATTCAAAATTAATATCTTAAATGCTTGGATCGCTTTATCATATCGCTTTTGTTCGGTGTAAACTCTTGCCAAAGTCTCCGTCATAAGGTGAGTTGACGGCTCGTGCTTGGCTATTATTTTCTCTGTAGATTCATAAGATTTCGTAGGAACAATTTTAGGGTTATTCTTTATAAATTCGTCTATGACTTGAAACTGAGGATTTATTGTTAACTCTCTTTCCACTTTTTCTATAGGCTGTAATTGGGTCAACTTCAGCCATTCTTGAAAAGAATGAGTCTCGGAAGGATTAAAATCTAAAGGCTGCCCTTGTTTGTTGGATTTTGATTTTTCTACAAAAAGGTCTGGATCGTTAATTTGGTCGACCACCTGTTTATTAATCTCGAACTCTTCACTGGAATGTTCTTTGCTTTTTTCAATGAGCAAATCAATTTTATTGGCGACGTCCAGTTGATGAAATTCTTCAGAGGTAATAAAATCAAATAAAACCGATCGGTCCTGAGTATAAGCAGCCGTAGTTTTTAAAAACCTATTGTATTGAAAACTTCCGTAGTAGTTCTGTAATTTCAGCTTTATAGCGTATAGAGGTTGAAAATACGGATACTGGTGAATCATCTCAGTAATAGCTGTTAAGCTATTCACCTCAAATTCCTTCGGTGATTTTATAAGATTTAAAACCGCTTCTTTATCCATTACCAATTCGTTAAGGAGGCATTAAATATATCTTGAGTGATCCTTAGGAACACTTCTCCAATAGCTTCATCCTTTGTAGCGCCAGTTAATTGTTCGTTTGCTGGAAAATCAAAATAAAATGAAAAATTTTGTTCAAAATCTTTTTCTGGATCTAAAGTATTATAAAATCGAACATTTACAGCTATGGTCAGTCGGTTTTGTGCAGCTTGGCTATCGGCAGTGGCAGTCATAGGCGCCACGTAGTACCGAGTGATTTCTCCTTCGTAAATAAGATCTGCGTTCGAGTTGGTAAGGCTTAACTTGGTTTGATTTTGAATTAAATCCTGCAAAGCTAAAGTAAAATCCCTATCAATACCCGGCTCAATAAGCTGAGCAGTATTTTCGAAGAAATTCACCTGAAAGTTTTCCGCATTTCCCGTATCGGCGCCGGTAAATGAATAATATCCACAGGATTGTAGGCTCAAAATCAATACTAAAACTCCAATTATTTTCAACTTCATTATAAATCGTATTGTTTTATTTTTCTATACAGCGTTCTTTCACTAATTCCTAGTTCATCTGCTGCAGGCTTGCGTTTTCCCTGGTGTCTATTCAAAGATTTTTTGATCAGTTCCACTTCTTTATCTTGAAGCGATAAAGTCTCCTCTTCTTCGATATCTTCAGCATAATCGTAAGGATCTTCTATGTGTTGCTCAATCGGCTTTGTTTTCTTTTTTTCAGGGATTTGCAAAATTTCTAGCTGCTCTTGATGAGATTCTTCAGAGAATTCTTTTTTTGTGTCGGAGTCGCCGTATACTTTCCTAATTAAGCTTCTGTTTTCTTCTTTAAAGGTCTCATCATTTTCTTTTTCCATGAGCTCTAGAGTCAATTTCTTAAGATCGTGAAGGTCATTTTTCATATCAAAAAGAACTTTATAAAGAATTTCTCTTTCGTTGCTAAAATCGCTTTTGTTGCTTTTTGATTCTGAAATTACAGAGGGTAGATTGGAACTGTTACTTGGTAAATAATGCGTGAGTATGGCTTCATCTACTTCTCGACTAGTCTCTAATACTGATATTTGTTCTGCAACATTTTTAAGCTGTCGGATGTTACCCGGCCAGCTGCAGTTCTCCAGCGCTTTAATCGCTTGGTCTGTGAGGCGAATCGTTGGCATTTTATATTTAATCGCAAAATCTGAAGCAAACTTTCTAAACAATAAGTGAATATCCGATCGGCGTTCTCTTAAGGGTGAAAGTTGAATTTCAACAGTATTGAGTCTGTAGTATAAATCTTCTCTAAACTTATTTTCTTTTATAGCCTCAATCATATTAACGTTGGTTGCTGCAACGATTCTAATATCAGATTTTTGAACTTTAGAGGATCCTACCTTTATAAATTCTCCAGTCTCAAGAACTCTCAAGAGCCTTACCTGAGTGGTGAGCGGCAATTCTCCTACTTCATCTAGAAAAATAGTTCCTCCGTCGGCTTCCTTGAAATAGCCATCTCTGGATTGAGTGGCTCCAGTAAAAGCACCCTTTTCGTGACCAAATAATTCACTATCAATAGTACCTTCTGGGATAGCACCACAGTTTACAGCAATGTATTTAGCGTGTTTTCTGTGAGAAAGAGAATGTATGATTTTAGGTAGACTTTCCTTACCAACTCCGCTTTCTCCTGTGACCAAAACAGAAATATCTGTAGGCGCCACGCGTATAGATTTTTCTATAGCCCTGTTGAGATTAGGATCGTTCCCTATAATTTCAAATCGCTGCTTAACAGCTTGTGGAGATTCCATAGTTTAAATTTATTTTAAGATGAAAGAGCTTGCATAGGACCATAACCAACGGGTTCGCCAATTAAAGTGGCACTCGTGCACTTTTTCATTTTTACTAAAACATAATCTCCTACTTTGTAGTCTTCTTTAGGAAATACGACGGTTGTGTTTTGAGTGTTTCGTCCGCTCCATTGCAGATTGGATTTTTTAGATTCTTTTTCAATTAATACCTCTTCAACCTTACCGAGATGCTGTTCCGTTCTAAAACGTGAATGTTTTAGCTGAACGTCTATGATTTCCTGAAGGCGTTTTTTCTTGGTAGCCTCTGAAATGTCATCTTCAAATTTTTTAGCGCCAAGCGTTCCTGGTCGTTCAGAATAAGCAAACATATACCCGAAATCGTATTTTACATAGTCCATCAAGGATATGGTGTCTTGGTGATCTTCTTCTGTTTCTGAAGGGAATCCAATGATCATATCTTGTGAGATGCCACAGCCGGGTATGATTTTTCTAATATTATCTATCATCCTAAAGTACTCCTCTCGAGTGTGGAGCCTGTTCATTTTCTTTAAAATTCTATCGCTACCACTTTGAACGGGGAGGTGTATGTAATCGCAAATATTCTTATGTTTTGCCATGATTTCAATCACATCCATCGTCATGTCCTGTGGGTTCGACGTAGAAAAGCGAATGCGCATTCCTGGTTGGGCTTTTGCTACCATGTCCAGTAAATTTGAAAAACTAACTGCCGTAGCTTTTTGCATTTCGGTTGCGCTTTTGAAATCTTTCTTCAAACCGCCACCATACCATAAGTAACTATCTACATTCTGGCCTAGTAAAGTGATTTCCTTGTAGCCTTTACTCCACAAATCATTCACTTCATCAATAATACTTAAAGGATCTCGGCTTCGTTCTCTTCCCCGAGTAAATGGCACTACGCAAAAAGTACACATATTATCACAGCCTCTGGTAATCGACACAAATGCAGATACGCCGTTGCTTTGCAAACGGACCGGTGAAATGTCACCGTAAGTTTCTTCTTTGGATAAAATCACGTTTATGGCATCTCTACCACTTTCAACCTCCTCCAGTAAGTTTGGTAAATCCTTATAGGCATCTGGACCTACAACCAGATCTACAATTTTCTCTTCTTCAAGAAATTTACTTTTTAAGCGTTCTGCCATACAGCCCAAAACTCCCACCTTCATAGAAGGGTTTATTTTCTTGACGGCATTATATTTTTCCAAGCGTTTTCTTACCGTTTGCTCTGCTTTATCTCTTATAGAACAGGTATTGACCAAAACTAGGTCAGCTTCAGAAAGTTCGTTGGTAGTATTGTATCCTTGTTTATCCAATATAGACGCTACGATTTCACTATCGCTAAAATTCATAGCGCAGCCGTAACTTTCAATGTAAAGTTTCTTAGTGTTATTTTCCTTCTTTTCTTTAACCAAGGTTTTCCCCTGTAGAGTCTCATCAATAATCTTCTCCATATGAAGTTGTAATAATTTAGGCAAAGATACAAGTTATGAAATTACTGACAAACTGTCATTTTATCAATTTTAGGAGTTAAAAATTTACTTCCTTTGCCAAAATTTGCTTTGGTGTAGAGGATTGAAATCGCTTCGAAAAGTTACTTTATAGGACTTTCTAAAATCAAAATCCAAAAATTCGTATACTTTTGTAACATAAATAAATCAATAATGGCAAAAAATCTAGTAATAGTTGAGTCTCCTGCCAAAGCTAAGACTATAGAAAAATTTTTAGGTAAAGATTATAAAGTGGCTTCTAGTTTTGGTCATATTGCAGATTTACCGTCTAAAGAGCTGGGGGTAGATGTAGACAACGACTTCAAGCCTACATATATAGTTAATACCGACAAAAAAGATGTTGTTAGAAAGCTCACCAAACTAGCAAAAGAATCGGAAATTGTTTGGCTAGCGAGTGATGAGGATAGAGAAGGAGAGGCCATAGCTTGGCATCTAGCGGATGAACTGAAGCTAGATGCAAAAAAAACCAAGCGAATTGTCTTTTCTGAAATCACCAAATCCGCTATACAAAAGGCGATAAAGAATCCAAGAGAAATTAATTACAACTTAGTTAATGCTCAAAAAGCGAGACGGATTTTAGACCGTTTAGTAGGGTACGAATTATCTCCAATCTTATGGAGAAAAGTGAAAGGTGGCCTTTCTGCCGGAAGAGTTCAATCGGTATCCGTTAGATTAATAGTGGAACGGGAAAGAGACGTATTAGACTTCGATCCTCAGGTGTTTTATAGAGTAGATGCTCAATTTCAAACTAAAAATGGGGCAAGCTTTAAAGCAAAACTCCCAAAGAACCTTGAGTCTCAAAAAGAAGTAGAAGGTTTTTTAGAAACCCAGAAACAGGCCAATTTCAATGTAGATGACTTAACCAAAAAACCTGCAAAAAAATCTCCAGCGCCTCCGTTTACAACTTCTACATTACAACAAGAAGCTGCTCGGAAGCTATATTTTTCTGTTAGTAAAACCATGAATATGGCTCAGCGACTCTATGAAGCTGGACATATCACCTACATGAGAACCGATAGTGTAAACTTATCTTCTCAAGCTAAAGAAGGAGCAAAAGATGAGATTAAAAGGGCTTATGGTGATAAATACCATAAGGCTAGAAATTATAAAGGAAAGTCTAAAGGAGCACAAGAAGCCCATGAAGCTATACGACCAACAAACTTTGCCGTACATCAAATTGATGCAGAACGGGACCAACAGCGTTTATACGAGTTGATTTGGAAACGAGGTATTGCTTCGCAGATGAGCGATGCTGAACTCGAAAGAACCAACGTTAAGATATCATCAGATAAAGACGATCGTCACTTTACAGCAAACGGTGAAGTTATTAAGTTTGATGGATTTCTAAAAGTTTATTTAGAAGGTCAGGATGAAGAAGACGAAGAGCAAAGTGGATTGCTTCCAGCCATGTCTGTAGGGGAGAAATTACAGAATGATTATATTCTAGCGACAGAGCGCTATACAAGGCCACCGTCTAGATATACAGAAGCATCTCTGGTGAAAAAGTTGGAAGAATTAGGAATTGGACGCCCATCGACTTATGCTCCCACGATTTCGACAATTCAAAACAGGAAATATATCGAAAAAGGAAATATTGACGGTAGCGATAGAGAGTATGTTCAATATACTTTAAAAGATAACGATATAAAAAGCAAAACACTATCTGAAAAAGTGGGAAGCGATAAAGGCAAACTTGTCCCAACAGATGTTGGTATGGTGGTGAATGACTTTCTGGTGAAACATTTTGAAGGTATTTTAGATTATAATTTTACAGCTAAACTCGAACAAGACTTCGATGAGGTTGCTGAAGGCAATGCCCAGTGGACCAAGGTGATGAGTGACTTTTACGTACATTTCCATCCTAATGTCTTAGACGTTGCTGCTAATGCAGAACGAGAGGTAGGCGAGCGAATCTTAGGAGAAGACCCTGAATCTGGCAAACCTGTGAGTGCACGTCTGGGAAAATTTGGCCCTATGGTACAAATTGGTTCTGTGGAAGACGATGAAAAGCCTAGGTTTGCAAGTTTAAAACCTAGCCAAACCTTGTCCTCAGTGACTTATGAAGAAGCCATGGACTTATTTAAACTTCCTAAACAGTTGGGAGAATATAAGGAAGAAGAGGTCGAGGCCAACATTGGTCGTTTTGGTCCTTACGTTCGATTCGGGAAAAAGTTTGTTTCTCTAGATAAAGGCGAAGATCCCTTGGACGTCACTTACGATCGCGCTGTTGAGCTTATAAAAGCAAAAGAAAAAGCAGAAGAGCCTATATACTATCATAACGAAAAAGGAGTTCAGAAAGGAGTAGGTCGTTTTGGTCCGTACTTGAAATGGGACGATATTTTTATCAATGTGAATAAAAAATATGATTTCGACAATCTTTCTGAAGAGGATATTGTTGAATTGATCGAAGATAAAATTCAGAAAGAAAAAGACAAATTAATTCATGATTGGGAAGAACAAGGTATAAAACTAGAAAAGGCAAGGTGGGGACGTTTCAAACTTTCTAAAGGAAAGACTAAAGTAGAATTGCCTAAAACTACCGATGCAGAAGGAATGGCATTGGATGAAGCAGAAGCTATTTTAGCCAAAAATACAAAGACTAAGAAAAAAACGACTAAAAAAACAGCGGCGAAGAAACCAGCTGCGAAGAAAACAACTGCTAAGAAAACAGTTGTGAAGAAAAAGCCAGCCAAAAAAACGACTGCTAAAAAGAAAACAAGCACAAAAAAGACAACTAAATCTAAACCCAAAAAATCTTAATCCACGCCAATGGCATTCGAATTTTTAGAGCCTGTTCATCCTAAACTTCAACATAAAATTAAAGATTTCTCAAACCAAACCCTATCAAATTACGTCAGTTTTTTTGATGGGGATGAGGATATTCAGCTCAATAAGTTTCAATTGGCTATAGTTTGCATTAAAGAGGAAAGAAACAGTGTCTATCCAGAAAAATCAGATTTTTTTTATGATGAAATACGGTCGAGCTTGTATGCGATGTATGTGGGTAATTGGCAAGTAGATATTATCGATTTGGGAGATATCAATAGGGGTGATGAGGTTTCTGACACCGCTTATGTGGTAAAGAATATACTTTCTAGGCTTTATAGGAAGTCTATTTTACCTATTATTTTAGGAGGGAGCCAAGACCTGACGTTTTCGCAGTATAGAGCCTATGATGGGATTAAGTATATGGTCAACTTAGCAACAGCAGATCATAAATTTGATCTTGGCAATTCAGAGTTGCCAATGAATGCGCAATCTTATGTGGGTAAAATGATTATTGATGAGCCTTATAACTTGTTCAATTTTGCTAATCTTGGGTATCAGACGTATTTATCTCCTCAAGAAGAGATTGATTTAATGGAAAAACTTTTTTTTGATGCGGTAAGGTTAGGGGCTCTGAAGTCAGATTTCACAAGGGCTGAGCCCATTTTGAGAGACACTGATTTATTTAGCATTGATATTTATTGTGTTAAATCTTCAGAAATTGCTGATTCGAATCATAAAAATATTAACGGATTCAGTACATTTGATTTTTGTAAGTTATCTAGATATGCGGGTATGAGTGATAAATTGAGTTCTTTTGGTGTTTATGAATTGCAGTCGATGCAGAAATCTGAGGGCCTTATCAGTTTAATATCACAGATGTTATGGTATTTTATAGAAGGTTTTAGTTTGAGGTTGAATGAGCATATTACTGAAAAGAGTCCGAATTTCACGAAATATAGTGTTCCGGTCGAAGATGAAATTTTAGTTTTTTTTAAGAGTGAGATTTCTAACCGGTGGTGGATTAAAATACAAAATGAAAATAATAATAATGTGTATAAACCTTCGTTATTAGCTTGTGATAAACAAGATTATATTGATGCCACAGGATCTGTAATTCCAGATAGATGGTTGAAAGCAAAATATAAAAACACTATTTAGTTTGAACTGATTTTAATTATTGTTAAGAAAAAAATTGTTTATTTGTACTCAGACTTGAATTTAATCATTTTGTTATGAAATTATATTTTACATTTTTTAGAGGCTTTTGCTTTGCATTTATAGCTCTATTGGTCATGAGTTGTGGAAGAAGCGACAAAGGTCAGCTTGTAGGAGTGGAAGGGAAGAGATGGTACCCAGAAAAGCCGTTTGGAATGGTTTTAGTCGAGGGAGGTTCCTTTATTATGGGTAAATCTGACGATGACTTGGCTAGTGTCCAAAATGCTCCTCCTAAAACTGTTACAGTTCCTTCTTTTTATATGGATGAAACCGAAATCACAAATTCTGAGTATAGGCAATTTGTTTTTCACGTCAGAGATTCTGTAATTAGGCAGAAATTGGCTGAAGCCGCAGAATTGGCAGGAGATGGACAAGGGAATAATAACAATTCTATCCAAGATTTCGCCTTTAAGAATACAAATTCAGATGATGATTTAAGTCCATTTCAGGAATTTTCTAGATACTATGACCCATTAGATCAAGCCTTGAATTGGAATAGAAAAATTATATGGGACCCAGCTCAATATCCAGATGAAGACTATGTTTATGTCATGGATGAGTTCTATCTCTCTAACGATCAGTCCTACAATGGACGAAGAATGCTTGATGTTACCAAATTTAAGTATAGTTATAAAACGATGGATATGGACGCCGCTGCAAGAGCTAAAGGGGTGCGAACTAACTTTATTACAGAAGAAGAAGTAATGGTTTATCCAGATACAACAGTTTGGATTAAAGATTTTAATTACTCTTACAACGAGCCTATGCACAATGATTATTTTTCTCATACAGCTTACGATAATTATCCAGTTGTTGGGGTAACTTGGGGTCAAGCAAAGGCTTTTGCGAATTGGAGAACCAAATATCTAAACGATTTTAGAAAACAAAAAAATGAAGCAAACGTCAACTTCTTTAGATTACCTTCCGAAGCAGAATGGGAATACGCTGCTAGAGGTGGTATAGAAGGAGGGACTTTTCCTTGGGGTGGGCCTTATGCTAAAGACGATAGAGCTTGTTTTTTGGCCAACTTTAAGCCTTATAGAGGTGATTATGCAGCTGATGAGGCTTTATATACAGTAGAATCTGATGCTTACGCACCTAATGACTACGGTTTATATAATATGTCTGGAAATGTGGCAGAGTGGGTCAATACCTCCTACGATCCAGCTTCTTATGAATATATGTCATCTATGAATCCTAATGTGAACAATTCTGAGAATAAGCGTAAAGTTGTTCGTGGAGGGTCTTGGAAAGATGTAAGCTATTATTTGCAAGTAAGTACGAGAGATTATGAATATTCAGATTCTGCAAGAAGTTATATTGGTTTTAGAACGGTACAAGATTTCTTAGGGAATTCACTTTATTTAAATTAAAAAAAAACAAAACTAAACAATCAAATATTTTATCATGGCAAACTCAAACAAAAGAAAGAAAATAATGAGTATGGTTTATGGCCTTGGAGCGGCTATTGTAATTATTGGGGCATTATTTAAAATTCAGCATATCTCTTTTGGGCCTATAAATGGTGGCTTAATGTTGACTATTGGGCTTATTACTGAGGCTGTAATATTTACAATATCGGCATTTGAGCCATTAGACAAAGAAGTAGATTGGTCAAAAGTTTACCCAGAATTAACTGGAGCTGATGCGTCATCTAAAGATCAAAAGCAAGAGTTTAAGGAGGAGAGTGGACTTTTATCACAGAAATTGGATGATATGCTAAAGGAAGCAAAGATCGATTCTAAACTTATGGAGAGCCTTGGAGAAAGTATTAAAAACTTTGAGGGTGCTGCAAAAAACATTGCTCCAACAACAGAGGCAATGAATTCACAAAAGAAATATGGTGACCAAATTTCAATGGCTGCTCAACAAATGGAGTCATTAAATAACTTATACAAAGTTCAAGTGGATTCAGCTATACGTCAAGCTGAAATTAACGATGCGGTAACTGATAATGCAGGAAAGCTTAAAGATCAAATGGAATCCTTAACCGCTAATTTAAATTCTCTTAATGGTGTTTATGGCGGAATGTTAACTGCTATGAGACCAAAAGCTTAATTATAATTATATAAATTTACCACTATGGCTGGAGGAAAGGAAACCCCAAGACAAAAGATGATTAATATGATGTATTTAGTCTTCATTGCAATGCTAGCTTTGAACATGTCTAAAGAAGTATTATCTGCATTTGGAACCATTAATGAATCTTTGGAAAACACCAATACTAATTTCGAAGAGAAAAATGATGCAGCACTAGCGGGTCTTGCTGTGAAAGCTTCAGAGTCTCCAGAACAATTTGCTGAAGTAAAGCAAAAAGCGGAGGAAGTCTCTGCAGCAACCTCAGAATTATTTACCTATTTTGCTGGTCTTAAAAAAGGAATGTATGAGTCTGTAGAAGATCCAAAAGACTATGAAACCATGGATAAAACATCTTATACAGATGAATTATTTGTAAATGGTGAAAAACTTACATCAGCTGGTGAAGAATTCTTAGCTAAGATGAGATCTTATAAATATGAGATGAATCAAGCTTTAGCGGATAACGCAAAATACGATGTTTTTTTATCCACAATTAATGAAAAATTTAGTGGAGATCCTGTTTCTCCAGATTCTGGGGTTAAGGGGGCGGAAGTTAATTATGTAAGACATCACTTTGTTGGATATCCATTAATTTCATCTATAACTAAAATTACCGCTCTGCAAAATGGCTTAAAGGTTCTTGAAAATGAAATTTTATCTTCTATGCTTTCTGGTCAATTAACCCAGATTGCTTCGATGGATAATTATTCAACCTTATTAGAACAAAGTAGAAGCGCTTATTACCAGGGTAATATATTTGATGGATCTATTGTCTTAGGTCGTACTGATAATTCAACTGTTCCAAATGAAGTTAAATTGACTTTAGATGGTAGACCTCTTATTAAGGGTAAAGATTTCAAGCTCGAGGGTGGTCAGGTTAAGCTTAATGTAAACGCAGGAAGTGTTGGTGATCATAAAATTGAAGGTTTCCTTATTTTTAACCAAAATGGTAAGGAAATACCAGTGCCAGTTGACAAATCATTTTCAGTGATTCCTAAGCCAAATCAAGCTATTGTCTCGGCCGATAAAATGAATGTGTTGTATCGTGGTATTGAAAATCCAATTACTGTGTCTATGCCAGGAGTCCCTGAGAATAAAGTTAATGCATCTGCTAATGGGTTGAGACAAATAAAGGGCTCTCAATACATGGTGAAACCTACAATTGGTACTGAATTAAAAATTAATGTGACTGGAGAAATCGAAGGTGAAAAGTTTACATCAGAAACGATTTTCAGAATTAAAAGTTTACCAAGACCTACGCCTACAGTGAGAGGACAGATACAAGAGGGTGCTGCTATACAGATGCCAAAAAATGCCCTAAAGGTTTCACCTATCGGTGCTACATTTGAAAATTTCGATTTTGATATTACTCCAGTTGTTAAGCAATTCACGCTAAGTATTCCGGGACAACCCTCAGTAGTTGTGGATGGTAGCAGAATGGATCAAAAGGCACAAGGCCTTTTAGATTTAGCTAGAGCAGGAGATATCGTTCAAATATTTGACATTAAAGCTGATGTTCCTGGCGTGAACGTTAAAAATATGCCAGCAATATTAGTTCAACTAACCAACTAAAATGATGATGATGAGTTATTCAAATCTTAAGTTCTTTTTATATTCGGCGATAGCTTTAAGTTCAAGTTTAGCTTTAGCGCAATCGTCTAATATTCTGAACGCTTCCGAACCTTCACAGGTTGGGGTGCTCTCAGAAAGTCAAAAGATTTCTGATGATGACAAACCACTTGAATATGGATATATTGGTGATAGAGATATTTTATGGTCTAAGATCGTTTGGGAAAAGATAGATTTAAAGCAAAGAATCAATTTTCCACTGCTATATCCTACCCAAGATGATGCTTTTTCGAAAGGAAGACGTTCTTTGTACAAAGTTCTCTTAGATGCTATTGAAGAAGGCTCTAAGGATTCCACATCTACTTCTGCAATTACAGAAGTGTATGCAACAAGTTATTTCAATAAGCGAAAAACTTACGAAGATATCTTAAGTTCAACGATGTCGCTTTTTCTTCCCGATGTAGCTCTTGATGTTTTAGGTCAATATGGTGTTACAGGCACAGAAAATGTTCAAACATTTATCAATAGGTCTTTAGTAGGTAAACTCTCTGAGTTTCCCGAACTTTATCCTCAAGAGCTAGTGGCTAAGATGGAGCCTTTTTTGATTCCTACCAAAATTACAAGTAGAGATATACTCCAATATTACATTAAAGGGATGTGGTATTTTGATAAGCTTCAAGGTGAAATGAGATACCGTTTGCTTGGTATAGCTCCAGCAGGTTATGATATTCAAAGTCAAAACCAAAGCTTCTCTGGTAATCCTCAAATTGTCCCTTATTTTTGGGTTTGGTTCTCTGATGCTAGACAGGTACTACACAGCGCAAAAGTTATAAATAACCATAATAGTTCAATGCCTTTTAGTTTTGATCACCTTCTTAACTCTAGACGCTTCGATGCGTTCATTTATAAAACTCAAAATGTTTATGAAGATAGAGAAATTTCAGATTATATTCAAGATAACGCCTTACTTCAACTTTTGGAGTCCAATAGAATAAAAGAAGAAATCAGAAATTTTGAATTGGATATGTGGAATTATTAAACCTGATTCCTTTTAAAATCTTTAAATTAGCCCTTGCAACTGTAAGGGTTTTTTTATGAAAGATGTTTTGATTGTAGGGTTTGGTATTTCAGGTCTATGCGTAGCCAGAAGGTTAGAAAAATCTTCTAAAACCTTTGATATTATATCAGATGAAAGTCAGCAGTCCTCAAAAGTAGCTGGGGGAGTTCTTAACCCTGTAGCTTTAAAACGTTATAATTTAGCCTGGAATGCAGCTAAATTTATGCCCGAAGCAATTGATTTCTACACTCAATTCAACAAAGATTATTCTGAATCATTTTTTGAAGCCATCCCTGTTTATAAATTATTTTCTTCTGTTGAAGATCAAAACAATTGGACGGTAGCTTCAGACCAGTCTGCACTTGAGCCATTTATGGATCCTGCAATTCAAAAGGTGTCTGCTTCAATATCGTCTTCTTTTAAACGCGGGCAAGTCCTTCAATCTCATCTCTTGCATTTAAAAGGATTGTTAGCTATTCAAAAAAATAAATTGAATAGACTTCATCAATTTAAAAGTGAATCCTTTTCATATGCCGATCTCAAGGTCGGTGAGGACCATGTGAGTTACCATGAGAACACCTATCGCAAGGTTATCTTTTGTGAAGGTTATGGGGTGCATTTCAACCCATTCTTTAATTGGCTTCCCCTGTATGGAAACAAAGGGGAGTATTTGATATTTGAGTCGAAAGGTTTAAAGGCCAATTCAAGTATCTTGAAATCACGTTATTTTATCATTCCCCTTGGAAATGATCTTTATAAGTACGGAGCGACTTATTCTAGATATGAGCTAAACGACATCCCAACCTCAGGGGGCAGAAAAGACCTTGTGGAAAAACTATCTGAGCTCATTCAATGTGATCTTAAAATTGTAGATCAGATTGCTGGAGTACGTCCAACTGTAAGAGACCGGAAACCTGTCTTAGGTGAGCATCCAGAGCATCAACATCTTTATATTCTTAATGGATTTGGAAGTAGGGGGGTGATGTGTGCACCAACTTTGTCACGAGAATTAACAGAATATATCTTTGACGGCAAACCTATTGATCGGGAAACTAACATTACACGGTTTTTGAAGTTTTATTCTTAGCATCTTTATCGTAAGACAAGAATAAATTGATCCAGATGTTTCTGGCTAGCCTCATGTTAATGGGCATCATAAGGACTAAGATTACAATAATGGAGATGAAAGAGGGGATAACTTTGAAACCCAAAATAAAGTAGGAAGTAATAAAGGCAGCAACTGAAAATGCAACTCCTAAGCCATAGCTAACATACATAGCCCCATAAAAAAAGGAGGGCTCTATTTTGTATTTAGTATTGCATACAGAGCATCTCTTATACATGTCGTAGATTTTATTCAGCTTGAAAGGGTTGGGTTCTTTATACATTTTGCCCTCATGGCAAACTGGACATTTGCCTGTAAATACACTGTATAATTTTGAACCTTTGAGCATTTTGAATAAAGTTTAGCTTTGTTAGGCAAAAATACCAATATTTGCAGAAATTTTAGGTAACATATGCTACACATTCATAATCTTTCCGTTTCATTTGGTGGAGAGTATCTTTTTAAGGAGATCAGTTTCAAGCTAAGCGCAGGAAACAGGGTGGGTCTCATTGGTAAAAACGGGGCTGGAAAATCAACAATGCTTAAGATTATCTCCGGTGAAATGACCTTAGATACAGGTCAAATTGCAAAAGATAAAGAGATTAGTATCGGTTTTTTGAAGCAAGATATCGATTTTGAGGAGGGAAGAACCGTTTTGGAGGAAACTTATCAGGCCTTTGAAGCTATCAAAACGATAGAATCTAAATTAGATCATATCAATCAGCAATTAGTAGAAAGAACAGATTACGAAAGCGACTCTTATAATCAGTTGATGATTGATCTTAATGATTATCAGCATCAATATGAGATTTTGGGGGGTTATAATTACCAAGGGGATACAGAGAAAGTTCTTAAGGGTCTTGGGTTTACAACAGAAGATTTCGAAAAGCAAACGGATACCTTCTCTGGAGGTTGGAGGATGCGTATAGAGCTTGCTAAACTACTTTTACAAAGCAACGACATACTTTTACTCGATGAGCCTACCAATCACTTGGATATAGAGAGTATTCTCTGGTTGGAAAGTTTTTTACAAAACTTTGCTGGTTGTGTTGTTATCGTGTCTCACGATAAGATGTTCCTAGATAATGTGACCAATAGAACGATAGAATTGTCTCTGGGTCAAATTTACGATTATAACAAACCTTACTCCAAGTTCAAAGTTTTAAGAGAAGAATTGAGAGAGCAGCAATTGGCTGCTCAGAAGAATCAGCAAAAGGAGATTGAACAAACCGAAAAACTGATTAGTAAGTTTAGAGCCAAAGCCAATAAGGCCTCTATGGCTCAATCCCTCATTAAAAAGCTTGAAAAAACGGAAGTCATCGAAGTAGATGAAGAGGATAACCAAGTTATGAATGTGAAATTTACCACTTCTAAAAGCCCTGGAAAAGTCGTGATTGAAGCGGAAGACCTTTCTAAAGCTTTCGGGAAGGATACGGTTTTTAAAGATGTAGACTTTCTTATAGAGCGGAATTCTAAAATCGCATTTGTAGGTCAGAATGGTCAGGGGAAATCCACTTTAGCTAAAATTATAGTAGGAGAACTAGAGCACGGCGGAAGTATAAAGCTAGGCCATAATGTCCAGATTGGATACTTTGCCCAAAACCAAGCAGAATATCTAGACGGCAATAAAACTGTTTTGGACACGATGCTTGATGCTGCCAATGAAAGCAACAGAAGCCGTGTAAGAGATATTTTAGGGTCATTCTTATTTAGGGGAGATGACGTAGGGAAATTCGTTAAAGTCCTTTCCGGAGGAGAGAGAAACCGTTTGGCTCTGGCCAAAATGTCTTTAACTCCTTTCAATGTTTTGATTATGGATGAGCCTACCAACCATTTAGATATTCAATCTAAAAATGTTTTGAAGGCAGCGCTCAATAACTTCGATGGTACCTTGATTTTAGTATCACACGATAGGGACTTTCTTCAAGGTTTAGCAGATTCTATTTACGAATTCAGAAACCACCAAGTCAAAGAATTTCTAGGAGATATCAACGATTATTTGAAATATCGTGAGCTAGAGTCCATGCGTGAAGTTGAAAAAAAGGATAAACAAAAAAAGCAAGATAAAACAGCAACTTCAAATAAAAACGACTACGAATTTCAGAAGAAGCAAAAATCTCTTCAGAATAAACTAAGTGGAGTAGAGTCTAAAATCTCCAAGCTGGAAAAAGAAATCAAGAAAAGTGACCAAGATCTTGCATTGAAATATGAAGAGATCATAAAGCAACCGAACTTTTTTGATACCTACAATGCCAAGAAAAAGCAGTTGGAAACTTTGATGAAATCTTGGGAAGACCTTCAGGTTGAAATAGAAAGTCTTTAAGTTTTCATAAAATTTAAAAGTAGGGTTCAACCTTCATCCTTTTGTATCGTCTTAAGAGTATATGAGAAAAATTATATTATTTGTCCTTGGGGTTGTTTTATTGGTTGGAGCCATTTTTGGAGCCAAGTTTATCATCGATAGTAAAGAACCTCCAGAAACAAAAATCCGAAAAACTGTCAAAACTGTATTCGTAGATACCGTTCAAAATTCTACGGTTCCAATCCTCATTCCCGCCAATGGGAATCTTATAGCTAAACACAGGGTAGAGCTTTATGCCGAGGTGCAGGGAGTTTTTGAATTTAGTGCAAAGCCCTTCAGAGCAGGACAGGTATATAAAAAAGGTCAAGCTTTGATTAAAATAGATGCATTGGAATACCGAGCTTCTGTCCAATCTGCCAAAAGCGATTTGTACAATCAAATCACAGCCATCATGCCAGATTTGCGACTGGACTATCCTGAGGTTTATCCCAAGTGGCAGAACTATCTCAACGGCTTCAACATTGATAAAGCAGTGCCACCACTTCCTAAGTCTGAAACAGACAAAGAGCGATTCTTCATCAATGGTAGAGGCATCAATACAGTATATTATGATGTTAAAAATCTAGAAGAACGTCTAGTGAAATATCGAATTACGGCACCCTTTGATGGCGTTTTGATTGAGGCTCTAGTGACTGAAGGGACCCTTATACGAAGCGGGCAAAAGTTAGGTGAATTTATCGATCCTGACGTCTACGAACTTCAAGTCGCAATTGCTAAAGAATATGCCGATCTCTTACAGGAAGGGGAATCAGTTTCATTAACTAACAATAAGAAAACACAAAGTTATACGGGTACAGTGAGTCGAATTAATGCGAGTATAGATCAGGCGACTCAAACTGTTAGCGTATTTATAGAAGTTAGAGACGCTTCTTTAAAAGAAGGCATGTACTTAATGGCTAATATTGAAGCCAAAAAAGTAGAGAACGCCATCGCTTTAGACCGCAGTTTAGTGAACGATAACAATGAGATGTTTGTAGTAAAGGATACGATTTTGAGCAGTATTAAGGTGCAACCCATCTATTTTTCAGACAAACAGGTGGTGGTAAAAGGAATTCCTGACGGTGAAGTCATTTTAGCAAAGCAAATTTCAGGGGCTTATAAGGGCATGCTGGTAAAAGTTGTTAATGATGGTCTAAGCAAAAGCGAGAAAAAGAGCGACTCTAATTCAGCTCTAGAAGCCGTAAACCAATGAGAAAAATAATATCTTATTTTATAAAGTATCATGTGGCAGTGAATGTCATGATTTTAGCTTTCGTGATTTTTGGTTTTGTGGGGATGTTTAGCCTACAGTCGTCGTATTTTCCTTTGATTGAGTCGGAAATCATCAACATAAACGTAACCTATCCTGGAGCTGCCCCAGAAGAGATTGAGGAGGGTATTGTTCTCAAGATAGAGGATAACTTGAAAGGACTGGTTGGTGTGGAACGGGTGACCTCAACTTCTCGTGAAAACGGAGGAAGCATCACGGTTGAAATCGACACCGACGAGGATATTGATGTCATGTTGACCGAGGTTAAAAATGCAGTAGATCGTGTGCCCAATTTCCCCACGGGTATGGAACCTTTGGTGGTGGCGAAACAAGAAAATATCCGTGAAACCTTCGATTATTTTGTAAGTGGTGAAGATGTAGATCTTGCCACTCTGAAGCAGATTGCGAGGCAAATGGAATACGATCTACGAGCCATGGACGGACTCTCGCAAATTGAAATCGACGGGTATCCCGAAGAAGAAATTGAAATCGCTGTAGATGAAAATAATTTATTGGCCTATAACCTCACCTTCGCAGAAGTTGCTGAAGCCGTATCTAGAGCTAATATTTTAACCACTGGCGGAAGTATAAAAACAGAAGCGGAGGACTTTCTCATTCGGGCCGATAATCGGTCTTATTATGGCAAAGAATTAAATAATTTGGTGGTGAAATCTCAACCCGATGGGACTCAAGTTACCCTAAGGGATGTGGCGACCATCCGTGATCGATTTTCGGAAACTCCCAATGCTTCCTATATCAATGGTAGGGTAGCGGTAAGTGTAAATATTTCTACGACCAACAACGAGGATTTGATGGCTGCTGCAGAAAAAGTGAGGCAGTACGTCAAGGAGTTTAACGAGAAAAACGATACTATTGAAATTATTGTGGAAGACGACCGGAGCATCACCTTAAGTCAGCGTACCGATTTGTTGATTGAAAATGGAGCCGTGGGTATACTTTTGGTTCTGGTGTTTTTATCTTTTTTCCTCAATACACGTTTGGCTTTTTGGGTGGCCTTTGGCTTACCGATTTCGTTTTTGGGGATGTTTATTTTTGCTAGTGCTTTTGGAGTGACTATCAACGTCTTGTCTCTTTTCGGAATGATTATAGTGATCGGAATCTTAGTCGATGATGGAATTGTAATTTCTGAAAACATCTACCAGCACTACGAAATGGGCAAAAAGCCTGTCCAGGCGGCCATCGATGGAACTATGGAGGTCCTTCCTCCGATTATCTCAGCGATTATTACCACCGTATTGGCCTTTTCTACCTTTTTATTTTTGGATAGCCGTATCGGTAAGTTTTTTGCTGAAGTGAGTACAGTGGTTATTTTAACCTTGTTGGTCTCATTAATTGAAGCCTTAATCATTTTGCCGGCTCACATTGCCCACTCCAAAGCTTTGGTGAGAGATAATGAAGCTGATACAAGTAAAAAAAGTGGTCTTGATCGTTTTTTCAAAAAGTTGAGAGGGCTGAACGTTTATGGTGACCGAGTGATGGTCTTTTTGAGAGATAAGTTCTATGAGCCAGTGGTGAGGTTTTCAGTCAAAAACCGATTCATCAGCTTTTCTATTATAACAGCAATGCTCATTTTGACCATCGGTTCTATTATGGGAGGTGTTGTAAAAGTGACCTTATTTCCAAGTATTGCTAGTGATCGCGTAAGTATAAATCTGTTGATGCCCGAGGGGACAAACCCAAAGAAAACAGACAGTATCATCTCGATGGTTGAAGATGCAGCGATGAGAGTAAATGAAGATTTTTCGGCTCGGCAATCTGGCAACAAGCAAGTAGTGCGTAACATCGTTAGGCGAGTAGGCCCAGGGAATAACAAAGCTTCTCTGCGGGTTAACCTTTTGCCAGGTGAAGAGCGTGACTTTGGATCTCCAGAGATTACCAATGCCATCAGGGAAGAGGTAGGTAAAGTCTATGGGGTAGAAAGTCTCACCTTTGGCTCTGGAGGTAACTTTGGAGGTAAGCCCGTATCGGTTTCGCTCTTAGGAAATAATTTGAATGAGCTAGAACAAGCCAAGGAAGAGTTGAAAGCAGTTTTGGAAGAGAACTCTACTCTTAAAGATGTGACCGACACCGATCCTTCGGGGATCAAAGAGATATCAATAAATCTTAAGGATCAAGCTTACGCCCTCGAATTGAGTTTAGGTGAAGTGATGAGTCAAGTAAGAGCTGGCTTTTTTGGGCTACAGGCCCAGCGCTTTCAAAGAGGTCAGGATGAAATTAAAGTTTGGGTAAGATACGATCGTGAAAATAGGGAGTCTATAAATGATTTGGACGATATGCGAATTGTTACGCCTACTGGCGATCGTGTTCCTTTTGGTGAAATCGCCAGCTATACGATCCAAAGGGGAACAGAATCGATAAGTCATTTGGATGGATTGCGAGAGATACGCGTAGAAGCCGATATGGAAGATCCCAACGCTAGTGCTACAGATGCTATTGCCAATATATCTGATAATATTTTACCAAGTATTTTATCAAAATACCCTAGTGTTTCTGTCTCCTACGAAGGTCAAAACCGAGAGGCAGATAAGTTGACGGATTCGGCCAAGAAAGTGATGCCTGTGGTTCTCTTTCTCATCTACGCAGTAATTGCCTTTACCTTTAGAAGTTACAGTCAGCCCCTGCTTCTCATGCTGCTTATCCCGTTTAGTATTATTGGGGTAGCCTGGGGGCATTATTTGCACGGATTCCCAGTCAATATATTATCGCTTTTAGGAATTATTGCTCTGGTGGGTATTATGGTGAACGATGGGCTGGTTCTTATAGGGAAATTCAATGCCTATCTTCGGAAAGGAATGTCTTTTGATAATGCACTGATCGAGGCGGGTAAGTCTAGGTTTAGAGCTATATTTTTAACATCACTCACAACGATTGCAGGAATTGCTCCATTGCTTTTAGAACGCAGTAGACAGGCTCAGTTTTTAAAACCAATGGCTATATCCATAGCCTACGGTATTTTTATTGCGACTTTCCTCACCTTATTATTTTTGCCACTATTGCTTTCAATAACCAATTCAGCAAAGACAAAATACAAGTGGTTGTTGACCGGCGAGCATGTTAATAAAGAGTCGGTTGAACGGGCTATAAAAGAGCAAAAAGAAGAAATCCAGCGCCAAGAGGAAATCGATGAGGCCAAAAACAAAGCAGAACAAGAGGAGAACCAACTTCAATATCAAGACAAATAAGTAGTATGAGAGTATTTTATAAGAGCCTACTTGCGTTTTTTATAATGTTTTGGATATACAGTCCTTCCAGCGCGCAGGAGGTGTTGACCAAGCAAGAAGCTATTACTCAAATGTTGGACAATAATTTCGGCATTCAATTGGCGGAAAATCAGTTGGACATAGCCGATAATAATCAGGATATCCTCAATTCGGGATATCTTCCTTCCCTTACTGGAAATGCAGGAGCCAACTATACAAAAGACGATCAAGATGTGACCTTTAGAGATGGAGAGAGCAATTCCATTACAGGTGCTGAAACCACACGTTACAATGCCTCTGTTAATTTCAACTATGTCTTATTTGATGGATTAGGACGGTTTTGGAATTATAAAAGCCTCAAGGAGGAATACAATTTGTCTTCTTTACAAGCACGGGAAACCATAGAACTTACCCTTCTCCAGCTCTTTACCGTTTATTACGAAGTTGCTCGACTTACTGAAAACGAACAGGTATTGAAACAGACCTATGGCAATACTCAACAGCGCTTAAAGCGCGCTGAATACAGCTTTGAATACGGTCAAGTCAATAAGCTAGAAGTACTCAATGCTGAGGTTGATATTGTGAATGATAGCATCAATTTATTAAATACACGGCAGTTATTAGAAAATGCAAAGCGTGATTTGAATGTGGTTATTAATACCGATTTGGATCGAAATTTTGATGTGGATACCTTGGTCGACTTCACCAACCAAATTCAATTGGAGAATTATGTCAATAGTGCAGATGCTAATAACGTAAACCTACTGCAGGCAGAAAAGAATATAACAATTAGTGATTACGACTATAAAGCCAGTAAGGCTGTATTTTTACCTTCAATTGGGTTGACAGGCTCATATGGTTGGAATGAGGGTAACTTTCCAGTGACGAGCTTTGCCACATCGAGTACCACCACTGGTGTTTCTGGAGGGGTAAGTCTTAGTTGGGATCTATTTGATGGAGGCCGAGGGATTACCACTACCAAAAACGCCAAAATACAGTACGACAATCAGCAACTCGTTAAAGAGCAGATAAAGAAAGAGGTCACCCGAGATATTTATAATGCAAGGGGAAACTACCAAAACCGACTTAATGTTTTAGATTTACAAAAGAAAAATATATCAACAGCCAAGAATAATTTTGAGCGCTCTAGTGAACAATATAAACTAGGGCAGATTACCTCTGTGGAGTTACGTCAGTCTCAGGTGAATTTGCTAAATGCCCAGACCAGTTCAAATTTGGCTAAGTATGATGCAAAGTTAGCTGAGCTTGAGCTTTTACAACTCACAGGTCAACTTTTAAATATAGAGTTTTAATGTTCGAACATCACTTTCAATGTCCTTATTGCTGGGAAGACATAAGCATGCTTTTAGACCCGTCTGTACGTCAACAAACTTACGTAGAAGATTGTGAAGTTTGTTGTAATCCTATCGAGGTTACGACCCGCTTTGAAGCGGAAGAACTTCAAGAGTTTAGAGCGGAAGATATAGAGCAATAATATTTCATATTTTATTTTGTTGGACTTATTATTTGTTTTATATTTGCAGTCCGATACAGAGATAAATTATTTTCAAACATATATCGCGGGGTAGAGCAGCAGGTAGCTCGTCGGGCTCATAACCCGAAGGTCACTGGTTCGAGTCCAGTCCCCGCTACTAATAAAAGCTTCACAGAAATGTGAGGCTTTTTTTTATTTTAAAATTTATTGGGCTAGAAGTTTACCCTGAGCGAAGTGCAACGGAGTCGAAGGGAGTCCAGTCCCCGCTACTAAGAAAAGCTTCACAGAAATGTGAAGTTTTTTTTTATTTTAAGAGTTATTGGGCGAGAAGTTTATCCTGAGCGAAGTACAACGGAGTCGAAAGGAGTCCAGTCCCCGCTACTAAAAAAAGCTTTACAGAAATGTGAGGTTTTTTTTTATTTTAAGAGTTATTGGGCGAGAAGTTTATCCTGAGCGAAGTGCAACGGAGTCGAAGGGAGTCCAGTCCCCGCTACTAAAAAAAGCTTTACAGAAATGTGAGGCTTTTTTTTATCTTGAGCGAAGTGCAACGGAGTCGAAGGGAGTCCAGCCTTCCCGTCCGACTGGAACAGGTAGGCGGGTCCCCGCTACTAAAAAAAGCTTCACAGAAATGTGAAGCTTTTTTTTATGGGTTGGGTACAACATAGGTACAACATTTCAATATTTTTCTTACCTTCTTTAATTATATATGATTTAGTATCAAATACTGATATAATGTATTTTTCAGCTTTGTTTTAATAGAATTTAGTTATAAATCCATTCAGCATACTCCCCTTATTTTCAAAAAACTACATTTCGAGAAAGATAAGCGAGTTGTAATGGCAGACATTTGTTGCTTTGAATTATTGAATTCAGGAATGGTTTCTCCAATGACACACAACGTTCTTGTTTGAGTTAAGTGGCGTGGAGTAGGGACAAGTTCTTGTCTGATTATTTGTTTTATAATTGGTCTCTAAAATGTAGTTTTTTGTTCAAATACCCGCTATTTGTGATTAACCGACCTTACCTGCCGGCCTTCAACCATTATGTGGTCATCGTCAGTATTAATATTAAGGTTAAAATTCCAACGGCTGTTGTAAATCTTCCCATTTTTTTGGATTTAGTCCATCCTGCTAAAGAAATCATAGCCACCAATTCACCAAAGTCATCCTATGTTTGTATATATGATGAATAAAGTTATTAATTCTTAGATTCGGGAATTAATAATAAAGGGAGAAAGAGCAAGACAACTATTTGTCATTTGTCATAAAGACCGTTCGGAATGCTTGTC